>LGOV01007581.1_pt1 | contig 73283 bp, 61 predicted proteins | sample 469881 | NCBI WGS metagenome assembly LGOV01 (sample SAMN03857199, study PRJNA290197) | marine sediment metagenome | biome: marine cold seep biome; feature: cold seep; material: marine sediment; isolation source: sample #5579, elevator 3A push core 41 containing 12 cm of sediment... ...
GTTCGCCCTGAGGCACACACCATGATGCACAATTGTCGGGACTCCTCTCTGTCTTTTTCTACAATCTCAAGCAATTATTTAATTATAATCGCTTTTTTTATTGTTTAAATACTATTTTTTTTAAGGTTAATAATAACGTAAGGATTATTCAATTTAAAAAGTAATAATACCAATTCCTTCTAAAATTGAACTGACAAGAATGGCAAGAATACAAAGTGGTGCAATGTATTTTATCATAACAATAAATAACTTTTCTCGCTTAAATTCAGAAGACAGTTTGACTTCATCCGTAATAATTTTTGTATCAAGAACATGTCCAACAAAAATACAGGTAAAAAATGCGCCAACTGGCATTAGTACTGAATTTGTAATAAAATCACTGAAATCTAAAAAGTTGAATCCGAAGAAGGTGTATTGACTCCAAATACCTTGTCCTAAAGAAGATGGTATACCTAGTAAAATAGCAGAGAGTGTTACGGCGAGAACACCTTTTTTTCGCGTCCAATTGAATTGATCACAGACTGTTGATACAACAGCTTCCATTAAAGAAATACCAGATGTAAGGGCAGCAAAAAGAACCAATAAGAAAAACACAATTCCCATCATGTTGCTATAACGCATACTTTCAAAAACCTTTGGTAAAGTAACAAACATTAAACCAGGTCCCTTATTAAGCATTGCTGGATCTCCACCGGAAAATGCGAAAACAGCAGGTATAATCATGAATCCAGCTAGAATTGCGATCCCTGCATCAAAAATTTCAATTTGTTTAACGGAAACTTCTAAATCATTTTTTTTATTTAAATACGATCCATAGGTAACCATAATTCCCATAGCAAGTGATAATGAATAGAACATTTGTCCCATAGCAGCTAATACAGCTTGGAAACTGAAGTTTGAAAAATCAGGATAAAGAAAATATTTTACGCCTTCTAATGCTCCAGGTTGGGAAATAGAATAGATCGAAATAAATAATGATAAAGCGATAAGAATTGGCATTAAAATTTTGCTGGCTCTTTCAATCCCATTTTTAACACCTTTTAGAACAACACCCATTGTTGCAAGCACAAAAATAATTTGCCAAATAATGGGTTCTAATGGCTGGGAGATATAATTTGAAAAATAATCATTACTTGCAGTAGCAAGTCCTCCTCCCGAAACAAAAGTAAAAAAATATTTTATTACCCAACCCCCAATAACACTATAATAAGGTAAGATTAAAAATGCAACGAGTGAGGCAATAACACCAATAAATTTGTAATTTTTATTGAGTGCTTTATATGCACCAATCGGGCTAAGTTGGGTTTTACGTCCAATCGCTAGTTCTGCTGTCATAATTGTAAACCCTAGAGTAAGTACAAAAATTAAATAGATAAGAAGAAAAAGTCCTCCACCATATTTTGCCGCTAAATATGGAAATCGCCAAATATTCCCTAATCCTACGGCTGATCCTGCTGCTGCAAGAACAAAACCAATTTTGCTTGAAAATTCACTTCGGTTATTCATGTTTGTCTCCTATGCTAAGTTTTTTTTGTAGTGTAGAAATTCATCATATGTTGATAAACGATCAATAGTACCCTCATCACAAATTTCAATAATGCGATTGGCTATGGTTTGCATAAATTGATGATCATGACTTGCAAAGAGTAAAATACTTTTATAATCAATCAACCCATTATTCACAGCGGTAATGGATTCAAGATCAAGATGATTAGTTGGTTGATCTAAGATGATCGTATTTGAATTTTTCATCATCATTTTAGAAAGCATACAACGGACACGTTCTCCACCGGATAATACTTGTACTTCTTTATAAATATCATCTCCAGAAAAGAGCATTCTTCCTAAAAACCCTCGAATATATGTTTCTGTAATTTCTTCAGTGAATTGTTGGATCCATTGACAAATATTAAGGTGACAATCATTAAAAAATTTGTTATTGTCTTTAGGAAAATAGGATTGACTTGTGCTTATCCCCCATTTGAATTTACCTTCATCTGGTTCAATTTCTTCCATAAGAATTTTGAATAAGGTCGTCATCGCAATTTCATTGTCTGAAACAAACGCAATCTTATCATTTTTATTCACTGTAAAACTCACATTATTTAATACTTTTACACCATCAATTGTTTTGGATAAATTTTCAACAAATAAAATGTCTTTGCCTGGTTCGCGATCAATTTGAAAACCGACCCATGGATATTTTCGAGATGACGATGGCATATCTTCAATATCAAGCTTATCTAGCATTTTTTTACGAGATGTTGCTTGTTTTGATTTTGATTTATTAGCCGAAAATCGCGCAATAAAATTTTGAAGTTCTTTTGCTTTATCTTCCTTTTTCTTGTTTTGATCTTTTAATAAGCGTTGAACAAGTTGACTGGATTCATACCAAAAATCGTAGTTTCCAACATAGACTTTAATTTTATTAAAATCAATATCAACAATATGGGTACAGATGTTATTTAAAAAATAACGGTCATGTGACACAACGATAACCGTTCCATCATAATCCATTAGAAAATCTTCTAACCAATTTACAGCTTGAATATCTAAGTGATTGGTTGGTTCATCTAAAAGAATAATTTCAGGTTTGCCAAAAAGAGCCTGCGCTAATAAAACTTTTACTTTTTGATTACCACTTAAAGAACTCATGGTTGCATCCAGTAGATCTGGACCAATTCCCAGGCCTTGTAGAATACGTGAAGCATCGGATTCAGCTTCCCAGCCACCCATTTCAGCAAATTCGCCTTCTAATTCCCCAGCTTTTATGCCATCATCATCTGAGAAATCTTCCTTTGCATATAAAGCATCTTTCTCTTGGATAATTGAATATAATCGATTATTGCCCATTAGAATTGTATCCAAAACGCAATACGTATCATAAGCATAATGATCTTGTTTCAATACAGACATTCGCATCTGTTTTGGAAAGCTTACACTTCCTGTACTAGGATCAAGTTCTCCTGATAAAATTCTTAAAAAAGTTGATTTCCCTGCTCCATTAGCGCCAATAATACCATAGCAATTACCTGGAGTGAAGATCATATTTACATTTGTAAAAAGATTTGTTCCACTAAAATTTAAACTTAAGTCTGATACTTTTATCATATTTTTATTTGTTTCCTCCAATTTAATCTAGTCATAAAGAAAAGGTCATTATCAGTAACTGCTGATAATGAGCCTTAGCACATGACATATAATTATACCCTTTTTCATATGAAAACACCAGAAGAAAAGCTGATTTCGCTTAAAATCTTCAAATTAAAGGGCTTTATTTCGAAATTATTATAAATTATGCTCTAAATGATTATCGGCTTTTTTTTTGGGTATAATGTTCTTGAGGTGATGGATTATGAAAGTAGAATATAACAAGTTAGTAAGAGACAAAATACCTGAAATTATTAAGAATAGTGGCCGTAGCTGTGAATATAAAATTTTAGGTGAATCTGAAGTTAAAAATGCCTTAAAAGAAAAATTAATTGAAAAAGCGGACGTATTTAGCAAACGTCCATCTGAAGATGAATTATCGGATATTTATGAGTTATTAAGTGCAATTGTTGAAACATATGAGTACGAACCCCTTCATATTGATTATTTAAAATTACAAAACAAAGAAAATAAAGGATCCTATTCTGAAAAAGTATATTTAATCTCAGTTGATGATGGCGAATAATTTATTATGAGATGAAAAAGAGATTGCAGGGTTGTGGTCTCTCAACTAGGTGAAAAAATATACAGTAGTCCCGACAATTGTTACATCATGTTGTGTGCCTCAGGTCGAACAGGCGATAGCCTGTTCGAACTGCCAGCATACAACAGATTAACAATTTGTCGGGACGGGTGTTTGTCACCAAACTGAGAGATTGCAGTGTTGCAATCTCTTTTTATAGTTTGATTAAAAAAGCGTGTTCATAATGATTGATCACAAGTTGATTGTCGGAATCATAATAAATTTCAATCACATCAAAGCGTACATTTTGATTAAAACGTTGATTTTCTTTGATATACCAAAGTGCTGTTTTTGAAATACGCTGTTGCTTTTTATAATTAACTGCTTCTTTTGGATAACCAAAATCTAAATTTTTTCGATATTTTACTTCAACAAAGACAAGTGTATCGTTTATTTCTGCAATAATATCAATTTCACCAGAGCTTTTTTTATAATTTCGTTGCAAAATTTTATAATTTTTGTTTTTCAAAAAGGTGATACTTATATTCTCGCCTTGGTGTCCTTTTTTATAATTATGTGTTTTCATTCAAAAACCAAAATTTCTCAAAAAACTTTTTCGATGAATTGGTGTTGGTCCATATTTTTTTATTGCAGAAATATGTTCAGGTGTTCCATAACCCATATTGTGATTAAACCCATATTCAGGAAATTCATCATGATAAATTTCCATAAGATTATCTCGATAGACTTTTGCAACAATACTCGCAGCAGCAATACAATAGCACTTAGCATCACCATGAATGATTCCCTTTTGAGGAATAGTAGTATTGATTGTAATCGCATCTAGCAATAGAAGCTGTGGTTTAGTATGGAGCACATTAACGGATTGAGACATTGCAAGTTTCGTTGCATTTAAGATATTTATTTCGTCTATCTTTTTATTGTCGACAATCCCGATTTCATAATCGATTACCTCATCAAGCAATTTGGCACACAGGCTTTCTCTTGTTTTTTTTGAAAGTTTTTTTGAATCGTTGACATATAATAATTCCGAATTTTTTTTTAAGATAATAACACAGGTTACAACTGGACCAGCTAAAGGACCACGACCGACTTCATCAATTCCGCCAATTAATTTTATATCTGACGAATAATTGGAGTTTTCGATTAATTTCATGTTCTTAATCCGTTCTTTTTCAAGTGACAAGGCGATATATTTTTTTTCTAAGGTATGCGCAACTTTATGAAGTGTTTCTCTGGGATCTGACTGCAATAATGGAACAATAGTGGGATAGTGATTTATTTCAATCGCTTTAATTTGTTCTTGAATTGATTTGATGCTTTCATTTTCTATTTGAATCATTGGTTACCTCGTAAGTTTTTATTAAAATTTAAATATAATGATCTGCCACTATTATACTATAAATGACTCATTAATCATTATATTTTGTATGAAAAATTGTTTATAACGGTTAATTTGAATAATAGCGCATTCGTATATCAACAATATTTTTCCATGAATAGTGTTGTGCGGTTAAAAAAGCTTTTTCACAAAGACAATGATAGTCTTTCTTTGGCATTGATAATAATTCAATGATTCCGACTGCTAATGATTGAGGGTTTTGAGTAGCTACAATTTTACCGACAACAAAGGATGGTAATCCACCAACATTTGTTACAACAACAGGCTTTTGACAGCCCATCGCTTCTAATGCGGCAATACCGAATCCTTCAGTACGCGATGGAAGCACGCTATGGTGAGCAATATTATGTAATTGTGCACATTCAGTTTGACTGCGATGCCCTAAAAAATACACATTTTCTAAATGAAAACTATTTTTTTCTTTTTGTGTGAAAATATCAAGATTTCCACTACCCATGAGAAAGAGATTGACTTTCATTTTGCTTTGAATATATTTGTTTGCTTGAAGTAAAAGATCGATTCCTTTTGTATAGGATATTTTGCCACAAAAAGTAATAATTGGATAATCATTAAAATGAGTGAATCCAAATTGATTTAAAACTTTTTGTCGATTGCTTATATTTTCAGGAAAAAACACGGTTTGATCATAACCATTTCCTGTTACAATAATTTGTTTTGATGGAATATTGTATAAACTCATCACTTCGTTTTTAACATAATCTGAGATAGCAAAAATATATTTAGCATGCTTTGCAGAGCGTTTTGTAAGTGCTTGCATTCTTTTATCATAAATAAAACCTAATTGATCGCTATGGTGCGCGACACAAATATATTCATAATTCATTTTATGGATCAAATGGTCAATCGCCCAGATATGCTGACATTCAATAATATCTGGTTTAAAATCATTTAGCAGACATTTTAGTTCATCATTCATATAATTGAAATATGCTTTAAGTTGGGCTCGACTTAATTTTTTAAATGTCCAAGCATTTTTAAAGTTTCGAGGATTAGGATCTTCAATAATAAGAGGAAACGTGTATAAGTTAATGCCATGATATCTTACTGGAAATTTAACAATATGATATTTATCTAAATTCCCATAATATTTTTCATTTTCTTTTCCGGGAAATCCACTATCTGGAAAAAACGCTTTTACTTCATGACCACGGCGTAGTAATTCTTTCATAACACCATCTGCAACAGTGCCACTGCCTGTACCCCATGGGCCAGTATTCGTTATTAGTATCTTCATAATATCATTTGCTTTCTATAAAATTTAAGTATTGATGTGCAATTGAAGTCCAAGAATAATGTTCAATACATATTTTCCGTGCACGTTTTCTAATGGATGCTCTTTCATTTTGTGTCATATGATCATAATAATCTAATAATATTGAAATATTATTGTTTAAATTTAAAACAAGATTTTCATCTAAGAATAATGAATTCAATTTGTTTTTATCAAATACATCTAAAAATTCAGATACATAGAGATGAATAACCTCAGAAAAACCACTGTGATTTGTTTGGATTGGAATAATACCAGAAGCAAGGGCTTCAATACCAACCATTCCAAAGGCTTCAGGAAATATCGAAGGAGCAATTGTAATTTCTGATGTTGAAATAAGACTATTTAGGTGTTGATGATCTAAAAAGCCAGTAAAAATAATTCGCGATTTTATAAAACATTTTGCAGTATTATAATAATTATCAGAGAAAATGGGATCATTTAATTTGTCAACTAATGATGAAAAAAATTGAGCAGTATATTCTTCGATTTCAGGATCAAATTCTTTTGGGTGTTTTATTAAAGAAAGAAAATCATAACGCTTTCCTTCATCTAAAGCAGTGATTAAGGCTTCAAAATAAAAACGAGATGATCCAATCCCAACAAAAATAAAACGTGTATTTGGATGCTTTTGTAAAATAAGTGGTACAGCCCCGATTAATAATTGAATACCTTTTGTCCAAAGATATTTTCCATAATAGAGAATAATTTTTTCTTGTTCAAAATCAACGTGATTTAATTTATTGATTATATTTCGATCATAGGTCCAATTTTTTTCAATGTTCTTTTGCTTTGAAGAATCAAAGATGGTTAATTTATTTAACATTTTTTTTATAATCAGATTTTTATCATCAAATTCACAAATAGGTTTGAAGAGTGTTGTATCAACGCCTGCTGGAATAACAGTTGATTTTTTTTCAATCATTTGATTATGATTGAAAAATTCTGAAAATTCATTTTTTGAAAAATCGCTAACAAATGAGATAATGTCAGCATCAGAAACCGCCTCCCAAGCATATTTTTCAAGTAGAATACTCTTTCTAACTGCAAAATTCAAACAACTTCCATGAACAGTCATGATATGCTTGCAAGATTGGCGACTGATTACACTTCGTCCGATGTATACTGGCTGCATAATGGTATGATTGCTCCATATTAAATCAACAGTTCGCTTGGATAAGATCGCATTAATTGCCGAAACATTATATGAAATATAGTTTTCTATCTCCTCTTGTGTACAGTCAATAAACGTTTTAACCGTATAGTTAGTGTAGTGATCATATACAAAAACAGGTAATAAATGATTGAGATTTGGTTTATAGAGAGTACATTTTCCAGAATATGGTGTTTCCTTTGAATGAATTAAATAGGTTGAATCATTATCTAAAGAAAAATCATATGCACAATCAATGAAATCAAAATCTTCGCTATTGTTTTCTTGACAAAACAAGCTAACCTGATGACCCATTTCACATAATTCTCTACATATGTTTTGAACAAATAAGTTACTACCGGTACCATTTAAAAAATAACCATGACTAATCACAATATGCATAATATTTCTCGCTTTCTATGATTTAAATGATGTTTTATAATACATTACCTGTATACCCCAAAAATCTGATTAAGAAACGAGAGATATATAATAGTCAAATTTTTAGAATAAAAAAAACACTTAACCCCTGTTTGGGATTAAATGCTTGAGACTGCAGATAACTATAAAACAATACCGACAATTATTATATCATGGTGTGTGCCTCAAGGCGAACAGGCGATAGCCTGTCCGAATTGTCAGCATACAACAGATTAATAATTAGTCGGTACGGAAGCTAGTTACAAATTTATACGCTAGGGCGTTCTAAGGTAATACGACCAATACGTCCATTTTTAAAGTCATTTAGAACGAGCTCACTTGTTCGACCACAATCAAATTCCCCACCTTTTATAAGAAAACCTCTATTTTTTGCAATAGCATCAAATACTTCAGGAAGAGTTTTATCGTCTAAGGAAATTTTATAAACACGTTCAAGATCATCACAATAAAATGCCATTAAATATTTTAATAGATCAGCTGCAATATTTTCTTTTTCATAAATTGTGTCTTTAATTGAACCTAGCCACGCTAAATGTTGACCAACTAAAGGATCCTCAAATTTTGGCCATAGAATACCAGGTGTATCAAGTAACATTAAGTTATCATCGGTACTAAGCCATTGTTGACCTTTGGTTACACCAGGTTTATTTCCAATTTGTGTTTTCTTTTTTCCAATCAGACTATTAATAACGGTTGATTTTCCAACATTTGGTATGCCGCAAACAAGACATTTTATTTGAAATTTGTTCTTAACATTAAGAGATTTAATTAATTTAACTAACTCAAGTTTTAATTGGCGGTCAAATGCGCTGTAGAGCATAATTTCCTGAATTTCTGTATTCTTTTTAAACCACTTGACCCAGGATTCAGTAAGCTCAGGATCTGCTAAATCCGATTTGTTAAGCAACAAAATATGTTGCTTATTCCACGTATACTGATTAATATCTGGGTTTTTACTCGATAATGGTAACCGAGCATCAACAATTTCTATCACAACATTAATCAATTTAAGTTTTTCTTTTATTTGACGATTGGCTTTAGCCATATGTCCGGGATACCACTGTATATATTCTATTTTTTCTTTTGACATTAATTTATTACTCCAATGGCATCTAATGGCCAAATTCTAAAAATCACTTTTCCGTCAACATCATTTTGTTCAACAAATCCAAGACTTTGATAACGACTATCCGAACTATTTGCTCGGTTATCACCCATAACAAAATAGGAGCCAATCGGTACGGTTACTTTTGAAAAGTCTTCATAGGGAATTGGATTAATAAAATCTTCTGATAATGGTTCGTTATTAAGATAAACAACCCTATCTTTAATTTCAATCGTGTCGCCACCTTGTGCAATAACACGTTTCACATATTCAATATTATCATTATATTTTAGAATAACAATATCATTGTATTTAGGCTCGCCGATGGTATACCCTATTTTATTCACAATTAATCGATCATTGTTTTCAAGAGTAGGAAACATAGAACTTCCTTGAACCATAACAAAGTCAAATAAAAACATTTTGATAATAAAGGCAATAATAACCGCAATAAGAGCAGATTGAAACCATTCTTTTAGTTCTAAACCATTGCTGTGTTTTTTATTGTTTTCCAAGATACCACTTCCTTATATTGATAATAAAAAAGAGGCTTTTCAGCCTCTGAATTACCTTCTTTTTTCTGTTCGTTCTTTAACTTTTGCAGCTTTTCCAACACGATCTCGTAGGTAAAATAATTTGGCTCGTCTTACTTTACCTTCTCTGACAACTTCAACTTTTTCAATTTTAGGGGAATGTATTGGGAATGTTTTTTCAACGCCAATACCAGAAGATAATTTACGAACTGTAAATGTTTCTCCTACACCACCATTTTGTCTTTTAAGAACAATGCCTTCAAAAATTTGAATTCTTTCGCGTTTTCCTTCAATTACTTTAAGATGAACTTTTACAGTGTCACCTGTTTTAAATTTTGGTGGTTCCGCTTTCATGTTTTCTAATTGAATTTTTTTAATAATGTCCATTTCTTTCTCCTTAAGTTCGATTTTGATGTTCTTGCTTCTTGAACAGAGGAACATCTTCTTGATTAACATACCATGATATTATATGCTTTTTTGTTTTTATTTGCAAGTCTTTTTTTTGTATTTATCAAATAAGTCGATGCGGTTTTGTTTTGTTTTTTCAATCGCTTTAGTATGTCTCCAAGTTTTAATTGCTTGATGATTTCCAGATAAGAGCACATCGGGTACATTTGAATTTTCAAATTCACGTGGTTTTGTATAATGGGGATATTCCAGTAAATCGGATTCAAACGATTCTTCATCAAGGCTATTATGATTACCTAAAAACCCAGAAAGGTGCCGCGCAATTGAATCACTCAAAGTTAAAGCAGGGAGTTCTCCCCCAGTTAATATATAATCCCCTACCGAATATTCATAATCAACATATTCATCAATAACACGTTGATCAATTCCTTCATAGTGCCCACAAATAAAAATAATGCCTGTTTCGTTTGCTAATGATTTACTATCTTCTTGTTGAAAAGATTTACCACTAGGCGTTAAATAAATAATAGGATACATCGTATAATTTGGAATGCTTTTTAATGCATTGACAATTGGTGCGGCAGTCATTACCATACCGGCTCCACCGCCATAGGGTGTATCATCAACTTGATGGTGTTTATCTTCTGAATAATCACGTATATTGATAACAGTATAATTTATAATTCCTTTTTCTACACTACGACCCATCATTCCTGAATGAAAATACGGATGAAAAACTTCTGGAAATAGTGTTAAAAAATAATAATTCATAGCGATAAAATTTCATCTGGAATTTCAGAATGAATACATTTTTCATCAGTATTTATTTTTTTGAAATAAATTTTACGAGCAGGAACACAATATGTTTTTTTACCCTCGGTAATCATATAAACATCAATCCCTCCTGTTTGAAGGACATCAGAAATTTTACCAAGATAATCATCATAATTATAGACATCTAGCCCAATGAGATCGTCAATAAAAAACTCGTCTTCTTTAAGTTTTACTGCAAATTTTCTTTCAATTGCAATGTCTTTCCCCATAAATGTTTCAGCATCATTACGTGTTTCAACACCACTTAAGAAAAATAATATGTTGTTTTTATGTAGCCGTTGATTAAGAATTGTATAATCAACCCACTGATTGTTTTGCTGAATTTTTATGTCTTTTAAATCAAAGAAACGTTGAGGATCATCCGTTAGTGGTAAAACTTTTAATTCCCCTTTAATTCCGTGAACACCAAGTATTTTTCCAATAATCATTAAATTATCATTACTCATTAAGTTTTCTCCTGAATATAAAAAAGAGCTGTATAAACAGCCCATCGCCTCAATTATCGGATAATTTCCAACATGACGCGTTTATCTTCTTTTGTGGCAGCAGCTTTTATGACGGTACGAATTGCTTTTGCGATTCGGCCCTGCTTTCCAATAACTTTGCCCATATCATCGTTAGCAACTTTTAGTTCTAATATGATGGATTGTTCGCTTTCATTTTCTTGAACTATAACGTCATTTGGATGATCAACAAGTGCCTTAGCAATAATTTCTACAAGTTCTTTCATCATTTACCTCCTGATACTAGTCGATTACGCTTTCTCTTTTCAATAAATATTTTACAGTATCGGTTGGTTTTGCACCATTAGCAATCCAACTTTTTGCTTTTTCTCCATCAACTTTAACGAGTGATGGATCAACGCATGGATCATAGTATCCAATTTCTTCGATGAATTTTCCATCTCTTGGAGCACGTGCATCCGCAACAACGATTCTATAAAAAGGTTTTTTCTTTTTACCCATTCTTTTTAATCTAATTTTTACAGCCATGTTTATTTCCCCCTTTCGTATTCTTTTTATCTATGACATGAGTCTTAAATAACATATTACATAAAAGGTAGCTTTAAGCGACCTTTTTTCATATTATTGGGATTTGACATTTGTTTCATCATTTTTCGTGATTGTTCAAATCCTTTTAATAATCGATTAACATCTGCGACTTTTGTACCACTTCCTAAAGCAATACGTTTTCGTCGACTGGCATTAATGATTCCGGGTTTATGACGTTCTTCTTGATTCATTGATAAGATAATCGCTTCAGTTTTCTTTGTATCTGCCCCTGATAAATCAACATTTTTAAGTGCTTTTTTATTAGCACCAGGCATCATTTCTAAAAGACTACTAATGGATCCCATATCTTCTATTTGTTTAATTTGATCTAAAAAATCATTAAGATCAAATTCTTGAGTTCTCAATTTTTCTTCTAATTCTTTGGCTTTATCTTGGTCAATCATACTTTGGGCTTTATCAATAAAAGATAAAACATCACCCATACCGAGTATTCGTGACGCCATACGTTCAGGATAGAAAAGTTCAATATCGGCAAGTTTTTCACCAGTACCAATATATTTTATTGATTTACCAATGGTATAGGTAATAGATAAAGCAGCACCACCACGGGTGTCACCATCTAATTTTGTAAGAACAACACCAGTAATATCTAATAAACGATTAAATTCATTCGCAACATTAACAGATTCTTGTCCTGTCATTGCATCAACCGTGAGAAGAATCTCAGTTGGCTGAATCAATTCTTTTATTTGAACTAATTCTTGCATAAGATCACTATCAATTTGTAATCGTCCAGCAGTATCAATAATAACTAAATCATAATCGTCTTGATTTGCTTTTTTTAAGCCGCGTTTTGCAATCGCAATTGGATCTTTTACATCATGTTCAGAATACACATCAATATTTAACTCATCACCAAGTATTTCAAGTTGATTAATTGCAGCAGGACGATAAACATCACATGCAATTAAAAGTGGTTTGAATTTTTTTTCTTTTCTTAATAAATTAGCAATCTTTGCTGCTGTTGTTGTTTTACCTGCACCTTGAAGACCGACCATCATAAAAATATTACGTTGACCATCTGCAAAATTCATCGGGTCATTTTCGCCACCTAAAAGCGTAGTCATTTCTTCATTAACAATTTTTATGAATTGCTGCCCTGGTGTAAGACTATTTAATACTTCTTTCCCAAGAGCACGTTCACTAATATTTTTAGTAAATTGTTTGACAACTTTAAAGTTAACATCAGCTTCCAAAAGGGCTAACTTAATTTCGCGACTAGCTGCTTGGATGTCTTTTTCATTAAGTTTACCTTTTCGTTTAAGTTGGGAAAAAATATTTTGAAATTTTTCATTTAATCCTTCAAAGATCATGAAATCACCTCTAGTTTTCTTCACTGACTTTTTTAAGTTTTAAAATTACTTCATTGAGTAGATGTGTTTGATTGTCATCAAAAGAACAGTTCAAAAGTTCATTTAATGTATCATCTATTTCATTAAGTAATGATTGTGTACTTAAAAATTTCTCGACCAATTTAAGCTTTTCTTCATATCTTTCCATCAAATGTCGGGAACGTTTTATAACATCAAAGATCCCTTGACGCGTTACAGATATGACCGCTGCAATTTCAGCTAGACTATAATCATCATTATAATAATAATCTAAAATCGCTTTTTGCTTTTGTGTTAATAGTTCACCATAAAAATCAAATAAATATTGTTCTCTTATTTTCTTTTCCATAGACACCTTCATTGTTGTAAAGGAATATTACTTTACGACTTGTTTATTGTAAAGCTTATATCGGAAAATGTCAAGCATTTATTCAAATAATAGATCAACAAACTTGTGCGAATCAAATTCAATAAGGTCTTCTGGTTTTTCACCAATCCCAATGTATTCAATTGGGATTTGAAGCTCATTAATAATTGAAATAGCAATCCCGCCTTTAGCAGTACCATCAAGTTTTGTAAGAATAATCCCACTGATATCAACACAGTCGTGAAATACTCTCGCCTGGTTTAATGCATTTTGTCCAGTCGTTGCGTCAAGAATCATAAGATTGTGAATTGTAAAGCCTGTTCCTTCGCGTTTTACAATGCGACTTATTTTTTCTAATTCTTTCATAAGGTTTACTTTATTGTGAAGCCGACCGGCGGTATCACAAATTAATATATCTATTTTTCGTGCTTTAGCTGCATTAATTGCGTCAAAAATCACAGAACTAGGGTCAGCACCTTTTGTACTTTTTATAATATCGACATCAACTCGATTAGCCCATTCTTCAAGCTGTTCAGTTGCAGCAGCTCTAAATGTATCAGCGGCGGCAACCATTACTTTTTTTCCATCATTTTTATAATTTTGTGCTAATTTTGCAATGGTTGTGGTTTTTCCGACACCGTTAACTCCGACCATTAATATGATCATCGGTAGTGTTTGAGGAATGGAATCAATCGAAACCATTCCTATTAAAATTTCTTTAAGATAGATCATAACTTCTTCTTTTGTTTTTACGTGAGTTTCTTTAATTTTAGACCGTAACGCCTCGGTTATTTTCATAGAAGTTTCAATGCCCAAATCTGAAAGTATCAGTGTTTCTTCAAGCTCTTCAAAAAAGTCATCATCAAAATTACCCATATACATGACATTTTCAATTTTATCTTTAAATGTATCTTTTGTTTTAATTAATTTATCGCGCATTCGTTCATAAAAACTTTGTTCCATAAGATCCTCCTAAAAATTTTAATATTATATATAATCTGATAAACGTACTGATACAAGTTGAGAGATGCCGTCACGGGACATAGAAACACCATATAAGTTGTTGCAGACTTCCAATGTTTTGCGACGATGAGTAATGGTAATGAATTGATTCTTTTCAGAAATGTTTTTAAGATAACTAATATATCGGTAAATATTATGATCATCCAATGCAGCATCGATTTCATCAATGACACAAAAAGGTGAAGGGTTTATTTCTAAAAATGAGAATAAAAGAGCAATCGCTACCATTGCTTTTTCACCACCAGATAATAAAGAAATATGGCGTAATCTTTTTCCAGGTGGTTGCGCAACCAGTTCAATTCCACCGTCTAAAATACCAGTTGGATCGGTAAATTCTAAATAAGCACGCCCTCCTTCAAAAAGTATACTAAATATACGGGTGAAATTCTCTTGCAGGATAATGAATTTTTCTTTAAATTGTTCTGTCATTGCATCATAGAGGGTATTTATAATATCTAATAATTCACGTTTTGCATTTTGTAAATCATCCATTTGATTTTGCATAAATTCATGACGAACCAAAATTTCTTCATACGCTTTTATGGCACTATGATTAATGGTACCTAAATTTTCAATTTTGATTTTTAACTCACGTTGTCGTTTTTCAGATAAATCAAGATCGTTATCTTTTTTTTTCACCATTAATTCTTGCTGGATATCTTCAACCATAAGATAATTCATATCATATTGTTCAAAAATATTTTTTTCCCAATGATCCATCTTGATTTTCAAACCATTTATTTTTGTTTCAAAATTGTTTTTATCATTATTTTGCAAGATTAAATCATGGTTTAATTTTTTTATCTCGTCTTGAATATAACTTAACATTTTTGTGTTTTCTTTTTGTGTGTAACGAGCATTATCGTTTGAATTCTTTTGCGTTTCTAAATCCGCAGAGAGTTGATTTATTCTGGAGATACAGTTTTCTTGGATTGCAATGAGGTTTATGGAATCATTGTCACAATCTAATATTTCTTTGTCAAGGTTTAGTTGCCGTTTTTTTTGTTGCGTTATTTGATCATGAATAAGTTGTAATTGTTCGTTTAAACTTAAAATAATACTATTTATTTGGCTTGTTTTAAGTTGAAGCGAGTTATTTTGGTCACGTTTAATATTAATTTTTAATCGAATTTCATCACGGAAATTGTTGCTTTCTTTGTCATCATAGCATGGCTTTATCTTTGAATAAACTTCTTCTAAATCAGAAATTTCTTTAGAAAGCATTAATATTTGAGTATTTAATTGGAACTCACGATCTGCAAGATCCATAGTAATTGCATCATTTTTTTCAACGTTCTTTAATTCTACTTCACATAAATTTTTTTCTTTCCAAAGGGATTGTTTATCTGTAAAAAGATTGTTTTCTGATTTTTGAAGTGAGGCATTATTTTTTGACATAATTAACTGTGACGTAGTGATGGTTTTTTTGATTGTTTGAATGCTCTCTTTTTGTTCCAATATTTCAACAGATAATCTTTCGATTTCTATTTTTTTAAATAATGGTGAATGTTTTGAATTTTTATTTTGACCACCAACAATTGCACCACCCGGATAAAAAATCTCGCCACCAAGTGTGACAATTGTAAATTTACTATGGATTGCTTTTTGAATTGCTTTACCCGAAGAAAAATCGCTTGCAATGATTGTCCTGCCGAGAAGACTATCGATCGCAGGTTTAAATAAAGACTTTGTTGTAACACATTCATTTGCTATCCCTTCAAATCCAGCAAAAGTTTGAAGGGATGATCGTATTTTATTATCAATTAATGTGTATCGCAAATTATCTAAAGGTAAAAAGGTTGCCCGACCAAGTTGTTGCGTTTTTAATAATTGAATGCAATCTTTAGCAATTTGAATAGTTGCAACAACAATATTTTGGCTTTTACCACCTAAAGCAATATTAATCGCTTGTGCAAAATGGTTTTCAACATTTAATAGTTCGCCAATTGGACCATAAACGTGATGAATTGCAGTTCCTAAAAGTTTTTCCGAAGTCATAAGTTTTTGAATCACAGGAAAATAATCTTGATAATTCTTTTGAATATTTTTTAAATAATCTAATTTTGAATGATTAATTTTTAAATTATTTAAATGAAGATCATAGGTTTGTTTATTTGTTTCAGTGTTGGCAATCATTTCCTTTTGTTTAATTGAAAGTTGATTATAGTCTGTTTCGTCATTCAAAACAACGGTTTTAGTTTTTTCAATTGAATCGTTTAAATGATCTAAGGTATCTAGAATTTGTTTTTTTTCATTGGCTAATTCATCTTTGCGCTTCAGAAGAAACTCTAATTCTGATTTTTGTTTATTGCTTAATAATTGTTTTTTATGAAGTGTTTCTTGAGTGTTTTCACGTTGAAATTGGTAGGATAATGCTGACTCTTTTTTATCATGCTCACATTTTATTTCTTTTTTTTCAGTATCCAATAAATGGTTTAATATTTCTCCGATTGATTTTTTTTCTTCTTGAAATTGTGGAAGAAGAGCATTATTTTCTGTGATTTTAACAGAAAAGCCGTCACATTTATTGTGGTTTTCTGTTATTTCATTTGTTAACAAAACGTGTGCTTTAATTAAACGTGCTTTGGTAAGTTTATTCGATTCAATACGACTTGTTGCTTGAATTTTTTTTTCTTGTAATTCATCATACTCAAATTTTAATGATGACAATTTGCTTTTTTCATCATTAAGAAAAATATCGAGATCACGATTTTTGATTGTAAGGTGTTGATATAGGGTATCTTTTTCTTCAATCTTTACTTCAGTTTTTTTACAGGTTTCAAGCTGAATCGCATAGCTATTTTCAAGTTGGCTCAAAAGGACTTGAGATTTAGTCATTTGCTCAAAAAAAATGACTAAATCCACAGTTTTTAGCTCTTCATGGAGTTTTAACCAGGTATTAGCCTTGTGTGATTGAGCCTTTAACGGTCCTAATTGTTTTTTTATTTCAGATTGTATATCCCATAAACGTTCTAGATTTTCTTGAGTATGTTCAAGTTTTTTTTCAGCATCATGTTTTTTGGCTTTATAGGAAACAATTCCTACCGCTTCTTCAAATATCCCGCGTAATTCAGTTGGGGAACTTGATATGATATTCTCTATTCCACCTTGGCTAATTAAAGAATAGCCATTTTTACCAAGACCAGTATCCATGAAAATATGATGCACGTCTTTTAACTTGCAACTTTTTTTATTAATTGAATAGTCACTATCACCTGATCGAAATAATTTTCGTGAAATCGATAGTTCAGCAGGATAATTTTCAAGTGTGGCATCATGATTATCCATGATAAGCGTCACTTCAGCAAAATTAGAAGGCGGTTTTTTTTCTGTTCCAGAGAAAAGGACGTCTTCCATTTTTTTACCCCGAAGAGATTTAATACTTTGCTCACCTAAAACCCATTTAATTGCATCGGTTATATTACTTTTACCACTACCGTTTGGACCAACAATCGCTGAAATTCCTTTTGAAAATTCAAGGCAGATAGGATCTGCAAAAGATTTAAATCCATGTATTTTTAATTTTTTTAAATACAAACCCATACCTACCTTTTCTTAATTTACACTATTATTGGTTAGAATGGGAATTGTTAAGAAGATAATTTTTTGCAGCATTTTGTTCTCCTTCTTTTTTGCTTTTTCCGATTCCTTGACTGACACAATTTCCATTAAAAAATAAATTAATATAAAATGTTTTATTATGTTCAGGTCCTTCTGATTTTTCTAAACGATATTCAATAATATTTTCGCTGTTTTTTTGAATCTGTTCTTGTAATTCTGTTTTGTAATCTTTTACTAATGCGCCCTTTAGAGCAAGTTTAATATTTGTTTTTAATAAATGCAATACCACTCCTCGCGTAATTTCAAAGTTGCTATCTAAAAAAGTTGCACCAATTAATGCTTCAAACGCATTAGCAAGATTTGATTTGCGTTGCCTTCCACCCGTTACAATTTCACCTTTCCCAAGTAACATATATTCACCTAAATGTAAATCATATGCTGCTATTGAAAGAGACTCAGCACATACAATATTGGAACGGATTTTCGTCATTTTACCTTCAGATAATTTGTGTGATTCATATAAATATTCACTGATAATCAGTTCCAATACTGCATCCCCTAAGAATTCCAAACGCTCATTATTACTTGCGTTTCCAGAATGTGAACTATGGGTTAACGCTATTTTCAACAGTTCTTTGTTTTTAAAAATATAATTAATTTTTTCTTCGATTTTCATGTATTAACACCTCCTTAATGCGCAAGAGCCGCTATAAATAAGCGGCGTCATGTTTTATTTATTACATAATTTTACAATATCAGCGACTGTTTTAATTGATTCAAGATCGTCGTTTTCTATTTTTAGGTTGAACTCATCTTCAAAAGTCATAATTAATTCAACAATATCTAATGAATCAGCTTCTAAATCGTCAATTAATGATGATTCAAGTAAAATATCATTTTGATTTATATCCAATTGATCAGCAATGATTGTTTTTACTTTTATTAATTTTTCTTCCATCGTAAACCCTCCAACTAAATGACATTTTCAGTGATCTTTTTTAGCACATCATTTTCAATAAACTTAATACTCTGATTAATTGCATTTTTAATGGCATAGGCATCGCTACTACCATGGGCTTTTATAATTCCACCCTTAACACCTAAAAAAGGAGCACCACCATATTCAGCATAATCAAATTGTTCTTTAAACGTTTTTAAATTATTTTTAATTAAAAATCCGCCAATTTTTCCTTTTGTATTGCTCATAATAGCGGTCTTAATCCCACCTAGTAAAAAATGCGAAACACCTTCAGTTAGTTTTAGAACAATATTTCCTGTAAATCCATCACATACTAAAACATCAGCTTCGGTTTCAAAAATATCACGTGCTTCAACATTGCCCAAAAAATTTAATTCACTTCCTTGTAAAAGTTCATAGGTTGTTTTTACAAGACTGTTTCCTTTTTTTGCTTCAACACCAATATTTATGAGACCAATCTTAGGGTTCATCTTACCTAAAACATTTTCAGAGTAAATTTTCCCAAGCAAAGCAAATTGTTCTAAATATTCTGGTTTACAATCGGTATTAGCACCAGTATCAACTAGGACAAAAACACCGTCTGACTTTGGAATTGTAGCAGCGAGAGCGGGACGTTTTATGCCTTTAATGCGACCGAGTTTTAATAAACCACCTGCTAAAAGAGCACCAGTACTACCTGCTGATATTAGCACAGGGTTTTCTGAGATCTTCATTGCATCAAGCGCAACAACTAATGAAGAATCCGGTTTTCGACGAATTGCCATTGCGGGTTCTTCATTCACATCAATAACCGTTTCTGCATGAGTAATTTTAATCTGTTCTTTAGGATAGGTGTATTTTAAGAGCTCTTTTGATATGATCGTTTCTTGACCAACAAGGGTTAAAGAAATTCCATATTCATTAACGGCATCAACAGCACCCTTAACAATCTCAAAAGGGGCATTATCCCCACCCATTGCATCTAAAAATATATTCAAAATATAACCTTCCTTTTTGCATTAATTAATTGATTATTTATTAGTTTATTAGGATATAACTATCAATCCCAGATAGAGAAAAAACAGAGTCTAAACTCTGTTTATTCGTCAATGCTAATAACTTCAATATCTTTGTAAGTTCCACAAGATTTGCATACGCGATGTGGTAATTTAATTTCACCACATTTTGGACAAGTACTCATCCCAGGAACACTTAATTTATAATGTGTTCTTCTTTTATCTCTTCTAGACTTAGAAGTTTTTCTTTTTGGTACAGCCATCAATAACACCTCCTATATGAATATTACGTCACTTACAATAGTTTTCTTAATGCTTCAAAACGTGGATCATAGTCACTCGTTTTGCTACATTCACATTGTTCGTGATTTAAATTATTGCCACATTTTGGACACAAACCCAGACAATCGTCACTACACAGTACACGATAAGGTTCATTAATATAAATACATTCTTCAACGATTGATAAAAGATTTAACATCAGTTCAACATCTTCAACAATTACCGTATCCGAATACTCATAGCTACATTCGATCGGGGTTGGTTCCAAACAACGGGCACAGGGATAGATCATAGTCATTTCTAACGACAACGTTACAAGAAAAGTATTTTGTGAAACTTTCTCAACCGTTCCCGATACAATTGCATCATCTTCCCTAAGCGTTCCTTCAATAGTAGTAAAATCTTTATTAAAAATTTTAAAATTAAATGGGATTGCTTTTTCCATTAATAGCTTTTTGATTTCAATTTTCATTTTATCACTCCAAATGGGCAATCATCATTATATAGATAGTTGTCCATTTTGTCAAGTGAAATACTTTACATTATTTTACTAAAGAAAGTGTATCCCGTGCAATCATTAATTCTTCATTTGTTGGTATAACCATAACTTTAGTTAATGATTCAGGGGTTGAAATAATCATTGCTTCTCCACGTTTGCTATTTGCTTCTTGGTCAAGTGTAATTCCTAAATATTTTAAGTGATTACAAATTGCTTGACGAGATGTTGTAGAATTTTCGCCAAGACCAGCTGTGAAGATGATACCATCAACACCATCCATGGCAGCTACATAAGCACCAATGGTTGTACGAACACGATAATGGAAAATATCAAGTGCTAATTGAGCACGTTTATTTCCTTCATTTGCAGCACCTTCAACATCACGGAAGTCAGAACTGACACCAGAAACACCAAGAATACCAGATTCTTTATTCATCATTTTATCAAGTTCTGCAACAGTATAACCTTTTCCAACCAAAAATGGAATAATAGCAGGATCGATATCGCCACAACGTGTTCCCATTTCAAGACCAGCAAGTGGTGTTAATCCCATTGAGGTATCGATTGCTTTACCATGACGAATAGCACATACACTTGCACCATTACCAAGATGACAAGAAATTAGTTTTAAGTTCTCGATTTTTTCATCCATTAATTCTGCAGCAGCTAAACTAACAAATTTATGTGATGTACCATGGAAACCATATTTTCTTACTTTATAATCTTCGTAAATTTTATATGGCAATGGATACATATAAGCTTCAGCAGGCAATGTTTGATGGAAAGCGGTATCAAAAACACCAACCATAGGTACACCAGGTAATAATTCTTGACAAGCATGAATACCGATTAAATTAGCTGGATTATGAAGTGGTGCTAATTCCGAACATTCTTCTAAGCTTGCGATAACAGCGTCATCAATGATAACTGAAGCTGAAAATGTTTCGCCACCATGGACGGTACGATGGCCTACTGCAGAAATCTCAGATAAAGATTTTATAACACCATGATTTGGATCAACTAAAGCTGCCATTAAAATATTTAAAGCATCTTTATGACTTTTCATTGGTTGTTCAAATTTTACTTTTTCTTTACCAGGTGCTTCATGAATTAAAATTGAACCTTCGATTCCAATTCGTTCAGCCAAACCCTTAGCTAAAATCTCTTCGTTTGTCATATCAAGTAATTGATATTTTAAAGACGAACTTCCACAATTAATTACAAGTACATTCATTAATATTTGATCTCCTTAAGTTTTTATTGATTAGAATACATAGCTTCTATATAATAACAGTTATAGATAAAAATTTCTATTATTTTTTATATAAATTTTAGTGAAATGCAAGAAAAATTTTAATTCTCATTTTTTTTATCGAGGAAGGAGCTATGAAATGAAGATACTTGGTATTATTTCTGAATATAATCCTTTTCATATGGGACACGCTTTTCAATTGCAAAAAGCTCAGGCGAAAGTTGGTTCATGTGGCGTAATGACATTAATGAGTGGGAGCATCACACAACGCGGTGAGTTTGCTATTTTTAATAAATGGGTACGTACGCAATTAGCATTACAATCTGGGATTGATTTAGTGTGTGAATTACCAACAGTATATGCGTGTCAAAGTGCGGAAATGTTTGGACGCGGAGGCGTTGAGATATTAAATGCAACAGGAGTTTGTGATATACTATCTTTTGGTTCAGAAAGTGGTATCCTATCGCCATTAGAAGAAGTGGCTAAACTATTGGTTAATGAGTCGTTGGAATTTAAAATGATCCTGTTTAAATATTTAGACACAGGGGTTTCATTTCCAAAAGCAAGGGAACTAACAGTGTCTGAACTTTTAGGTGAAGAATTAAGTCGGATATTAAAATCACCCAATAATATTCTTGCTATTGAATATCTAAAAGCGTTAATTGAAATGAAAAGCACAATTTCACCACTAACGATTTCTCGCCAAGGAGCAGGCTATCATTCTATGAATGATTCAGAATTTTTAAGTGCGACACGTATTCGCCAAATTTTGATTAAGAGTATCACTGAAAAAAAAGGATTGGATAATAATTTAAATGCATTAAAAAATAAATTACCCTACCCTGTTGAAAAACTGATACAACCTTTAAATAATTATTGCCTCTATGGAGATGAACGCTATTTGGACACGCTTAGATATGCTATTTTAGAAAAAGATATCGATGATTTACGAAACTATCCTTATATTTCAGAAGGATTAGAGCATAAAATAAGAGATGCATTAAAGATTGCAAAAAATATGGAAGAGTTAGTTAATTTAATTACCTCAAAACGTATTCCAAAAACGCGCGTTAAGCGACTGTTAGTAAATCGCCTTTTAGGAATCCAATCTCAGGATTTAGAAGTAGTTAAACAACTCTCTTCTGCTCCCTACTTACGCGTATTAGGTTTTAATTTAAAAGGACAAGAAATATTAAAAAAGATTAAAAAACAAGGAAATATTCCAATTATTACAAATTTAAAAAGCAATGCTAAAAAACTAACAGTAGAACAATTGAAAATAATAAACTATGATGTGCGCGGAACTGATTTACATAATTTGTTTTATGAAAAAAGCTATCATTATCATAGAGATTATACGCAAGGCCCCATTCGTTATAAATAATGAGTAAAAGAAAAGGAGAAAACGATGAATCGTTATAAAAAAGGCATTGATCTATCAAAAAATGCAGAAGTTTTTCCTCCCTGTGGCCCTATTGTTGGCCACGATCGAAAAGGGATCTCATATTTTAAAGGGATTCCATATGCAATGCCACCAATCGGTGATCTGAGATTTAAAGCACCGCTTCCCATGCCTTCATGGACAGAAAAACGCGACTGTAAAAGCCATGGTAAAAGTGCGATGCAAATGGGTGGGATACTAATGGATACCTCCAGCACCTATCATATGGATGATAAAAGCGAGGATTGTCTATTTCTAAATGTTTGGACTCCTACACAAAAAATAAAAAAAACATATCCAGTGTATGTATTTATTCATGGTGGTGCTTTTGCAACAGGTTCCGGAAGTGAAATAGTTTATGATGGAGCCCATATGGCTAAGAATGATGTTGTTGTTGTGACAATCAATTATCGATTAGGAGCCTTCGGGTTTTTAGCAACAAAAGGTCTTTATAATGAAACTGGAACAACTGGGAATTATGGACTGTTGGATCAGATTCAGGCACTTCATTGGGTTCAAGAAAATATTGAGTCTTTTGGTGGTGACAAAAATAATGTAACGTTAGGTGGGGAATCGGCAGGGGCATTTAGTGTCACTGCTCTAATGCTCTCACCCTTAGCAAACGGTTTATTTAGTCAAGCAATTGTTGAGAGTGGTTCTATTTTTTCTATTGGAAGTTTTTCTACCCATAATCAAGGTGATTTAGAAAAATCAATGGAAAACGGAAAATTATTTTGTGATTATTTTGGGTTAAATGATTCAGTTGATGATTTAGATAAATTAAGGGCGTTGCCTGAGGATGCGTTAGCAGCACTTTCAATCGTGAAATCGGATCAATCAACAACACCGAACGCTTTTGGCTTTTGGCCAGTTTTTGATGGTGTTGTTTTGCCAAAAGACCCTGTTAAGGCTTTGCGTGAAGGACAGATCAATCCTGCAAAAGTATTAATTGGTTATAATACCAATGAATCAACACTCTTTATTAAAGGGCATACCAATTTAGGGATTTATAAAATGCTATGCATTGGTATTTTTGGATATGACAAGGCAAAAGAAATTATGAATTATTTTTATATTGATAAAGATCATTCCCCGCTTGAACGCATGCAAGAAATATATACCTTATCAGGCTTTGTAATTGGTATGTTTATGTTTGCAAAAGAATATTCTGAATTAGGAAATGATGTGTTTTTTTATAATTTTGATTATGATCCTGCTATTTTAAAAATTGTAGGATTAAATACGACTCATGCAATGGAACTGCCTTTTGTTTTTGGAAATGGAATCAGTCAGCATCGAACAACTAAAATAAGTAAGTTATCTTGGATTATGCAAAATTCTTGGGTGAATTTCATTAAAACTGGCAATCCTAATTTCAAAGAACCCTTTAAAGGGCAGGTAGTTTGGCCAAAATTTAACGCTAAAATGAACAAAATTATGGTATTAGATACCCGCTTATCATTAAAAATGCTTCCCCACCTCAAAGATTTAGAATTTTTAGAAGAGGTGATGTTTGGATAAAATAGTTTGTCAAAATAGCTGAATAAAATAATCAAAAATAAGAAAATAGAATTGATAAAACAAATAATAAGATGTATTCTAATAACCATGAGTTAATTATGACTAATCAATGAATGGTTAGGGTATCAAAAGTAATTTTGATAGGATTTACATACAACATCTTGACTAAAATCTCGTTTTAAAATCAATATATTGTATGCTAAATGGCGTGATTTGAGTTTTGACACTCTAACCATAATTATAAATTTAAAAAAGCTAATTTCTGTGTAATACAGAAATTAGCTTTCATTTTAAGCGTCTTAATTGGTATAAATACTTTTTGTTGAAACAACATTACGGGGCATTTCAGCTTCTAATTTTGTGTCCCATGGAAGTGTATCACCATCTTCTCGCAAATATTCAAGAAGTTCCCAAACGCCTTTCCCAGTATAAGAACTTACTTTAAAAATCCGCTCACATCCTGCAAGTTCTAACCAAGCAATAGCTTGATTAGTATTTGCTTCATTATGATCAATCTGGGTTACAATGCCAATAACAGGTCGATTGCATACACCAGATACACATGGTGGATATAATGAGTAAGGTTCAGTTGCACTAATTAAGAGTGCGACAATATCTGCTTCATAGGAATATAAGGCTAAAGCATGTCCTAATCCTGCAGTTTCAGCATATTCACCTGGGGTGTCAATGATAACATCAAAATGGTTAACATATTGTGTTTTTAAATATTGAATTTTATTGCCCTTTAATGCTTGTCTAAGGGTTGTTTTTCCACATTCACTTCGACCAACTAAAATCATTTTTTTCATAATTTACCGTCTTGCCTAAGTTGTTGTAATTTCACAAATTGTGAATTTCAAAGCTTTACTTAAATAAGTAAGAATTGCATTAATTGCCGAATTAACTTCGGAAATTTTTCCAGTAAACATTAACGTGCCACTAAATCGATCAATAAAACCCATTTCAATATTCGATGTTTTAATAGCAAGATCACCCGCAATAACGGATATTTCAGCGGGGGTCATGCTTAAAATACCAATCGCCGCTTTATCATAATCAATCCCAGGATTTAAACCGAGTTTTTTATAAACAATCGCATCGGGGCTTGCAATAACATGTGCGAGAGTGACTTGTTTTCCAGGCACTACTTCTTGAATAATTCGTAATTTACCGTCGTTTGTATCTAATATGCCTTCCATATATGAGGCCTCCTTGTTTTTTATAAAGACTATATTAAACAATTATATCACTCCCAATAGAGATTAAAATGGAGATAATCACTATAATAGAGTATTATTTTAAAATTCGAATGATAAATTACTGTCCATAAAAGATAGTTTTTTATCATTTGAGAAAAACAGACTAATCAATATTAAAAAAACCTAGACCATCAATTGCTTTTATAATCTTATAAAGATAACGTTCACCGGTGAGCGGCCATTTATAGTGCGTTCTAAATAATATGTTTGTCGTAAAGCGTTGAGAACTTCCAAGATAAGCTATTTCCAAATCCTCCTCCGTGTCTTCATAGGCAATAATGCCTGAAAGAAATGGCGTTAATTGATCATTATTCATACAACGTTTTAACCGTTTTTTAAATTCATTATCCGATACTAATTCAATCTTAAAGCCATAGTCATTCATTGCTTCAATCACATCTGCCATGAAAATTGTATGATTATTATAGGGATGAAAAACCGTAAATCGATCCGGTGTTTCGGAAAGTTTCAAAATTGCTTTAGCGGTTGAATCGATTGGCGCAAATTCTATTGATTGTTCTAAAGCTGAATATGGGAAAGCGCCAATCAGTTTATACGCTTTTAATCGTCCCATAAAAGCATTGGAATTAAAGTTAATTTGAAATTCGCCATCAGAGTTTCGAGCCATTAAATTACCAACCCGCATAATTTTAGATTTTAATCCTTTTGTTTGTGCTTCGAGAATAAAACGTTCAGCTAAAAATTTACTGTTTACATATTTATTATCTAAATCTTGATTCATAAATAAATCTGTTTCTTTTAATACTGTATCTTTGGATGGATCATTTAAAATACTTTTTCCCGCAATACTATGGGTTGAAATTTGAATCAATTTTGCATGATTTTTTTTACAATAATCTATTAATACTAAAACCCCACCAACGTTAACCTCTTCGATTTCATTGCCTGCTGCAAAATGTTTTACATTTGCAGCACAATTAATAACCGTGTTAATGGAGAGTTGATCCAACGTATCTAAAACTGTTGGATGTGTAACTTCTCCTTCAATTGGAATAATCCGTGATTCAAAAAGGGCGGAATAATCATCATTAAAGTAAAACATAAGCATTGTTTTTAAGCGTTGTTCTGGATTAAGATTCTTTTTAGACCGAACCAAACAATAGATTTTTCCATTATGATTTGTTAAAAAATCTTTAAGAATATGCATTCCTAAATAGCCAGTTGCTCCTGTAAGTAAGATATCCCCAAGTTCGCTTTTTTCATGATCCTCATAATTTTCTATGTCTTCTAAGGTGTTATGAGATAGAAGGTAATGTATCGATGTATAATCATAATTCTTTATTAAGGGTTGACGACACCCTCCTTTTTTTATTTCAGTGGATGAATGGTTTACAAATTTTGCTAATTCACGTGGGGTTTGATATTTAAAAATATCTGCATACCCAATCTGTATTCCACTATTTTCAGCCTCTACTGTCAATTTTGTTGCCAATAAGGAGGTCCCACCAAGACTAAAGAAATTATCGTCTATTCCAACCTGTGCTAAACCTAGGGTTTCTTTAATCGCATAACAGAATTTTTCTTCGATATCATTTTCAGGAGCAATATAGTTTGTATTGATGGATTGTGCAGGTAAAGGAAGCGATTTTAAATCGATTTTGCCATTTTTTGTCATTGGAAATTCATCAAGTTGTACAAAAAAGCTTGGAATCATATATTTTGTAAGATCTTTTTCTAATTCATTGGTTAATTTTTTTGGATCAATTGATCGATCTGCGGTGTAATAGGCACAAAGATACTCAATCTCATGAATTGTTTTGATCGTAACAATGGTTTGAATGATGTTGGGATAGATCGAAATGGCATTTTCGATTTCACCAAGTTCAATACGAAGACCTCTTAGTTTAATTTGAAAATCGAGACGGCCAAGAATCTCAATTTCTCCATTAGGCGTCCAACGTGCATAATCACCCGTTTTATAGATGCGTTGTCCGTGAAAATCAATAAATAGTTTTTTTGTCAGCTCAGGGTTATTCAAGTAACCTCTTCCAACACCAAGACCACCAACATATAACTCCCCTACGATTCCAATTGGCAGTAAATTTCCACTCGTATCGCAAATAAATTCAGTAACATTTGATAACGGTGAACCAACAGTAATATGATTGGAAGTCAGTTCTTTTACATTTGATGAAATAGTGATTTCAGTTGGACCATAGGTATTATAAAGCTTAGCGTCTGTGATTTCTTTTAAACGTGTATAAAGTTTTGGAGGATATTTTTCACCCCCACAAACAATGAACGTCACATTTTTTAGAGCTTTTTTGAAGGATAATGAGTCAATATATTGTCCCATTCGAGAAGGCGTTGCTGAGAAACCATCGGCCTTTGATGCGATAAAAAATTTCGCTAATTCATTGGGGCTATTAATTTGGTCTTCATTTGCAAATGCAATTGCAATCCCATTCAGTAATGGCAACGTATTTTCTTTTATGAACACATCAAAAGAAACTGTTGTAATGGATAATAAAATCGTCGTATTTTCGATTAAACCATTGATCAAGGTATTGTGTTTTATTGGTGCAGCATAATTAGATAACCCTTGTTGTTCAATCATAACACCCTTAGGTTTGCCAGTAGAACCCGACGTAAAGATAATATAGCATAAATGGTTCGGTAAAATATTAACAATAGGATTATGATCATTATCGTATTCTAGAAGCTGATCAATCATTAAGGTTGGTACAGGATACGATGATTTTATTTGGTCTGGGATCGTAATTAAAAATTTAGCCTGACTTTCTTTTAGTATTTGATTAATGCGATTGATGGGATAATCGGGATCAATTGGAATAAAAGCAGCGCCTGATTTTAAAATACCAAGCAAGGCGCAATGTAGGCGAGAATCTCGTGGTAATAAGAATCCGATTTTATCTTCAGAGCGAACACCCTTTTGAATAAGACTATTAGCAATGCGATTGGATAATGCATTCAATGTTTTAAAATCGAGGGTTTGATCATGGGCAATGAGTGCTACTTTATTGGGAAACTGATTTACAATTTTTTCAAAACGTTTGGATACAATGCGTTCATCCAAATCATCTTGGGTGCGATTATAGGATTTTAAGGTTTTCTCCTGAGACGAATCTAAGAGTGATAAATTATTAAGGATCGCATCAGGATCAGCAATCATATTTTTTATTGTTTCTGCTATTGAGTTTATGAAGGTTTGAATTAATTGTTGCGAATATAAATGATTATTATATTCTCCTTTAATTTCATAGGTCGTTTCATTTTTATTGATTTGAATTGAAAGATCAAATTTAGGCTTTTGGGTTCCAATTTGAGTCAGTTCAATCGGTGTATTTTCAAATTTGATGGTTTCAACGACGCCTGCTTGATAGGCAAAATTAATGCTTGGACTTAATTTTTTTTCTTCTGCAATTTTTGTAAAGGGATAGATTTCATGTGTCATACTTGAAAAAATAGTTGCCTGTGTTTGAGTAATAAAATCCTGAACGGCTGACTCAAAATCTATCGCAATACAAATTGGGAGGGTTTTTACGAGCATTCCCATGGTGTGATATAATTTAGGATCGCTTCGACCATTTGAAATTGTAGTAAATTGAAGGATATCTTCACGTAGATAACGTGACAGGGTATAAGCCATACCTGCCATAAAAATGCTGTTCGGTGTTAATCCATTCTCTTTAGTATAGGTATCGATCTCTTTATGATCAAGATTAACATGGCAGGATTTCATCATTCCAGAGCCTGTTTTATGAATATCCTGAGGTAGCTGTGACATTTTTTCCGTTTGAAGGGTCGTAAGAAAATACTCTTTAGCCTGTAAATAATTTTCGGATGTTATGCTATCTTTTTCTTCTAAGGACAGATCATAAGATGAAAAAATTTCACTGGATATATCATTTTTTTTGTAAGCAGCTGATAAATCATTTAAAAATAAGTCAATTGATCCCCCATCACAAATAATATGATGAAAATCAGATAGTAAATAAATCCCATCAGGAGTTTCAAAAAGTTCAAATCGAAACAGTGGCCCACTGAATAAATCAAAAGGCTGAACAAAGGTTTCTTTAATTATTTGATAATGAATGGTATCCATTGTCTTTAGTACAATAGATGTGACAATCTCATCGTTTCTGACTTGAAAAACATCGCCATGTTCTTTAATAAAATAAGTGTGAATATAAGAATGCTTTGTGATAACGGATTCAATCGTCCTTTTTAATTTTTCAGAATCAACTTTAGTTGAAAAACGCAATTCAAATGGAATGTTATATTGTAACGCAGTAGGATCTTTTTGCGATTCCAAATAAACGCCAAATTGATTTTGAGTTAAAGGATACTGGTTTAATTTTTCATAAGCAGGGGTATTGGATTCTTCAATAATTTTTGTTTCTTTTTCAATAGCCTCAATGGTTTTTAATCGCATAATATCCGCTGTTTTTATATTAAGTTGCAATTTTTTATAGAGAATAACAGCCACTTTAATCGCCATTAATGAGGTTAGTCCGACCGTGAAGAGATCATCTGTTACGCCGAAATCATCGGTCCCAACAATCTCACAAATAATCTGATGGATTGCTTCTTGCAATTGATTTTTGGGTTTAACGATAAGATGATCACGTTTAATGGATGGTTGAGGGAGACTTTTTTTATCAATTTTCCCGTTTGCCGTTAGGGGCAAATGATCGAGTTGCATATAAGCTGTTGGAATCATAAAAGAAGCAAGTTTTTCGGACAAAAATATTTTTAATGCATCAACATTAATCTCAGATGACGCCGTATAATAAGCACAGAGATGTTCGGTGCCACCCAATTCTTTAACATCAACGCAACACGCAATAATATTACTAAAATGAGAGAGTCGTTCTTCTATTTCCCCAAGCTCAATACGTAAACCACGCAATTTTACTTGGCCATCTATTCGACCAACAAATTTTATCTCACCGTTAGGGAGCCATTTCACATAATCACCGGTACGATAGAGCCGTTTTCCGCGCCAATTGATAAACTTTTCATGGGTCAAATCATCACGATTCAAATAACCTCGGGAAACACCTTCCCCACTGACACACAATTCACCAATTGCTCCAATGGGAAGCAAATTCAACTGTTTATCCAACACAAATAATTCGTAATTATCAATCGGTGTTCCAATCAGTAAACAATCATTTTCGGTTTTGAATTTTCGAGTGGTTGTGAAAATCGAACATTCGGTTGGACCGTAGGCGTGAAATAAATCATACTTTGGTAGGGTGATTGATGGTAATTTTTCGCCTCCAATGGTTAAGGCACGTAGGGTTTTGTTGTCAAATGCTTGTACAAATTGACGACCAAGTTGGGTTGTCATAAATGCAAGGGTAACATTATTTTCTTCATAATAGCGATTTAACTCAATGAAATCGAGTCGTATCGACGAAGGCACAATACAAACGCCACCACCAGATGTAATCATTGGAAAAATATCCATCATATGAGCATCAAATCCAAAACTTGCATAAGCTGCACTGCGATCGTTCGGAGTGACTTTATAATAACGTTGGAACCATTTACAAAAATTGACAATACTATGTGTTTCTAAAATACAGCCTTTCGGTTTTCCCGTTGAGCCAGAAGTATATAAAATAACAAATCGACTAGCGGGAAGAGGGAATTCTAATTCGATTGAGTGATTGTCATCTAAATCTGTGAGTTCATGGGTATAAAGAATTTTACCAGTAAAATTCGGAATATGATCACTTGGTTTGTTACCTTCACTTAAAATCATTGAAACTTTTGCATCACGAATCATATAATCTAAACGATCGCTTGGAAAGGTATGATCAAGAGGCATGTATGTTGCTTGAGCCTTTTGAATCGCTAAAGGATAGATTACAAGATATTCACTTCTATCGATCATTACCCCTACTACCCCATCTTTTTTAACCCCAGATTTGATTAAATGACGGGCAATCTTATCAGTAAGTTGATCGATTTCTTGATAGGTATAGGAGCTGTTTTTATAAACAACGGCAATATTATCAGGATTTTGTTCAACCTGATGTTTAAACATTTCAACAATGCTTTGGGATGAGTCATCATAGATTACGGGCTTTTTATTGAAGGTTTCGAGTAAGATGCGTTCTTCGTTTTGTGAAAGAATCCTAAGATCAGAACAGGGTTTATCTTTGTGTTCTAAAAAATCTTCAATCAGGGCAATCATGCCTCTTCCCATGTTTTTAATTTCATCGTCAGAATAAGACGCTTTTTTATATTCAAAACAAAAGCTTTGCAATCCTAGGGTATCGCTTTTTAATGGATTGATACGAAGCGTAATCCCTGCAATGCTTGTTTGGATATCTTCAAATTTCCGTGGGAAAACCGTATCTTTTGTAGCATTTGATACAATTGCAATGTTTAACAATTTTTGAGCAGATTCAGCCGAAAGATCTGAAATTAAGTCATCAAACGGATAACGTGAATGGGATAAACTTTTTTTCATGCTATCTTTTGAAGCAAAGAGTAATTCTTCAAAGGTCATATTCTTTTCATAGTCTATTTTCACTGGAACAGTGCTGACATACATACCCAGCGAATGATTTGTAGCATGGTCGTAAAGTCGATTATGATACCCCATTGAAAAAATAGTACCAAATGAGTTATTATAACGGGCAAAATATAAGCCTGCTAAGCCAAGCATAAATGTAAAAGGTGTTATTTTTTGAGTCGCGTTTTTGCAATAGTGATTAAGTTGTGAGGTTAAATTTTCTGTCAACTCCACCTGATAATAACCGGCTTCATAGCTTTGGGTATTGTTTCTTTTGTCAGGATAGTGTGATAAATCCTTAAATGAATCAATGAAAAAATCGCGATCTATGACAGAATCATCAGATTCTAAATAGGATTGTTCAATTTCAATATACTGCATCGCATTTGATTGAAATTGAAAGAGTGGTTTTCCTTGTCGTTGATTTGTAAACAATTGGTCTAAATGATCCAATAATAAATTAAGGCTTGACCCATCAAAAATACCATGGTAAATATTAACGAATAAGCGTGTTGTATTATCGGTTTCAATAGAGGCAAATCGATACAATGGTTTATCAAAAATCGGCCCAAAAGGCTGTGTTGCTAAGGTATCAATCAAGTTTTGAATTTCTTCTGGTGAATGATTTAAATAATCATACTCCGTTAAATTATATTCCTTGGGTTGCGTATAATATTGTGTGATTTCCCCATTGTTGTCCATTGAGAATTGAATATTAATATCAGGTGTTGTTTGAATAAAATAATTAATAATGGTTTCTAAATGACTACGTGAATCTTTAGGATAGTCAGCGGTAACAGCGATATTATTAAGAGACGTATTTTCAATTAATAAGTCACTGTCAATGATTCGCTTTTGCGGGTGAGTAATTGGATATTTTTTCATTGTGAGCAAGTTTCCTTTCGATAGTAAAGAGTGGATTAAATAGGCTATTACAGTGTAATCATGGTATTATTAAAATTGAGCACATAGGAATAATTAAAATCGTTTGCCATTGAATTGACAAGTTGCAATCCAAAAGTATCCTTTGTTCCAAATTCATTAATCTGTTTAACGGGATTAAAAGGAAGACCATCATCCCGAATGCGCAAAATAATGTCATTATCAACAAGTACTAATCGGATATCAATATAATTTTGTTTATGGTTTTTTGATCCGAAGCGAACAATATTTGTAACTAACTCTTCTGTAATGACACCGATTCTGTTTTGTCGTAAAGTATCAATTTGGTGAGTGTTACAAAATAACATCATTTTCTCAGAAATATTTGTTGCATCCCAAAGCGTATTTTCAATAGTAACATCAAAAATTCGGGCATTTTCGTTTTCTAGTAAAAGGAGTTTCGATCGTTCGACTTTTGAGCGATAACTCAGTATTCGAGCAACAATAATAATAAGGATAATGGTTAGCATTTCGGCAATAATAAATCCATACCAAATTGCTTGATCTCCAAACATCATTTGAAGAAAATAAACAAGAGGTAAAATAAAAACGATGTTTTCGCTCAGTGTTATCGCTGACGAAAAGACTTTTTGTTCAATGGTTTGGTAATAACACATCAAAATGTAGTTTATTCCAAAGATTGGTAAAGAAAACGAGAAAATACGGATCGTTGTTTGTAATGGTGCAAGAATGAGAGGATCAGTGATTCCAAAAAATCCGGCAATTTGGATTGGGAAAAGAAGGAAAATAATCAGTAAGGTAAAACACAATCCCGAAACAGTGATCACAGCGGTTTTCATCACAGCGCGTATTCCTTTATAATCTTTTTCTCCAAATGAACAGCCAACAATAGGAATTAAAGTTTGTGCAGTTCCTCCGATAGCAATACTTGACATTGATAAAAGGTTAATACAAACAGCAAACATTGCAACACCATCGGGTCCCATACTATTGACGATTAACGTATTGATTGATATGTTTTTAATAAACCCCGCGATCCCGTATAATGCACTTGGGAGTCCAGAAGCAATAATATCGGAGTAATAATTTAGATCTGTTTTTTTTGGTTTCACAAATTTTAGTGTTTTTGACTTTGAAGTAAAATAGCGGATGCTAAAAATACCACTAATGGTATAACCTGTTAACGTCGCAAGTGCAGCTCCAGCAATCCCAAGATCAAAAATACCAATAAATATTAAATCACAACACAAATTAATGACGTTGGCAAGAATGAGAATACTTGCAGCAAGTTTTGGTTGAGAATCGGTTCGAATAAAATAAACAGCGCCTGGAATGACAATCAATAATGGAGAGCCAATCACTAGAATAGTAAAATAAGAATTAACCAGCGGAAAAAGTTCACTGCCTCCACTTAATAGCCAAGCAATGTTACTTGAAAAAGCAAAGCCTAGAATACTAATAAGAATGGAGACGGTTAAGAGTCCAATAATTGAGAGCGAATAAATAATATTAGCTGTGGCGTGATCCATCTTACCTTTTGCATGTGCAACAAGGATCGCTCCACCAACTCCGAATAATGAATAGATCGAACTGAAACCAAATACAATCGGGATACATAAGTTTACAGCTGAAAAAGCGTCCGTTCCAAGAATATTTCCAACAATGATCCCATCAACAATGAGTCCTAGAGATAAAGCCATTGTCATAATTAAAGTTGGCATTAAATAGGCGAAAAATTTTCGATTGAGTAATTTCCCAGAACGTTTGAGTGTTGGGATAATTGAGTGCGTCTTATTTGTCATAGAACCTCCGATAATATGAATAAGTAATAAAAGCCGTTGAATTGAAAAAATAAGTTTTTAAGCCATTGACAGTAATTTTTGGATCGGTAACCCAGTCTTCGAAATGTGGCATAAGTTCTTTCTTTGAAGTTATTGGAAGATCAGTCAGTTAAAATTTATGGGTATATTTTTATATAATTAACTAAAGTATGGAGAATGTGTTCTTGCATAGTGGCCCAAATTATTTAATCGTTTTCTTTGCAGTGTTTCGAATTGAATGTGTGAAAATTGATCAGCATCTTTTATTGATTGAACGACTGTATCCTGCGATTGAATTTCCATAGATCAGGTCCCCATTTCTATATAGTATATAAGTATTTGCTAATAATTATACACTAATAGTCTTTTATGAACAATAGCTTTTGTAGTAATAAAATTTTAATATTAAATAAATAATATAGGATTGTATGATTTGTTTTTATAATTCAAAAACACACATGTAATTTTTTGATTGATGCAATCATTATCAATCAAAAAAAATCAAAACGATAGGCAGATAAGTAAATTGTTCTTGTAGAAAAACGTTTTAAAATAAAATCCATTTATCACGAGTAAAAACTCATAAAAAAATCAGACTGTAAACAAAGATATAAAGTAATCCCGACAATTGTTACATCATAGTATGTGCATCAAGGTAAACAGGCGGTAGCCTGTCCGAATTGCAAGCATACAACAGATTAACAATTAGTCGGGACGGGAGTTTATCGCTAAACTGAACCCATAAAAGCATGTCTTATTAAATTATAATGAGACATAATTTTCAATAAATTCTTTTAAAACGGGAACCCCTTCTCCCGTATGAGCACTTACTTCAAAAATCTTATCTGGTTTTATGCCGGCATAAGTTAAAAAGTTATGGCTACGTTTGATCTTTTTCTTAGGATGATCTATTTTTGTGATGACACCAATTACTGGGGCATTATAGGTTAAAACAAAATTAGGTGGAATAGAATTTTGACAATCAATACAGGCATTGACCAAAATAATTAATCCTGCATCACAAACAACGTTGATCGCTTGTGGCCGAAAACATGGCAGTTCAACAAATTCCCCTGGGGTATCAATGAAATGTAATGAATATGTCACTTGTTGGGTTTTAGCATAGGTAATAAATTCATTTGAAAGTTTTTTGATTAGCGTTGTTTTTCCACTGTTTATTCGTCCAATAATAGCAATTTTCTCTTTGTTTTTATGCATGAAAAATCCTCCTAAATTTAGGAGGATTTTTAAATAATAGATAAAAATATGGTATTGATTTATCGTTATTGTTATCCTCCGTAACACGAACTAACTTTTGGCAGGTCTTCTGACTTAGAATAATAATAATCAAATACCTTCCCAGATTAATCCAGTGGTTATTATTTGATTGAATTCTTTACAGCGGCGGGACCGTATAGGATTTTCACCTAGTTTCCCTATTAAGCATTTCTGCACCAAAATAGTATTATTTTTAATTGAATCCATCATAACTTATATTGTAATTGATTTCAATGATAAAAATTCGTGATTCATTTTTGTTATCAAAAACAAGATTCCTTGTTTAATCTTGTTTTTGGATGAAATAAGAAAAGAAAAAAATGAAATCTTTGCAATAATAATATAATATACTATGATATAATTATCCTATTATATTATTAGGAGGAAGAAAATTGGATTTTAAAAACAGTACGTTTATGTATTTGTTAGGTGGAATTGTGGTGGTGTTTGTTCTGTCACAATCATTTTATTTTTTAGCAAAAGCGTATAAACGTGGAAAAGAATTGGGCATATCAGATGAGACAATGAAAAAAGATGTAATCTCAAGTTCAGTATTTGCTATTTTACCATCCGTATCGATTTTGTTGGGATTAATCACATTGTCCTATTCATTGGGATTACCACTCCCTTGGATTCGTCTTAGCGTTTTAGGTGCGGTAACATATGAGCTTCCTGCAGCGACAGCAGCTCTAAGTTCATTAGGTGAAAGTATTACAAATCCGATATCCAGTACAACTGCATTCACAGCAGTAGCCTGGGTTATGACATTAGGTTGTATACCACCATTGATTATTGTTCCGTTATTTTTAAAAAAAATTGAAGGCGGCATAAGTAAGATTCAACAAAAAGATAATCGTTGGGGTCAATTATTATTAACAGCGATGTTTTTAGGAATGATTTCAGCATTTTTGGGCATGGGCGTTTCCGGAGGCTTACTTTCAATAGTAACCTTAATTAGTTCTGCTGGTATTATGATACTCTGTGGTGTCATTGTAAAAAAACTAAATGCAAAATGGCTTGAAAATTTTGCACTGCCATTAAGTATGTTAGGTGCAATGGGATTAGCTATTTTTTATGCAAATGTACTCGGAATTTCTTAAAAAAAATTAAATATGGAGGAAAAAAATGAAAGAAAATAAAAGAAATTATTTTGATGATGTCCATCACTATGGACGCATTTGGATGCTATCTGCTTTGGCAATGATCTTAATGCTTCCGGTTTCAATGTGTATTTATTTTAACAGTTGGCCAGAATTAATTCCTGTTTTAATCGGATTACTGGGAGTTGCACCGATTTATTGGGTAGTAACGACGATTGAAGTATTGACCTACGCCCCTATGCTTGGTAGTGGTGGAACGTACTTAGCTTTTGTTACAGGTAATATTACAAATTTAAAAGCACCTGCTGCAATTAATGCAATGACAACAGCTAAAGTTGAGCCTGGAAGTGAAGAAGGTGAAATTTTATCGACAATTGCAATTGCAGCCACATCGATTGTCACTACCCTTATTCTAGCAATTGGAGTTTTACTTTTTTCACGCATGGCACCTATACTTAATTCAGAAATACTAAAACCTGCTTTTAGTAATATTTTGCCAGCGTTATTTGGTGCGTTGGGCGTCGTGTTTATTGCAAAGAATTGGAAAATTGCAATTGCGCCTTTAGTTTCAATGATTGCATTGTTTATTGCATTCCCTAGTTTAGCAGGCGCAGTCAGTGTATTAGTCCCATTAGGTGCTTTCATTTCCATTGTTGCTGCCCGTATCTTGTATAAGAAAGGAATTATTTAATATGGTTGTCTTATTTATTATTATTGCTTTAATTGTTGTTTTCTTAGGTACCATTACGATTCGAGCGTTACGCTATAAGCCCCTCGTTCAAGAATCAATTCCACATGATGAACTTGATGTTGACGAGGCCTTAGTAACCGATCATTTAGCACAAATGGTACAAATAAAAACAGTTTCAAATCGAAATAAAGAACTTGTTGATCAATCCCAATTTGAAAATTTCCGCGAGTTATTAAAAACATTATATCCAAAGGTTACAAAGCATTGTCCTCGAGAACGCATTGGAGAAACGGGTATTTTGTATTATTGGAAAGGTAAGTCAAACGATGAGCCAACGGTATTAATGGCACATTATGATGTTGTTCCTGTTGAAGAGTCTGGCTGGGAAAAGCCACCTTTCTCAGGTATTCTTGATGATAACAAAGTTTTATGGGGACGCGGAACCTTGGATACAAAAGGAACCTTATGCGGAATCATGGAAGCTTCAGAAAAATTAATTACTCAGGGCTTTATTCCAGAAAATGATATCTATTTATCGTTTTCTGGTGATGAAGAAATAATGGGACCAAGTGCACCAGCAATTGTTGAAACACTCGAAAAAAGAGGTGTTAAACCGGGATTGGTCTTAGATGAAGGTGGCGCAATCGTTGACAATATATTCCCTGGGGTAAAAGAAAAGTGTGCGGTTGTGGGAATTGCAGAAAAAGGTCAAATGGATGTTGAATTTTCAATTAAAAGTCAAGGCGGACATTCTTCAGCGCCTCCAGTAAAAAAACCTGTCGAGTCCTTAGCACGTGGGATTGCAAAAGTGGATAAACATCCATTTGAAGCACGGTTAACGCCAGGTTCGATCGCAATGTTTGATGTATTAGGACGGTATTCTACCTTTGGTATAAAACTTATTTTTGCAAATTTATGGTGTTTTCTTCCAATATTAAATTTAATGTGTAAAAAAACAGGTGGAGAATTAAATGCATTGATGCGTACAACAACGACGTTTACGATGATGGAAGGCAGCAAAAGTGCAAACATTATTCCACCAACAGCTAATGTTACTGCAAATTTGCGATTATTACCTGGTGATACAATGGTTTCATCCATTAACTATATGACAAATCTCATTAATGATGATGAGATTAAAATTAGAAAAATACAAGGATCCGATCCTTCCCCTAGTGCTAATGTTAAAAGTCCACAATGGAATTTAGTAAAAATGGCAATTCAAGAAAATTGGTCAAACGTGATTGTTTCACCATATTTAATGGTAGCGTGTAGTGATTCACGTCATTTTTGTAAAATATGTGATAATGTATTACGTTTTTCAGCTATGGAGTTATCGAAAGAAGAACGTGGTCTTATTCATGCTCACAATGAACGTATCCCATCTGAAAAAATTGCTCAAGCAGTAAAATTTTTCACACGAGTGATAAAAAAATGTTAACTAAGATCGGATAATTCTTGTAATAGTTTTGGATATATGTTAATATTAACTCAAAATATAAATACACAATAGCTGAAGCTATTATAAAAAGTTTGAAAGCCTTCGGGCTTTCTTTTTTTTGTTTTGAGTATTATTTTAAAATAATACCTTAAGTAAACGATTTATATTATTTATTCAGATCTGAAAAACAAAACGTAACTATGAAATGAAATTATTATTTAAGAGGAGTTTGAAATGAAAAAAGTATTGATTTTGTTATTAAGTGTGATAATGATTTTATCTTTATCAGCTTGTGGAAGTACTTCCGCATCAGAAAGTTCAGAAAATACAGAAACAAAGGTTATTATTGATAGTCTTGGAAGAGAAGTAGCTATTCCCAATAAAATTGAAAAAATCGGATCATTAGGAATTACACGATTATTATCATATATGGATGCAGGTGATTTAATTGTTGGGGTTATTGATATGGATACCCAAACACAATTAGGACGTGTCTATACTTATGTCCATCCCGAATATGCGGATATTCCAGTTATTGCTCAAGGTGGTTCAGGTGGTATTGTACCGTTTGATGAAGAAATTATTAAAGCACAACCTGATGTAATCTTTGTGGTTTCAGATTATAGTAATCCAGATGAGTTACAAGAAAAAATTGGTATTCCTGTTGTTGCAATAGAAATGCCATGGTTATTTGATGGAACAATGGAAGAATCATTGACGATTATTGGTGAGATTTTAGGAAAAGAAGAACGTAGTAAAGAAATTAATGATTATATGAGTAAGACGCAAGATGATTTAAATGATCGTACAAAAGATATTAAAGCCGATGATAAACCATCCGTATATACTGGTGGATTAAACTATGCTGGAAAACATGGATTCGATGGAACAAGCGCTAAATATGGACCATTTGATGCGGTTAATGCGAATAATGTTGCGGATGAAACAGGGCAAGATGGTCCGTATACCGTTGATTTAGAACAAATTATCGAATGGAATCCCAATCTTATATTCTTAAACCCGGAAAATATGGATTTAATTAATAAACAATATTCGGATAATCCAGATTTGTTTAATTCACTCGATGCAGTAAAAAACAAGCAAATATATACGCAGCTCTCATATGTTAATAATTATGCGAATATAACAATTGCATTAGCAGATTCTTATTATAATGGAACAGTGCTTTATCCAGAAGAATTTAAAGATATTGATATGGCAAAAAAATCAGATGAGATTTTTAATTTTCTATTAGGTAAGGAAATTTATAGTGATTTTGTTAATGCAGGTTTAGGATTTGAACCCTTAGTTATTGGAGAATAAAACAAATGAATTCGACAATAAAAAGCGAGTGCAAAGATAATTATGGAAAATATATATATAAAAAATATTTGGTTTTACTGGGGTTAGTGGTATTAATCATTGGTGTTTCCCTTTTTGCTCTTTGCGCAGGTTCAGCAAAAATACCGGTTAGTGATGTATTAAAAGCATTATTTGGACAATCGACAGAAAAAAGCACCATTGTTACGGTAAATATACGTTTGCCACGGATTCTTATGGCAATTGTTTCTGGAATTGGATTAGCACTTGCTGGCTGTGTGATGCAAAGCATTTTAAAAAATCCATTAGCGTCAGCATCTACCCTTGGGGTTTCCCAAGGGGCGGCTTTTGGCGCTGCAATAGCAATTACATATTTTGGTGGTGGTGCAGTTATGAGCAATACAGCAGGATCTGTAACCATTTCAAACCCCGTATTAACCAGTGTTTTTGCTTTTTCAGGAGCTATGATTGTAACTTTTGTTGTGTTGGGATTATCCAAATATCGTAAAGTTACACCAGAATCAATGATTTTAGCAGGCGTTGCACTCAGTTCTTTATTTTCAGGTGCGACAGCATTAATACAATATTTTTCTTCGGATGTTCAAGTTGCAGCAATTGTTTTTTGGGCATTTGGTGATTTAGGTCGGGCAACCATCAAAGAAATTGGGATCGTTGCTTGCGTTACGGGAATTGGACTTATCTATTTTTTATTTAATCGATGGAACTATAATGCGATTGAATGTGGTGAACATTCGGCGATTGGGTTGGGCGTAAATGTTTCACGCATACGTTTAATCGGTATGACTATTTCCTCGGTAATGGTGGCAACCATTGTTTCATTTGTAGGGATTATTAATTTTATTGGTTTGATTGCACCCCATATTATGAGACGATTTGTTGGAAATGATTATCGATTTTTGTTACCTGCTTCAGCATTAATGGGAGCATTATTATTGCTTGTAAGTGATACCTTTGCCCGATTAATTATTTCCCCTGTTATCTTACCTATTGGAGCGATTACCTCATTTCTCGGGGCTCCATTATTCTTATATTTAATTTTTAAAGGAGTTGGACAAAATGTTAAACGTTGATGCACTGGAATTTAGTTATCGTGGAAAAGAAACCATATTGAATGAAATAAAATTTGATGTTTCAAATGGCGAATTTGTAGCAATTCTTGGAAATAACGGTGCTGGAAAAAGCACCATGCTTAAATGTTTGAATCGCATTATTTCCCCACAGCAAGGCACGGTAGCAATTAATGGATTAGATATTTTAAAGCTAAATCGTCTTGATATTGCTAAAAACACGGCCTATGTTGCCCAGAGAAGTGAAAGTAATCAAACGACAGTATATGATGCAATTTTACTGGGAAGAAAACCTTATATTAAATTAGCACCTAAGAAAAAAGATTATGAAATTATAGAAAACATCATAGAAGAATTACATTTAGAAGATTTAGCTTTGCGAAATATTGATGAACTCAGTGGCGGTGAATTGCAAAAAGTTATGATTGCACGTGCTTTAGCCCAAGAGCCAAAAGTGCTGTTATTAGACGAGCCAACCAGTTGTCTCGATTTAAAAAATCAATTAGAAGTGCTTAAATTAATTCAAAAAATAACAAAGGAAAAGCAAATATCAGTCGTAATTGTAATTCATGATTTAAATCTTGCCCTAAGATATTGCGATCGATTTTTGTTTTTAAAAGATAGTTTAGTCTATTGTTATGGCGATGAAACAATTATGACGTCTGAAAATATTGGTGCAGTATATCAAGTACCAGTTGTTGTAGAAAAATTCAATAAACAACGCGTTGTTATTCCAATTACTTAAAAACCACAGGCTTTTTGTTAAAAAGCCTGTCAAAGCATTGACCAACCCCATCCCGATTAATTGTTAATCTGTTGTGTGCTGGCTAGTTCGGACAGGCTACCGCCTGTTCGCCTTAAGACACACAACATGATATAACAATTGTTGGGACTATTATATAGTTATCTAAAATCTCACAGGCTTTTTGTTAAAAAAGCCTGTTTTTTGATTAATAACAATTGATACCTGATTAATTTATTATTTTTATACAGTCAGAACGATCATTTTGGACCGCTTTAATTAGTTTTATTTATAATGTATCGATACCATTCGATTTTCTAAATATTAATTTTCATTGTTATTATGTTTCTTTTTGTAGACAATCAGTCCAATAATTCCTAGTATAATAAGACATCCGAGTACGATTCCAACAATTGCAAGGGTACTTAAAGAAGTTTTATTTTCTTCTTGATCAACGATCTTTATCTGGGTTGTTGCAACAGAACTGTTGTAGGTATCATTTCCTTTATAGGTAACAGTTACTTTTTGCTTCCCTACTTTTTTCGAATAATCAAGAGTGATATCATTTTTAGTAAAGGGAATTTTCTCATTGTTATCATTTACTAAATCAATACAAAGATCAGTATATACATCCGTATCTAAATCATCCGTATTTCCATTAAATTCGATGGATGGAGGATTTGCTGTTAATATAATGGAACTTTTTTGAAGATTTGTGATCGCAACCGTTTGTGTTGCTTTACTTGCATTATATTGATCATTACCTTTGTATTTTACAGTAATAGGTTGATCCCCAGGGGCTTGGTTATAACTAAGTTCAAGATCATCTTTAGTAAAGTCAATATTATTCTTATTACTATCAATAATTTGAATAGTTAAAGCTTTTTCTATCTCCGCATTCATAGTAGTTGCATCGGTCGTGTATTTTACGGATACAGGTGTTGATGATAAGACTACAGAGGTGTCTGTTTTTCCCTTAATAACGAGATTTTGGGTAGCGGTACTTGTTGCATATTGATCATTTCCTAAATATTTTACGGTGATATCTTGGGTTCCAATATCACGATTATAACTTAATTGGATATCAGATGAAGCAAAAGGTATCTTATTAGAATTAGCATCAATGACAACAATAGACAAAGCATTATAAACTAATTGATCCAAAGCGGCTGAGTCATCAGTGTATTTTATAGCATTAGGCTCTGATTCTAATGAGATTGACGTATCTTGTAACCCTGTTATTTCGACGGTTGCTTTTGCTTGGGTGTTATTATATTTCGAATTACCACCGTAAGTAACAGTCACAGGTTGGGTTGCAATTGCTCGGGTATAATTTAACGTAATATCACTAGGTGAAAAATCGATTTTATTCGAATCGTTGTCCACAACAACAATATTTAAATCTGCATAGACTTCTTTATCAAGGGTTGCTGCGTCACTTGTATAACTCACAGAGGCGGGGTTTGCCATTAGAACTAGGCGGGTATCAGTTTTGGGCGCATCTGTAATAATAAGTGTAGTCGTTGCGGTACTTGCTTGATATGTGTCATTTCCTTTATAATTGACTTTAATCGATTGTTTCCCAACTTTTCTGTCATATTCTAGGGTGATGTCGTCCTTTATGAAATCTAATTTATTGAAATCTGGATCAACAATTTGAATACTTAGTGCATCATAGACTGAAGCATCTAATACATCATTTAAACTTGAATATGTAACGGCAGGAGGTTGCTCAGCTAATGATACCGTTGTTTTCACTCCAGTATCATTAGCAAATAAACCGGTTGGAAATAGTAATAACAATGTTAAACAGAGGGATACAATTCCTAATAATTGAAATCCTTTATTTCTTCTTTTCATGTTTTTTCCTTTCGACAAAAAAATTAATAAGACTATTTAAATGGATACGATACATCACATTGAATATCTTATTTCATTTATTATAACAGAAAAAATTTTTTAAGTGAAGTCGTTTTCTTGTTAGAAGCAACTAATTATTCATTATTTTATGTTATTATTAATATAGATAAGAAAAAAAATTGTAAAAAAATAATAGATGTGCGATTCTTTTGTAATAATTTAAATAGTTTAAAAGAATCTAGAAGGGTTATAATTGATATGATAATAAAAACATTAGTAGAAAATACAGCCAGTTCAGCTTCGTTTAACGTTGAGCATGGTCTATCGCTTTACATTGAAACCAGTAAACATAAAATACTTTTTGATTGTGGTGCAAGTTCCTTATTTATTGAAAATGCCAAAAAACTAGGTGTTAAATTAGAGGAAATTGATTGTGTTGTAATTTCACATGGGCATTATGACCATGGTGGTGGTTTAAAATCTTTTTTAGAAATAAATTCCAAAGCGATTATATATTTTAATAAACACGCCTTTGAAAAGCATTATTCGCAACGAAAAAATAATCAAATCTTAGATATTGGCTTAAATGATAAATTATTACCAAATCAACAATTTTATTTTATTAATGACGATTATGTTATTGATGAAGAATTAGAACTATTTTCTGGAGTGAAACCTGAAAAAATGACTTCAATTGGTAGTAAAAACTTGTTAATGAAAAATGGAACGGAATTTGAAGTAGATGATTTTAGACATGAGCAAAATTTAATCATACGAGAAAATGGAAAAAATGTTCTTATTGCAGGATGTGCTCATAATGGAATTGTTAATATTATAGACCATGCAAATAAAAACAAAGGAGTGCAATTTAATGAAGTAATTGGTGGGTTTCATCTTTATCATCATTCAAAAAATACCTTTGAATCGCCTGAATTAATTACGCAAATCGCGAAATATTTAAATGCTTTGGATACTATTTTCTATACGTGTCATTGTACAGGTGAAAAACCCTATTTAATACTAAAAGAAATTTTAGGAGAAAAAATTCATTATTTAAGAACAGGTGATCAATTGATTTTAGAATAAAAAATATAAAACTATTTTTATATTTTTTGCTAAGAGTAACCATCGCAAAATTATCGACTGTTTAACTTAAAAATAAGGATAAGGATAAGAGAAAAAGCTTTAGTTATAAAGCTCAGAGCGTAGACAAAGACATACAGTAGTCCCGACAATTGTTACATCATGGTGTGTGCCTCAGGGCGAACAGGCGATAGCCTGTCCGAACTGCCAGCACACAACAGTTTAACAATTAGTTGGGACGGAAGTTTGCCAACAAAAAAAGAACATAATATTAATTATGCTCCCAGACTGTAAATAAAAATATAAAGTAGTACCGACAATTGTTACATCATGGTNNTCCGAACTGCCAGCACACAACAGTTTAACAATTAGTTGGGACGGGGTTTCTCTCCAAAATAAGCATAATAATTATGCTTCTAGTTTATTTCTTTATAGTCTTATTTTGTTTTTACTATATCTAACATAGTATTAAATTCTGCTTCAATTTTTGAATCTGGTTGCGTAAATTGATTAACAATTATCATCATCACCATATTTAATACAAATCCAGGTACAATTTCATACATGATTGATCCTAAACCTATGTTTTTCCATATGATTACTGTAATTGCTCCTGTTACCATACCAGCCAAGGCTGCTTGCCATGTTGTTTTTTTAGAATATAAAGCAAAGATTACAAGTGGCCCAAATGCTGCTCCAAATCCAGCCCATGAATATGAAACTAAACCCATTACTGTATTATTAGGAGAAATTGCTAATAATAATGCAATAAAAGCAATCACAATAACAGACAATCGACCAAATAATACAATTTGTTTTTCTGTCGGTTCTTTCTTTGAAAAAACTTCGAATAAATCTTCTGTTAAGGCTGATGAACATACCAATAATTGAGAATCAATTGTTGACATAATTGCCGCCATAATCGCTGCTAAAAAGATCCCACCAAGCCAAGCTGGAAAAAATTTGCGAATCATTAACATAAAGACGGTTTCTTGTGCCCCATCCGTTAATCCTGGGAAAAGTGGTATTGATAAAACACCTACAAAAATAGCGCCACATAAAGCAATAAACACCCATGATATTGCAATAATACGGGCTTTTGGCAATTCCTTGATGCTTTTTATTCCCATAAATCGGGCCAAAATATGTGGTTGACCAAAATAACCAAGCCCCCACGCCATTGTCGAAATAATTGCCATCACCGATAATCCTCCGGAAAACAAACTTGTGGATAAGCCTTGATCCGCCATCATATTCATAGCAACGTCAATTGATCCCATGCTATTAATCGCCATAATTGGTACCAGTGTAATTGCAACAATCATTAACATCCCTTGTATCAAATCCGTCCATGACACTGCAAGAAAACCGCCTAAAAATGTATAGGATACAATCACAATCGTTCCAATAACCACTGCCATTGTATAATCCCATCCAAACATCACTTGAAAGAGTTTTCCTGATGCAACCAATCCCGATGACGAATAAATGGTAAAAAATATCAGTATAATTATTGCTGAAATAACCTGTAATGATTTGGTTGGATCTTTAAATCGGTGACCAAAAAAAGTAGACAAGGTTAAGGCGTCTGCTTGTTCAGTATAAACACGTAATCGTGTTGAAATTGCTGTCCAATTCACAACTGTTCCAATAAATAAACCAATGCCTATCCATACTTCAACCATTCCTCCGATATAAATCGCACCTGGCAATCCCATTAATAGCCAACCACTCATATCACTTGCTTGGGCTGAAATAGCTGTTACCCAACTTCCTAAGCCTCGATTTCCTAATAAAAACCCTTCAATATTCGAAGTTTTTTTATAAAAATATAACCCAATTCCAATAAGTATTGCTAAATAAAGAATAAAAATAATAACTTCAATATTAAACATAATTCCCCTCCTTTTTTTTTCTAGTAATTCGCAAAAAACCCTAACTTATATAATAGTATGAATCCTAAGAAATGTAAATAAAAAAATAACCAACACGCTATTTTACGTGCTAATTATTTTTTTATGATTAAAAATCATCTCCAACTTTTTCTATTTCATTTTTTTTCTAATCTTTTTTCGATTGTCTCTGTTAATTTTTCATATCCCGGTTTGTGAAGTAATGCAAAAATATTTTTTTTGTACGCTTCAACGCCTGGCTGATCAAACGGATTAACATTTAATAAATAGCCATTTAAGCCACAGGCTTTTTCGAAAAAATAAATCAGCTTTCCTAAATTAAATGCATTCAATTCATCTAAATGAATCACACCGTTTGGGACCCCACCATCAACATGTGCTAAAACAGTTGCAATAAATGCTTTCTTATTGATTTCGTCCAAACCTTTTCCAGCTATATAATTTAAACCTTCCAAATCTTTTTCATCAAATACTACCTGTGTATTTGTTTCCGGATTATCAATAATTATCACTGTTTCAAAATGATTTTTTGGTCCATCTTGAATCATTTGGCCCATCGAATGAAGATCTGTTGAAAAATGAACAGCTGCTGGAAATAATCCATTACCATCTTTTCCATCACTTTCTCCAAAAAGTTGTTTCCACCATTCTCCAAAATATTCCAAATTCGGACTATAATCAACCAATATCTCTATTTTTTTCCCACGATTATACAAAATATTTCGATATAATGCATATTGGAAGCATGGATTTTCATTTAAAACAGGATTTTGATACTCTTCGTACCCTTCTTTTACCCCCTCCATAAATTGATCAATATCAATATTTGCAACTGCCATTGGTAAAAGGCCAACTGATGTAAATACAGAATAACGCCCCCCAATATTATCAGGAATCGTAAATGATTCATACCCTTCTTGATTTGCCATCGATTTTAATGCACCCTTATGAGCATCTGTTGTTACGAATATTCGTTCTTTCGCCTTTTCTTTGCCATATTTTTCTTCAATTATTTTTTTGAAAAAACGAAAAGCAATCGCTGTTTCAGTCGTTGTACCCGATTTAGAAATAACATTCACGCACACATCTTGATCCTTTATTATATCAAAAAGCTGCTCATAATATCTTCCACTCATATTTTGCCCAGCAAAATAAATCTTTGGTGCATTTCTTTTTAATCGCGATTCTTCATTAAAATAAGAACTTGTTAACGCTGATATCATTGCTTTTGATCCTAGATATGAACCACCAATTCCAATAATAATAAATACATCACACATTTTTCTTATTTTATCAGCTGCTATTTTAATCCGTTGATATTCTTTCTGATCATAGTGATTTGGGTAATCAACCCAACCTAAAAAATCATTCCCTTTTCCTGTTTTTAACATTAACTTTTCATTTGCATTAATTAAATTATTATATTTTTCTTCTAATTCACACTCTTTAATATCTGCATAGGAAAGATCAAAACAAATACTCATAATTTACCTCACTTTTTTTATTTAATTTTCACTAATTTTATTTTTTTTATCATTTAATTTATTTATAATCATACACTATTATTTCCAAAAAATTCTTAAATCATTGTTATACGGATTCATTAAACTTTATAGCAATTTCTATTTACAGTTTTTCCTCTCTCACTTTCTCATAAACTTATAAGAAAATCAACCTCATTTTTATGAATACCATGATTCCTGGCATTTTTTTTATTTATATTCTATCTTTTTACTTGCAAACGCATATTTCAAAAAAAAAAAAAAACAGGCTAATATTAGCCTGTTTAAATTTGAATTTTTTATATTTAATATTTTTTAAAATACTTTTAATCTAAATATAAATGTCCTAAAGCATCTGCTGCCATAATAGCTGCAAAAACAACCTCTGCATCAACATCAAATGGCATATTATGGATTGTTTCTCCTGGGTCAGCTGACGCAACAGCTACTGCCATAATTTTTTCAGGCGTTACTTCAACACATCCAAGTTCCCCTAAGGTTATTGGTAATCCAACTGATAAACAAAAATCAATGACTTCTTCAATTTCTTCCATTGGTCTGTTTTCCATAACCAACTGAACTAATGTTCCAAAAGCAACTTTTTCACCATGATACATATGATGACATTCTGGTAATACTGTTAATCCATTATGAACAGCATGACATGCAGCTAATCCACCACTTTCAAAACCAATACCACTTAAATAAGTATTTGCTTCAATAACGTCTTCAACAGCAGGTGTACATACTTTTGCATCAATTGCTAATTTTGCTTTTAATCCATCTTCGATAAGAATATTATAACATAATTTTGCTAATGCTAAAGCTGAACGTGTAGGATGAGCACCTGACATTGTCGTTCCATTAGAATCAACTGTCGCTTGAGCTTCAAAATATGTTGCTAATGCATCTCCCATTCCTGAAACAAAAAGACGTGCTGGTGCATCTTTAATCACATCTGTATCCATTACTACAATTTCAGGATTCTTAGGTAATACTAAATATTGATCAAAAACCCCTTCTTCTGTATATATAACTGCCAATGCTGAACATGGCGCATCTGTTGAAGCAATTGATGGTGCAATTACAACTGGTAGTTTTTCATAATGTGCAACGGATTTTGCTGTATCAAGTGATTTTCCACCACCTACACCAACAACCACATCACAACCGTTTGCTTTTACAAGTTCTTGAAGTCGTGCAACTTCAACCATTGAACATTCGCCACCAAATTTTTCTCCGGTAAATTTAATCCCAGCTGCTTCAAAAATTTCTTTTAGCATTTCAGATTTAGTCCGCATCATTGTTCCACTCATAATAACAAGTGCTGATGTTCCAAATTTTCCAACATGTTCTGGTAATTTGTTTAGTTCTCCTGCACCTTGTACATATCGACTAGGGGCCATAATTATTTTCTGCATCTTCTTACCTCCAAGAATATATTTATTTTCTTTCATTATACCAAATTAATTCCTTCTTCAACTAAAAAATACTGTTGAAAACAGATCATTATTTTCATTCATCTCGCCTATGTAAACGAATAAATGTAAATTTTAACCTTATCCTTGGAAATATTGATCTTTTTTTGTCAATATTATATAAAAAAAAAGACGACGATGACTCGACGTCTCAGAGCGTCGACAAACTCCGTCCCGACTAATTGTTAATTTGTTGTATGCTGGCAATTCGGACAGGCTACCACCTGTTCGCCTTGAAGCATACACCATAATTTAACAATTATCGGGACTACTTTATATCTTTATCTACAATCAGAGACGACGATGACTCGCCATCTTTTTAAAATGCATAATCTATTTTTCATGTTTAATAAAAAAGTCTCCGGTTTGTGATACATCAATAATTAACGATTCTCCTTCATGAATACTTCCTCGAATAATCTCTTTTCCAATTAACGTTTCAATATGTTTTTGGATATATCGTTTGAGTGGTCTTGCGCCATAGGCTGGATCAAACCCCATTTCTATAATCATCTGTTTAGCATTTAAGGTTAAATCGACAGTAATAGATCGTTCATCTAAGCGTTTTTGAACATCTTTTAACATCAGCTCTATTATTTTAGAAATTGCTTCTTTATTGAGTGGCTTGTATAAAACAATCTCATCAATACGATTTAGAAATTCAGGCCTAAAATAATTTTTCAACAAATTCATCACATTTTTTTCGGTTTCATCGGTAATTTTTCCTGAAGTATGAATTCCCTCTAATAAATATTCGGAACCAATATTTGATGTCATGATAATAATTGTATTTTTAAAATCCACTGTTCGACCTTGTGAATCGGTAATTCGCCCATCATCCAATATTTGTAATAAAATATTAAAAATATCTTTATGAGCCTTTTCAATTTCATCCAGTAGAATCACACTATAGGGTTTTCGTCTCACTGCTTCTGTAAGCTGTCCCCCTTCTTCATATCCAACATAACCAGGAGGTGCACCAATTAAACGTGATACTGAAAATTTTTCCATATATTCACTCATATCAATACGGATCATATTTTCTTCTGAATCAAAAAGTGTTTCTGCTACTGCTTTTGCAAGTTCCGTTTTCCCAACACCGGTTGGGCCTAAAAACAAAAACGATCCAATTGGACTATCGGGGTTTTTGATACCTGCTCGCGAACGAATAATCGCATCAACAACTTTCGAAATAGGCTCTTCTTGTCCAATAACACGTTCTTTTAATATATCATTTAATGCTAATAATTTTTCTCGTTCACCAGAGACTAATTTACTTAGCGGAATTTTTGTCCAATCTGAAATAATCTCTGCGATTTCTTCTTCTGTCACTTTTTCACGTTTCAAGCTACTATCGTCTTTGTTTTCTTCTTTCAATTTTATTTCTTTAAGCTTTTGAATTTTCTCTGGAATAAGACCATATTCAAGTTCTGATGCTTTTTGATAATCACCATCTCTTACTGCCTTATCACGCTCATAATTAAGCTGGTTTAACTCTTCTTGGATTGTTTTTAATGTGTCGGCTGATTTCTTTTCGTTAGTCCATTGAATACTCATCACATTAAACTGTTCTTGTAATTCAATAAGTTCTTTTTGGAGGCGTTTTAAACGATCCTTACTTAAGGTATCTTTTTCCTTTTTTAGAGCCAATTCTTCAATTTCTAATTGCATTATTTTTCGACGCGCCTGATCCATTTCTTCTGGCATTGAATCCATTTCTGTTCGCAATTTTGCACAAGCTTCATCAATTAAATCAATCGCTTTATCTGGCAAAAAACGATCAGTAATATAGCGATTTGATAAGGTCGCTGCAGCAACTAAAGCATTATCTAAAATTTGTACCCCATGATACCGTTCATAGGTATCTTTTAATCCTCTTAGAATTGAAATGGTATCTTCAACTGTTGGTTCATCAACCATTACTGGCTGAAATCGGCGTTCTAAGGCAGGATCTTTTTCAATATATTGGCGGTATTCATCTAAGGTTGTTGCCCCAATACAATGAAGCTCACCACGTGCAAGCATTGGTTTCAACATATTTCCTGCATCCATTGCGCCTTCTGTTTTTCCTGCCCCAACAATATTATGTAATTCATCAATAAATAGAATAATTTCCCCATTACTATCCGTAACCTCTTTTAATACCGCTTTTAAACGTTCTTCAAATTCACCACGATATTTTGCACCTGCAACCAAAGCACCAAGATCCAATGATATTAATCGTTTATCTTTCAATCCTTCTGGAACATCGCCATTTACAATTCGTATTGCTAATCCTTCAACGATCGCTGTTTTACCAACTCCAGCTTCTCCAATAAGAACGGGATTATTTTTTGTTTTACGACTTAATATCCGAATAACATGACGTATTTCACCATCTCGTCCAATAACAGGATCAAGTTTATTATCTTTTGCGTCTTGAACTAAATCATTTCCATATTGATTTAATGCTTCATAAGTTACTTCAGGATGATCATTTACGACACGTTGTCCACCTCGAACTTCTTTTAAAACATTCAAAATTTCTTTTTTTGTCAGGCCATTTTTTTCTAGAATTTCGAGTGCTTTTGATTTTTTTCCTAAACTATACATTCCTAAAAGAATACATTCAACCGAAATATATTGATCATCCATTTTTTTTGCTTCTTTATAGGACTCATTTAGAACTTTTTCAGTATCACCATTAATGTATATTTTGCCTTGTTCACGTCCTGGTCCTGAAATACTTGGTTTTTTAGAAATTTCATTTTTTAATTCCTCTGAAATTTGATGGCCACTCTTACCCAAACGATCACATATTTTCCCAACAATACCATTTTCTTGAATAATCAAACCCATTAATAAATGTTCCGGTTCAATTTCCATCTGATTATATTCACCAGCAATTAATTCTGCTGTTTTTAATGCCTCAACTGATTTTTGTGTTAATAAATTCATATCCATATTATTTACCTCATCTCTCTATTTTTTTTGTTTGTTATAATAATCACCATAAATCCCTTCTAATAGGATAATCAACTCACGATTATCTACTCCTTCAATATTTGAGAAATAAACATTCATCGCTTGATCAATCATTTTTAAATATCGGGTTAAATTATCAGCAACAATTTTAGTATCTTTTGATAATTCACCTTCTTCTTTAAATTCACGAATAAACTTGTGATTCGTAATCGTCTTAACCTGATCCACTAAAATCCGATTTTGATTGTGTTCAATTTCTGTTATCAATTCAAAGAAAATATCGAAATGATCAATTAAATCTTCGGATTTTGTACGTGAACTAATTTTTAAAACTGCATATTTTCCTTTGCTATTGTTGATAAATTCATAACTATAGCGAACCTTTGGACGGTATTTATATTTTAAACTTTTGCCAAATTGAATACTTGTATTTTTATTGATTTGACTCACTGACAATGTGTCACTAAAATTCTCATCCAATTGCTCAAGTATTTCTTGAATTTTTTGTTCTGGTGTGACTAATCCAATTTTCTCTGCTAAAAGATCATTAATCAACTGAGAACGATTGGTATTTTTCACATAAGCCATTTGATCAATTTTTTCAACAATTTCATCAAATAACATAAGACTGTATACACTCTTCTTCATATTATGACTCCTTATAAATTAAATAATACTACTTTTTATATTTTTTGTCAATTACTTTACGCATATTATTATACAATTTAAACCATTTTCAAGTTTTTTATCTTCTTTATATACTAATTACCCAATAATCAATAAAAAAAAACACCATTTAATATGATGTTTTTTTTTAACTTTTTATTTTCATTTTAATATATTTATGATTATAGTGTCAAAACTCAAATCACGCCATTTAGCATACAATATATTGATTTTAAAATGAGATTTCAGTCAAAATGTTGTATGTAAATCCTATCAAAATTACTTTTGACACCCTAACCATTTATTCTTTATCATATCGCTATTTCTTCAATAAATCAATTTCTCTACATATTTTATATTCCAATAAAAAAACAACCATTTAACGGTAATTTCAATAATCACACGAGACTACTCATGGATCATATGAACTTACCAATTAAATGATTGTTATTATTTAATTATTTATTTTATAAAAATAATGGTGCAAATACCAATGCAACAATGGTCATAAGTTTAATTAAGATATTAATTGAAGGTCCTGATGTATCTTTAAATGGATCTCCAACCGTATCTCCAACAACAGCGGCTTTATGAGCATCACTGCCTTTTCCGCCATGTGCGCCACTTTCAATATACTTTTTAGCATTATCCCATGCGCCACCAGCGTTTGCCATGAAAATAGCCATTAATACCCCAGTAACCAAAGCACCTGCTAATAATCCACCTAAGGCTTCTGCTCCAAGAATTAATCCCATAAGAAGTGGAGCTGCAACCGCTAATAAACCAGGAACAATCATTTTCCGAAGTGCTGCAGTTGTTGAAATATCAACACATTTTGCATAATCAGGTTTTTGCGTTCCCTTCATAATTCCTGGGAATTCTTTAAACTGACGTCGTACTTCTTCAATCATTTCATTGGCTGCTGACCCAACAGCTTCCATTGTAAGGGCAGAGAATAAGAATGGTAACATTCCACCAACAAACATACCAATAATTACCTTTGGATCCAAAATATCAATGCTTGCTAATCCAACTGTTTCTGCATAAGCAGCAAATAATGCCAAAGCAGTTAACGCTGCTGAACCAATCGCAAACCCTTTTCCAATAGCTGCAGTTGTATTACCTACTGCATCCAATTTATCTGTAATATTTCGAACAGATTCTGGTAATTCTGCCATTTCAGCAATCCCACCAGCATTATCCGCAATTGGACCATAGGCATCAACTGCAATCGTCATTCCTGCTGTTGATAACATTCCTACTGCTGCTAAAGCAATTCCAAAAAGTCCATAAGCTGCAAATGCTACATAAATTGCAACCGATAATCCTAAAATTGGGAATACTGTTGATTTCATACCAACTGATAAACCACTAATAATCGTTGTTGCAGCACCAGTTTCTGATTGCTTCGCAATATGTTGTACTGGTTTAAAACGTTCTGATGTATAATATTCTGTTAATTTACCAATAATAATACCCACAACTAAACCAGCAATGATCGCAATAAATGCTTGCGTTCCACCAGTAAAATAATTCGAAAGGAAAAAAGAAGCAATAACCACAAGAATACCACTAACATATGTTCCACCGTCTAATGATTTTTGTGGATCTGTTCCTTCTTTACCACGAACAAAGAATGTTCCAATAATTGAAGCCACAATACCTGTACCTGCTAATAACATTGGAAACACAATTCCATTAATATTACCTAAGGCAAGAACGCCTAATGTCATCGCTGAAATTAATGAGCCAACATATGATTCAAATAAATCGGCACCCATACCTGCAACATCCCCTACGTTATCCCCTACGTTATCAGCAATAACTGCTGGATTTCGTGGATCATCTTCAGGAATACCTGCTTCAACCTTACCAACAAGGTCAGCACCAACATCTGCGGCTTTCGTATAAATACCACCACCAACACGACCAAAAAGGGCAATTGAGGAAGCACCTAAACCAAAACCAGTAATAATCGTAACATCACCAAAAATTAAGTAAAGAACGCTTAATCCTAAAAGGCCTAATCCTACAACACACATTCCCATTACAGCACCACCTGAAAAAGCAACCTGTAATGCTTTGTTTAAGCCATTTTCTTTAGCCGCATTGGCAGTTCTAACATTGGCTTTTGTTGCCACTTGCATCCCAAAGAATCCTGCTAAAATTGAAAAAGCAGCACCTAATAAGAAACTTAAAGCTGTTTGCCAACCTAAACCTGGTGTAATAATTAAAATAACAAATAACGCAGCAATGAAAACAGCTAACATTTTATATTCACGTGTTAAAAAAGCAATTGAGCCTTCGTGAATATAACCTGCTATTTCTTTCATTCTGTCTGTTCCAGCATCAACTGCATCAACACGCTTCGCAAAAATAAGCGCTACAATCAATGCTACAACCCCAATAGCTGGGGCTATAAACAATAATTCCATTTTCTAAATTCCCCCTGTAAAGTTTTTACATCTGTTTTCAGATGTTTAATTAAGAATCAATCCTACGATTATGGTGTCAAAACTCAAATAACGCCATTTAGCATACAATATATTGATTTTAAAACGAGATTTCAGTCAAGATGTTGTATGTAAATCCTATTAAAATTACTTTTGACACCCTAATCATCCTGTTGATTCTTAAATTAAATAATCGAATATACGAATGCAGACAACATAAATAAAACGGCTGAGATTTTCGTCGCTTTTTCTAAAACGCCTTCAAATCCTTTTGCTTTTTTCTTTCCAAATAATGATTCAGCCCCACCTGCAATGGCGCCAGACATTCCTGCTGCTTTTCCTGGCGATAAAAGAATCGCTGAGATCAGAACAAGGCTTGAAATAATTAAAATAATCAATAATGCAGTTTTCATTGGTATCACCTCCGTAAATATTCGTGCACATTATACTATCATAGACAAAATATATTTTCAATCATAAAAAAAGTCTAAGCTCAAACTTTCCCTATGTAAACGTAAGCATCTTTCATGTTTTCTATTTAAGATGCGTTTTAATCAATGTTTTTCCTGTCATTTCAACTGGCTTTTCAATTTTCATTAAATCTAAGATTGTTGGTGCAACATCTGCTAAAGCACCATCATCTCGCAATTTTAGATTACCATTTCCAACAACCATTAATTCTACCTGATTACTAGTATGGGCTGTAAACGGTTGCTTTGATTGATAATCAATCATTTTTTCTGCATTACCATGATCAGCTGTGATTAATACAACACCACCTTGATCCAAAATTGCAGTAACCACTTCTTTCGTACACGTATCAACAACTTCAACTGCCTTCTCTGCTGCTTCTAAAACACCCGTATGTCCAACCATATCTGCATTTGCAAAATTTAAAATCATCACTTGATATTTTTTTGACTTAACCGCTTCAACTGCTTTTTTAGCAACCTCATACGCACTCATTTCAGGTTGTAAATCATAGGTTGCCACACGTGGTGACGGCACTAAAATACGATCTTCTAGTGGGTATTGTTTTTCTAAACCACCATTAAAAAAATAAGTAACATGGGCATATTTTTCTGTTTCTGCAATTCTTAGTTGTGGAATTTTTAAATAACTTAGATATTCTCCCAGCGTATTCTCAATTAAAACAGGTTTATACGCAATCTCTACCTGATCAAAACTTTTATCGTATTGAGTCATTGAGACAAAATTAACTTTAAAATATCCACCTTTACGGCTGAACTCAGAAAAACTGGGATCAATAAATGTTCGTGTAATCTCTCGCGCACGATCAGGTCTAAAGTTTGCAAAAATAATAGTGTCGTTTTCTTTTATTTTTTTATCGTCTTGACTATCAATGATTGATGGATTAATAAATTCATCCGTTATTCCTTGATCATATGCTTTCGTCACAACCTCTTCTGCACTTAAAACATGCTCTCCATCACCGAATACCATTGCGTTATAAGCTTTTTCAATCCGATCCCATCGGTTATCACGATCCATTGCATAATATCGACCAATTACTGTTGCAATTTCCCCAACCCCAATTTTTTTGATTTTTTCTTCTAGTTTATTAATATAGCCCGCACCACTGTCTGGTGCTGTATCGCGACCATCCATGAAACAATGAATATATACTTTCTTTATTTCGTATTCTTTTGCAAGTTTTATCAAAGCATAGATATGGTCTTGATGACTATGAACGCCTCCATCCGATAAAAGTCCCATAATATGAAGTGCGCCATTGTTTTCTTTTGCTGACTTTATACCTTTTATCAATGTCGCATTATTGAAAAAATCCCCATCTTTTATTGCCTTAGTAATGCGTGTTAATTCTTGATACACAACCCGACCCGCTCCCAGATTTAAATGTCCAACTTCTGAATTACCCATTTGTCCTTCTGGTAATCCAACGCCTAAACCACTCGCTGTAATCAAAGTATGAGGGTTTGCTTCATAAAGCTTATTCAGATAGTCGCAGTTTGCATTTTTAACTGCATTTCCCTCATTACATTTTGTATAACCATAACCGTCTAAAATGATTAATGCTGTTAATTTATTATTCATTTATTTTACCCCTTTACATCAATATTTTTATTGACCGCTTATCCGTGATAAATTAAAACCCAGTTTGTTGACAAATCCCCGTCCCAACTAATTGTTAATCTGATGTGTGCTAGCAGTTCGGACAAGCTATCGCCTGTTCGCCCTGAGGCACACAACATGATGTAATAATTGTTGGGACCTATCTCTTTGTCTACCGTCTCAAATAACATTTATTTAAATAAATGACAATTATTTATACAATAAATAATTCTGTTTGTCGACAAAGCGTCCCAACTAATTATTAATCTCTTGTGTGCTGGCAGTTCGGACAGGCTATCGCCTGTTCGCCCTGAGGCACACAACATGATGTAATAATTGTTGGGACCTATCTCTTTTCTACAGTATTAATTATCTATGCAATAAATAATTGTCATCTTCCTAACTTACCTTTAATTAAAATGTTAAATAAAGACTTAGTATTTTACAATTTCTGCAAACGATGCTTTAAGTGCTGCGCCACCAACAAGTGCACCATCAATATTTTCCATTGCCATAATTTCTTTGACATTTCCCGGTTTAACACTGCCACCATATTGTATCCGCACTTTTGTTCCTGCTTCTTCTCCATACATTTTTGCTACAGTCTTTCGAACCCATCCACATGCTTCATCCGCTTCTTCTTTCGTTGCTGTTTTTCCCGTTCCAATTGCCCAAATTGGTTCATATGCAATAATAACTTTTGAAATATCATCAATATTTTTTACGCTTTCTTCAATTTGTCCGACAACCTTTGATTCTGCTTGACCATTGTCACGTTCTGCTAATGTTTCACCACAACAAACAATCGGTGTTAAACCAAGCGATAATGCCTTAATTGCTTTCTTGTTAACCCCTTCATTTGTTTCATTGTAATAGCCTCTTCGTTCAGAGTGTCCTAAAATAACATAGGCAACACCAATCGCCTGTAACATTTCTCCTGAAACTTCACCCGTATATGCACCATCTTTCTCATAATGCATATTTTGTGCTCCAATCGAAACATTCGAACCTTTTGACATTTCAACAGCCTTTTGAAGTCCAAGATAGGTTGGACAAAATACCACGTCAACATCAGCTCCAGCAACTAATGGCAACAATGTTGCCATTAACTGTTTTGTTTCATTAATATCCATATTCATTTTCCAGTTTCCAGCAATAATTGGTTTTCGCATTCTTTCTTCCTCCAATTTATCTTGTAAAATTTCAATTCCAGGTAGTGCTTTTCCTTCTAAAAATTCTAAAGATGCGCCACCACCTGTTGAAATATGACTCATACCATTTTCAAAACCCAAGATTTTTACTGCAGCAGCAGAATCACCACCACCAATAATTGTAATCGCATCTGATTCTGCCATTGCTTTTGCCACTGCAATCGTTCCTTTTGCAAATGCAGGCATTTCAAATACACCCATTGGTCCATTCCAAATCACTGTTTTTGCTTTTAATATTTCCTCGGTAAAGATCACATTTGTTTCTGGTCCAATATCAAGACCAAGTGACATTTTTGGAATTTCATTAATCGCTACAATTTTATAGGATGCATCAGCCGAAAATTCTTCCGCAGCAACCACATCGACTGGCAATAATAATTTAACCCCTTTATTTTTAGCTTTTTCGATTAATTCTTTTGCTAATTCTAGCTTATCTTCTTCTAAAAGTGATTTTCCAATTTCATAACCTTGCACTTTTAAAAAGGTATATGCCATACCGCCACCAATAATTAAGGTATCTACTTTTTCCAATAAATTATTAATCACTCCAATTTTATCAGAAACTTTGGCTCCTCCAAGAATGGCAACAAAAGGTCGCTTTGGATTCTCTAAAGCTTTTCCCATAAAATCTAATTCTTTTTGAATTAACAACCCTGATACTCCAGGAAGGATTTCAGCAACACCAACAGTTGAAGCATGAGCACGATGAGCAGTTCCAAAGGCATCATTAACAAAAACATCCGCTAATTTTGCTAATTCTTTAGAAAAATTAGGATCATTTTTCTTTTCTTCTGGTCTAAAACGTGTGTTTTGTAACAATAATATCTCACCTGGTTTTAATGCCTGTGCAGCTGCAACCGTGATTGGACCTGTTACTTTGCTATCATCATTAAAAATTACTTGTTTCTTTAAAACTTCAGATAGTTTTTTGGCAACAGGTAGTAATGAATATTTTGGATCAGGTTCATTATTAGGTCGACCCATATGAGACATTACTATTAAAGCACCACCGTTTTCCAAAATATAATTAATCGTAGGTAATGCAGCCATAATACGCGTATCGTCAGTAATGGCACCATTTTCATCTAATGGCACATTAAAATCAGCACGCATTAAAACTTTTTTCCCTTTTATTTCAATATCGGATACTGTTTTTTTACTCATAATATTTCCCTTCAACTTTAGATTAAAAATAATTCAGTTCCCCATATTATGAGGAACTGAAAAGTTTTATGCTACTATATAATCATTTTTTTAGTTATTTTTGGCTTGCAACAAACGCTGCTAATCGTACTAATTGTGACGTATATGACATTTCATTATCATACCATGCTACAATTTTAACTTGTTGTTTTCCACCTTCAACATCCATAACCTTTGTTAATGTTGCATCAAATAATGAACCATAGTGCATCCCAATAATATCGGTAGATACAATTTGTTCTTCATTATAACCTAATGTTTCATTAGCTGCTGCTTTCATCGCTGCATTAATCTCTTCTTTCGTAACATCTTTTTCAAGCACACAGGTTAAATCCACTAACGAACCTGTAATAACAGGTACTCTTAATGCAAAACCGTCAAGTTTACCATTTAACTCTGGTAATACTTTTCCTACAGCCGCAGCCGCACCAGTAGAAGTTGGTACAACATTTTGGGCAGCAGCACGACCTCTTCTTGGATCACGATGTGGACCATCAAGTGTACCTTGATCATTCGTGTAAGCATGGATCGTCGTCATTAATCCACTGACTAATCCAAAACTATCATTTAATACTTTAGCAACAGGTGCTAAGCAATTCGTCGTACAAGAAGCACCGCTAATAACATCTTCGGATCCATCAAGGATTCCTTCATTGACGTTATATACAATTGTTTTAACATCACCTTTTGCAGGAGCAGAAATCAATACTTTCTTTGCCCCAGCTTTAATATGTTTGCTAGCGCCTTCTTTATTTGTGAAAAATCCTGTTGACTCAATCACAACATCAACCCCAATTTCACCCCACGGTAAATCTTCTGGATCTCTTTGAGCAAAGATCTTCACTGCTTTTCCATCAACTACAATTGAATCATCTTTAATTTCAATTGCATCTTCTTTGAATTTTCCTTGTGCGCTATCATACTTTAATAAATATGCTAACGTTTTTGCATCGGTTAAATCGTTTATCGCTACAATATCAAAAACAGGATTATCTGCCATTAACCTAAATGCTAATCGACCAATTCTACCAAAACCATTAATTGCTACTTTTACAGACATATTATCTGCCTCCTTAAAATATATAATTTACTTAATCTATAACTCTATCATTCTGCATTTTCATCTGCATCTGATATTGTTTTTAATTTTCTTAAAATTTCCCTAGCTGCGCTTTCATCTGTAATCAATACAATATTATCACGTACACGACTTACTGAAATAATCGCATCAGCTTTTCCAGTTCCTCCACCAATTGCAATAACATGAGGAATTTTTTTAAAGTTATCAACACCAATACCAATTGTACTTGAAGGCGAAATCACTTTCCCATTAATATCAAAATAATGTCCAAATGCTTCCCCTACTGCACCCTCTTTTAGTATACGACGTTTTTCCACTTCTCCTAAACTACGCCAATCCGCTAATACATCCGCTCGGCCCAACCCAAAAATAAAAATATCTATCTCATCCATCTTATTGAATACCCTTTTTATTTCGGGATAATCTTTTAATGCTTCTAATAATCGTTGATCAATATTATCTGGCAAATGCAATAATTCGTAATTTGAATGGAGCTTTAATCCCATTTCCGCAACAACATTATTCGCTTGAGTTGAATGACTTTTTCCGATCCCTCCCCGTGCAGGAATAACGTAAACATCAGGATAAAAAGCTTCACGCATTTCATCGGCAACAGCTGCTGTACAACTTCCGCCTGTTAAAGCCAATGTATCCTTATATTTCATCACTGATAAAACATATTTTGCCCCTGAACGCCCCATGAATCGCTGAACTTCATAATTCATATCCATATCCCCAGGTGATATAATAACATGTTTAAAGTGCAATTTTTCCATTAATTCTTTTTCTAATTGCTCTAATCCATTATAGGTATATAACAAACTTTTTAATTTTATTAAAGAATCTTTTCCTAAATCTGTTAATACCACACCTTGACGTTCAACAATAACTAGCTTTTTCTTCTGAAAAAAATCGATTTCATTTCGAACCTGTCGCTCACTCATATCTAATACAAAAGCAAGATTTCTTCGTCCAATGGGTTGTTCACTGCTAATCGTCGCTAAAATATTATACCGCATTTCAATCAGATGATTAACTTCTGGTGCAACAAGTTGTTGAAGATCAATCACTTCTTTGCTTATTTTTAACAAGTTCATAACATAAATAACCTCTCTTTCAAATATCAAATTTCATATTTGTCCCAGCGGGACAATTTCATTATACTTTATTAAATTTGAAAACACAAGAAAAAAGAGAAAAGAATTAAGATTAAACAATTAATGTTACACTACATTATTACTGTCTGTTTATGTAACAATAAAAAAGATGAAACATTAACGTTTCATCTTTTTAACACTGTTTGTATCTATTTTTTTAATATTCTTTACGTTTTGAGGATGGTTGAATTTCTAATGCTTCTCGATATTTTGCAATGGTTCGCCGTGCAACATCTAAATTTTTATCTTTTAATAATTCAGAAATCTTTTGATCACTCAACGGTTTTTTCTTATTTTCCGAATCAATGATCTCCTTAATTAATCCTTTTATTGCATCTGAAGAACGATCATCTTCTCCTTGAGAATAACCACGTTTAAAAAAGAATTTTAGCGGAAATGTACCCTTTGGGGTTTGAATAAACTTACCGCGAATTGCCCGACTCACCGTTGATTCATGCACTTCAATTTCATCTGCAATAACTTTCAACGTTAATGGATGTAGGTTCTCGGTCCCTTTAAAGAAAAAATCGTGTTGCTTCTCTGCAATTGCTTCAATCACTCGCCGGATCGTATCCCGTCGTTGTTCAATACTACGAATGAGAAAAGCTGCACCATCTAATTTTTTTTCTAAATATTTTCGCGTATCATCGTTTTTGTCCGTTTTCTTTAGCATTCCTTTATAAAATGAGTTAACTTTCAAACGCGGCGCCGAAATATCATTGATTTTTACCACTAATTCATCATTTATAATTTCAATACTCGCATCCGGAATAACATAGGAAACATCTTCAAAATTTGTATATTTTCTTCCTGGCTTAGGTTCAAGGGTTTTTATTAATTCTTTAAATTCAAGAACATCTTCTAATGAAATACTTAAATCCCGTGCAATACGTTTATATTTGTGATCTGCAAAATTATTCAAATGATTTGTAATCATTTGAATATAAATTTCATCATCATAACCAATCGATCGTAATTGAATTAACAAGCATTCTTTAATATCTCGGGCACCAATACCCACAGGATCAAACTCTTGAATAATTTCAGTCATTTTATTTATTTTTTCATGATCAACATTTAAAAGTTCTTTAAGATACTCCATATCAACAATTAAATAGCCATTATCATCAATACAATCAATTAAATATTCACCAATAAATATTTCATCTTTATCTAATTTTGCAACTTCCATATTCAATTGAAAATGAAGATACTCATTTAATGTTTTTTCTTTATATGAAAACTTCTCAAATCCAAATTCTTCGTCTGGATTATAATTACTTAATGCATGTCCTCGGTAATCTGAGTTTTCAACACTTCTAAAATAGTCATCCCACTTCGTATCATTTTGTTTATCCTCTTCTTTTTTATTACCGTCTGTTTTTTCTAAAGACAATGCCTTTATTGAAGATTCATTAAATTCCAATACTGGATTTTCCATAATTTCCGTTTCAATCAAATTATTTAATTCCATTGCTGTTAATTGCAATATTTCAATCGCTTGTCGCATTTCTTGGGTCATAATAAGTTTTTGTGTTTGTGACATATTTAAATCAAACTTAATTTCCATTGATATAACCCCTTTATTTCATATTCAAATAAAAAAAGACTAAATTCACTCAGTCTCAAAGTAATCAAAAGCCCTATATCTAAACAGTATTCTTATAAGCTATTGGATAAGATAACACCACACATAAAAACGTGTGGTAATATAGGGACTTTATAGCAACCTATTATACTAATCTTTGTTTCATTTCATCATATTTTACGCATAGTCTTCAATTAATTTTATAACATTTACCGCAGCAATCGCACCATCTGATGTTGCCGTAACAACTTGTCTTAATGATTTTTTTCGAACATCACCAGCCGCAAAAATACCTGGTATATTTGTTCTCATTTCTTCATCAGTTATTAAATAATCTCTAGCATCACATTGCAGACTTCCAATAAACTCGTTTGTATTTGGTTTTTGACCCACAAAAACAAAAACGCCATCCATGGGAATATCAGTTTTCTCTTGTGAGTTAACATCTTTAATCACAATACTCTCAACCATACCATTTCCCTTTATTTCTTCAATAACACTACTCAAAACAAACTCAACTTTTTTATTTTCAACTGCGCGATTTTGTAATACTTTCGCACCTCTTAATTCATTACGTCGATGAATAATGGTAACCTTTTTTACAAATTTAGTTAAATACAATGCTTCTTCAAGAGCAGTATCACCACCACCAATCACAGCTACCTCTAATCCTTTAAAAAAATTTGCATCACAGGTCGCACAATAGGATACACCCATCCCACGTAATTCTTTTTCCCCTTTGCATCCAATCATCCGTGGTTCTGCGCCAGTGGCAACAATCAACGTTTTTGTTTGATAATTTTTTTTATCTGTAACAACTAAAAATCCGTCCTCTATTTTTTCATTACTCATATATGTTTCAGTTGCAAACTCTACCCCAAATTCCAAACATTGATCCCGCATTCTTTGCGTTAACCCTGGACCTGTTGTATCTTTTGGAGCACCTGGATAATTTTCAATTTCCCAACTTGTAGCAATTTGCCCACCTATCCCAGCTTTTTCAATGATTAATACTTTTAATGCACCTCGGGCAGCATATATTCCTGCACTCAATCCTGCTGGTCCACTCCCAATAATTATTGTATCATACATTATTTTACACCTCTTTATTATTAATTACCCTATCTATAACCAGTTTAAATCAAATATCTATTTCTGTCAAAAGGAATCCTCACAAACCAATTTCTTTTGAGCATTCATTATTTTTATTGATGATAAATACTCTTCAATTTGTATTTCTGAATCTTTGAGGATCTCTTTTTTATATTCCGAATAACGATTATCTTTTATAATTTCCAAGGATTTCGTTTCCATTTTCAAATTTTTCACCACATCTATTTGATCATCAACTAATTCTGTCATTTTATTAATTATAAGTACAATCTCTTTTATTTGATCTTTTAATAATTGAATATAAGTTGTTTGTCGATAGCAAAATTCAGGTGAAACACATTCTTGAAGCTTTTTTTCATAATTTTCAATATAAATACACCGCTTCTTTTCTAACTCTACTCGTTTTTTTTCTTCGTTTTCTAGTTCTTTATTTAACTTTCCTAAAATCATTTTTTCATTCTCAAGGCGTTGATCTTTATAGGTCAATAATTTTTCTAAATCAAATTTGAACTTTTTCATACTACTGCACTTTTCATTAATTCAATACTCTCTTGAAAAATACATTTTTCATCAATACCTTGTTGTAAAAAATGGTTAATTGCTTCTATTTTTAGCATCGCTTGATCTAACGCTGGATTAGTTCCGTTTTTATATGCACCAATATTTACCAAATCAAAATTAGTATCATACACCGACAACATGTTTCGCATACGTGATACAATTTCAAGTTGCTCAGAGTCAACAATATTTGTCATTAAACGGCTCACACTTTCTAATATATCAATTGCAGGATAATGATTTCGTGCTGCAATTTTTCGTGATAATACAATATGACCATCGATAATTCCTCTTACCGTATCTGCAACGGGTTCGTTCATATCATCGCCTTCAACCAAAACAGTATATATTCCTGTAATCGAACCCATTTCAAAGTTTCCAGTTCGTTCTAAAAGTTTTGGCATCATCGAATAAATTGAAGGCGTATACCCTCTTGCAACAGGTGGTTCTCCCGTTGCTAATCCAATTTCACGCTGAGCCATTGCAAATCGTGTGAGCGAATCCATCATTAACAAAACATCATTTCCTTGATCTTTAAAAAATTCAGCTATTGTTGTAGCTGTTAGGGCACATTTCATACGTTGCATTGGTGGTTGATCAGATGTTGCTACTACCACAACGGAACGTTTTAAACCTTCTTCCCCTAAATCATTTTCTAAAAATTGGCGAACTTCTCGTCCACGTTCCCCTACTAATGCAATCACATTCACCTGTGTCTTAACATTACGTGCAATCATTCCTAATAATGTACTTTTACCAACACCACTGCCTGCAAAAATACCCATTCTTTGACCTTTTCCAATCGTTAATAATCCATCAATTGCCTTTACTCCAAACTCAAGAATTTCCTCAATAGGAGGCCTTGAAAAAGGATTTGCACCCACACTTTGAACATCATATTTATAGCCTTCTTCAATTGGACCTTTTCCATCAATCGGTTCACCCATTGCATTGATAACACGACCGATCATATTTTCGGTCACATTTATTTTAAGTGCTTCACCTGTTGACTCAACGATATTTCCAAAACTTATCCCATCGGGTTCTTCATAAGGCATGAGTAATACCCTATGGCTTCGAAAACCAACAACTTCTGCTAAGCTATAAGACTGCGCATTTTGATTATATATTCGACATAAATCTCCAATTCGAGACTCAGGGCCTGTTGATTCAATCATCATACCAACAACTTTTTCAATTTTTCCAAAATATCGGTATGTTTCTGTTCTTTGAATAATTTTACAAATTTTATGCGTATTCATCGATATTCTCCCTTTTATTCCAACCCTTGCTCAATCGCTTTTTCTAATTCAGCAAATTGAACCGGAAAACTCATATCAATAACGCTATCTTTTGTTTCAATTAATATTTTATTATCATCTTTAACCGGTACTACTTTAGCATTTTTCGTTATTTTCTTTATTTTTTCACTGACATCTTTTCCCATATGATAATCAACAATCGTATGATATTCGGACAAATAAATTTTTACTTCCTCTTTATTATCAAGAATAATTTCTTCTAACATCTTTGGAATCAGATTTTCATCACAATGAATTTGTTGGTTAATTAGTTTTTTTGAAATTTCAAAAGCAATAACCATCAAATCTTTTTCTTGATTTTTATAATTTTCTTGTTGCTCTGTTTTAATCTTTTCGATTAAATTATCAATTGCTAGAAAGCCAGCATACGATTGCTCAACTACCTGATTAAAGCCATTATCTTTTCCTTCTTTTAAACCAATTTTATACCCTTTCTCATATCCTTCATTGTATCCTTTTTCATTATATCCTTTTTCTTTGAATTTTAATTTAATCTCTTCACTATTTTTTAAGACTTTCTTCATGATATCATTGGCTGATTTTAATGCTTCAGAATCATTTTTTTTTGCAATTTCAACCTTTTCTATATCCTTTTTTTTTTGAAGATCGCTTCTATTTTGCTGTATATTCTCCACAGCATCTGATTTAACTTCAAATTTAGGTAATGCGACACAATCCATGATCCATTTAGCTTTAACAATACTAGACAATGATTTCATCCTTTCCACCTTTTGAGGTTACAATTTCTCCTTCTTCTTCTAATCTTCGAATCACAGCAACAATTTTTTGCTGTGATTCCTCTACATCACGTACTCTAACATTGTGCATATATTCCATTTCACTCTTGACCGTTTCTCCCATACGTTGGGACATATTTTCGAAAATGATACCAGAAACTTCATCATTTGAACCCTTAAGCGCAATTGCCATTTCTTTTGTTTCAATTTCCTGTAAAAATCGCTGAATTGACATCGGATCTAAAATAACAATATCTTCAAATACAAACATTCGTTTTCGTATTTCTTCTGATAATTTAGAATCATTTTTATTCAATTCATCAAAAATATATTTCTCAGTTCCGCGATCAATATTATTCATAATTTCCGCAATATAATTAATTCCTCCGACTTCAAGAAGTTCAAAAGAAACAACTGATTCAAATTTACGTTCTAAAATTGTTTCAACCTGTTTTATTATTTCCGGCGAGGTCCGATCCATCTTTGCAATGCGTTCAACAACTTCAACACGCATGCTTTTGGGTAATTCTGAAATAATAGCCGATGCTTGATCAGCTCGCGCGTAGGACAATATCAATGCAATTGTTTGTGGGTGTTCATTTACAATCATATTCATTAAATTTTTATAATCTGCCTTACGAATAAATTCGAAAGCTTTTGTTCTTAAAGTTTTTGTCACTCTCTCTAACAATGCATTTCCCTGTTGAGCACCAAATGCTTTTTCTAATACATTTTTTGCATAAGTTACGCCACCTTCAATATAAACTTTTTGGGCAACACATAATCCATAAAACTCATCAATAACTTGATCTGAAACCTCTGGAGGAACACTTTCCTGTCGAGTTATTTCATAGGTCAATATTTCAACTTCTTCTTCCTGTAAATGTTTATAAATACTGGAAGCAACATCGGCACCTAAAGAAATGGCCACTTGGGCTGCCTTTTGTCTTGGGGTTAAACCACCACTCATATCAATAACATCCTTCTTAACTTATTCATTATCATTTTTCAACCAAGATTTTAATAATTGTGCAGCAATTTCTGGGTTTGTTTGTGCAAATTCTTTAATCTTATCCTTTTTATCATCTTTTACTGGTTCAATTGCTTTTATTGATTGTTGCTTAACAGATACTTCTCCAAACAATTCATCCATTGGTTCATCTGAATCGAAACTTGCGCCTTCTTGGCTCGTGAGAGCTTTTAGTTTTTTGCGCCGTTTGCTTTTTGACATAACAATTATTAGCAACACAATCAACAGCAATAATGCCCCACCAATAATGCCACCATAAATCAATAGTTGATTCATATCAATTTCATTTTCTACTGTTTCTTTTTCTTCTTGGGTATAAAAATCAAAATTCCGTACAGTAATACTCTCAGGAACAACCCCTGCTGAAAACGCAACCAATTGTATTAAATTTTCACGTTCCGTTGCATTTAAATTAATATCATCCAATGCAATCCCGATGGATACTGATTCAACAACAGGATCTAACCGTTCTGTTTGGGTTGTATCTGAACTCACAGAATATGTATAATTTTCACCCATGTCTACACCCGGTCGAATGGTTGTTCCATCGGCTGCCACATAGGTTGTCACTTCAGAATTACTGGTTGTTCCCGCAACCCCTCCATCTTCTGTATAGGCACCCGTTGTATTAATATTTGTAGACTCTTGATTGATCACACCCGTGTTGTCACCATCTGAAGATGGCGTATAAACGACTAATTCTTTCTTTAAAGCATCAGTATTAACAATCGCAGATACCGCAATCTTATATTTTGATGACTCATAGGGTCCATTTAAAACATTCACAACTTTACGCTTAATATCTTCTTCAATTTGCCGCGTTACGGTTAATTTTGATGTATTAGCACTCATTGCCGATATATTACTTGTTAAATCATTTCCTTCACTATCCGAGAGGGCAATATCATCTTTTGATAATCCAGATACTGATTTTGACACAAGATTTTGTATCCCGTAAACTTGATTTTGTGTTAAATTATTGCCTGGTGTCATATGAATAATAACCGACGCTGTTGTACTCTTTTCATCTTGTAAATAAAAAGCACTCTCCGACGGAGCTGAAATTGTTGCAACTGCACTTGAAACACCATCTAATGTTTCAATACTCGCACCGATGCGTTCTTGCAATTGCATGCTTTCATATTGTTTTCTTTGATAATCGGTTGTTAACATACTATTGTTTTCTTTGATTAAAGAATAACTGAGCCCATCTTTCGGATACCCTGCTGTTGCTAACTCCATCCGTATCTTTGACTCATCAGCACTAGGCACCAATATTGTTCCCGAATTATCAATCTTAATATCATAATCCATACTTTTTAATTGTGCTAAAATTTCATTACTATCATTCACTGATAAATCTTCAAAAATAGGAACATAGTCCTTAACATTAATAAGAATAGTCATTGCAAGTGCTACTACTAACACCAAAATGCCCATTCCAATAACAAGCTGCTTAACTTTTTTTGAAGTACCGCTCCATGTCTTTTTTATGTTTTCATATACTTTTTTAAATTGATCCATGATACTCCATCTATCTACGTAATTTACATCCTTACCCTGCTCTCTCCACAAACATTACAATTATTAATACGCTTATAGGTTTGTATTAATAATTGTCGAATACGATTCCATCACCTTATTTCTAATTTGAACCATCGTTTGTAACGCAATTTCTGCCTTGGCAGAATTAATCATCATTGTATGGGTATCATCCATATTTCCGATCGATAAATTGTAAGCGTCGACTTTTGTTTGAGCCTCAGTTTCTTCTACATTACTAATTAACCCTTGTAACATCTCTTGAAAACCACTTCCCTTACTTTCATCAATAGATACTGCATTATTTTCTGTTATTTTTGACGTTGAACCTATCTTATTTTGTCCAACAATTGAACTCATCGGTATAATTGCCATATTTTCCTCCTGAATTATCTTCCTATTTCCAAAGCTTTCATTACAATTGATTTTGTTGCATTAAACGCAGTTACGTTTGCCTCGTATGCGCGACTCGCCGCAAGAGCATCAATCATCTCCTGAGCCGTATTAACATTAGGATACATAACATAGCCTTCATTATTCGCATCGGGATGCCCTGGATCATACACCGGAACTAACGGCGATGGATCATCTAATACTTCACTTACTTGAACACCTTGCTGAGTATCTTTTACCGCTGAATTAAGAGTATCTTGAAATGTCCTTGTTTTAATACTTTCCAAAACAACCATTTTACGCCGATATGGCGTGCCATTTTCAGTGCGTGTCACCTGCGCATTTGCAATATTTTCAGAAATTACATCCAACCTATATTTCTGTGCAGTCATACCTGAACCTGAAATGTTAAACGAACTTAAAAAACTCATTTTTATCGTTTCCCTTCACTTATTGCATATTTCAAACGTGAATAATTATCTGTGATTCCCCTCACTAAATAGTAATACTCCATCACTGTTTTTGACATTTCAACATTTTCTGATTCAATATCTACATTATTCCCATCTGCTCGACTCTCGGATGTCGTATCTTTTGTAATACTTATTTTAGAATCTTGAATTTTATTTAAACTCTCTAGCTGAGAATTGTTATTATTTTGAAAAATATTACTCACTTCGTTCTTTAACGTTTTCTCAAATGAAACGTTAATTTTTTTATATCTAGGTGTTTCTTGATTTGCAATATTATTACTAATTGCTTTTTGTCTTGCCCATGTCCCATCTAACGCTTTTTCATATAAATTAGTTGTTATTGAATTTCCAATCATCTTTTCTCCTTTTGGTTATTATTTACACTATGTCACTTAATTCGTAAAAGCAATATCCAACTACAACTCTTATATTTTATCATGAGCCCTATTAATTTTCCAGTGTAATTGCACTTTCGACGATTTCAGCTTATTTTCTATAATTATCGATCGTCTCATCTGTTT
>LGOV01004520.1_pt4 | contig 72514 bp, 106 predicted proteins | sample 469881 | NCBI WGS metagenome assembly LGOV01 (sample SAMN03857199, study PRJNA290197) | marine sediment metagenome | biome: marine cold seep biome; feature: cold seep; material: marine sediment; isolation source: sample #5579, elevator 3A push core 41 containing 12 cm of sediment... ...
CGTTGTTGAGTGCTTAAAATGGTACAATTATTGCGACGACAAAGATATGTGCTCGGTAGTTGTGAGTAATGACATCTATCACGAGGATTACGACAACGCTCTAATATTAGAAGGTCTAAGTTTCTTTAGTTTTCGTAATTACTCAGATTCTTTTGACTACAGTAACGGGAAATCTCTAATAAATGAAGGGTTAGCTAGTGACTTCGGGATTGGGGAGCGCGACTTAAATGTACCAGATTCACCTAAGTCTCAAGAAGAGTTACTAGAAGGGTTACTATATTTGAACGTATTTGGCGAAATCTTGAACGATTGTGACCTTAGTTACGAGTCGCAAAGTGGTTATGTGATGTGTCACGTAAATGAATTTGACTTATTTGTTGGGTTACTTCCTGAGTATCTTGATTAGATATCTAATGGCTACGCCGACCTACGGAAGTCAAATATCGAATTTAAGCTGTTTAAAACGATAAACTATGCAGTTAGGTGGTTACACGCTTTAAACAGCTTAGACTTGAGATTTGGAGCAGGAACGCACTATTAATGAGTATAGTAGATAAGCGAAGCTAGTAAACAATAACTAAACTACGGAGGTTCTATGGAGCGGTATTTAAAGTCAGTACCTAAAGAGATTTTGAGAGGGCACTTAACTGCGTGCCAAACATTACTAAATAAATATAAATACCCTCACCATTGCCATAGTATAGATTCATGCCACCTATGCGCCTCAGCCGATGTAGCTATGAATCACCCTTCTATCAGATTAGCATACGAATGTTTAACGGTAGATGATGACGCTTGTATAGCGTGCCCGTGGGTTATATTTACTGGTGATAGGTGTTCAGCACCTATAGCTAGAATCAAGGGTAAACGACCGTACTGGTCTGAGCTTAGAAATAGCAAAGTAATCCAGAGCTTAGAAGATGCTAAAGTGCTTGGCTACGATTTCGACTTAGAGGCTACCAACATTGAACTAGAATGTTGGCGGTTATTGCGAATTAATCAACTATCAGACTGGGTTAGTAAGCTAGATACACTTATTTTCTCTATTTAATGTAAAACTTTTGTAAAAGGGTCATTGTACTGTTGACTTTGTGCTCAAAATATGTTAATTTTAGAGCTATAAAAGTCTTTATAGCGAAGAAATGAGACTCTCTTCTCTACTACAGTCTTTTGTATCTCAGACGGTCTTGCTTTTGACCTTTAAGGTTCTAAAGAAGTTTAAGCGAAGCGTTATTCGGTAGTTTTAGAATTGGTTTGTATTCTAAAACAGGTTTTGACCTAAAGGCGGTGCTGTATCTATTTATTAGATGGTATTTGTTAGATACCTAGCAAGAATAAAATCAAAACCTGTTTCTTAACAAAGAGCCGTTAAGAAACTGACGGAAATATAGTAATAAATAAGCATTGACTCTAAATTTCTACCGTTATATACTACTTACAACAGTCAGGAACAACTTAATCCTCGGCTCAATTATGAGCATTTCTGCTAGATAACTAGCAAGGAGATTTTATGTTAGAGACTAAAATGCTAACACTAGAACAAATGGACTACCTTTCTACTTTAAAAGGTTTTGGGATTACTGACCCACTTGTTTATTCGGTGTTTTACGATGGTAACGGAGACATCGTTAAGAATTTTATTAATAAACCTGAGGATTTTGTAGTGGCGTGGCCCATTTTCTCTAAGGAAGTTGCTGAGGAAGTTAAGGATCTTATTTGTGCTACATCTGTTCGTCGATTCTCGGTAGATGATCCTGAGTTGGCTGGTATCATTGAGAAACAAAACTTATACATTGAACGAACCGAAACGGCTAAACGTATTGCAGAAATCGACTTCAATGTAAGTATAAGCTTCTTACTCGACCCTGAGGATGAGATTACTTACGATGATCGAACGGAAGTCGCTAAAGACTTTAAACCGTTAAATAAGGAGCAACTATCAAAATACCCAAACCTATATTACATACAACCTAGTGAATTATGCGAGGAAGATTTAGCTTTCTATTTCACAGATAAATTAGGTGTGCCTGTTGAGCTAGCTCAAGATTTAGATTGTAACGATAGCGCTGTCATTGTTGGGGGTATCACTGAGGATCAAGCGAATGAATTATGTGAGCTTACTAACACTCTTTACTGTATTGCTAACTCAAGTACTGCTAATAGTGCAATGATTTCGGTTTTGAGGCGGTACTACGTTAATACGGTAACGGAGCTAGACGCGCTTATCGAGGAGATAGAAAAATAAGTACTAGATATCTAACGAGGATTCCGATATGATACACGTATACATTAAAGGTTCGCCTACAGGTATTACAGAAAGTAGTATGGCGTTCGCAAAGAGTTATTGGAGTAACATTGACGGCGCTGAGTTAGTAATTAAAGGAGCAGGTATGCGGAAGTATGTTGAGTACGAAAAACCTAATACTAAACGAGCAGTTAAGAATGCTGATAAGCATAAAAGATGTTCATCTTGTGGCCGCAAGCAACACGCTTGTATTTGTTAGGAGGCACTATGGCAAAGCAACGTAGGAACAAAGGGGTAGCCTTATTCCCAGTCGGTGATGTGCTACCAACAGAGAAACAAGCGTGTACTGTGCAAGGCAACTCAGCTTGTCACTATAGCCTTACAGGGCTAACTGGTGAAGAATATAGAAACGTCGTAGATGGATTGGGATGTGTCTATAGTGGCCCCGTTGATCTAAGCAACCCTGAATCAGTACCAGTTGGTACTAAGGTTCGTATCATTAATGCTGAATATTTTAGGCATAAACTAGGAAAAAGTTACGTCATCGTAAAGGTAGATACCAGATCAGACAGCATGAGTTATAAGGTCGGCGGCGCAAGTAGTGAGGATCGCGGAGTATGGTACAATAACAGTAGCTTAGAACTCCAAACAAACGTAAGCTCTTTAGATGATTTAACTGACGAATCTGAGCATGAGCGTATTGCAAATGAGATAATCATAGAGGGGTCATGCTTATATGGGATCAAGTGTAGTGAGTGCCCTTTAAATAGTGATGGCGACTATTCATGCCAAGATTTCAAGAGTAGCTCAGTTGATGCTGCGAAAGCTTATTTAGCTGACATTAACTCTGACATTAACTACGCCTTCGATTATAAAGGTATTAAGTATTTAAGCATGAAAGGCGAAGGTAATCAAAGCGACTGCGGTAATTGTTGTAGGCATGATGGGGAGTGCTTAGGTCATCCTTGCGGTACATCATACTTTAAACTCGCTACCGATGCAGAATACACTAAGTACAAGAAAGATTAAAAAGTAATAAATAAGTGTTGACACAAGATTTCGTTAAGGTACAATGTTTACAACAAGTTGGGAATATAAGCGTCCTACTTACAGGGCAAACGGTAGCTGTTCGGATGCGCCGTTAGATATCTAACCAAGGAGAATTAATCATGGCAAAAACAACTACAACTACTAAAGCAACTAAGAGTAATCAACCACAAATCATCGTTATCGACGGTATCGTTTACGTCGGGCAGTTTGCTAAAGTCGGCGAAGAAATTACACTTAGTGACTTCGTCTGTGTAGGGGAGACTCAACCGAACGATAACACCATCCGTCAGTTCTTTGTAGCAAAAGCTAAGAATGAACTTATCGAAACTCAGGTATTTGGCGGTGCTGGCGTGTCTTACTCAACTATGGCATTCCCACCTAAGCTACAGATGACGTTCAATATTATGGCGATGCAGTTAGAGCAATCTACTCTTAACGCCGTACCAAACTTGATCGCAGCAGATTTTGAGCGCACAGTTAGTTAGGTAATATTAGTATAATTATTCACGTAAGCAACGGAGGGCTAGTGCAGCTAGCCCTCTGTTAGATGACTAATAAGAGCTAAGTTTAGGCTTAGTTGCTACTAGATATCTAACCTAACGAGGAGGGTTTATGGCTAAACTAAAGAAAAAAGGTGTAGCGTTATTTGCTATCAATAAAGTTGATAAAAAAGATAATCAAGCAAGCAGTATTGCTATTGAGAGCTTTCCTGATAATTCAGATAAAATTATAGAAGCGCTTGATAGTTATCGTTTGCGTGATACTGTAAACTTAGATAACCCTTTATCTGTACCAGTAGGTACTAAAGTTACCATTAGACACGATTGCGACGACATAAGCTTATCACATAGTATAGATGAAATTTACAGTATAACCAGTATTGACGTTAACAGCTACAGTCAGGTGTATCAGTTATTAGATACAGATGGAAACTCTTGGTGGTACTATGCTAGCGCATTACAGCTACTAGACATCCTAAAACCAGAAACGGTTCCTGTAGGTACTAAGGTAACAATAAAGTCCGAAGTATACGATAGACAACCCGCCTCAGGTACTTACGTTATCAACAAAGTAACACCTGACTGTAGCTTCGATATGCACTATCGCATAAGTGCTGTAGCTTACGATAGTGACGTAGAGTACTGGTACAACAAAGACCGACTATCTTTGGATATTTAACCTATTAAGGATGAGCATGTCAATCCCAGATTACTACTATAAAGTACTAAAGGAGTCCCACGCTGGGCCTATTATAGGATTCTCCCTTAGTGACCTAAGGAAACTTCAAAAAGATATGGACTATAATACAGATCCAGACCTCAAGACGTTCATTGACCAGTTAATTAAAGTTCTAGTAGAAGACTATTAACCGCTAGTTATCTAGCAAAGGAGTTCAACATGAATAACCCTTACAAATCCTACGGATTCATTGACCAAGCTGAAATGGAACGAAAAGCGCCATCAATCTTTACTAAACACGCTTACGATAAGATGTCTGATAAGTATCACATGATCCCTACGATTGATATGGTAGATGTTCTACGTGATCAAGGGTTCGGTGTTACTCAGGTAATGCAATCACGCTCCAGAATCGTAGGCAAAAAAGGCCATGAAAAGCATATTGTCCGTATGCGTCATTTAGATGCCAAGTCCATTGGTAACGATGAAACGTATCCAGAACTATTGATAACTAATGACTCTGCTGGCGGTACTCGCTTCAAAATGATGAGTGGACTTTTCAGGCTAGTGTGCAGCAACGGACTAATCGTTTCTGATAGCACCTTCGGTGAGTTTAATATTAAGCATATCGGTGATATTGAGGCGGATGTAATTAATGGATCACAATCAATCGTTGAGTCTATCCCTTTAATTGCTAATAAGATCGAAATGTTGCAAAGTATCGAACTTACTAAAAGTCAGGAGAATGTATTCTGTGAATCTGCGGCAGCGATGCGCTGGGGTCGTGATGATAAAGGCAACATAAAAAGTCCTTTACGTAATATACAAGATTTGAATACGGTTCGTCGTCACTCAGATGGTGGGTGTTCACTTTGGGATTCTTATAATAGAGTCCAAGAGAATCTCATGAAAGGTGGCCTTAGAGGTGTATCAGCGTCTGGACGTAGAACAAGTACTCGTGCCGTTGCTGCTGTTGATGCTTCTAATAAGATCAACCAAGAGCTGATGGTGTTAGCGATGAAGATGGCTGAATTAGCTGGTTAACGTATGTCGGTGCGACCGATAGATAACTAATAGGAGTAGGTATGTCAGACGCGTTTGTTAAAATGGATGAGGCTAAAGTACCGCAAGTATTGATAACTATGCAAGAAGCCGCCGAAGCAGTTAAACAAGAACAGTACCGTAAGTCTTCTGAATTGCAATGTATAGATTCAGAAGTAACCGACTTATACCACGAGATTGAGTTAGGCAGCTACGATGCTGTGGTTAGGCTGTCAGTGTACAGCGAGCTTAGGGGAGCGCTCATTCGACGTAGAGTAATTAAGAACGAGTTAGAGTTACTCCGTGTAACAGTAGATGCTACAGCACATGTTTCATCTATAAGTAAGACTCTATCTAAATTAATAAATAAGAAGCGCACATACAGACCTCGCACTAATAACGGTATAGACTTCAAATCCCCTAAACGTATGCACGTATCACGTAAAAATAAGCTAAAGGAGGATTTATGACAGCAACATGCCCAAACTGCGGAACTGATCGTGTAGTAATAACAAACCCTGTAGTTAGTGACCAAAATTTCGTAAACGCAGACTTCGTTTGCGGTAAGTGCGGGGAACAAGGAACCGCCCACTACACAATACGTAATGTAGACCTTTATATAGAAGATTAGGAGGATTTATGGAATACTTACTTTCAGGCGACTTACTTGTACCTGCTACAGTAAAAGTAGAGGCTAACAGCTTAGATGAAGCGATAGAAAAGTCTAAACAGCTTAAATTCACTGTATACGATAAAGATAAACCTGACGGATTTAATTATAGTAATTACGCTACAGACATTAGTGGGAAAGAACTTTTTGATCTGGAGGTAACTACGAGTAAAAAGATTATTAGTATTACATGTACCACCGATCAGTGTCCAGAGGGTGAGGGTGATACTTGTTGCTGTACTTGTCACAGAAACGATACTTGCGGTGAGGGTTGTGTAGCAGATATAAAGAAATTCAAGGAGGACGGGTTAGCTAGTTGCTACTGTATGTCTGATGTAGTATATGGAACTATTAAGGGTGACACATAGTACACACCTATAGTCTATACTATTCACGTTTTAGCAAACGTGACCTTAGTCTACTACATTTAAATACGTTTGTCAAGTAAAAAATGCACTTTATTTACTTTTATTGTATTTTCTTTGTAACTAACCGATATCATTAATCTTTCCGCAGAAGCGGTTAGATATCTAACGAAGGAGAATTGAAATGGGAGCAACAAAAGCAGTATTTATTGCAGTTTGTGTAATTATTGTTATCAGTATTTTCGGGTTTGTTTTGAACTCAGCAGGTTTAATCGGTAGGACGGCAGTAGAAAATGTTATATTTGAGCACTCGTACCAAAAGAAGCAAGCAGACAAAACTGCTTCTACTATGTATTCGTCGCAACTATTTATGTTGCAACAACGGTTAAATAACCCACAATTGACAGCTAATGCTCGTAACGAGATTCAAGCACAGATCAGTGCTATCTCTATTCTTAAATCTACGAAGGAGGACTAAGCAATGAAACAATTAATTACAGTACTATTACTATGTGTTCTAACAATGTCTGTTACTGCGTGTGGGCGAGAAGTATCGTCTACTCAGAAAGAGTCTCAAGCAGTCGCTAGACAACTTTCAGTATTCTCCAAAGGCCAACCTGTTCCAGCATTTAGTTACTCTTTTGAGCGAGATCTCATGATCCAGCTATACAGATTACGTAACGAGAAAGTAGCTACACATACTGTATGGCGCTCAGATTACGGTATGATTGAGGGTGATACTCCGTCAATCGGTTATGGACTGCCTTATGACGTTAGCTTAACTAACCCACTACAGCTAGACCATAAACGTGTTAAAGGGTACGGCAGTCATACCACACTCGAAGGAACTGTAGAGCAACAAGAACCTAATGGTACATACGCATCAAAGAATACTACAGCAACGTGGGTAATGAGCGTTGATTCAGATACAGGGCAAATGGTTCCTATCTATATTGAAGGTAAAGTAACTGTATACCCGTACCCAGTTACGGTCGACTACAATACAAACAGAGTATACAAGGCTGGTAAAGCTTCGACTACGATAAGTATTGACAACGCTAACGACTTTATGCAGATTCGCTGATGCTAGACCAATCAATAGATTTAGCTAATAAACGAGAGATAGACAGCAAAAGGAGGGTATACGATAGTAGGACGCTACCGTGGAAAGAGTTAAAGTCAATTAGGCATCGATGTTTGTGCTTCATAGGTATCACTTATAGATACCTAACAGACGCAAGACCGATACCTTACTTCCCTCGGTACATGATCACTAAAGAAGGGTTCGTCTTGTCTTTCGCTGGGAACATAGCGGCGAAGTCTTGGAAAGCTGGGGAGTTCGTAAACTTAAATAAAAATGGTGAAAGCTTTAGATACTTAGTATCTGACGTTATTAGCGAAACTTTTGGAGACTAATATGGAAGCTATAATTTCTAACATTGAGTATATCCCGATTGAAGATTTAAGAGTATTATGCACAGACCTTTACGAAGATACGCTTGAGCAGTTAGAGTTAAATAAAACCCTACAGGATTGCTTAAACGGTAGCACTAAGGCCACATATACAGCTGCTATGTATGATGCTGAGCGTAAACGTGCAAACGACGCTGAACTTGAGTTAGCTACGATTATGTCTACTCTTGAGCCATATTTCACTAGCGGAAACAGTATCGAAGTAGAACGAGCAATGATACCTAAAAAAGTGTTTGACCTTTTCTCTGTGATTACAGAGGCAAACGCTGAGATTCTTTTGTGCGCCAAAGATCAACACAAAAACGGTGAAGAACTGATGAGTGGTGATACTCCTACAATGTCAGTAGGGTTGTCGTACTACGAACGTGCAAAAGCTACTAGTGACGCTGTTAGATTTAAGGAGGAACTATGCTTGAAAAAGTTGACCAAGATATTATCGACCTAATTAATCGTGTACTTACTTCGTTAGGTGATACTAGCAAAGTTGGCCTTGAGGAAATAGCTAAGATTCATTACGCAGATGGTATTGGCGCTATGGCTGCTGGTATTACGTTATTAGTAGTTTCGTTAGTTGTTGGTACGCTAACGTACTTAAACGGTAGTAAGCTAAGTGCTGACGCCAAAGTTCCAGCTTATATAGTAGCTGTGGTCGCATTAGTATTATGTATTTTAGTAGTACCTTGTCATATGAAGAACATTTTAGCGCCAGAAGGTCTTGCTGTAAGGGAGTTAATACAATTATGCAGATAGAATTCCGAGAAAATGAAGGCCAATTGACTACCTACACTTTTATTTCGTGGGAACGTTTGAAGGACTCACTTAGAACTGAAGCTAACTTATCGGATACGGAAGATATTGAGAGTTTAGATGTGTCCGAGGCTGGTGTGACTATTAAGGTAGCTACTCTTTTAGGTAAATAAAGTAATAAAAAGTTGTTGACTCTAAATATTATCTAAGTTATAATGTTTACATCAATTAGGAAACAAGTAACGAACAAACTTACCGCTAGTTATCTAACCAAGTGTTGATATTAGCAAAGGAGCTTATCATGGCAAAAGCAAACGAAGTTACCAGAAGTGAAGTCAAAATCGGGACAACTACTTATAGATCACAAAAGTTCCCAAAGGTGGACGCTATTATGACTGTCCAACAAGGTGACGGTGTTGAGGAAGTACTGTCTAACGACGATGCCGATAAGCTTCGTGAGTTCTTTGGTGGAAAACGTAAGATAGTTGCTAAGGCTGATAAGTTACCTACTGGTGACGGTGTTAGCGCACCTATTACAGGAACTTCTAAACGATACTCCGAAGACCAAAAAGCTGAGATCCTAGGTAAGATTTCAAGCGGGCTAGCCCGTGCCGCTGTTTGCCGTGAGCACGGTGTCTCGGTTACTACTGTAATCGGCTGGCAAGAGAAAGCAGGTAAATAATGAAGAAGATTATACTAAGGCAACGTGAGTGTGTCAGTATTCATGCAACAGAGATTACAACGCTAACCGATGGTTACGTCGCCGTACATGATAAGGAGGCGGTATTTAAAGGCACAGTAATGATAGTAGCCAAAACAAAACCGTGCGTGTATGGATTCGTGAACGTAAGTAACACAGAGTCAGTTAACACACTTGCCGATATGAATAGCGTCTTCGGTGCTGTAGCTCAGTTAAGTAAACAACCAGATCGGTACGAGGCTAGACTTTGTACGTCACTATATGAGGTAGCGGTTTTCGTTGATGAAGTAGCGCCTAACTAAGTTTGTACTGTTAATACCATAGCACGAGCCTTGTTCGTGCTATGACTTAATTTTACTAATCATTAGATATCTAACGGATACGTCTACTTTCGACAATAGGAGGATTAAATGAATCACTTCGATAAGATTAAGCATGAACTACCAACTGATCTACTAATAGGTATGACTGAGGCTTGCCAAGAACTACTTGAATACTACAGTAGTACAGCAAAAGGTAAGAGTAGCTGCTCCGTATGTATGAGCCAGATGATAGTTGAGGACTTTATCTATAGTTCTAATAACCAAGGGTGTAGCGACTACTACGGAACACATGGAGGATGTTGTGGTTGTGTTTGGAGTTTGTTTGAGGATACTACGTGCTCCAACTGGAAACGTGATAACGGATTCTATGATACTGTATGCGGTTTACGAATAGGGAACGATAACCAACGATGGAAGGGGTTAAGAGTAAAAATGCTTTCTAGCTACATCGACGCTATTAATTGTGAACTGGATAGACGCTAACTAAATACCTAATAGGAGTTGTTTTGACTAAGTTATGTTTAAGCAAAGGTAATACTAAAATAGGTAAGATTCCTAATATATCGTTCACACCTATAGTTTCTTGTGCAAGTGGTATTCCTTGCGCTAACGGTAAATGTTATGCACTACAATCATTCATACAGTACCCAGCCGTTCGGGACGCTTGGCGGGGTAACCTAAAGTACTGGACTGATGATCCGAAAGCCTTTATCGAAGATTTAGTAGCAGGGTTAACTAAATTTAGAGCGTTACCGTACTTTCGTTGGTTCGTTGGTGGTGATATGCCTGATATGTTCTTCTTAGCTCAAATGTGTAAGGTAGCTAAACTTTTTCCTGATACGAAATTCCTTGCGTACACAAAAAAGTATGAGCTAGTAAATGAGTATTTCGATGCGCAAGTAAAACCTGATAATTTACAGATAGTTATGTCGGCTTGGCCAAACGTGCCTTTCGACAATAGACATGCTCTACCTGTAGCGTACTACCATTCAGTTGATAATATTGACACTAGGATTGATCATGACCTGTTCGTTTGTACTGGTAAATGTGATAAATGTAAACACTGTTGGGACACTAATGACGGTGTAATCTTCGAGGAACATTAGGAGGCAATATGAGAGTAGTTCTAGTAGAGAACAATGACTGTGTAGTATCTGTAAACGCTTTAAGTGAGGACAAGGTTTACGCATTCAGTAAAGACTGTAATGTTTATCTCATACTCCCGCGTACTTCTATCGATCCTCGTAAGTATATTGTCGTGCAAGCTAGAGGTGGTGGATCGAATTATGTAAACAGCGGTAAAAGTACGCTACGTGCTATAGTTACCTACGTTATAGATAGCGGTATAAAAGTACGAGAGTTTAATAACTACAGTGAATTTGCAAAATTCTTTAGTGTATAGGAGGTAGTGTGGAAAAGGTAATTGAAGTAAATCGGTTAAATCTGAAATCGTTGCTTGACAATATGGGTTCTCGTGTTTATAGTGTAACATTCACTAAGGCAGACAAGTCTACTAGACGAATTGAGACTCGTAATTCAGTAACTTCTGGCGTTAAAGGTACTGGTAGCGCGTTAAAGCTAACTACTACATCTATCCGTCGAGTTGATTTGCAACTAATGTCCAAGGCTGGTGTATTAGCTAAGGCCGAAGGTCGAGAAGTAACTGATCAGGAGAAGCGCCAATGTTGGCGTTCCATTTCTTTAGCTAGAACTACTGAGGTTCGTGGCGCAGGTAACATTTACAAGATCGTTGACTAGGAGGTATTATGATTAAGGAAGTTGTACCAGACGTTGCTAGTTCTGTATGTTTAGCTCAAACAACGCACACTAAGTGTTACGGAAAGGTACACCCTACTAATGGCAACTGTTATATATTAACCAGAGTTAAAGGTGGGTACAGTTGGTCTAGGGTAAAAGTACATACCGATAACCTAGGTGACGTTGGTATTAGCTCTATGTGCGATCAGCTTAGTAGGGCAGTACAATCGTCATGTACTGTAGTCGAAGCCGACACTTACGAAGAACTTTGCGCTCAGTTTGGCGCTTAACAACAAGGAGATTAGAATTATGATGAAATTAGTAGTAGGGTTTATTATTGGGTGCGTAGTTATGGTATGTGTAAATACATATGACAAACCTTATCGATTTAATAAAGAAGCTATTTCTTCGATGGCTTCAAGCGCAACTAGCGTTCTTGAGACGGATAAAGCTACAAAATCTGCGGAGTAATTATGACTAAGATACCATTATTAAGTCTAATCGATAGGGTTTGTTCTAATTGTGATGCGTGTTCACACAATAACCCACTAATAGACAAGAGTGATTGGTGCGGTTTATTAACTTCTACTATTCCTACAGAGAATACGTGCGAACGCTTTAGCCCTACAGAAAGTGCTATCCCTTATTTTGCGTACTTAGATACTGAGGAAGATCATTTTAGGTTATGGGTTGAGTTTTGGAATGGTGCATTTATGGAATTCGGTGGGTTTGCTGGTCATACGTTCCACACTGAATCAAACTCAGAGATAATTAACGCCTACCATAATTTCTGCGAATTAGTAGACCTAGACTGCGACATTACTGAGGAGGATGTAACAGATGGTTTTGTGAAAGACCAGTTCCGTAAGTACGAGCCAGAGGTTGAGTATCCAGCTGTAGCGTACATTAAACAAGCGGTGTGGTTCGATAGGTGTAGCGGCGACAATAAAATGTTTGTGCTACAGATTGAGAGCTTAGCGTGTATGGCTAGATATCTAGCGCGTAAACTATAGAGGTTAATCTCATAATTAATAAAGTTGGAGGTAGTATATGAGTACAGCAGACTACTACGAGATGCTAGCAAAGCAAAACATGCATTGGCAGCCAGCTGATACCGCACCTAAGGACGGCACAGTGTTTATCGCCTTGCCACAAACGGATATGTATGAAGGGGGTTTTGCTGAGTACTATTTTGAAAATACTTTTGAAAAGCCGAAGGAATTAATTGCATGGATGCCGATGCCGGAGGTAGCGTGATGGTGAAATTAAAAGCAGGTGACGTACTGAATGTTACAAAAGACATAAAACTACTCACACAAGAAGACTGGTTTAAGGTGTGCACAGGCCCAAAGCAAGGGGATGTTGTGTTTGGTAGATTTTGCGCTGGCGGAGGGTGGTTTGAAGGCTTATTTGTATCAGCGTACGAAGAAGTATTCCTTGCTATGAGCGCCATGGGAGAAGTTTATGTATTTAAAGAAATGACCACCACCGACCCTTACGCGTTGAGGTATGAGCTTACTGCCCAGCAGGCGTTGGTTGCAGCGTGGAGGGGCGAAGTTGTTGAAAGTAAACTAGGTGATAGATTTAAGTTTAACAAGGCAACTGTAGTGAAAAAGAGAGTCGAAGGTGGGGCATGGTGTGCGTCACCGTTTCAAAACGATGACCTCATGTACGCAATAGTGGAGGGGATATGAAACAACCAAAACCGCACCTATGTATTTTTTGTGGAGACGAAATTGACCAAGATCCAGATCCAATTGATGAACTTTGGGCTTTGTTGGGTTACTGTTGCAGAGATTGCCTGTATATTAATAAAGGCGAAGACTACTATTATGGATGTGCTATATACGAAGACATTAAGATATATAAAGCCAAACACATAGATAGGTTTGAAACTAGAGAAGAGCGTATGAATCGTTAATACGGTATTTAATAAACCGCAACAGTGGAGGGTTAGGTTATGAACGATGAACGATATAAAGACATTATGAATCAGCTCGGAATGCCAAACAGCCAATCACTACAGACAGCACTACGTCAAGTGGCAAATGAAGTTGGGCAGGAGCTTAAAAAAGAGAACACAGAGCTTCGGGCACAACTGGAAGAGCAGAAGGAAGACACTTTATTGTATAAAACCCAGTACGGTGAAGAGTTTGATCGGGCTGATAAAGCTGAAGCCCAACTGGCGCGATGTGGCTATACGATGAGGATGAACACTTTCTTATAGCCTTATTGGTTGCGGTTAATTGCGCCACTAAATAAAGTAATAAAAAGGTGTTGACATTAAATTGCTGTGTGGTATTATTAATCAACTTAAATAAAACATTAACTAGTCACTTTTAAATCGAACATTCTGTTAGATAACTAGTGGCGCAACAAACAAGGAGATTTATTATTATGAAAGAACTAGTAAAAAGTATTATTGAGGACGGTATCGTTGAGGTACATGAAGTAGCTGAGCTTCGTACAGAGATTTTTGCAGATGGCGTAGTAGAGCTTCCAGAACTGCAAGCAGTGTACGAAGTAGCTGAGTGCGAGGACAAATCAAACGGCGCTCTACAGGAATTGATGATCGAAGTCTCTATCGCATACTTCCTCGGGGAAGGTGATGTCGAGATTGATGAAGCTGAAACTGAGGTATTTAAGTCTCTTGTGTATGAGGACGGTATCGTATCTGAGCTTGAGCGTAAGACTGCTTACGCTCTACACGAGGAAGCCAACGCTATCTGTGTATCGTTTGAGACTTTCTGCTCTGAGATCGACGCTCTCCGTCCGTAAGCTCTGTCGCTATTGCCGTAGGTCGGCGCAGCCGTTAGATATCTAGTGGTTGTATCATTCTGGGTAGGGCCATCTACTCTACTTGAGTGCTACAACCACTAGACTCTTTAGATTACATGAAATCAATAAAGGAGAATAATAAATGTCACTAAATCAATTAGCACAAAAGATCGTATTAGCGTCTAAAACAAGTACCGTACTCGCAGTGAATAAGGCTCGTGTTTTGCTTCAATGGAAAGACGATGCTGACCTTGACCTAGCGGCATTTGGTCGTACTATCAGCGGTCAAAACTTCTCAGTAATCAGTGACAACTACCCTAAAGGTAGTATGGGCAACTTGAATCAGTTCCCATTTATGCAACTGTCTGGTGACGCTGGTGTTGGCGGTAACGTTGCTGGTGATATGGAAGAGGAAGAGTTACTTATTACTAACCTCGATCAAGTACAGGAATTGTACATCGCTTGCTTCTGTTGTGATGCTGCTGGTGTCCTAGAGCAGAACGCTAAGTTTTCTACGCTTGGAGCACAAGTTGTCGTTAATACCGACGCTGGCGACGAGTACACTATGCCGTTACAAGCAGTAGATTCTAACGGTCTTGTTGCGGTAATCGCTAAACTTGAGCGTGTTAACGGTAAAATGAACTTGGTTAATAACTCAGAAGTGCTTAACGTACAAGAGTTCTTCGCTAAGATCCCAGCGGCAGACGTACTAACTGCGTAGGAGGTTATTTTGGATAATTTTACAAGTTTCAACTCAAGTGATACTGGGCGCATTAATACTGTCCCTTGTGATATTAAGCAGCGACCACAGTTAGCTACTAAGTTAGTTCTAGCGCAAAAAGGTACTAGTGCTTCTATCGCATCTGTTACTGATCAAATTACAGCTCAACTAGCTTGGCGAGCAACAGTCGATCTTGACTTACATGGATTCTTCGTAATGAAGGGAACTCCTACAACTGAGGTACGATCTCAGCGAGTTAAGGTTGAGGGTAAAGGTTTACTTGAAAAGCTTAGATTAGCTGCACTTGACGCTGTAGATAAGACTGAGTACACAACGACTAAGCCTACAGATAAATACTCTAAAGTACACCATTTGTCCTTTAGGAAGCATGGACGAAGTTCTCGCGCATTGTCAGGTCAAACTGATTTGCATGGACAAGAGGTTCCTTATGCTTGGCTATCTGAAGATCAAGGAGTTGGTGGGAATAAAGGTGAAGAGGACGAGCTAATAACATTCGTTAAGCCTGAGAAAGTCAAGTACGCTTTAATTGTAGCAAACGTTTGGGGTGATAATCGTGCTAAGTTCTGTAACTACGATGGTGTAATTCGTGTGCAAGCTGGTAGTGACTCAATTGAGGTTCCACTTACTAGTACTGAGCGTGGATCTTGGGCGATTGCAGCGCTAATTGACTTCACTGGACTTACTCCTCGTGTCATCAACATCGACGAGACAAGTACTACTGAGCCAGATATTAACGATTACATCAACGAATACACGTAAATAAGACGTTAAAGGAGGTACTATGGAAGATATTGAGGTAGGTAAAGCTTTTAATACTTACGAATGTTGTGGCGAAACTTGGGGGTTAGAGTTAGATGTATTATCTGATACCGATAACGTACATGATAATTGTCCTATATGCGATTCAGCAACGGAACCAACTTCGTCAGTTATTATCTGTAATTACGAAGCTCTTGAGCGTAGAGACAAGCTACTTGAAGATGTAAAAGCTGTAAGTGTTGTAGGGTATTCTGCGTTACTTGAACTGTTCAATACACAAGATAGATGGGAACAAGATGATTACTTAGATAGTATTGGCATCACTACTTCATATTTTCTTGGTCTTTCTGGTGCGTTTATATTCGCTGACACTGAGCAAGGACACGAATTCTGGTGTGGTATTTGTGACAGTATCGATACAAAAGGAATTGTAGAGAATGGTCGCTACAATAAAAGTGATTACGATTCACTTGCTGACGCTCAAGATGCTTACGTAAAGTTAGTTGCGCAAGTAAAAGTACTAGACCCCGACGCTGCTACGTACTTAATGGTTGAGGCTCCTACTGCTGATATTGATTTCGATTATACTGGTAGCTTAATTGAAGCTTTCGATTGGGATCGTACACCGCAAGGAATTCAATACTGGGATAACATATACGAAAGCCTAGGATAAGTATCGTTAGATATCTAACGATACTATTAATAAGGAGTTTATTATGGATTATGTACTACCGTTGCTAGCGATTATTGTCGCTTGCTACTGGATTTACTGCTCTTGTGATAGGTTCGAGTTAGGCGCTAACTACCTCGGTAGGTCGCTCGGGCCAGGAGTTCGTGGAGCTACAATCAACGCAATTGGCAGTTCAGCACCTGAGCTGATTACTACACTGATATTCTTGTTTGCTGTTGATGGAACAGGGATGGCAGAGGGTGTAGCTACTACTGCTGGGTCTGGTGCTTACAATATACTTATCATCCCTGCTGTTTGTATTCTGATGGTGTCGTTTTCTGTAGGTGCTTACGACTTCAACTTAAACAAGAAGGTCGTTATTAGGGATGGTGTAGCATTACTAACCGTAGAGGCGATGCTTATTTATTTTATGTATAACGGTGTAATCGAGGCTTGGCATGGGTTAATGTTCTTGCTTGCTTACGCTATTTACATAACATTTACTTTAACTGTTAATTTAGGTGAGCCTGTTGAGGATGGTGACGACTTCGGCGATATGACAACCAAAAAAGCACTAGGTTGGCTTGCGTTATCAATCACTGAATTAACGGTAGCGTGTTTCATTATGGCTACAGCAGTAGTTAGTATATCTGGAAGTGCGGGAATATTACCTTTCTTTTCTGCTGTTATCTTAGCTGCCGCTGCTACATCTGTACCTGATATGTTAATATCAATGAACGATGCTAAGGCTGGTAACGCTGATGACGCTGTTTCGAACGCTGTTGGCTCTAATATTTTCGATATAGCCGCTATCTACGGTATTTGCTCATTAATTTACTGCTCAATACACGGCCCAGTAACGTTACCAAACCCAGAACCTGTAGCTGACTTACGGATAGCACTTTTCACTGTATCAGCCGCTACTATTGCTACGCTATTATTTGTAAAAACTTTAGGTAAAACGGTAGCTTACTTCCTTCTAAGTATGTACGTATTGTTTGCTGGTTATACAATTTATTCTGCATTCACTTTTTAACTTGACATTGTACCTCGCTTGTATTAAAGTAGGTGTACTGTAAATGATATAAACGCTAGACGTACTTGGAAACACTTAACTAAAACTGAGCAATAAAGCTCACAACAAACAAAGGAGAACTATTATGTTCGCATCATTCAAATCGTTTCTATCAAACCTCAAGGCACAAGCAAAGTCGCTCGTAGCAGTAGCTGAAAAGCACATGGATAAGGACGTATTTGCTGCGTGTATGGCTGGTACAGTTATCTGTGGTTGGGCTGATGGAGATTTTTCGTCTTCTGAAAAGCTAAAAGCATTGAAGCTTGCTAAGACCCACCCAATGTTCAAAAATAAATTCTCAGCTGATGACGTTAAAGACGCATTCGAGCTGTACGATGATGTTATGACAATGGATAGTGCAATGGGTAAAGCAGAGGCGATGAAAGCTATTACTAAAATCGCTAATAAAGACGTAGAGGCTCGTGAGCTTGTTGTGCAAACTATGGCTATGATTGGCGCTGCCGATGGCGACTATGACGATTTCGAGAAAGCTGTTACTCGTGAAGTATGTCAAGCACTTGGTCTACGTGCTAACAAGTTCGGTCTATAACATCTAGTTTAGATTCGTTAGGTTCCTACTAGATATCTAGTAGGAACTTATAGGGTTCTTAACTAATTAAGGAGGTAATTATGAGCACAAGTAGTATCAGTAACGGAGTTATTATAATTGACTACCCAGAACTTAATAGAGCATCTGGTGTGTCTGAGTTAGAACTAAAGCGCTTGAGGCTAGAAAGTTTGAATGTAGCGCGTTGGTTAAAGAAAAGAAAAGTAGAAGTCAATCAAGACGCCGAAGAGGGTATTAATTATGACCGACACAAAATTTTTCGAGTATGACGCTAACGCAGTAACTAAGTTAGTTGCGAAAGTTGCTACAAAGGACATGGCTATCCTTGATTACGGAGCAACTAAGGAGGCTGATCAAGCTAACCTATTAAAGCAGTTAGGGTTTACTGGAGTATATTCATTCGGTTTAGGTATTAAGTGGAATTTATCTAATCACTTAGATTACGCAAATATGGTCGCTATGACTTTTGACGTCGTATTTTGTAGTGGGCAATTTGCTAAGTTTAAAAGTTTAGAAGAAATGGCTACTAGGTTAGTTATTCTAAGTAGTATCAGTAACGGAGTTATTATAATTGACTACCCAGAACTTAATAGAGCATCTGGCGTGTCTGAGTTAGAACTACTTAGACTTTGCTACGAAATCTTTGGGCATTACAACGTAACATCTTACTGCCCTAATATGATCCTAATCAATAAAGAAGGAGTTTAGTATGACAGAGATATTAGGCAAGCTATTAGCTGTATTTATATTTTTTGTAGCTCTCTGGGGTTTATATTTAGGTGCTGAGTCACTGCGTAAAGATATTGAGAACTCAGAGGTAGGTAGAGAGTACTACCTACAACTTGTAGGTATGACCGCATCAAGCACAGATGTAGCAGAGATAACTAAGAGGCTAATGTCTGATAATAAGATCACATACAAAGAGCACGGTGAGATACTTAGAGCGTATAACGCTAACTGTGAGGATATAAAGGAGTTAATTAAATGACACAAGAAAAAGCATCGAATATTTGCATTAGTACTTACGCAGTAGATAGGGCTAGGCTAAAGGCTCTTATTACACACGCAAAAAAGAAGCATCCATGCCCAACACCTAAATCGTGCAACGCTCGTACCGTAATTAGCGCTTTATTAGAATCTAAATGTATCGAACTTAACCTTATTGTGGAGGAATGTTAATGCAACTAAACGAATTCGTATCACAAGTACCTAAGGAACTAAAGAGTTGCAAATGGTATAAGTATATCGTACAAGCAATTGACATCTGCAAGAATAACGACTTAAATCGTGCTGTATTAGCTGACAAGATCCTTACAGGTGACTTCACTGAGTTATGGGCGTGTCGTTATAGTAAGTACATTCGCTCGACTATGGTACTTGATGATAACGCACCGGAAATTTATGTACCTGAAGAGGAGATTGCAAATGAAATATGAAGATGTCGTAGAAGGTAAGACCTACAGAATTAAGTCTAAAGAGGATATAGCTGAGTTTGTGCGTAGTGATGATTACGATAGTGTTGCTTGTCTATTCTCTCACCATATGGAATACTTGCACGGAACTGACATCGTTGCAAAACCTCGCGGAGGTATTGTAGCTCACTGCGCCGATACAACAACGCCATCAGAGAGTCCTTGGGCTATTGAGGCGTGGATGGTTGAGGAACTTACTAACAAGATCGAAGTTTGCGGTGGTACGGTAGAGGTTACTTTGCTTACTGGCGAGACTGTAATGCGCGAAGCATTCGCAGCTACTAGTCGTTGTGAGATCAAAACAGGTATCGGTAAAGCTGCTGCTTGTGGCCACAGCCCAATTCGTACTGTAATGTTTAAAGTTGAGATGCTAGGTATCCCTTTGTTTGTATCTACACACTTACTTCGGCACACAATTGGCATTGAGCACTTTGTACGTACTCAGCGAACCGATAGAGGTGGCACCGTAGATGAAGGGCGCATGAGTCCACACGATCATACGATGTTCCTAAATGCTGAGTCTTTGATTAGCATGGCTAAGAAGCGTTTATGCTTGCAGTCTAGCAAAGAAACTGTTAAGGTTATGAAATCGATTCGTGCAGGAGTTGAGGCTGTTATGCCAGACTTAGCTACTAACATGGTTCCTGAATGTTTGAGCAGAAATGGGCTGTGCCCAGAAATATACGGCAGTTGTGGGTGCGTTGATACTATGATGGATACGTATAGCGCCTACCTTGATCAATTCAAAACATTCTCAAAGTATTCACGAGTAGCTACTGAGACTGTACCAGTACCTAGCGCAAATAAGTTTAAATTAGGAGACATCATTCGTGTAGTAGGTAATGATTCAGGTAGCCCTTATGGTATAAAGCATTTCTTTGACTTAGGTGATGAATTCGAAGTCATAGGCATTAACGATAGTGAATACTTTGCGGGAAAGTCTGGCAAGCACTATAGTGGTTATATAGGGTCACTGAAACAGTCAGTTCACGAGGACGACTTAGAGCTTGCATCTGATATTGACCGAGAAGCTCAAGCATTCCTAATCGAAGACGTAGTTCGTGTAAAAAGTAAGTTAGCTGGGTGGTTTAAGTTCAGCGTAGGCGACGAGTTTGAGGTAGAAGACGTTAGGCTATATGACGAAGGTTTTATCTACTTTGGCACTGTAGATGGGTTACGTCAGGGAGTATACCAACAAGATTTAGAGGAGGTGCAATGAGAGCTTTAGCAAGTATTCAAGAGATTACTGAGTTATTCCCAATTGATGGCGCAGACCGAATTGAGTTAGCGCAAATTGAAGGGTGGAAGGTTATAGTGCGAAAGGGTTTATACTCAGTAGGCGATATGGTTGTATATTTTGAAGTAGATTCGCTTCTACCACATACTGATGAGCGACACGATGAGTTCGTTGAGTATACTAAAGGTAAGTGCAGAGTTCGTACTATCAAAATGCGTGGTGTGTATTCTCAAGGTTACTGTATGCCGATTAACCAGCTTACAGATAAAGAGTTACACGACTCTAAAGCTATCTGTCAAGGCACTGGCTACAAGTTCTATAAGCTAGGAACAGACCTAACTAAGGTTCTTAAGGTTGAGAAGTATGAGACAGATAAATCGAACCTGCCTAGTACGTCTAACGGAAAAGCTATAGCTGTTAATCCTTATACGTTAGCGTTCCCTAGTTTCATCCCTAAAACTGATGAGCAGAGAATCCAGAAGTTGCCAGCGTTGATACGAAGACTGCAAGGAACGGAGGTGTACGTAACCGAGAAGTTAGACGGATCTAGTATGACCTGTTACTACGTTCCAGATACAAAAGTAGACGGAGGAGTTCGGTTCGGGGTTTGCTCTCGTAATCTGGAGTTACTTGATGAGCTACCAGAAAAGAGTTGGTTCGAAAAGTTGGTATTTTGGGTAAATAAGAAGTTCTTTAAAGGTACGCACTACGAAGGTACTAACCAGAAAGATACTGACTTCTGGAAGATGGCTTATAAGATGAAGCTTAAACCTGCTGAATTACCTAAGCGAGTTCTTGACTTGCTAATGGCTAAATACCCTAAAGGTTTTGCTATTCAAGGAGAACTGGTTGGGCCGAAGTGTAACAGCAACAAGCATAAACTAAAAGAGCACCAGTATCGTATTTTCTCCGTTTATAATGTAGATACTAGGCAGTACGAAGGTTGGTCTGACATCAACGACGTATCAGCGTTGCTAGGACTAAATACCGTACCTTTCTTAGAGTCGTTTTCTATTGACAAAGGAGTAGATGAGCTGGTAGAGTACGCTAAAGGTAGGTCGTTAGTAGGAGATTTAGCTAAGCGTGAAGGGGTTGTTATTCGCACTTTGGACGGTAAAACTTCGATGAAGGCAATTAACCCAGACTTCTTGATTTGGGCTGATAAAAAGGCTGACAAGGAAGAGGCGAAGAACGTAACAGACTAACAAGGAGCTATAAATGTTTACAAAAATTAAAACCGTAGTAGGTATTATGTTAGCATTAGCTGTATGTATTTCAGCATGGGCAATTAAAACATCATTCGCAATCGTCGTATCAGGCGCTATTATTACAGCAAAAGCTGCTGTATTTCTAGGTGTAGTTTACGGATTGTACCTAGCTTACCAGTACTTTAGCGGAAAATAAGAGGAGGCTACATGATTTACGAAGAACTAGCAATATTCACACACAAACACGACCCTACTAAGGTAGGTGCAACTGAAGATGCTCCGCTTGCGTATATGTGTAGCCCAACTAAGAAAAATATGATGAAGACAGGCGCGGGTTGGGCTTCGTCTTCTAGACGGATTTCGCCTCAAGGTAGTCCTTACGAGTCTGAAACTATACCTGCTGATTTAGGTATTTATAAGAACGTCCCTACTAAAGGTCTAAAGATTGTTGCTTTCGCTACTCGTTATACCACACAAAATGTAGTTTGGAGAGTGGAAGATCCTCGCGGGTTCACTCTTGAGATTTACTCAGGTAACATGGAAGGTATCTTAGCTGATTGTGATATCATTAAAGGTGTCATCCAAGGCGAGTGCGTATGGGGTCGCGGTACAGTTCCTGTTCTGTTGCCTGTAACGTCAGATCTTTACGCTAAACATAAAATAGACACAGCAAACAGGACTTCTACAATTATCAAAGCTAAAGACCTTATCGCAGGTTCTAAGTATAAGATGGTTGACGGATCTGAGCGTGTATTTATTGGAAGCTCGCATTGCGTAACTATGCATATTGGTGAATTCGACCTTACTCCTAGTAAATCTAAGGTTAAGTTCTCGTACAAAATATATAAAGAAAGAAATCACCGGCTAGATATGACTCGTAGTACTTTCAAAGCAATTGAGTTGCTAGAAGAGGGTGTTGATATGACTTCGTTAGCGACGATTATTAGTGATCTTGGTAATAAGGTATGTTACAATTACTGCTTCTTAACTAATAGAGCTAAACCTGATACGATGTTTACAGTTACTAAAGTTAACTACGAGGATATGGTTGCTAATAAGTTGTACGTTGCGGCTAACTCTAATACAATGACAGATACATGGTTCTGTGTTCAGCCTTACTCAGATAAATATCAAGCACTAACGTTTAGTATTAACAGAAACAAGGTTACTAACTTCAACGAACTCCTAGAAACAGGTGCGAGTTCTATACAAGTAGACCCACAACGTTACAGTTATAGCTACAGCCGAAGCAGAAATGAGTACGAATTAGATACTGAAAAAGTTTATGAAGTAACAATTACAATCGACGGTAAGGAGCAACTATAAATGGAACTACAAGACTTACGTAACTACACAATATTTGAGGGTATATCAGGTTCTCGTGCATACGGAAATAGCACTCCTGAAAGTGACTACGACTATAGATCGCTAGTGCTTCCACCTTTAGACGTACTTCTTGATCCTTCGAAGAAGTTTGGCCAGAAAACTAGCTGGGAAGACGGAGAAGATAGAGTAGCGATGAACGTGATTAAGTTTGCTGAGTTAGCTGTTAAGGCTAATCCTAATATTATAGAGCTTCTATTCTTGCCTGAGGAGTGCATAACTTATACTACAGATGCTTACTCAACCCTAACTAAACATAAATACGGTTTACTTACTAAACAGTGCGAGCATACGTATAAAGGTTACGCAATGCAACAACTATCCAGAATGAATAAGCATAAAGCATGGTTCGATGGCGGCGTAGTTCTAAAGCCAGAACCTGCTGAGTTTGGGCTAGAGGGTATGATGGAGAAGGGAGCCTTCATCGCTTTAGGCGAGCTTTACGATGACTTTAATGGTAGCGTTGCAGGCGTTAAAGCGTTAACTAAAATGATCAATGCTAGGCGCGAGTTCGACGCTAAGCAACGTAACTACGAAGAGTATAATCAGTGGAAAGCTAATAGGAATGAGGCTAGGGCAGAGTTAGAGCGGAAACACGGATACGACTGTAAAGCAGCCTCACATTTAATTAGGTTATTAGAGCAGTCAGCTCATATTGCTATAAAAGGTACGTTAAATGTTAGACTAAAAGGTCGCACACTTGAGCTAGTACAGTCAGTCCGAGCTGGCGAAGTAACATACGATCAGCTTATGGTTCTAAGTAGTTCACTGCAACAACAGTGTAGCCAAGCATACGTAAAGGCTGAGTTACCTAAGCGAGCTTCCGAGCAAACTAAAGCCGCAATTACTACTGACCTAATAAAGGCAGCTACATTTAACCCTTCTCTGTATTTGCAAGGTAGCGGAGAGTTATCGTACTAGGAGATACTATGAGTATTAAAATCGAAGTACCTGAAATAGTTAGCTTTATTGCTAGCGTACTGAGCGCAAATGATTACGATGCGTATGTTGTAGGTGGCGCAGTTAGAGACTCAATCTTAGGTAAAGAGCCGAAGGATTGGGACATGAGTACTAACGCTACCCCTGACGAGGTACTTGCTCTGTTTGATGCAGATGGTACTATTACAAAGAGCGTAGGTAAAGCGTTTGGTATAGTAATTATTAGCGTACCAGACTTAAGCGATATGAGTGTTGAGGTTGCTACTTACCGTGTTGATGGTGAGTACGTAGATGGTCGTAGACCTGAATCTGTAAAGTTCGAAGATGTTACGCTACTAGAAGATCTTAGTCGTAGAGATAGTACAATGAATGCTATGGCTTACGATCCTATACATGAATATTTAGTTGACCCTTTTGGTGGTGAGTTTGACGTTAAGGCTGTAGGGCTTGTAGTACCTGTAGGGTTAGCTGTTGATAGGATTATTGAAGATCCTGTTAGAATGCTTCGGTATATTCGACAAGCTACTCAACATAACCTAAGACTATCTGAGTCTGTAAGGTGCGCAATAACGTCTAAATCACATAGACTCACCAGCGTCGCTAAAGAGCGTATTAAGATTGAGCTAGATCACATTTTAATGTCGCCAACACCTAGCGTAGGGCTAAAGTTGCTAGAAGAAACAGGACTACTTGAGTTTGTTATACCACAACTAGTACCTACAATAGGATTTAACCAAAACAGTAGTCATCACACTTTAGATGTTTTCGGTCATATTTGTGCTGTAGTTGACCATATACCTAGTAAACTACATTTACGATGGGCAGCACTTTTACATGACATAGGAAAGCCTGAGACTTACTCAGTAGGTGAAGACGGCGCTGGTCACTTCTACGGACACCATAAGGCTAGCGCAAGAATTGCTAGAGAGGTTCTAGGAAGTCTAAATGCTAGTACAGAACTAACTGATACCGTCGCTAATTTATGCTATGAGCATATGTACAGAAGTCCTAAGATGCGCAAAGGCGGGATTCGTCGTCTTGTTGGTAGGCTAACTGATTCTACTGATAAAGACATTAGAGTTCAAGTAGTTACGGATCTACAGGATCTTATTGTAGCTGACATTGTTGGTCACAGCCCTAGTAATTACGTTAAAGTTCTTAAAGATACGTTTGCAGTATTCGACGATATTCTTGAAGGTATCGAGGAACATGCACCATTTACGCGAAAAGACTTGAAGATAGATGGAAACGACCTTATTCATCTAGGTATCAAGAAAGGCCCACGGTTAGGTGTAGTGCTGGACGCACTTTTAGAAAAAGTCCTTGACAATCCTGAGCTAAACTTGTACCATAAGTTAATGGAATCAGCTGAAGACCTAAACTTAGAACTGGAGGTAGTATGAAAGCAGAAGACGTAGTAGCAGGAAAGACTTATAGAATTAGAACTTGGGACTCTATGCTAGAAGAGTTTGGGTACGAACCAGCTGACTCGTCAACTGACGAATATGCTTTAGGAATTGACACACCACACTACTTCGCGACAGAGATGAAGCACTTATGTGGCACTACAGTAGTATCGCTGTTCTCAGGATCTATTAACGTTTGCAGCTCAGACGATGAATTGTGGTCAATTGATTGCGGAATGCTTGAGGAGGTATAATGAAAGCGGAAGATATTATTGTAGGTAAAGAGTATCGGATTCGACAGTGGGACGATATGGAAGAAGAGTACGGATTAACCAGTGTCGGATCGATTAACGCACCACTTATATTCAGTACCAGTATGCGCAATTTATGTGGTGAATTAGTGTTTGCAGAATCCCGAGATCGAGATCTTATTTGTAGTTGTAATTATTTTGCTATTAGCTCCGGAATGCTTGAGGAACTAACTGACACAGTTTACTCAAACAAAGAAGCGTTACATATGATCCTAGACGGGACACCTATGCGTCCTACAATGTACGGGTACGACGCTAGGGTTACATTTGTAGAATGTGAAGGGTTCGTGCTTACTTACGATTACGGAACAACAGAGAAAGCTTTAGGTGTATTGGGAGAGGAAGAGTGGACTGTTTACGACGGTAAAGACGCAGAGCCTTTAGAAGAGGGTGACTTAGTATACGTAAGCGATACTGATGATACAGATACTTCTACCGTAAAAGTGTTCATAAAAGTAGATATATGCAAGTTTATGTGCGGAAATCTGAACGGTAGAGCTAATTACGTATGGAAGTACGCAACCAAAGTACCTAAGGAGGACTTACTATATACGAACCTTAGACTACCAAAGGCAGCACTAAAGCAGTTCAACGAAGAAACTCTATATAGTAACTACGCTACAAAATGATCTACGTTGATGGCGCAGCCATAATCGATACGTCTAGCCTATCTTTCACGGATAGGCTAGACATTATGAAGTTGTTCTCTTACAAGCAAAAAGGTAAGAAGGAACGCTTCACTAACTATTACTACGACTCTGATACTAAGATACTTAGAATACCGCCAAACAAGCGCAAGTTAGATTACATTTCCAGTAAATTTGATTTACCAATTGTGTACGCAACAAGCAATTACGAAAGCCTAAATGAACCTTTCAAAGAAACTGGAGCCTTTACTCCTAGAGCGCACCAATCCGAGCCGATAGAAGCACTAATTAAGTCAGCTAAGCACGATAAATTCACTACAATTTCTGCTGGTTGCGGCACAGGTAAGTCGTGGGTAATGTCGTACGTCGCAGGTCAACTAGGTGAGAAGGTACTTATTCTTGTAGATCAATCTAACCTTATCCCGAACTTCAACGATGCGGTATCATGTATATATGATAAACCTATACAAAAACTATCAGCGAACACTGATAAATTCGATGATGTCTGTATTTGTACGTTCCAACTTTTAGCTAGAGACGATAATGGACTCTTAGATCGAATCAAGAATGTCTTCGGGGTTTGTTGCGTCGATGAAAGCCATACGATAAAATGTGAAACTTTTAAGTTTGTTCTTTCTAACCTAAATAATAAATACAGAATATCTTGTTCTGCTACATTCTACATTAAATCGCTTCCAGTTGACGTATTAGAAGATTGGTTAGCGCCAGTAGCGGTCACTATGGTAGACCACACTGCTTTAAAGTGTCTAGTTAAAGTAGTTCCTACGGGAACTACTTGGTGTTCGACTAAGCCTATGGACTTCACTACGATTTGTACTCAATTAGCTGAGGACGTTATGCGAAACGCTATAGTTATAGATGAGCTAATTAGAGCGCTAGATGTTGGCAGAAAGATACTTGTTATTGCTATATCGAATGACCAAGTTGAGTACGTACATAACGCACTAACATCTAAAGGCTACAGATCTAGGAAGTACGTAGGAACGACTACAACTAAAGCTGACAACGCGCTCAGGGAGGACTTCGCTAACGACCTTTTAGATATTGTCATCACCATCAAGAAAGCTGAGAAGGGATTAGACATTCCTATCCTTGATGTTGTAGCTATAGTCAAACCTAATAATAATGAAGGTACTACTACGCAAATTTGCGGCAGGGCAAGAAGACCTTTAGAAGGAAAACCTAAACCTGTGGTTATAGAGTTTAGGGATAACGGGTCACTTGCTGACACATTCTTCTTTAATAGGTGCAGATGGTACAAGGATCTTGGGTTTAAAGTTATTGACAAAAAGTAAAATATGTCGTATTGTTAATTAAATACAGCAATTAAATATAAGGAGGCACTAACGATTGGCAATGATAAACACGAAATTAGAACTCAACGCAATTTCTATGCTAATGAATTCAAGAAACCCTGAACTACTACATAAATTTAGTATTGACTACTTCGCCAGTAAAGATTTAGCTGGTATGTTCCGAGTAATTCAGATTTGCTACGCTACTCACGGTGAAATCATAGGTTGGGATGGTTTAGTATCTGAAATTGTAACGAGAGTAAAAGATGGTGATCAAGCAGAGGTACTTACTGATCTTGTAGAGGTAATGCGTACTCGTGATATTAGTGGACTATCTGAGGATTCAGTACGATCAGACCTAATAGACGCTTCAATGCTTCGTGAGGCTCTATCTGGAGCACAAGACCTAGGTAACGCTATCCAAGGTAAAGATATAGACGCAGTGAAGTCTGCCATTATGAATCTATACGCAAAAGTATCCGCTTCTAGTAGTGACTATGATGCTATTGCTAGTTCTGACCTCATCAGTATGGCTGGTAGTAAGCGAGAATACGAGTTCATGGAAACGGGTTATAAAGGTATTGACCGTCGAGGTGGCTTAATCAAGTCAGGGTTAACTCTGATTGCTGGCGAGGCTAAGGCTGGGAAGAGTCTCAAGGCTCAAGGTATGCAGATGCACATGTTCAAGAAGTATGGCATCGACGCTGCTTACTTTACATTTGAGCAGAGTAAAGAGGAGCTACTTAATCGTGCCTTATCTGCCGAGTCTGGTGTTGATATAGGGAAGGTTATGGCTGACAACTTAAACCATAGTGAGCGTAAGGCAGTACGGAATGCTCACGCTAAGTTAGCTTATAACTACAACGACGATATGTTTGATATGATCAATATCGCAGAAGATATGGACGATACTGAGTTTTGGGAGTTATTTAAGGATACATTCTCTACTCACGAGAAAGCTAATAAACTATACTTGATCGACACCAGCCCTAACTGGGACGATCTATTTCTAACGATGGATCTTCTACATAAAACTAAAGGCGTAACAGTCTTCGTAATTGATTATCCTTATTTAGTATCGCGAGGAAATAAGCATAGTAACATCGCAAGTTGGGAGTACAATCTCCTAATGATTCAAGAGCTGAAAGCATTCTGTCGAAGAACTGGTTGCAGAATTATTGCGCCAATGCAGTATTCATCCGAAACTGGGACAATGCGTTTCGTATCTAATGCAATAAACGCAGCAGATTTAGTTATCGCTATGTCAGTTGAGGAAGGCGACGACGAGGTAGGGGATATGGGGTCTATTACTCTGACATTTAAGGCTTACCGTAACTTTAAGTCTATAGATGGAGAGCCAACGCTTATGCCTTTTAAGTTACTTAAAGAATTTAATAAAGCACGATTTAATAACCTAGAGTTTGACTTTAGAGATGAGGAGCCGATGTAGTGAGTGTTGATAAAGTGTTAGCTAATATTAAAAAGAAAATTGATATGATGAGTAAAATTAATACCAAAGTATGTAAGATGCTAATGATTGGGCAGGACGTTGTATATTTAGTGAGTGAGCATGACAACCAAGACCACTTGATAGCTAAGGCTATCGCTGAATACGTACCTAAAGGTGGTCTATACAAGTACTCAGAGGATTTAGAAACTTATATTAACGTAGCCACTGGTAATAAGGTAGTTATTGCAACTAGTATGCAAGATGCTGCGGATAAGTCTAGTACTGAGTTCGTAGCTAAAACTGTCGTAGTAGTGAACAAGTGGGGTCGTAGTGAGTGATTATTTATACTGCCCAAAGGAACTACACTTCAAGCACCTAGCAGTATGTCTATACACATGCCCTATGCGTAGAAAGATTAGGTGCGCTTCATATGACGAAGTATATGACAAACTTGTAGAGACAGGACAGCCATTAGCTCAGATTTATGTAGAGAAGTATGGAATCCCAGAGTTGCCTGCACCTTACAGTAGGCGTGTTAGGCGTAAGTCTAAGTCTCCATATAAGCCTATTAAACGTAAGAAAAGGAGTAATAAGTAATGAGTACTATTAACTGTCCTAATTGTGATAATAATTTAAGTATTAACTCAGAAGTTGATAACTTAGGTATACCATCAGTATTCTATTACTGCCACGACTGCGACCTAAAGCACGTAACTATATTACAGGTAGCTATGAATAGCGCAGCAATGGGTGCTAAATTAGAATACTACCGCGTGCGCAGATAATGTCTATTTACGGTAGGAATCCACTATTCCATTTGGGGTATGATGACGAAAGAGACTATTATACCTTCCGAAATAGGTTAAGGGTTCCTCTTCCGTATTTGTGGTACATATTTAAGAAGCACAATAAGACCTTATTCCACGCACCCGCTGATTTAGGTAATTGTTGTAAAGAATTTAATGAACTTATGCGGAGGAAACGAATGACTAGCGGCACGATTGAGCAGCAAATGAGAGTTCAGCAATTAACGAAAGTCGGTGTCCCTGCTATCTACATCGGCGACACTAGTGAAGCAGAAGGTGAGAACGTAGGATCTAAAGCGTTCTATAAGGCGATGCTAGACCGCCCAGAGAAGTTAGCTAAGGCAGGTCTAACTCTTTATATGCACAGTGAGCAGGGTACTAGCTCAGTTAAGGCGGCATCGCAAGTCTGTGAGAGTTTAGTGAAGTCTAGGCATTCTGTTTATATGATCGATTTTACATCTATTATGGATGAAGTTAAGGACTTCGATAAGAAGAACAAAACTTTACTTAAAACGGTTGACTCAGTCGATCTTTTAGTTATATACTTCATCGGTACTGAATACTCAACAAAGTTCACTACGTCCCATATGGACAGCATCATTAAGAAGCGTCAGATTCAAGGTAGGACTACAATTTTATGCTCACACTTGTCCCCTTCAGAATTCGAGGGTCGTTATCAGAAAAAGATTGACTTCTATGATGCAACTGCAGTAAGGTTCAAGGACGAAAAGATAAAGAAAACTTTGAAATCATTAACAGACTTATTATTGGAGGGTTAGATGCCAGAGATTGAAGTACTACAGAAAATTTTAACTGATCGTGGATGCACAGATATAGAATGTGATAATTGCCCTATGTTTAACGGTGGTGATTGTGACGCTAAGGCGCAAGACGGCTACTGCCCAAGCCATAGACGGTACGATCCAGTAGCTGAGGGAAAAGTACAGGCTAAGTTAGCTAAGTTGTCAGACGCTAAGGAGCTTACTGAAACACAGGCTATGCTGACCAAACTTACTAACGGTAAAAAGTGGACTAATTTAGATTGGTCTAACTCAGAGTATGTGCAACTAATAGGTACAAGGTTCGTTGATGAAAACGACAAGAACGTTCCAGTATTCGGGATTATTGAGTGCTTTAAGCATAGTGATTTCTACGAGTTCGAGGAGCCTGTTATTGAGGAGCCGAAAGAGCTGGTTGATGCTTGGTTGTGGCTTTACAGAGTTAATCGCGATATTAAGTTAACATGGAACCATTACCCTACAGCAGAAGAAGCTAAAGCTGGGTGTGGTGGGTTAATTATCCTAGGTAAGTGCGAAGAAACTTTGACTAAGATCGATAAGGACTAAATATGAAAATTACATGGATTTATACGTTAATTGGGTTTGCTATTTCTTGTGCGTTCTTATATGCCTCGTATTGGGTATGTAAGACTGTTAGTTACACTATATTCTATGAGGATATGGTTCAACAAACGGTACTAGAATTAGTAAAACAGTCGGCGTTAAAGTAGGAGGTAACTATGGAACTCGTATACGGGAAGCTAATCGTATATAATTTAGTATTTATGTTCTTAGCATTCTTTGGTATGATGTCTTGTATGGAGGCTTACGAACCTAAAAGGGAACGTTGGCAAGGTCTTTGGGTTCTAGTAGTTGTCGGTAGTGTTGCTTACCCTATAGGTATCATAGTATCGTTATGTAGACTTTTAGTTAAGTTCTATGACTTCGTAAACGACGACCTTGGCCTTACTGATTAGGAGTTTATATGTACGATCTTAGAGCGTTGCTAGAAGCAAAAGGTATTCACTACGTAAACAAAGGCGGTGACGAAGTAGGGATCGTATGTCCTAACCAAGGTAGTCATAGTGGAGGCAGAGATAGTAAGCCTAGCTTCAACATCAACGGTTCCACATTCCAAGCACACTGCTTCTCCTGTAATTATAGTTTAAATAGGGATAAGACTCTTAGGTGGTTACTTGGAGAAGACTTAGACGAAGAAGAGTTCGCTATAACAAACTTGAACGCGCAACTAGGGAACCTAGCCAGAGAATCTGATAACGTTAGAGCTGGCTCTAGGAAGAGAGAAATCTTTTTCCCTAGTGGCGCACCTTGGACTGAGGACTTTCGTGGGATATCAGCAAGTACGTACGAAATGCTTGGCGCAGTTAAGGTATCTAAAGGTCGCTATACAGATCGTATTTGCTTCCCTATTATACTTAGAGGGGAGCTTCTTGGTGTCGATGCTAGAGACTTAACAGGTAGCGCCACAGCTAAGTACATTAGAACTAAAGACTCTACGTGTAAAGATAATTGGTTATACCCTTTCGATGTAGTTAAGCCTATGTTAGATCATTTGGAGAAGCGATACGTTATATTAGCCGAGGGAATTTTTCATTCGTTGAACGCTGTAGATAAAGGATTCCCTTGCTTAAATTTCTTTGGTTGCCACAACTTTACTAGAAAAAAGCTACTAATGCTACTCGACTTAGACTTAGATTTTGTAGTATTCTGGCGTGACAATGATAAAGCAGGATTAGTTGCTGAGCAAATCGTATGCTCAATGGTTAGTCAATATTTCCCTGTGTATATTGCAAACACAGATAACGTACCAGAAGGTATGGATCTAGGCGATCTACCTGACTACTTAATTCAGTATGGTATAGAGAATCTACACGAACCAGTGCTACCTAAGTGCCTTGAAGGTACTAATGGGGTAAAACCTAGACTTGATAATAAACCGTATGAATTATGTATGCAGGATTGCCCTTATAGCATGAATGGCTTATGCATGAACATACCTTGGCATAAGGAGGTAAAGAGTGAGCCTTAGCGAGTTTAGTAGCTTCATTGGGTCGGTATTTTGGTTTTTAATTTTAGCATCCGTGTTACCAGTATCATTTGCTCTTATATGCAAAATGGCTAAACGATCTACTGAAAAGGAGAAAAACATTGAAAGCTAAGTACGTAGAAGAGAGGTTTCCTAGATACTTCGAGTTTGGAACTTCATCTGAAAGTTTAGTAGATGTGTCGTCTACACTAATAGATCCAGTAGTTACTGTTACTAAAGATCAAGCTAAAACATTGATAGAGGATAGGGATGTAACTATAGATATGTTGGGTAGGTTGGCTCAAGCGTTAGATGACGTAGCGCCAGAGTTGCTTAACTATATTTGGTATAAGGAGGAAAATAATGGAACAGAAATTTGAAGAACACGGATGTTTATTCGAATCTAGGGGTGACTGTAGCGGTAGTGATATGGGTTGTATAGAAAATGATGTGATATTTAAGCGTTTAGAGGATATCGACTTGACTATACTAAAAAGCAAAACATGTACTGAGCTACTATATTTACAAGAATTAGTACAAGAGGCTCTTAGCTTTAATAAAGATGCAGATGTATATAAGGTAGGAGCTTCTATAGAGCTAATTGGGTCGTACTTTGCTGAGCCTCTTAGGATTGATTGGCAACGAGGAGTACAAGGAACTATCGTAGGGTTCGCTGGTGCTAATTACTTAATAGATTTAGGTAAGTATACACCAATAACACCAATAGAGCTAAGTAAGGAAACTTTTATAGTTTTAGCTACAGATAAACCAACTACTCCTAGTAAGGGCGATACAGTTTGGGTTCGTAATAAGCAAGAAGATACTTGGACTAAGAAGATTTTTATCGCTGAGTACGAAGGAAGTTATTTATGTAAGAATACTTCATATAAAGAGTTTAGCTGTTGGGAGTATTTAACGACTGAAGATCCTTTCGTGCTAAAGTACGAGCTGAACGCTCAAGAGGCATTGATTGCGTTAGCTAATAACAATATTATTACAGACCAAACAGGCTTAAATTTTAGGTTCACAGGTACTGGGTTAGAGTGCAAACCAACTAATGGAGAATTTTGGTGTAGCTCTCCGTTCGCTAACGACAACAACATGTATGCAATAGTGGAGGAAGAGGTGTATGACTAAGGTATGCGACAATCACAAGAAGAGTCCTGCGATAATTTACGGTGCATGTGTTGGTTGTGAGTTGGAAGCTCTACGAAAAGAAAACGAAGAGCTACTAACTAAACTAGAAGGTAGCATCGTAAAAAAGAACGACTACAAAGATAGAGTAGCTAGACTTGAGGCTACACTTTTTAAATTAAGTGGTGCTCTAGGTCAGATGACCGCTAACCACCAAGACATGAAGAACCGTAACGCCGTACTTACTCAAAGGCCAGACTTAGACGTTACGCGCATACCTGTATATGAGAGCCTACTAAACGAAAAAGAGGAACTTGGGGCGCAATTAGAAGAGCAAAAAGAAGATACTGAACTGTATAAGCAACAATATAGTGAAGAATTTGATAGAGCAGAACTTTTACTAAATAATCTAGCTAAGTGCTCAGCTAAACTTGTAGGGGTAGCCCTAGAGCTTAATTTTGTAGGTGATGAATATAACAATACAGAAATGCCTGACGGTAATCTGTGGGACGCTCAATCAGTAGCAGAATCGTTCGAGTTGATAGAGTCATTTAAACAGGAACCTGATACTGTAGAAGGTAACTGGCTAACTGATGTAATTACAGAAGCTAGTAACGAGTACGAATCTTGGCCTGATCACCTTAAACTATCACTAAAGCTAACTGAGGAGGTACTATGACTTGGGAAGATAAGAAACTAGAACGACCACATAAATGCTACGATAGAACTGACAAGGATAAATTCTTAACTGAGGCTATGGGTATTTGCTTTTGGGGTGACCATAGTTGCATCAAGTGTACTGACGAATCGGGGAATCCGTTAGGTGGTGTAAGTAGATTACCTATTGCTATTAACTTCGCTACTCCTGAGAGCTTCTTTAAACTATATAACTGGGCTAAAGAACAAGATTGGTGGCGGGACTTTTTAGACTATTCAAGGATTATGTGTAAAGTGTCTATCTTAGAATCAATTATTAATCCTACTAGGTTTTCAACTGCCATCTATAGGTTTTTGATGAAGGAGGTTATTGTTGAAATATAAACTACACAATAAACACGTATGTGCTAATTGCAAAATATATAGACGAGCAGGAAAGATTATAGTTACATGTACTAACCACACGGAGTAATTACGGAGTTACTTGAGTAAGATGTAATTACTAAAATTGAGTATTTAGATGATTGTTCCTACTAGTTTAGCCTCTTAATTGAGGCTTTTCTTTTATCTGCTATATTAATTATTTATAATCATTTAAAGCTTGACTTTGTGCTCAAAATAGTGTAGTATAAGTCTATAAACGTCTTTATAGAGAAATACCGAAAAAGGTTTCGTCTATAGACAAGGTTCGCAACCAGATGGTTTTGCTCTTGACCTTCAAGGGTTCTAAGGAACTTAAAGCGAAGCTTCTTTAGGAGTTTTAGAATTGGTTTTTATTCTAAAACAGGTCTTGACTTTGATCTTAAAGTGTTTTACTATTAGTTAACTTAAACAAGGAGGGTTATGTGAATACTAAGGATTTAAAAGAGGAACGGTTACTAGGTTACGGCTCTATTGATAAGGAGTTTAAAGATTACGAAGTACAGATGGACATCTTAGGATCTGAATACGTAAGTAACTTTCACGGAGATGAGTTAGAGGTATACGAGATCGTAGAGGAACTAGCTAAACGTAAGGAACGTATCGCTGAATTAACTAGAACAGTAGCAAAACTTACAGACCCTATTCCTGAGCATTAGGGTGAGCTAGGTAAATGCCTGTATCAATGCTAGTTATTCATAAAATTTCAGAAAAACATACTACTTTTCCTGAAATAAAACTACTTTTCACAATAAGGAGGTTATATTGATCAAGGCTAGCCTAGCACCAAAGCCTAACATCTTACTGGTATTCGCTAACGCACAAAACAAACAATGGGTATCACAAGGTAAAGCTACTTCCGATGGAATTGTAGCGTTCCTATCTAAATTTGAAGCTGTAGGAATCAATGCCTCTGATGAAGTATCGGTCGTGTGCTTAGCAGATACGTTAGCACCAAAGCCTAAAGCTGCTGAGTTCAAAGAAAAGATTGAATACATTGAAGAGCTTATCAATGAGCGTGGATTCAATGTAGTAGTACCTGTTGGAGCTTTAGCGTTTGAGAAGATAATGAATCAGAAAGGGATGGAGAAATTTCTCACCAAAGTCCTAACGTCAACTAAGTACGAAAACCAGAAGGTCATACCTAGTCCTAATCCAGTTATGATTAGGTATAAACCAGAGATTAAGCCTATCCTAGATGAGACGTTTAACCTTATAGCTACTGAGCGACAAACAGATGTAGTTACTGAGATTAAAAAGATCCAGACGCACTACACAATCATAGACACAATAGGCAAGGCTAAAGCATTCTTTAAGCACATGGAAACTGTTAAGCTATTCGCTTTTGATACAGAGACAACAGGATTCTGCTTTAAGTCTAAGAAGATCCTGATGAGTCAGTATACGCACAAAGTAGGGTATTCTTACTTGATACCCACTGACTTCTATAAAGGTTACTGGACTAAGGCTGAGTGGAAGTGGATCTTAGAGCAAAAAAGGAAACTATTTAAGCGCAAAGACATTATAGTAATTGGTCACAACCTAAAGTTCGATATGAAATTTATCTGTCATGCTTGGAAGATTCCTGTACTTGATACTGTTAATACAGCAGATACGATGTATATGTCGTTCTTGTGTGACGAGAATACACCTAACGACCTTAAGTACGCTGCGTGTACCATAACTGATCTTGGGGATTATGATAGCGAACTAGACAAGTTTAAGAAGGCTTACTGCAAAAAGCATAAAATGAAGATGGGAGATTTTCATTACGATCTGATTCCGTTCGATATATTAGCTCAATACGCTTTAGTGGATACGGATGCTACCTTTAGATTGTACCTACATTTCATGGATAAACTAGTAGAAGAGAATATGGTAGACGTATTCTATATGCTGATGAGGTTCTCTCGTACAGCAACTAAGATGGAAATGACTGGTTGGCCTGTAGATGTTGAGTACGCTAACGAGTACTTGATTGAGCTTACTAAGAAGATTGAAGCTTACGAGATAGAATTGATGAAGCACCCAAAGATTGAAGAGGCTAGGGGTGTCTTAGAAGTATTAGAGATCATGAAGGAAAACGGTAAACGAGTTAATCCTATTACTAAGTTGCCTTACCAGTTCAAGTTTAAGCTCACATCTAATAACCATAAGCGTGTCCTATTCTTCGAAACTTTGCGACTACCGATTGTTAAGTACACTAAAGCTAGGAACACAGAAGGAAAGCAAACTACTCCTTCAACAGATAAGGAATGCGTAGATGAGTGGAAGAATAATTATCCTGCCAACTCTGACCTTTTGTATAAGATCAGTAACTACAACGAACTTTGTAAGATGCGTAGTACATACGTAGAAGGTATCCTTAGTAAAACTATTGACGGTAGAATCCATCCTACTTATAATATTACTGGCGCTGCTACTGGTCGCCTGTCAAGCTCTAACCCTAAACTATAAAATTGGGGTTATAAAACCATGTGAACTCAGGGAATATCTAAGGGCAGAAGCCTAAGACGATCCTGAGCGAAGCTTTTAGGAGAACAAAATGCAACAAGTAAAATATATATACGAGAATACACAACTAACATTACAGAAAATAGCAGACGCATCTAGGTCTTCTTATAAAATCGTATGGAAATTTGTTGCTGAAAATTATACAAAAGAGTACAGAGATATCAGAAAGAAACAAAACTATCGTAATTCAAAACTTGGAGCTAATAATCCTAGTTTTGGGCGCTACGGTAAAGATAGTAGAAGGTACATTGGTGAAATTAGCGACGGAAAAGGTTATTTAATACATTTAAGGCCCGCATGGTTCACAGGTAGAACTGGTAGTAAGCATATATTCGTACACCACTTAGTGTACTGCGAAGCTAACGGTCTAACTGAGATGCCCGAAGGATACGTTATCCACCATATAGATTTAGACCCTACTAACAATGATATCGAAAACTTGCAATTGATGACACCAAGTGATCACACAAAGTTACATCAATTACTACGTAAATCCTAATTGAACGCGCAACGACTATCGAACGGCAGCTTAGGCTGAACCTAGTAGAGTAGGACTCAAGAGAGTTCGAAGCGCATGGGTCTACTGCAACGTAGACATGATATAGTCTGATCTGCATGGAAACATGCAGAGGTACATCGGAATCGGGTGTACCGTAACACAAATGAATTTGCAAAACGTTCCACAGCGCAACGAAGAGGCAGTAAACGTAAAAAGAATCTTCAAGGCTAAAGAAGGATGGGTCTTTATGGCCTCTGACTTAAGCTCTGCTGAAATGCGTATAGGTCAGATATGCTCAGGAGATAAGAAGCTGGAAGAGATTTTCCAGCAAGGCATCGACATACACGGGAGTATCGCTAAAGAGGTATTCAGCCTAGACTGTCATGCTAACGAGGTAAAACACAAATACCCTGAGCTTAGAACCATTAGCAAGACTATACAATTTTTATCTCTGTACGGAGGTGGGGCGCTGACGCTATCTAGTAAGATCAAGATTACGCCTGATCGCGCTGACGCTATCCTGAAAGAAATTATGGTTGAGATAGGCGTAGCTCTTGATACAGGCGAGGTTGATAAAAAAGGTAAAACTAAGTACGAGTACCCTAAGCTTACATCACTTAAGGGTAATAAGGAAGCTGCTGAGTTGCTTGTAGATAAGTTCCAGATACCTAGTCTGCTAGCAAACCGTGTGCTAATGAGCAAGAAGCCTGTTAATGCTCTAATGTCTGCGTTCCAAAAGACCACGGAGGAATGTCAACAGATACTAGATAACTACTTTGAGAAGTATCCAGGTATTGATCAGTATATTAAAGATATTATTGAGTTTACTAAGAAGAATGGGTACTCAATGTCGTTATTAGGTAGGAAGCGTAGAGTACCAGCAGTATCATCTACAGATAAAGGTGTAATTGAGAGGGCAGTCCGTCAAGCCGTTAACGCTACAATTCAGTCGCTTGCGTCGGATTGCTTGATGTATTCATTGTGCGATATACAAGAGAACTACATTGATGACTGGTCTAACATTGCACATAAATACGGTTACGCTAGTGATAGTGAGTGTCCTATGCGGGTATTTGCCACTATACATGACTCCATTGAGTGCGAGGCTAAGGTAGAATTTCTTATGCAAGCAAAGGAAATTATGGAAACTTGTATGTGTAAGTATCCTGAACCTTTAAAAGGCGTAACTATACCTATGCTAGCAGATACTGAGCATGGCTTAGACTGGGCAAGTACTACTGAGAGCTTCGAAAACTTACACGAAATTTATAAAGATATTTACGAGGAAGAGGAGGAGTAGTGGAACTTACTATATACAGAAAAGGTCTTCCCTACACAGTCTTAATTGACGACGAAGACTTACATATATACGAGTCTGGCAATTGGTATATTAACGTATTACCTACAGGAGTGATGCGTGTTGCTGGTAGGGTAAGTGGAAGACGTACGTATTTACACAAAGAGTTAGTTAATTATGACTTAGTTGACCACAAGAACGGCAACTCTTTAGACAATAGGAAATCAAACCTAAGAGACGCAGACAAGTCAATCAACGGACAAAATACTCTTAAACGTAAAGATAACACTAGTGGTGTTAAGGGTGTAAGTTACGACAAAAGTAGAGGTATGTGGGCAGCTAGACTTGCTGTTAACGGCGAGGTTAAGCTAAGTAAACGCTTCGACGCTAAAGATGAAGCTATTAACGCAAGAAAAGAGGCTGAGGAGTTGTATCATCCGTACCGAAGGAACGCTAATGACTAAGCTATCTATGATGAGAGGCCAAGGAAGTGGTTGGGTTAGTCTGACCCTCTTCTTCCACTGTCTACAAAAAGTAGGCGCAGACGAAGCTAACTTCTTAACAGTTGGCGCGGTTCTTACCCCAGATGAACTAGGAAAGTTCATTAGAGGAGTTAAAGATGCTTTACAAAATAAAACTCTTGACAAAGCTAACAATGATGCGGTAAAGTACATCAATGACATCATTAAAGTCCTTTCGGTTTGGTCGTTAGGTACTAAACAATTAAAGATAATTTGAGGACTATATGGCTATATACGTAACAGGCGACATACACAGAAGCCTACTAAAATTAAACCACATAAAATACTTAGCAGGACTAACGCTAACTAAAGATGACATCTTAATTATCGCTGGAGATTTTGGGCTTTTGTGGTACGGAGAACTTATAGATAGCAAGTTACTGACTGAGCTAAATAACAAACCATGGACGACGCTATTTATTGACGGTAATCACGAGAATTTTGATTTATTAGATAAACTACCTACAGTAGAAAAGTACGGCAACGATGTTGGGTACGTTAGAGATTCAATTTATCACTTGCGTAGAGGCAGGGTTTATGATATCTTAGGTACTTCAATATTCACATTTGGCGGTGGCTTGTCTATCGATAAGGATACGCGCACCGAAGGAGTAGATTGGTGGAGTAGGGAGTATGCGTCCACAGAGGAGCTAGACTTAGCTTGGAAAAGTATACATAAGCACCATAAAGTTGATTACGTTATTAGCCATACACCGCCATCGAACATTTTAGAGTACATGGTAACTAACAAGTTTTTAGATTTAACAGGTGAGCACTTAAGAGATATAAGTCAAGTGTTGTTATACGATCATTGGTACTTCGGGCATATGCACGTAGACGCAGAGATAACTGAAAAGTTTACGTGCGTATATAACAAATTCATAAAATTGGAGGTATAATGACTACATTCGAACTGTTTGATACGCTAGAGATCACACCTAGTAAGAACGATAAAGTTCAATTACTAATTGACAACGATAGCCCAGAACTTAGGACACTTCTTACGTACGTATATCACCCGTACAAGAACTTTTACGTGGTGAAACTAGACGATCCTACTAAGTTCGCTGAGGCTCAACCTGACGTATTCATTTCTTTGATTCAAATTATGGATCGTTGTAATGCTAGAGAGGTAACGCCTACGCAAGCTAGAGCGCTAATTAAGTCTCTAATGGAGTCAGGCACAGAGAATGGTGCTAAGTGGGTTGCTCGCTGTATCCGTAAAGATCTTAAGTGCGGATTCTCAGCTTCAACTATCAATAAAGCATTCCCTGATCTTATCCCGCAATATAAGATTCAAAAGGGCGAGCCTATGGTAGCTAAGAAGCCAGATAAGAAAGGTAACTTCAAAGAGTACTGGTCAACTTTGCACTATCCAGTAGTGGTAGAGGAAAAGTACGACGGTCTAAGGGTTACTGTAGTATGTGACGGTGTATCTGTTAAGTACTTGTCTAGTGCTGGTAATGAGTTTAACCTACAAGCATTTGATAAAGACGTACTAGCTCTACGACCTGGTACTAAGTTCGTACTTGATTGCGAGGGTTGCGGTATCAAGCTTAATTTAGCAGTAAAGAAAGCTAAACAAGCACACGACAAGGACGAGCCTTGGCAGTTCTCGCAAGCGCAAAGTATGATTAAAGCTGCCGATAAGTATACTAAAGCTGATATGCAAGAGTATTGCGCTTTGACGGTATTCGACCTAGTTGATTACGATTGGTTCTTAACTCAAGGTAAGCGCGGTATCGGAGAAAGCCTAAAAACTCGTAAGATTGAATTAGCGGGCCTGTTCGAGTCAGGTACATTTAGAAACTTACTAATTTCGCCTACTTATATGGCTAACAGTAAAGCAGAAGTAATTGCAATCTTTGATGCTATTCGTGCTCGTAAAGGTTCTATGCGAGGTGAAGGTGCGATGGTTAAACGCCTAGATCGTCCTTACGAATTCAAACGGTCAGATGCTATCTTGAAGATGAAAGACTTCAAATCAGCTGACCTTATGGTAGACGAAGTTCAGATGGGCACTGTAGATACTAAGTGGGAAGGTCACATCGGCTCAGTGTTTGTAACTGACAATAGCGGTGTCCGTGGTAAGCTGATGAGTTTAGGTTCAGAGGAGGAACGTGATGAGTTACTACTTTTACACTTGCGCGGTGACTTGGTTGGTGCTATCTTAGAGGTAGATTACATGGATATTACTCCAGACGGATCTTTGAGACACGCTGGTTACTTGAACCTTCGTGATGACAAAACAGAAATTAGTTGGGATTGATGGTTACATTTAAAATATTAGGTAAAGAGTTTATTACTACAGCAGTAGTTGTTGCAGCAGTAGTTGTTGTCATTCTAGCTGCTGTAGTAATTCCAGCTATATAAATTGGAGGTACTAATGATCGTAGAGGAGTCGGTATTCGTTAGGATTTATAATGGCAGTCAGCGGAATTATTATATAGACGCTGGGTATGCTGTACGTAAAGGTGCGAAGTGTATTACCGTTCCTGTACACGCATTACCTCCTTACAGCAATACGGTAGTTACTGCTAAGTGTTCGTGCGGTGAGTCTCGTAGGCTACCTATGAAGAGGTATAACGAGATACTTAGAGGTGGTGTATATATGTGCGCTTTCTGTAAAAAATATAAATAGGAGGTAACAATGGGAATCAGAACTGAGGAACTAACTATTGATCAGTTAAAGAGCTTAATTGACCAACTAACCGATGAGGTACGTCTACGTAATCAAGGCGTTATGAAGCCTATCTATGTTGTTCGTGACGGTGATATGGACTACAGATTTAAGGATAGTTTAGCAGCCAAAGATGAACTTTTTAATGCAGCGTTCGATGAAGACATCACTGATACCTGTGAACGATACCAGATAACATCATTCGTTGATTGGGTTTTCGAGGCTGATTATAAACTTGCACCAGAAACGGAGACAATACATTGGATGTAAAGAAAAGAATTCTAGTAATTGACGGTAAGAATGTTATGATGCAGATGATGCACCACGGATCAGCTAATCCTTTATGGGACTTTATACCTTTCTGTCATCTAACGTGTCGCGACCTTAATATCGACAAGGTCATCATTTGTAACGACAGAGGCGGTAGCGCTTATCGTTTAGGCATCCAGCCAGGTATTATCAGCGACCATGTAACAGATAAGTCGATTCTACTGGACAACGTACATTACGATGAGTTACCTTATAAGGGTGATAGGCGTGTTACTCAGGCAAAGCGCCTTGAGCGTGACCCGAAAGCTTGCGATACAGAGCGTAAGTATATCGACAAGATTAATGATGTAGTAGCAAACAAGGCTAAGCTATTCGGCTTCGTCGACGCTACATGCACAAACATTGAAGCCGATGATGTCATTTCTTACTTGACACGCAACGGTAACAGTGATAAGTTTATGTTCGCTGTTGTTTCAAGTGACTGTGATATTCTACAACTGATCAAAGATAATGTAGTACAGCGATCTTACTCAGAACAAATGAGATTGAAACCAACTGACATTAAGTTACCAGCAAAAGTTTGGGTAAACGAAAAGCGGTTCGGTGATGCTTACGAGCTAACTCCGCGCGAGTACGTTACCTTTAAAGCTGTAGCAGGAGACACAGGAGACTCTGTGTATAGCCCAAAAGGTATGGGTGAAAAACGCGCTATGGCACTGGTGCAACAGTATCGCACAATTGAGGAGATTAGAGCTAATGTAGGCAACATTACGATCCCTCGGTTCCCTGTGAAACTGAAACAAGAATTGATCGATGAAAATTTAGCTTACTACGAGCGAAATCTTAAGTTAGTGAACTTACTTCACTCGCCAGAAGAGGAAGCTGAGATCTTTGGAGACAAGATTGAGTTCTTAGACTCTATATTAGATGAGTTAGCTGAACCGCCAAACATTGATCACGAAGCCATCCAAGATATTATGTTAGCAGATGGTAAAACAGGGCTTGCTTCGAACTACAATGAATGGATCAAAGTTTTCGAATAAGCTTGACACTGGGGTGAGTTCGTAGTAATATGGACTCATCAGTTAGAGAGAAGGAATACTCCTGAATTACTCTAAAACTCTAAACTACTCGAAAGGTAAATGAACATGGCAAAGAAAATGACACAAGCGGATCTATTGGCGCAAATGCAAGCGAACATGACACCTAGTCAGCTCGCTACTATTAAGCGTATGACAGGTGCAGATGCTCAACAAGGCGGCAACGCTACCCCGAAGATTGTCGTTAACTACAACGGCAAAGCTGATACCACTAGTAAGAAAAAAATTGCTAAAGGTAACTTCGTAATGTTCCAAGAAGTTAATTATGTATCCGAGACTGATAAAACATTAGTCGAGGCAGGTATTGACCTTGGTTCTACGTTGGAAGCTACATTGTTAATGGTTGGTACTCAGTACAGCTTCTTCCCTAACAATAAGTCGCAAATCCAAGGGCCAAAGTGCTCCTCACAGATTTGCCTTGATAATGGTGAAGTAGCAGTCGGTACTTGCGGTCTGGCGTGTGTTGGCGGCAACTGCCCTCGCCGTAAAACTGATGTAGCGAAAGACGATAAGTGCTCTAACCAGTTCGTCACATTCTGGAAACTTCCAGAAGGTACAGTCGATCTTGAAGGTAATCCTGTAGAAGTCGGTATGATGTACATTAAAGGTATCAACTATATGGCGTTCAAGGACTACTTGAAAACATTGAAAGCGGCAACTGGTGATCTAGGTTTCCCTGCTGTAACTACAGTATTGACAACCGAAGATCAAGATACCTACTACGACATCATCTCAGAGGTAGGACAAGCTAATGTTGATACCTATCTACAGTTGATTGATATGGTTACTGCTCTAAATAAGGATGTTCTTGAGTTTAAAGCTCAACATGCTGTTCCTCAGATTGAAGCTCCAAAGGCTTCTGGTGAGCAAGCTGATCCTTGGGCTAGTGCTGATACAAGTTCAGCGCCTACTGTTGTAGTAGAGCCTGAGGTGCTTGGCGCAGAAGAAACCGTACCCTTCTAACTTAAAGTATTCAAGTATCTGTACACCGAGGGGTCGTAAAATGCGACCCCTTAATTAATAAAGTAAGGAGAAATTTATGTTTAACGTATTCCGCATCAACTTCATGCTGTCTGTCCTAGAAGGTATCGTAAAGTCTCTAACTAAAGCAGAATCGAAGTTAGAGAAGGAGCTAGAATCTCACCGTAAAGCTACTGAAAAATCTGAGAAAAAAGCTGAGAAGAAGGCTACCGCTAAGATTGAAAAGGCTCGTAAGAAAGCTGATAAGCTAATTACTAAGGCCAACACAGACGCAGGTAAGGCTGTATCTAAAGCAGCTAATAAACGTGCAGACGTAACTCAAGCTAATCTCGACCGTGATACAGCATTGACTACGGCTCAACGTCGTGCCAAGAACGCCGCAGGTAACTTGAACGCTATCTTTGAGGAGCCTCTAGCTTCTAAGGTTATTACTGAATCCGACTCAGTAGTAGCTTCAATTGAAGATTAACAAATTAAAGTTTGTGTGCGTAGGTGATATTCACCTACGCATACGAGCAGGTATAGCTACAGGCTGGCAGGTTAGCAGATATAAGTGTGTCATTGACTCTATCGTTAAATACTGCGTAACCAACAAAGCCGACATTATGCTCTTAGGTGACCAGTTTGACGACATCAACTTAGGTAAGCATGAGATTCGGCTTTTTCTTTATCTAATGAATAGACTACGCGAAGAAGGTATTACTACGTTCATTGTGTCGGGCAATCACGAGACTATTTCCGATGACGAAAGCTTGTTAGACTATTTCCTACTAGACAGCTACCCTAATGTCAACTACAGAACTGTTGTACGCGACTACAAGAGTACAGGTCTAGATATTCACCTAGTTAACCACGATTCTTTAGGCACTCCAACTGAGCTTGGTGATAACCTAAATCTTATTGCTACGCACGTACGAGCTAACTTAAACGACTTCATTAAAGAAGAGTACCCAATTGCAGAGTTAGTTGAGGGCTTTGATTTTAAAGTAGCTGGCGATATTCACATTGACTTTACTGATCCTAGTGGGTTAGTATATACGAATAGCCCAGTAAATAACTCATTCGAACGAGATCCTAAGAACGGATTCTTAGTATTAGACATTGATACCGAATCTGGAGAATCTAAATATACTAGGGTGACAACAGACTTCCCATCACTAATAAGAATTGATTGTGACTTAGAAGATTTCCCTCCTAAGTTAGACGATAGGCATTTCTACAATATCTACGTCACAGGCCCACTAAATGAAATGAAGAAGTTACAGAAACCGTACCACTCAAAGATTACTAAAGTTGACTCTAACGCTGTCTTAGTAGAAGCACCAGAAACTGCCTCCATTAAACACGTAGAAATCTCTATAGAAAATTGGGAAGAGTCGGCAGGTAATTATTTAGATGCGTTAGGTACTTCACCAGAACGTAAGGTAGAACTACTAACGTACGACAAGGAGGAATTATGATTAAAGTTACAGATGTATTTAACTTATGTATTCAATGGACTAACGTGCTTTACGGTGTAGCTCTTCGTGTATTAGGCTTTGATTTAGCAGTAGGTATTACTACTGACGCTATCGCTACTGTAGACATCCGTACTTCTCCACGCGAAAATGTACTTATCTTTGTACAAGTGTGGTGGTTGGTACTGTTTATTGGGCGAGAGGATGGTCTGTATGGCGGCGATTGAGATCACTAAGGTTCGCGCTAAGCACTCATTCGCATTCGAGGACGTTACTTTTGAGTTTAGTAAAGGTATACACGCTATCACAGGTATAAATGGCGCTAGCAAGTCTAGTCTATTTATGGTACTGTCGCAGTGCTTATACAATAAGAACCCTAAAGGTATCGCAGTTGATGATGTTAGTAATGACGTTACAGGTGAGCCTTTCGAGATTGAGGTTAGCCTAACACTTGACGGTGAACCATTCCGATTCGTTAACTCTAAGCTTCGCAATAAAGTAGAGATCTTTAGGGGTGACTCTGATATCAGTATCGCACCTAAAGGTAAGCCGGCGGCGTTAAAGATGATAGCTGAAATGCTTGGGTCTGACTTTAATAACTTCGTAGACCTTGGCTACCGTCACCCTAAGAACATCCTTGAGCTTATTGAGGAAACTGGTGACAGTAAGCGTAAGAAGTTCATTGAAGGTATATTAGACTACTCACTACTTGATGATAAGCTAGTAGCTGCTAAGGCTAAAGTAAAGGATCACCAGCGAGAGCTAGTAAGTCTTAACTCATCAGTTGCTACATTACGCGCGGCAATTACGGAACCACGTTTAGTAGCCGACGTAGTCTGTACTAACCAATTAGAAACGCAAATAGCTGAGGTAGATGAGTTACTACCTAAAGAAACGAAGAAGCTACACGAAGTTCAAGCTAAGCTCGAAATGGTTGAGTACGATATGGAGCTAGCTGTTAAGTCTGTTGAGGCAGAAGCTTTGATTGCTAGTTCTAATTTTCATATAGACTTGAAAGTAGCTGCCCGTACTCACGTATGCAAGGACTCTTGCCAAGAGGCTTACGACGAAGTTACTGCAAAGTTAGCAGTACTTGGTCAACGTATAGATAAAGGTACTCACGTAAAGCGCCAGCTAAAACTTAGTACGCCCACTGAGCCAGAAACTGTCTGTACTCGTTGCGGTCAATCTTTAGGTGCTGAAGAAGCTTTAGCGGTGTTTAACACAGACATGGCTAAATGGGTCAAAGACTTAGATGACGCTACTAAACTATTAGAAGAACTAACAGAGGAACACCACGAATTAGTACCTTCTCAGCGAGAACTGAGCCTAGAGTTAAAAAGCTTCGATGCTGTGGATAAACTTCTAGCCACAATAGCTAGAGCAGAGCTAGAGTTAACAGACTCGACTCCTGCGTCAATTACTGAACGCGCAGAGTCAACTGCTACGATGTGTAACGCTTACCAGAAAGGTGTTGACCAGCTAACCGATGAGCGTAAACAGTTAGAGCGTGACTTAGCTAACGCTAGAGAGCATAACACAATTCAGCGTGTAGCTAATGATTACAATCAAGAGTCTGCTGCTAACAACATAAAGTTAGCTAATCAGATCGAAGAGTTAGAAATAAAGATTACAGTAACTGAGGTACAACTGTCGTGCGCTCAAGAGTGGGTAATTCATTACGGCCCAACAGGTATCAGAGTGCATAAGATGAGTGAGTTCTTGCAACTCCTTAACGGCACAATGCTTAAGTATGCTGACATCATTTCTGGCGGTAGGATTAAGTGTATGTTCTACGTAACCGAAGCAGGGAAGATTGAGTTCGTAGTGTCTGATGAAGATAAGAAGAAGCCTTTTGCTAACTGGTCTGATGGTGAGAAGGAGCGCGTTAAGATGGCTTGCTTGTTCTCTGTGATTGAGATCCTTGAGCTAAAAGGTGAGTGCTCACTTAATATCATGTTCCTAGATGAGGTATTCGGGTCACTAGACGAAGAAGGTAGAGAAGGTCTATTTAAGGTTCTAGCTAAACTCCGTAACGATGGTAAGTGTATTTACACTATCGCGCACACTCCAGTAATCCAAGCAGCTATGTACGATACTACATACAAAGCAGTTAAAGAAGACGGAATCTCAACCTACGAGGAGACACATGAGGAACCAGATAACGAATTGCCACTGTTCTAAGGTATTCTCGTTAGTTACTAGGATCAAGGCTATTAATTATCATAAAATGAAGCGTAGTGAGTTTGCTTTAGCGGTAGACTCACTACCTCCAGAAGAGAAGTGGCTACTTAGTTTCTGTGTGTGGCATTGCTTATTCAATAGTAGACTGAAGCCTATAGACTCAACTAGACTACACGGAACCCCAGTAAAAGATTTTAATAAAACGTTCCTTGACTTCGTAGACGTTTTAAGGCATTATGATAGAGTAACAATACAGAGGCGCATGGATGGAGAGTTAGCTAGGTTCTTAGCTGGTGCTGGAGATCTACGCGCCTTTTATATGTCGCTGATAGATAAAACTTTCATAGACGGACTCCCTATGACTGAGGCGCAGACGCTCCTAGGCATAGACGAGATTATTTCTACTGAAATATACCAAGTAACTAAGTTAGATGTTCAACTAGATGAGCTAACGTACCCACTAACTATACGCAGAATAGCCGCAGATACAGGCATAACGGAAGGGACTGTAGCTAAAGGCGTTAGTGGTATCATGTACCGAAACGTAGATAAAGTTATCGTGTCTAGGGATATGAAGTTCTCAGCGTACCCATTGTTTGCACTATACGGGTTCGTAGCAGCTAATAAGTTCCACCCTATCGCCTACTTCAAAAGCTGGCCTGACTACAGAAACTACCGTAGAAGCTTAGACGATGCTACAAGTGAATACGTAAAAGGTATGGCTATAAATCTTAACAAATACTTGAGTGACAATCTAATCACTCGAATGGATGACTCCTTAGTGGAGTACGTAGAAGATCCTGCTACTCTACGGGAGTCTCTAATTAAACTAGTCCCTACAGTTGGCCCTAAATATTTACTAATTACAGATAAGAATACTCCTAAAACAGGGATAGCTAAGACCGTTAAAGTACGTATTGCTTACGGTATAGCAGAGCGATTCTGGATCGAGGAAGGTAAAGTGTTAGGTGTCAAGGCTTGGCTGAATGGTGTACTACAAAATGTACCACACGAACTGTCAAGTAAAGAAAGCTCAATACTGTTTGCTCCAGAGGAACTTTGTGGGCAAGAGTATTCTATGTACTACATAACAATAAGTGGTACTACGTCGTTGATAGGCAAGGAAATTAGATGGGATACTAAGACTTGGCGTAACTACAGATTACGAGGTTCTTCTGCTTACATAGAGAAGTGTTGCTTCTGTGGTAACGCACTTAGGATAGCTAAGGCTAGAGGTATGTGTAAGACTTGTGAGAACAACATTCCAGTATACTTCGCTGATGGTGTAGATACGTGGATAACTCCTAGAGCGCACATACTAAAGTCAAGAGAGGAATCCTGTTGGGAACCTAGCCTACTAAACCGTTGCGAGCCTATGTGTAGGGGTTACGTAGTGGTATCTAATGATAACGGAGACTTCATGTTTAAGTCAGATGAAACCGTTTATCGAAACTACATAGAAAGGGTAAGTAATTTATGACAGGATTTATTATTACAATTGGGTTGGCTGTTTTGGTTTGTATTGTGTTAATTAAGGTTACCGATGATAATATTGTACGAGCTTTCGGAGAAGATAAAGCGAGGTACGTATGAGACTAATAGGAGTAGGTTGTAAGCAACGGTCAGGTAAGACTACTGTAGCTAACATCATTAAAGGCTACAGCAACAAAGAGGTAGCTATTATTAGCTTCGGTGAGGCTCTTAAGCAAGAGTGTATGGATTGGTTGGGTGCTAATATGGTTGAGTTTAGTCGTAGTAACTTCTACGGATCAACTAAAGACAAGCTCCAGCCTTTACGTATTCAAGTTAAGTCTTTAGAAAATTCACCTTTAGCCGGTTTACTTACTTGTGGTAGCGTTAGCTTTAGGTACGATTGGTGCAAGAATTGTATCGTAATAACTCCAAGAGAGTTCATGCAGTACTACGGTACAGACTACAGACGAAAGCAAGACGCTAACTATTGGGTAGGTATAGTAGATTTAGCTATTCAAGATAAGTTCTTAGAAGGTGTTAAGTTAGTTATTGTAGATGATATTAGGTTCCCGAACGAGGCTAACCTAATCAATGATAACTTCGTAGCGACTAGGCTAGTAATTGTAAACAGAACCTTACCTGATTCAGACACCACAGGTACTAATCATGCTAGTGAGGTTGGCTTAGATAACTACGACGATATTGACATAACATTAGATAACAGCGGCACAATAGAAGACTTAGCTGAAGTAGTAGAGTCTGAGCTTGGCCCGTTCATTAGGAGTGCTTTACGTGGATAATGCGGTTAACACTACAACTATTAATTTCTTCGGTGGTGGCGGGGTTGGGAAGAGCACTATGGCGCTTAACTTAACTGGGGAGTTTAAATTACGGAAAGAGCTTACCGAATACATACCTGAGTACGCTAAAGAGTTAACTTGGCAGTTCGGTGGTAATCCTGGGGCTTACTCTATTCAACCGATGATCCACGCTAAACAGTGCTTAAGGCACGCTCAGGTAGCGGGTAAGGTTGACTGGGCTGTAACTGACAGCCCTACTTTACTTTGTGCTATTTATAATGATACATTAGGCTACGGTACAAGTAACTTTAAATCATACGCAATTGATGAGTTCAAGCGTCACGAAGAAAGCTCAATAAATATATTACTAGTTAGACGGAAGGAGTACGTACCAGAAGGTAGATTTGGATCAAAAGAGCAAGCCGTAGAGATAGACGGGTTAATAGAAGACCTTCTTGTGCGTGAATGTATTAGCTTTATAGTTTGGGATACTGAAACAGACGGTGGTGCTGTGGAGCTTGCAGACTATTTACTTAAATATGGAAGGGTTTTAATTGAAAGAAAAACTGCTACTTTGCATTGATCTTAGTATGAGAGCCGCAGGTCTAGTTATGCTAGACCTTAAAGGTAATCTAGTAGGTCAGCGCGTTATAGTTACGAAGAAAGAAGAGTTAGACGAGGAGTACCTATTGCTGTATATGGAGGATCAAGTAGCTCAGTTCGCTTTAGACTATTCTAAAGGTAACAAACTAGTAGCTACTGTATTAGAGGGCTTGTCTTTCGGATCTAAGTCAGCAAAAAGTGACCTTATAGCTGCGAATTGGTGGGGTGTAGTAACTACACTACGTACTTTGTACCCTAACCTGCTCATAGGTAAGATTCCTGTTACGTCGTGGAGATCTAAGATAGTCACACGAGACGAGCAGAAAGAGGCTAAAGCACTACACAAGACAGATCCGCTTAAGAAGGTAGTAGTAGCAAAGTTACCTCCTGATGTGTTATCTACCTTTGAAAAGTACCTTTCTGATAATAAACTTAAAAAGAGTTGCATGTACGACCTTGCGGATGCTTACTTCCTCGGTCAAGTACGGTTAACCCTAGGAGATTTTGAATAATATATGGATACAACATCACTAATAATGCCTGATGCTCATGTAGAGTACGGACAAGATCTTAGTCGAATGACTACATTCGGTAATATGATCGTAGCAGAACGACCTGATAGGGTGATCCTGCTAGGAGATTTCGCTACTGTAGAGTCGTTGTCTGCGTGGGATCAACATAACGGCCTAACTATGGAGGGTCGTAGGTACAATAAAGATGTAGAGGTAACTATTGACGCTCTAAATTTAATGTTGGAACCTCTGCTCGAACTTCAAGCTAAACAACGACGACAGAAGGATAAGATTTATAAACCCGAGTTAATTTACATTAACGGCAATCACGAATTTAGAGTTGAGCGCTACGTAGATAAGAACCCTCAGATGGAGGGCCATATGGACTTCATGAAGGATACTGGCATTGATGAGGTTTTTACTGTAATTCCATACGGTGAGGTCATTACTCGTGATGGAGTAGACTTTACACATATCCTACTAAACGGCGCTAACCAAGCACCAGGAGGTAAGTACGCTATTCAACGTGTAGCAGACATGTGCGTACGCCCTACTATTGTAGGACACCTCCATCGGTACGAGGTTGCTAACGTAAAACGACACAACGCTCCTCTTACTCAGGTAATGAGTTGTGGTTGCTTCTTTGAAGGTACTCCTGATTATGTTAAGTGCGCTAACAATGCGTTCTGGCGTGGGGTATGGATGGTTCATCACGTTAAAGATGGCTACGATGCTGTACCTTACTCAATGGATCGTATGAAAGGATTATATGGGACAGTGTAACGTAATACCAGTTGCTCTACGAGGTCGTAGGGGTAGGGTGACTGTATCACAGTGGTTGTACTATACCGAACTTTTCCGAACTATACGCTCTAGCTTGCACATACTACATGTCGATACTGAGCCTAAACTAGCTACTATGACTGATAAATGTTTGTCACATAAGTTCCATTTAGTAGCGCTAAGTGAGCTTTTTGATGTAGTCGAGGACGACTACTACATACCTAAGTATGAGGTTACGGCTATATATGGTAACGGGTATATGTCAGGCGTAAAAATAGTAAAGGAGATACTATGAGTTACGAAATATCTAGTAATATTAAAGGTCGATTCGGGGTTATTACAGTAACGGACGATCTATTCTTTAGTAGCGCTATGCCGTTCCTGATGGCAGACTTACTACCTACTAAAGTAGAGTATAATTACTACCGAGCAGGTTTCGTTATTAATGCTTACAGTGAATTATTCGATGTATTGCTTGAGGGCGAGTCTGCTCCTGAGTACACCTTAGAAGTAGTATCAGGCGAAGACGGAAAACCTATTTCAATTACACCTGTGAGGGTATAAGGAGAACTAATGCCGTACCAGAACCAGTTTGAAACAGAACTAAATAGAATCCAAAACGATGACATTCGTAAGTACGTAGAGTTCGCGCTAAGCAAAGTTCCTGAATACTTTTGGACTAAGCCCAGTAGCTCTACAAGTAAATACCACCCACCACAAAGTAATGTAGTAGGCGGTCTCGTTAATCATACTAAATCAGTATGCCACTTTGCTGAGGTACTAATTAGAGCGTATAAGCAAGAACCTTATATGTTGAAGTCACGTAAGCGTGATATGAACGCGATAAGCGATAGTGATTGCGACCATATTAGAGCTGCATGTATCTGTCATGATCTTCTGAAGTATGGTTTAGATCCAGCAGGGCAGCGGTACACCACTAAAGACCATGATATGACTTCTGCTACGTTCGTTAAGGAGACTGCGCGAGAGTTCGGCCTCGATGAGCACGACATGCGCGCTATCGCGTTTCCTGTTATGTACCATATGTCGCAGTGGAGTAGTAAACTAGTACCTGAGAAGACGCTAGATCAGCTGACAACTACTGAGTTAATCGTCCATCTAGCAGACATGATCTCAGCCGATAAAGCGGTAACGCTAGATTTTCTTCCGCAAGTATAGAAAATCATTGACAAATGGAGCCACTTGATTTAGAGTGGTTCCATACTTAAACAATAAACAACTAAGGAGACTTAAATGCACTTTGATGAACGATCTACTGGACTATTTAACCGAATGGCGGCACTTGACGCAGACAAGAAAGAGTATTCTGACGCAATCAGTAAGGAGATTAAGGACGCAATTGAGCTTTACTCGGAAGAAACTGGACTGAGTGTAGCAGGTATCAAGGCTGGTTACACTGACTTTAAACTTCGAATGAAAGATGAAGCAGCTTACCTAGAACTAGATGCTGATCGTGATCGTATTATGTCAGCTATTGCGGGCGATAAGGCTGTACCTTGTGCTCAAGGTGAGTTGTACGACTAATGACAAATTACGAGGTAAAGAAGATCACCAGAGCTGAATGTGAACCATACGTTTTAGGTATCCACTACGCTCATCGGTGGCCCTCTATCTCGTATGCATTTGGCCTATTCCATAATACTATACTTTGCGGGGTCATTACGTACGGTACACCGCCAAGCCACCCACTAAGGATTGGTGTTGCTGGTGTCGAGTATAAAGATAGTGTGCTAGAGTTNNACTATAACGAGGCTAGCTACTTAATAGGTACTAGCCTAAAGATGATTCCTAGTCAATCCATTGTAGTTAGCTTCGCTGATATTAGTGTTGGCCACGCTGGTACTGTTTATCAAGCAACTAACTTCTTATACTGCGGCCTTAGTGCTAAGCGTACTGACTGGAAAGTGAAAGGAAAAGAACACCTACACGGTCAAACTATTGCTGATGAGTTCAGAGGTGTACCTAACAGGGCACAAGCTATGCGTGATAAGTACGGAGATGACTTTTACCTAGCACCAAGACCTAGAAAGCATCGATACATTTACCTAGTAGGAGATCGAAGATGGAAAAAGAAAGCTATTAAAGCACTAAAGTATAAACAACAACCCTACCCAAAGAAGGAGGATTAATGGACATCGTAGTACCTATGAAGAAATTACACGAGGACGCAGTATTTCCAGTGTACGAGACAGACTTCGCATCTGGAATGGATCTAGTAGCATTAGTTACTGATGAAGAGCGCACAGCTGGGGATAATGCAGTAGTTATTCACCCTATGTCACGTAAATTAGTTAAGACAGGTATCGCTATGGCTATCCCAGTAGGTTTCGAGGGGCAAGTAAGACCTCGTAGTGGTAACGCATACAAGAAAGGGTTAACCGTACTAAATACTCCAGGCACTATTGATGCGGATTTCACTGGGGATGTAGGTGTTATTCTATATAATACATCCTCAGAAGCTATCGTTATCAGTAGTGGAGACAAGATTGCTCAGATTGTATTTGCGCCAGTAGCACGAGCGTACACACCAGTAGTGCTTAAACTTCCAGAGACTAATCGCGGCTATGGCGGGTTCGGTCATACTAGTATTGTAGGTGACGATGCTTAGGTCAGAAGTCTTCACTAAAAAGAAATCAAGTAAGCATGAGCAAGAAAATGAGCTAGTAGTTAATTCGGACTTAGACGAGAAGTTACTTTGTGATCGTAAGCTGGTGCTACATAAGAGCTTAGAAGATGATGTAGTTAAGCTTATTATGCAGATTGAACAATGGAACGCTGAGGATGACGAGGTAGAGTTAGCCCTTAAAGAGTACACTCGACCTACTATATTCCTGTTCGTCCATACTCCAGGTGGTTTGTGCGACGCAGGGTTAGCTCTAGTAAGTGCGCTAGAGCAGTCAGTTACTCCTGTCACTACTATTGCAGTTGGTAGTGTTGCTTCTATGGGTATCGCTATATTCCTAGCAGGTAGCGAGCGGTACGCTTATCGGCACTCCATTTTTATGATTCACCAGCTATCTAGTGGTGCTATCGGTAAGCTTCAAGGTCAACTTGAGCATGTATCGTGGAACCTTCGGATGCAAGCTCGCATGGACACGCTTATTACTGAGCGATCTATAGTAACTCAAGAGCAACTAGACTCGAATAGGGAGCGCAAACAAGATTGGTACATGTTCGCTGAGGAAGCTCGTGACCTCGGTATGGTTGACGCTGTACTAGCTGTAGGAGTTCAGCTACCATTCAACCCTAAAGAGGCTGAGGTGTTCGACACAGGTACAACAGTAGAGGAGCAAGCTAGTGACGATAACGGCACAACAGAAGAAGGATTGGATACCGTACTACCCGCAGACGAGGACGATAGCATTCAGCCCGAGGAAGAAGGGTCTGACTGTTAGGTTTTGTCCACCGTTCGAGTTCGATGAGCCGTTTCAAGTACTAGATGTTACTAGTAAGTACGTAAGTCTACTTGCTACCAGAGATTGTGGGTTAGTTAAAGACGTAGAACTTAAGATGCCTGTTGAGCACCTAAAAGAATTATTTAAATATAATCTCTGTAATAGTAACCGCATTACAGGAACTTGGACTCTTTACCGAAAAGGTAACAATGTATACATAAAACCTATTCATAAAACGTAGGTATATATGTGATATACTATATGTACGGGGCAATGTAGCTCCGTACTTTTAATTTTAATATAATAAACAGAACGGAGCTACATTGGACTCTTATCAAGAATTTATCGCTACAAGGACTTATACTCGCTGGCTAGAAGAAGAAGGTCGTCGAGAAACATTTAAGGAAGCAATTAACCGCTATAAAGAATTCTTTTTTACACGTATACCTACCGAGAAAATATCAGAATTCGTTGACGCTACAGATATGATATCAGACCTAGAAGTAATGCCATCAATGCGTTGCTTGTGGGCTGCTGGTGATGCATTAGAACGAGAAAATATCAGTGGTTTTAATTGTGCATTCGTTACTGTAGACGACTATCGCGCATTCGCAGAAATTTTATACGTTCTTATGAATGGTACTGGTGTAGGTTTCTCTACTGAACGCCAAGAAGTAGCAAAGCTACCTAAAGTACCTAGTGATTTATCAAAGTCATCATCAGCTAACATAGTATTTGAAGACTCTAAATTAGGCTGGGCAGAAGGGTTTCTAAGCTTGCTAGATAGTTTGTACGCTGGACTTATACCAGACCATATTGACTATACTAAGATACGACCGGAAGGAGCAAGATTAAAGACGTTCGGAGGTAGAGCTAGTGGCCCAATTCCTTTGGTTCAACTGTGCGACTTTACTATTGACTTATTCGTAAACTCGGAAGGCTCACATTTATCGTCAATAGAGTGCTACGACCTTGTTTGTTTTATCGCTAACTGTGTCGTAGTTGGTGGGGTTAGACGGTCAGCTACAATAAACCTATCTAACCTTAGTGATGATAAAATGCGCCACGCTAAAGATGGTCAGTTCTATAATAAATACCCTTACAGAGCTTTAAGTAATAACTCAGTTGCTTACACTGAAAAGCCTTCTACTACAATTTTTATGGAAGAATGGATGTCACTTATTAAAGGCGGCAGCGGTGAGCGTGGTGTAGTTAACCGCGAAGCTATGGCTAAGAAATGTGATTATTTAGGTAGAGAATACCAAGATACTATGGGTGTTAATCCATGCTTCCATCCAAATACAGTAGTAGAAACTGTAAACGGGCCTGTTATGATTAAAGATATGACTGAGCCTACAAAAGTGTACTCAATGACTGAGAGTGGTAAGTTGTGTATTAAACAGGCCACAGCGTCGTGGGTAACTAGGAAAGATGCTGGCGTAACAAAGATAAACTACACTAACGGTTCGTTGGTTGTAACACCTGAACACCGTGTTTGGGTACTAGATAAAGGTTGGGTAAAGGCGCAAGACTTAGTAGTAGGAGATAAATTAAATCCGTTAGTGCGCCACAGAAGAGGTGCAAAATATTGCGGAATTAAACTCGGCTCAGAGAAGAGATCTGAAACGCAGATGGAACACCGCCTTGTATACCAAGGAGTCTACGGCGACTTAATAGAGGATTATGATGTACACCATATAGACGGTGATACTTATAACAACACTATAGACAACTTAGAAGCGATGCTACATAGTGAGCACGCAACATTGACGCGGAATAGTTGTGCTAACGACCACCAAGTGCGCGGATCGAATGGTGAGTTTATCTCAGGTAAAGATAGTAAACACGGGTCAAAGACAATTGTTCATTTACCTGACCACTTAAAGGCTGGGCTACACCAATACTGTACTGTACTATCTACTGAGGACTTCGGAAGTTCTGATGTTTACGATGTCACAGTCGAGGATACACACTGCCTTATTGCTAACGGTGTTGTTGCTCATAACTGCGGAGAAATAATCCTACGGTCAAAGCAGTTCTGTAACTTATCTGAGATAGTTGTTCGTGATGGCGATACATTAGAAGACTTGAAACCAAAAGCTAAGGCTGCTGTAATTTTCGGTATGCTTCAATCTACGCTTACTGATTTTAATTTTTTGCGTGATGAGTGGATCACTAATACTAAAGACGAGGGTTTGCTTGGTGTGTCTTTGACTGGTGTATGCGATAATAGTACATTAACAGCTTTTGACTACGCAAACCTACGTGAATATTGCTGGTTAGTGGCAGAAGAGTGGTCTAAAGTTCTATGTATAGATATGCCAGCTGCTATTACATGCGTAAAGCCTTCGGGTACAGTAAGTCAGTTAGTAAATAGTGCTAGCGGTCTTCACCCTAGATACTCTGAATACTACATCAGACGTGTTCGTGTTAATGGGACTGATCCTATTGCTGAGTACTTAATTTACAAAGGTGTAAATTGGGACGCTGAGGTAGGTCAGACATTAGACAATCATACAACTAAGGTTTTTGACTTCCCAGTTAAATCGCCTAAGTGTGCGCTACTTCGTGAAAACATGACAGCGATTGAGCAATTAAATCATTGGCGTATGTTAAACGATTCTTGGTGCGACCACAACCCTTCATGCACTATCTACGTGCGAGACTCTGAGTGGTTAGCTGTAGGTAATTGGGTGTATGAGAATTGGGATGACATATGTGGACTATCGTTCTTACCTTACGACGGAGGTAACTACCCTCTAGCACCGTATGAGGAGGTAACTGAGGAAGAATACTTTAGACTAGTAAGTGAATTCCCTAAAGATATCGACTTCTCTAGTGGGTTAAGAGACTTCGAAGTTAAGGATACTACTCAAGGATCTAGCGAGTTCGCTTGCTCTGGTGGTAGTTGCGAACTTATTTAGTAGTTCCAATAACAACGACTCAAAACAGGGGAGCTTAATTGCTCCCCTATTTACTTGGAGGTGTGGATGGACTTCTTTATTAGGCTACTAGTGTCTACACTATGCACCTTTATTATATCTAAATTTACTATACACTGTTATGATCATATCGAGTCGGGGATCATAACAGGCCCAACTGTAGTCTTCTTTGTTGGTTACTCGCTAGAACTTGCTAAACTAAAACTTACTGGAGACTTCGACTCACTTAACTTGTTAGCGTACTTTCTAGGTACTGCTATAGGTTCCTCATTCTTTATTTGCTGTGTCGCACTATTATAATGAGGACTACCACTAAAATTAAACACAAAGGACTTATATGCTTATAGCAGCTACTCAGTACGATCTATCAATGAAAGCGTTGGATGTTTATGTTTCTGGATGTAAACCTCCTCACTGCGCTGGATGTCATAATCAAGAATTATGGGAATTCGGCAGTGGTGATGCTTTTTTGTGTAATCATAGTCACTACATGATCAAAGCTAAAGATCCTTTGGTGGAGCGCATTATGATCATGGGAGGCGAACCTTTGGATCAATGCGAGGGTCAGTTAGGACAGATGATCAAAGAATTTCATAAGACAGGTAAGGAGATCTGGTTGTATACTAGATACGAACTTGAGGATGTGCCTGAGAGCTTCAAATATTGCCTCAGTTACGTTAAAACAGGTAAGTATGATGAGTCGTTGCTAGTAGATGATAACGTCTATCAGGTTGGCGATTTCGAGGTTAAGCTAGCTTCGAGTAATCAAGTTCTACATAAACTTTAGATAGAAAAAGCCCACACCGATTAAGGTCGTGGCTTTAGTTTTGTCTATATCAGTCTTTTAATCGCCCTTTCTCTCCCTTGGTCTACACCTGACAGGCGCAGTTTAGGTAGGTACTAGGACTCCCCTCGTAGTCATATGTTACCATACAACGCAACCCACTTTAAATCCATGTTTCAGGGCTGTCTCTCCTCTAGCACTTTACCCTGCTAGAACTTAATAGGCGTATGTTCAGGATACCTATTAAGGCTTGGTCGGGCTGACTCAAAGAGTCACCAAGGTTCTCAGTTAGAATGGACACACCAGAGCTGAGATTTATACGTTGCTAGCCTACCACCACACGTGTACTTCTTAAGTACTTTGGGTGTTTTCCATTTGCCTCACTAGCGGGGCTATTTATTCATCGGGACGGCATCAACTAAAAATGCCCTCACCTTATTATAACTAAAGTGAGGGCATCTATTATTACATATTTAAAATTTAAGGTATCAAAGCTATTAAACTATTGTATTCAGCTAATGTTAAATGTACATGCTCCCCAGAAACGCCTCCCTGTAGACCTGATAGGTTCTCATGATCTGATGGAGTAATCCCTATTCCGTTGACCTTAGTAGTCCTTAGGTCTAAGTATACCTCGCCTTCATCTGTTAAATAGATTTGCCTATTTTCGTCTAAGATAAATGACCCAATAAATATGAACTCTGCTGTAGGTAACCCTTCTAATACTAAAGCCGCTACTTCTGTATATATACCTGCCCTCGCTGAGGCTCTACTTGCGTAATCAGCTTGTCCTTGTACTAACGCATACTCATCGCCAATACCACCTACCGCTACTAAATGCATCACTACGTAGTCATTATTACCAGGGTCTGCTTGTTCCCATAATCCGCCATTTAGTGTGTTATATGCTGGCCTACCTGTGGTTCCGTACTCAATAGATAAAATGTTACTTGATCCTGTTTTATACCAATCAAGTCCTACCCTATACCAAATAGGTAGCGTAGTAGCAGCCCCTATTGCTATATGTAGATCCTCGTCAAACATTAACCCAGCAGATATACCGCCTACTCCTAAAGTGGACGCATTATTAGACAAGTCTGGATACATACCAGACACGTACCTAGTTCCTTCTGTTCTATGTAAGTACTCATGGTCAGCTCCACTCATAAGGATGCCGTGGCGTTCGTCTCTAGCCACTATGAACTCATCTGAGGTAGCGTTATAATAGAAGATAGATACTAGTGCGTACATATAGAATACGTCATAATCAACGACATTTGAGTGCGTAAGCACACCGACATCATTAAAGTAGATCCAATGCATACCTGTAGTAGGTGTCGCTATCGTTACAGATTGTGGTGTTGTGAATACATACTTAATACCTTGTACGTACACAACTAACTCAGTCTCTCCTACCTTAGGTTCTATAGTTATTGTGTGCGCGTTTAAGTCTACAGATACATCGCCCATTGTGTTAGGGTTTAAATGATCGAATCCAGTAACCTCAGTTGATTCTGCGCTTACCCTAACCTTTTCGTAGTCAGTTTTAGATAGGTGGTAGAATTCTGTATCATCATCAGACCCTCCATCTAACCCTGATAAAGTATTGTGATCAGTTATCGCACCAGTTTCGAACTCAGTAGTTAACGCACTCTCCACAGTAGAAGGAGTAGCGGCGTTCTTCTCGAAGATTATACGGCCAATTAGTAAGGAGTTGTACGTTATTACTCCTGGGACATCTGACGGTAATCCAGAAGATTGCGCTTCACCTAATTTATTATAAGAGTCGGTGCCGAGTAAAAACCTCATATTTTTAGAGTCACTAGCGCACCGATATACCCACACTACACCGAAGTCGTTGTTATTCAGTAGTAACGAATCGTCAAGTCCTTGGTACGAATCTACTGGGTACGACGTAACGTCCTGCTTACCCCACACACCTAAAGTCTTTACCCATAAGTAGCTACTATCTACGTCCGAGACTACACTACCCAACGTGACCCTATGAGCACCATTCCATAGTACCCCAGAAGATATAGATATTACATGCCCAACTGATTCAGAAATTCCTAACCCACTTTCTACCGCGAACCTATTCGTCTTAACTAATCTTGAGTGTATCTTATTCGCTAACCCTTTTCCTAGTGTGTCCCAGTCTAGTACACACAACTGAGTTCCTACTCTATATAAAGTAAATACTGGAACTATTGTACTTTCATTTATAGTATCTACAGTCTGCAAAACTTGGTACTCTGGGGAGCCGTTGTTATACGAAGCTACTATGAAACTAGGCTCGTTATCCCCTAGTGCTAAAGTAGCTTCAGCTATCTTGTACTCTTGCAATACACCATCAAAGTTTCCGTTATCGTACAAGTTAACTTTAATCTCAGTAACAGTTATTGTCCCGTCTAAGTTATTTGTATATGACGGTTGTACTGTAACTCCTGCACTTAAATTGTGTGGGATTCCTCCAGCGTAAGCACCTAAACTGTTCATTACATCACCTCTAGTGTTATATCAGCAGTGAATGCTATAGTCTTCACAGCAACCCCTCTAACAATGACGCCGTTACGTGTCATAGTATTAGCAGAGTCACCGTTTATGTAGTACGTATAAGTAAGAGGAGACCCTACGGCTAATACCTCATTCATAAGTAGTTCCTCGTGTGCCACAAGAGAAACTATACGGTTAGGCGCGAAACCTTGCACCTTTGTTCCGTTATCATCATTTATCAATGCCGCATTTGCCATAGTACCTCCTAATTTATTTATTATCTGGCTTAGAACTTCCAAAGTAGTACCCATAAAGATCTTTAACTGTACCACTAAGTGTACCCATAAGTACTAATAAAACGTCCCTCATCGCAGGTGCAGTATCAATGTAGAACATAGCGAATATACAACCAAAGAAACCTATAGTACTTCCGTATGCTAGGACTGTTTGCGTATTATCAGCTGAACCTGCTTTAGCTAGTTCTACCTGACGACTACGAGCACTATCTCTATCGTCTAAGTAGATCTCAATCTCTTTTAGTCGTAGCTTCTCTAAGTCTTCCTTATGATCCATTTCTGCCATACGTAATTTAGCCATTGCCTGAGGATCTTTTGCTATAGCCGCATTTACAGCTTGTGGACTATTTTCGCAACCAAGTACGCTTGATACTAAGGCTCCTACTGAAGCACCAGCTGGGCCTCCTAGAAGACCCCCAATGATAGGTGCGGCTGATGCTACTGTTTGCCCTATCCCTTTCCAATCAAATTTCATTTTGTGCTCCTTATAGTTCACCTGTTGTTGTTGTTACCTCTAAACCAAAACTCACCTAATCACCCACCACAGCATCAAAGATTGACACATACTTCCCACTAGCGGCCCTAGACCACCTAGCCTTGTTCCCTCGTAGATCGATATGGAATCCTTGAGTATTCCAAAAGGGATACACACCTAACCCTACTTTCTCATTCATCCCTAATTCTTCTAAGGCATCTATAATTAGTTCGTACGCTTCTTGCATCGACACACCTATAACAACGAAGTCTACTGCATTTCCTAGGTAGTGCTGAGACTTTGTAGCGTGTCCATTAGTAGAGAATCCGCAGTTAATACTAATAGGGTATCCGATGATGTCTCTAATGTTGTCTAGTAGTATTAAGAACTCAGGATTCATCTTATCAGGATCTCCCCAGTTCTCAGTCTTTTTAAAATATTGTAAATTATCCCAAATCATTGTGTCCTTCTTTCTTATGTAAAGTATTTAGCTCCTACCTTATTATGTAAACTAAGGTAGGTTTTAGTATTACTAGTTTATTTAGTTAGAATCTTGTACAACTTCTCTGGGGAAATAGACTTAGACTGGCTAATTAACTCAATACCAGCAAAATTCGTCAATGCTTCTGAGCATAGTTCAGAACAGAACCACTTCTTTTGTTGGTGTATACCTACCCACCCAAGAAATACACCTAACCAATCGTACTTAGAGTTAACTTGTCTCATACACCATGCAGTCAAAAGACTCTCCTGCTCAGACGTAATGTCAACAGTAACTAGCTCCCAGTGTCCAGAACTGAAGTCAATCTTAGCGAACCTCACACCCTCTCTATCTGAAGCGCTGAAAGCTGTTCCGTTACTAAATACAAGCTCACAGTGAGAGAACTTAGAGTTAGTAATTTTCGCTATTAGTTTATCGAACCATGTACCATATTTCGCTTTATAAAACGCTACTTTCATTGTTCGTCTCCGTAAATCGGCATTGCAGTTATAACATCACTAAGTGCTATCGCCTCAGTCGTAGATAGAAGCTCGATACCTTTAGCCCAACACTCAGCTGTCCACATAGATAGTGCTTCACACTCACTCCTGAATTGATTATCGTATCCTAAGTATTTCGATATTGTATCGATATCATCGTAACCATTTCGTTGCGCAGTTGCGTTGAGCATTGCCTGTATTTTAGCTGAACCAGCTTTAGTCATAATATCAATATAAAGTGGTTCACTTAGTACAAGCAAAGGACGACGTTCGATCATTGTTGGCATTACATCAGGCACAGTTTCAAAATAAATCAGCCCTTCGTCATCTGACCTTTCAACTTCTGCGTAGGTCTGCTCAGGTTCAACCAAGTGTGGATAATCGAGCACCAGAGCAGCAATCTCAGTATCTCGCTCTGTGTTGGCACTGTATGCCTCTGACACAAGTACGTTACGCTCTTCCGTAACCGCCGCCACATCGAGCACATCATCTTGAGCCATCAACCCTAAGTAACGTGCTTCAGCTGAAAGGATTGGGGCTATTGCTAGCCCCTCCAAATAAGTCTGGATGTCGCAATCAGTACAAACACCAGCATCAATTTTGGCTTGTAATTTCTGTATCTTCATTACTTACACCTCCGAACTGAATGATTGCAACGGAACCAAGTAAGTACCGGCATCCGTATCAAGCGCACCGTCGTCTGTTGTATCAATCTCTTCACTCGACACTTTGATATGGTTTTGTCCGTTGAGAGATACCAAAGCTCCTGCAAGTTTAGCTCCTTCCGTCAAGCCACTTGCTGTATGAGTAGCAACGCCGTTAATTCGTTTCAACACAGTACATTCCTCGTCAGGGCTTGTTCCTACCGCAACCTTGTCCGTCACATAGTCAACCATGCGCGATGAGTCTGAGGCGATTACGGCGGTGCCTTCTGAGATTGTGCTGTCAGGTGTTTCGTAGTCGATCAGCGGGGTTGTTGGTGAGGTGTAGACTATTAAGTATAGCCACCCTTCTGGTGTATTTAAGTTGTACCCGTTTAATGTGGTGTCAAGTATCCCATTTATCCCTACGGTGTTGATCCCCCACGTATTCCCCTCATCTAGTGAGTATAGTGCTAGTAGTACGTCACTGTTGATATGGTGGTTCATTTTATAGTCTTTACTCGTACCATCAGGAATCAACGAACTACCGTCTTCAGCAACCAGCAAAGGNNAGCGTCGAGGGTGTTACCTTCAAGCAGCCAAGAATCCTCACGGTCTGGGCCGAGGTCTTGCCAGAAAGTAGGATTATTGCTGAAGGTAAATGTAGAGATGTCTCCTGAACCCCCGCCCCCAAGCCTTACAAAGAAGTGTCCAGCATCAGCAGCAAGTGGTGGGTTACTATCACTAATATAAATAACTGAACCGGTTTCATAAGTAATCCCTTGGGTCGAACCGTCTTGGTTAAAATCATAACGTCCACGGTAGTAGTTAGCAGGATCACCTATCAAAGCACATCGACGGATTGAGGAGGCGGAGCGGGTTGTGGTTGCCGTAACGCAACTACCTAGTGCCACCCAAGCAGCACCGAGATAGTTAGTCTCAGAACCTATATCGAGTGTGACAGGTGTTGATACTCTCTCGTATAAATACCCGACAGTAGCAGCGTTTCCGGTGCCTTGAAAACCGGCAACAATAAACACTACCTCTCCTGTATTTACAGTTTGGGTGCCACTATTAGACACAAAATCATAGTTAAACGTAGACACAACACCTGAGTCCTCCCCCCTAACCAAACCATCAACTAAGTCATGCATCGAATCATCCAACAACCGCTTACTATCAACAACGCCTTTAGCACCCATGCGTCTGTCGAGGAGGTCGTGGCTGTACAAAGCGTCGTAGAATAGGCCGTCTGGTGCTCCTGAAGTTGCTGTTGATATTGAGCCAGAACCAGCAGGGAATGCTGCGCCACCAGTATTTACAGGGTAGAAGCATTTAGCCACACTGGTTATCGGAGACAGTGCCGATGAATAAAAATCAACAGTCGAATTGTTTGCGTCAGACCTCCATTTCACGGTTCCTGACTTACCAAAGACATTGTGATATCCCCCTTGATTCCGCTTCCGCACCACATCCGTAACAGGTACAGCAAAGTTAGTCCCATCACTCCACAAACCATTCTCACCACCAACCTCAGTGTAGCCATCAGGGACAGCTTGCCCTTTAACCGCTAAGTAGGTTGCATCGTCACGTAGCCATATTGAGTCCTCACGGTAGACGGATTCTTTGGCTGTGAATTTTGCTGAAGAGAGTAAGGCTTCACTGGTTGTGTAGGATGATTCTGTTAGTTGGAAGATTTTGTCTACTGGCTGGACTGAGATGTCGTCAAAAAGACAAGTTTCACCTGCAATAGTGCTGTTTGTATATAACGTAATAAAAATACTCGTGGATACTGCGATAAACTTATACGTTAAAGTACCACTGCCAGCGTCGTTTATTCCTGTATAGTTCGTGGAGCCGATAGCTGTTCCTAACCTAACAACTGAGTTTCCTGACGTACCTTCAACAATTTTTAGCTTAAATGTGTGCTCAGCCCCAATCACTAAAGGCACTTCTTGATATGCTGCACCAGAAACACCTGTAGCTGCATTTGTTAAGACTAGCTGACCACTAACTATAGATAAGATACCATCATTGTAAGGTGCCCACCCACTCATATCAGTATCAAACATACCATTCGTCACCAACTCCTGCGGCTCAGTAACAACAAAATCATACTTACTCAATCCTGCTGGAGCGAGTCCATCCGTGCTTACGAGTGCGGTTGGTGCTTCGTCGAGCAAAACGTCTGTACTTACAGGTGTAATAACCTTACCCTTAATATACTGAGGGTTCTGGTCGATATTCAGTGTGTTCGGTACTGAACCGAAAGTGTAAGTGTCGTCGAACCCTTTAAGGTCAATCTCACCATTGCCAGCAATACTAGAACCCCTGAACGCAGCAGTAACATCTAGTGCTTCTTGTGCTAGTGTAGATAGCGGCTTATCTATATCACTAGTATTGTCTACGTTGTCTAAATTATTTACTCTTTCTATCGCCTCTGAGGCGTTATGTACGGTCGTCATTTATAGTACCTCCAAGTATGGATGAGTTAGTCGTCGTGCCTCTAAAGCTGCTTTTGGGTCTGAGGAGAATCCTGTGTGGACGTATGGGTAGTCGGCTAGGAATTGGCTTGCGCCGTCACGAGAGCCGATCTCCATTGTTGCTGCAATTGGTGCATCTTGTGTATCTGGGTTAGTTGCCCACGTTATCCATTCTCCACCTTCTTCTCGTACTGCTATACCCATACCGTAAGTTGATGATTGGTAGACCTGAACGCGGAGTGAATTAAGTGCTGGGCTATATGTACTCGCAACAAAAGTATCAACACCCGCTATGGTTTTCCTAATCCGTAGTTCATTACTAGGGTTGTAAATACTAAAAGCGTCAAGACCATTGGCGCTGGTTGTAGCAATTAAATAATCAAACGATTGCCCACCCACACTAGGTACAACCATCATATCGATCCAAAAGTCATTCTCACGTAACCGTCCTACCGTCGGAATACATAGTGTGTCTGCTGCGCGGGATGCCGTGGCTGCTGTGTCTGCACCGATGATTGGTGCTGTAGCAATTGAACCTTCTTCTAGTTGTGGGAGGATGAAGTATACTATAGAGCCTGCGGTTACTTCTATCTTAGTTAGTGCATTTTCGTCGTTAGAATCTGTCGTAGTTACTTTTCTTGTGTACTCAAGCGGGAGACTTGAAGAAACGTCAGAACTGTAGGTTAGCCTCATAAGCGCCTCCCCTACCCCCCTCCAATAGCAACACACTATGTGAGCGTTTAAGTTTGTAGTTTTTCCATCGATAGCTACAGTCCCAACTACAGTTCCTGTGCTATTATCCAGCTTATATACTTTACCGCTCATGCAGACCTCACTCAACCCTGCCGCAGCTAATGCTACTGAGTCATCAACAACTGTCAATGTGGCTGCTACATCACCAGATAAAGTCAACCCAGTAGTATCGACGGGATTAGCCTTCACGCACTCGCACTTATTAGTCGCACTATCACTTACATTAACACCGTCAATCGTAGGATACCCATCCACTCGCCAAGTCACTCCTGAATCCTGCACCAAATTACCAATGTCATCGTAGCCTACGCTTGGAGCTGTTGCGTCAGTTGTACCATCCGTTGTAGCTGTCATGCCGAACAAGCCGTGAGTTACCTTGTTTCCGATTGCGTAGGCTTTATCCACAGTGTGATCGTTGAGGTATTNNCAGTAGTGGTTTACCTTGAGCGTCTGTTTCGAGCCATGTGGGTTTCGGGCCTAGTGCTGAAACATCATCATAAATCACAGACAACCCATCACCTGTACCATACAAGGTAATATGAGTGGTCGTACTAACAGCGGTAATATTTATATCAAGTACCCCTATACCGGTCTGCTTATCGTAATCGTATGCAGCACTGCTTGACCCTACTCTGTACTCAGAATTGGTACTTAGGGATGTGATCTTGACCCTATATACCTCGCCTACAATAGATTGGAAGTTATTAACCGCAGCATAGTTAGAATCACCCTCAGCACCTGATATTGCCAATTGGTTATTTGTATTAGCAAGGATACCTCCACTAAAACTAGCAAACCCTGCGAGTCCGTCGCTAAAGTCACCTCCCTCAACCCACTCAACCTCTTCAGCACCATCCGCAAGCTCAGTAACCAGCCGTGCCCCAGTAAGCGCAGGAGTGTCGTATGGGATGGTTAGTAGGGAGAGTGGGGAGACTTCTCGGAGAAAGTCAACAGTCACATCAACATCACATACACCTTTGCGAGAAATAATTACATCGTCACTAACCAAGCCTGTAAGGAAAAAAGAAGTTGATCCTGAATCCGAGATTATTTTTATTTGGTCGCCACTTCCGCCATTAGGCCCGATATATATCTCACCGATTCTGACAATAGCACTCACAGAAAACTCGTATAATACCCCTTCCTTGGCTTTGTTATCCAATATGACTGACGAGGGCGCACCCGAGGTAGACAGAATATTGTACTTTCGGTCTCCAGTTTTTGTTGTCTCACCGGCCAACCTAGTCAACGAATCATTCCACGTATCCTCACCCAACACGCTACCCCCAACAGGCAATCCCATAACCGTCCGATCACTCAGTCTAGCGTCACTAACTTCAGTCGTATAATCCGAACGATAGTATGCGGCCATACTCAACACATCACTCCATGCGCTGCGGAAGATTGAGCAATTGTGTCTAGCTCTGACGTAGTAATCACCAAGCGGTAGTTCATGTGTATATTCAGTCTTATTCACCACATCAAAATAGGTTGACGCTACAATGTCGGTAAAATCAATCGTAGTCGAAAGTTCAAAATCACTACTAACGTGGCCATCAATCAGGTTGCCTGTTGTCCAGTATGGATTGGTTTCTAGTGTCTCATTTGAGTCAGGATAAAGTGTTGGAGCCTCAACATACCCCAAGTTATCTGTAACAATAGCAATCTCATCCGACTGGGCTACACTGTAAGCAGCCCCAGCAGGGATTACGTAACTCTCAATATCATCGCGAGCATCCTCAGCTCTAGTTGCATCAACTGAGGCATTATACTCGGAGTTATAAGCAGCAACGGCGTTAGCCGCAGTTTCTAATACATTTAATTCAGTTTGTGCTCTGTCTGCACTAGTCGCTTCTGCGTCTAAGCCTGTTTGTACTTCTGCGCCTAGTATGGACGTTGCAGACGCATCTGCTTTTATTGCATGATGCTTAGCTGAGTACTCATCAACTTCATTACCACCTGCCCCTAAAGATACGAGCACGTCCTCCTCTAAGTTTGCCCACTCTTCTGCAAACTGAACAGCTGCCCCACCTGCAAGTGCAGCTATCTTATCTGGGCAAGGTACTAATTTAACATCACCTAGTGGGTTAGTTAGTGGGTAAGATCCGTCGCTATTAGGCCCACCGTCTACATCACCGGCCTTCCACGTATTAGTCTCATCTACAAAACTTAACCACTCAGACAACCTAATAGCTACCCTACTAGCCAACGCTTCGTTACTTAGACTTTCACTACTACGACGGTCAATAGCGTACAAACTATCTACCTGTGTACCACCTAAAAAGTTGCTTTGTAACTCCAGCGACTCCTCAGAATTTACAGTTTTTATCTCGTAAAACTGGTTACCGTCTAAAGTAAGCGCATCTCCTTCTGTTATACCGCCTACTGTGATAAAGGATGTTCCGTCACCTAGAATTGTAGAACTTCCGTTCGTTACGTGTATTGTACCTTCTCTATACCAAATCATATAATTTCCTTTATAATTAGGATAGGCACTAAAGTTAGTGCCTATCTTTACCCTTACTTTATTATGTACTTATGCGCTAAACTAAGTATTAACAATTAATCTCCTATCGCTACCCAACTAACTGTACCATCTGCTAGTACAGTCGACCCTGAGATTGTATAGGTAAATGAGTCGAAACTTTGCGTATTAGTTAGGTGAGGTGTAGTGCTCCCAGCCTTACTATAATGCAACGTAGCTGTCACGTTCTGAATCGCTACACCTACTTGCCCATCAGCTACCGTAGAAAAGTCAGCTACTGCTGTTAGGGACGATCTCCATGCTGTATCGTTAAATGATCTTTGTGAAAATACATGATTCTCAGGCTGGAAATGTACATACCCCAAATCTAACGTACCTTGGCCGCTCTGTGTAAATGACTTGTACGGATACACGGCCTCTGGGAGTGTTACATACGCATCACCAGAGTAGCTAGTAACTTGTAGCTTGGCACAATATTCGTACGTATAGTCTACACTATCAAGATCAGACGCTACATACCCAGAAGGTACTGGTTGCACTCCCAAACTTAAAGTAGCTACTGACTCAGCAGGGTTGCTATAGTCATACGCGCTACCGCCGTCGTCTGTTCCAGAGTTAGTTGTATATTCATCTTCATATACATCACCTAAAGGTACGCCAAAAGTTCCGCTAGCGTCGGCAAAGTACGACTCTACCTTTATACTTGCAGTTCGCGCAGAAAATGTGGCTGTTTGCGCGTCAGATACGTAATCTATAGTATCACCTAATGCCTTATATTTCCAATCAGTTGCGCCTGATCCGTAGTTTACTCTCCAATACACTTTCTTGTTTTGATACTCTCCGTTAATCAACAACTCGTCTGACTTGAACCTAGCACTAATTGTAGCATTAACTGTGTCTGCTGATGTAGTGTAAGAGCTGGACTGTATAACAGCACCTGATCCATCGGTAGAGTTTGAGTCTACTTCATTAACAACTACCGGAGTTACAGCACCTCCCTTAGTTAAGGTAGCTGTAGGAGTAAAGGAGTATTTACCTTGACCCTCGTCTATTGTATCGTAGCTTATAGTCCAACTTTGGTCTTGAGCTGGACTATTACCGTCGTAGCTCTTAAGATGTTGCAGCGAACAAATTATATGTGGCGCATTCTTCCATACACCTGATAATTGCTGATTTACACCTGTCGATAGACCTATTCCGCTATCTACATTTCTTAAGTACTTCGATGGTTCGTGGAGAGAAGTAACTTGGTTGTATACCATATACTGCAATTGGCCGTTGGTAAGGATAACATAGTCATTCCCTGCAATACCACCATCCTCAGCTACGATTATAGTCCCGTCACCGTTTATTGTTATACCACTACCTACTTGAATTGTAGCGTTCTCATCTAACTGACCTGTTGTTAGTTGTTGGACGCTTATATTACCGTCAACTAATACGTCTGCTTTTAACTTTAACGTATAAGCGCCAGGAGCACCTATAGGATCTAACTCAGTAAGTACAAATGGGTTAATCCCTGGAACACCAGGCTTAGTCATAAACAATGTATCAGCGTTAATACCAAAAGTAGAACTTACACCGCCATCACCAGTAGACTCAGACATCAAACCAATACCGCTGATGTTGCCGTTATTGTCTATCTTAATCGTGTACTGAGCACTTAACCCGTCTATGCTTAACGCCTGAGCAGCCACAGTGGTTGAGTTTTCGCCAACGTCAGTAGTTAGTTGTAC
>LGOV01004972.1_pt5 | contig 71715 bp, 63 predicted proteins | sample 469881 | NCBI WGS metagenome assembly LGOV01 (sample SAMN03857199, study PRJNA290197) | marine sediment metagenome | biome: marine cold seep biome; feature: cold seep; material: marine sediment; isolation source: sample #5579, elevator 3A push core 41 containing 12 cm of sediment... ...
TAGGTCTTATTGTAACAAAATTAGACTTATCTAAAAGTATAGCCAGAGGATTTTTAATTGGAGTTATTGTATCTTTTGCATATTACAGTGCAAATAATTATACTGACTTAGTTACATTTATTATGGGTCCTGTTTATGGAATGATAATTGAATACGTAATATTTAAAAAAACTCAATAAAATAATACAAGCTACATCAAAAAATAAGGAGCACTTAGCCCCTTATTTTTTAATTATTATTTTTAATTTAATTTCTGACTATTTTAAATATATATTTTAATCTCAAGTTCAACTCTCTTTTTTAAGTAAGCGGGTTTTTACTGTTTTATTAATATAAAATATTAATAAAAACATTATTATGTTTATAAGAAGTAGACTGATATCAAAAACAGAATTTAAAATATAAACACCTAACTCATTAATTATAATATTTAAAATAAGGATTGATATTAAAATAGTAACGGCTTGTCTGGTTTTTGTAAGATTTTTTTTATTTAGAAGCAGTTTAAAAAAGAAGATATAGGCTAAAATTAGATTTATAAAAAGCCCAAAAGAAGCTAGCATTAAAGTAAATATACCATCAAGACTAAAGGTAACATCTTCACCTAAGCCTAAAAGTAACTTTATTGAATAAAAAACGAATATAATAAAAAATATGAACATTAAGTTTAAAAAACCTTTCATAATTAATATTGGAGGGAAAGTAAATTTTCGTTTTCGTTTTTGATTTTGATTAGACATTTAATGCACCTCTTTTGTAAATATTTAATTATATAATATAGTAAACCAGATAAAAAACAAAACAATTTATACTTGTTTTTTGAATTCAGATAAAGATAGTCTGATTTAGTTGACTTAGTTGTCTTAAAACTGTTTATTAAAAGCCTAAGTAAAGCATATATAATCCAATACCTGCAATTAAAATACCCATAACCACTTTGCTTATTTTGTTAAATTTAATATATTTATCAGATTTCTTTAACTGAGAAATAAAGCCAGTGCCAGTTCCTGAGAGTACAGCTAACATACTGTGACCTATTGAGTAAAGTAGAAGCAATAAAATACCATAAAGCAAATTACCACTACCTGCAACAATTGCAAGTAAAACCACTAATACGGGTGTAGAGCAAGGGGAAGAAAATAATCCTGCTAAAAAGCCTGTAATTAAAGCACCTAAATAACCAGTTTTTTTGTTTGCAGATACTGCAACACTACTAGGAATAAAATTAATAAGCTCCCAAGTTTGTAGTGCCATTAAAAGCATTAAACCCCCTAAGAATATATACCATAAACTACCTCCAAAACCCATAAGATTACCAAGTAGTGCAGCTGCTACACCTAAAGAAGTATAGGTCACTGCTGTGCCTAGTGCAAAAACTAAAGATAGCTTGAAAGCCTTTTTAGTATTACCTTCAGAATAGCCACTAACATAGCCAATTATAAGTGGTATAGTAGAAATAGAGCAAGGAGTAAAAGAAGTTGTAATACCTGCAACAAGTGCTAGTAGTGGAGCTATCCAAACATTGTTTTCAATTAAAACGCTGAGACTTTCAACAAAAGCATCTATCATATTAAATAACCCCCAAGTCAGTTAAAATAGAATCAAAATTTGCATCTGTAAGAGGTCCAGTATTGTCGCCCATATAAGTACCATTTGCATGAAAAAACACTTGAGTAGGAATAGATGTTATATTAAACTCAGAGGCGGCAGTCGTGTTTACCTCTACATCTATATACTTTATAATTGCTCGTCCAATATAACGCTCATTAGCACTGCTTAATGCGCCTGCCATTTGTATACAATAAGGACAAGTGCTAGAACCAAAATCTATAATTGTAGGTAGATTATGGCTCAATACTTCATCTATATTAAAATTATAAGTAGAATCTAGAGTATAAATACCAGTACTGGTATTAGACCCAATAGGATTTCCCCCTTTAATTAACCAAACACCGACAACCGCAAGTATTAGTGTAATAGATATGAGTATTGTTAGTATTAAATTATTCTTTTGCTTAGTCATATAATATTCCTTTATAAAAATATACTAATATTATAAACCAAATTCAACATTTAAACAAGTTATTTGTTATGAATTAATAACAAGTCTATATTTAATTTTATTTTTAACACTTTTTATTGACAAGGAGTTTTAAAGGTGCTATATTTAAAGTGTGCATATGCACATTATAAAAATATAAGGAATATAATTATGAATAACAATGTAAAAAACCGTTATGCAAGAAGGTTATCAGAGACTAAGAGCTTTGAGTTTAATGGAAATAGTGATAAAGAGAATAAACAAGTTATTATAGAACTTGATGAGCTTGAAGCTATAAGGCTTTGTGACTTTGAAATGTTAAGCCAGATTGAAGCAAGCAAAGAAATGCAGATCTCAAGAGCAACAATTCAAAGATTGCTTCTTTCTGCAAGAAAAAAAAATGTAGATGCTTTTGTTAATAATAAGACGATTATTATTAATAATAATATTAAAAATATTAAACTAAAAGGCGAAAATAATATGGATAAACATTTAAAGGAAGTTATTAAAGTAGCAGTGCCAACGATTAATAAAGAATTTGTAGGTAATAATTTTGGAGGAGCTCGTTATTTTGCAATTTATATGATTAAAGAAGCCCAAAGTAAGTTTGTTGAGTTTATAGACCTGCCACAACACAAAGCAGGGGAATACCCTAATTTATTAAAAGAAAATAACATAGATGTTGTTATTGTAAGAGCGATGGGTATTAATGCAATAAACTTATTAAAAGATAATAGTATAGATGTAATATTAGGAACAACTGGTCAAATTGAAGCAGCAGTAGAGGAATATATAGCTGGTACTTTAAATAGTAATAATCAAACAGCAAATTATGCAAGAAATAGACAAGGTGAACAAGGTTGTGGACGAGGCAAAGGTCATGGTAGAGGCAAGGATAAAGGATGTAATCAGGGTCTTGGTTTAGGACGAAATAAAAATGGTTAATATTATTTATAATAATTTTAATATATAAATTTAAAAAGGAGGATGAATTATGTTTGGAAGAAACAGAGCACATAGAGGACAAGGACAAGAAAATGGTAGAGGACAATGTTGCGGAAATGGTAGAGGACGAGGCAGAGGTTTTGGCAGAGGTCAAAATCAAGGTCAAGGACTTAATCAAGGAAGCGGTAAGGGTCTTGGTAGAGCTAATAATGAAGTACAAGAAAATAGTCAAGACAAACCACTTGATGGAAGAGGCAAAGGTCAAGGACGTGGACTTGGAAAAATTGATGGAAAGTGCAGAAATAAATAAAAAAAGAAGCTTAGCTTCTTTTTTTTATTATACTGTTTATATTTTAGATATAAAAACATAAAGCTTAATTGATACAAATAATAATATATTGCTTTTTTCATAATTATATGTTAATATAATAGTATTATAACTAAAGAATAACATAGGTGGAAATATGACTATAGATGATAAAAAAATACTTGAAAATAAAATTGTTGATATAAGAAGCGAGTTAGAACAATATAAAGAACAGACCAAAGAAGGTAGAAAAGTTGCTATTTTAGGTGCAGCTGTGGCGGGGGCTACAGGGATTGCAGCTATTAGTTTATTTGGCTCGGGGGTATTAGCAGCTACGGCAATTTCTGAAGTGTTATTTTCAACTTTTATACTAGCGGGCATAGGTGCAGGAATTTTTGGTTATCGAAAAATGAAACAAGCACAAAAAAATCATAATAATATTTTTGATAAATTGTCTACTTTAATTATTAAGGAGAACAATATTACATCTACTAGAAGTAAAGAAATTTTTGTTACAAAATCACCTAGAGTAAAAAAGGTACAACCAGTAGTAAAATTAGAAAATGAAGAAGCTAAAGGAGATGAAGTTCTATTATAAAAATAGACTTTAAAATTAAAAAAGTTTAAAAAAGAAGGGTAATTAATTATCACCCTTCTTTTTCTTTTACCCATAAAGCAAAAAACTCTCCACAGTTATTGTTATTTAAAAACTCTAAAAACTCATTAGCATTCTCAAATAATTTATTTTCTAGCATTATTTCAATCAGCAATGCTCCAAGGTAATAAGATTCTTGAAATAAGGGGTATTGAGAGAGTCTTATCAGTTTGCTTGTTAACAAATTTTTATCCATAGTTTTATTATTTGCAATAAAATTATCAATTGCATTTTTGAAGTTTGGTTCCATAACTGTTTTCAAGTATTTACAAGCACTAATTCTTAAATTGTTGGTGTAAGAGTTTTTAATACTATTCCACTCAACAAAGGTTGCATAGCCTTCAATCAAAAACATTGCACCATTATCAAAGCTTTTATTATTGTTTTGCTTTGTTCTAGCGTAATAATGTCCGTGACCTGGGTAAACCTCATGATATATTGTGTATTCAAAATCATATTCATTTAAGGCGAAACTGTTTTTATAAATAATAAGTTTACTTCTTTCTAAATCAGAAACTTCTTTATCCCACCATTCGCCATAGCCATCTTCATCTTTTACTTCAATAGTATAATCAGGTAAAATATTTTTACCAAAATCATTAACAATACTTTTAGTTGAAGATATTTTTGTAAGATATTTTTTAACCTCATTTTCAGGCTTATTTAATGTTATTAAATTCGATTTATGAGGGGTTATATTTTGTTTATTAAAAAACTCATAACGTGCAATTATTTTATCATAATAAGAGCCAAAAATTATTTTAAAGTGATTGGAATGATTAAGCAGAACTTGTCCGTTTTTATTTGCATAGTTAAGAAGCTCTTCGAGTTCATCTTTTTGGCTTAATTTACCGCTATTTAATTGGGTTAAGTAATAATCATAAAGTTTATCCGGCATATAAAGTAATTTATGTTTGTTTTTAAGAGCTAAGTTAAAAGTCTCATCAGCCTTAGTGGGGTGTTCGGTCAAATAATCAAGAAGCATTCCAAAAGAATAAAAACTCTTAAAGTGATCTATTATTTTTAATAATATTGTGGCTTCATTAGGCTTCAATTTTTTTGAGTAATTTAATAATTCACTTTTTAATGAGCTATCAAAAAACACTTTATATTTCCAATCCCAAACTTTTATATAATTCATTATTTATCCTTTTGTAATTTATATTGTATATATATTTTATCATAATAGTTGGTTTAATTGCTAGTTTTTATCCTTGATGTTTTACTATAGAGGCTTGCAAGAATGGAAGAATGAAAGAGTTTACTTATTGGATACTTGTCGTTCAGCTCAAGATAAATATAAAAAAGAAAGTAAGAAGATAAAAAGATGATTTTGAGATGTAATTGATGCTTTATTGATATATTTAAAGATATAAGTTATAATTAAATATATTTAGAGAGGTAACAATGAAAAAAATTAAACAAGTTAAAGATCATCCAATAGTAGTATTATTTATTTTATCATTATTTATTATGGTAATTATAAGAATTTGTCTAAAAGAATATTTTGCTAGCGTTTTAATAGCCCTATTTTTGTTAGATTATATTTTACTTATGGTTTATGCAAATATATATGAAAATAAACTTGGTAAAGAAATGAATTATAATATGGATTATCAAAAACACACTAGATATGGCTTAAAGAAATTTTTAACATTGAGTTTTATTTTTCAGTATATATATTTAATAGAGAAGAATATTGATTTGATAAGTGCTAATTTTAATAATGGAGAGCTTTTTACTATAAATTTGGGTATATTTTCTTTAATATTAGTAATATATTCTTTAATTGCATCACCATATAATAAGATGGTTGAATCATCAAAAACAACATATGAGGACTATACTAAGATGTTATTGGGTTTAGAAGATGAATATTCGTCTATTATAGAGAAAGATGACATTGAATTTTTGGATGAGTTAGCAGGTAGTGTTTATGGGCTTCAAAGAGAGGCAAACTTTTTTATTTTCCTTATTAGACTTAATGTTTTAGCTTTTATAATTTCTTCAATTATAAATATAACAATTTATGATGATTTAAAAATTATAATTGGCTTACTATCGATTATATCTTACTTATTTTCTTTATTATATTTATCAAAAGCAATAATACATATTTTTAAAAATGGTGATAAATATTTTGAAAACAAATGGTCTCAGGATAGGAAAAAGATAGAGAAGCTATACGAAGATAATTTAAACAAAAAGAGCTGATTAACTCAGCTCTTTTTTTATTTAGTAAATAGTAATTTTATAAAGTATTATCAACGCCACATTGACTATCATATATAGTTTTTATTTCGGTGGCTACATCTACAATATTTGAAGTATCTAGCTCAAAGCTATTATTATTTTTAATGCTTTCAAATTCTTCAAAGTCTCTTTTTGCAAAAGAAGCAATATTATCTACAACAAGTGTTTTAAACTCTGTTCTCAAGTCTTCAAGCTCACCTATTTGTCTTGAAATTACACTTTCAGGAGTTCTTGTATTTCTTATTGATTCATCTAGTCCAATATCTGCATTTTTTTTATAAATATCCCAAAATGTATCCACATTATGTTGACTTAAAAAGAGCTTACTATCAATAAACATTCCGTAAGAGTTACCTTCTTTTAAAATATATAAAGCACCAGAAAAATTTTTCCCCAGTTCATCTCTATTAATAGTCTTATTTTTATTATAATTGTAATTACTAGGCATATTATCATTTGACATATTTTGTATTCTCCTAACTTTTATAATTAAGAATAACATATATTGAATTATTTTTCAATATAAAAGAGAATTTATTGAAATATTACAAAAAATAAATTTAATAAAGTAATGAAAGAACTCTAATAAAAACAACCATAAAGAGTGTGCGAGAGACAAAGCTCATTGACCACACAGCAACCTGCAAATATTGTAAGGTGCTAATGTCTAAATGATAAATAAAAAGAAGAGTGACATTAATCACTCTTCTTTTATTAGTGGAGCTGTTGCCGGGATTTGAACCCGGGACCTCTACATTACCATGCGAGATAGCGTTTTAATGACTGCCGACAACTCTATACCTATAAGTCATATAAACAAAGGCTTATAGCAATACAAAAATTAAAAGGTCCTACACTAGAATTTTAAAAGTAGGACCTTTTGGAGCTTTTATGTATTTTTTCATGTGAAATCAGATTTAGTGACTACCTAATTTTATCTAATTCTGTTTAAGCCGATATAATTGAAAATTATGATTTTGTTATGATTATAATTTAAAATGGTTCACGCTCGTAAGGATCTATAGATATATCTTCAGTATCAAAAGATGAATCATTTATATCTATTCCACTCTCATATTCAGAAATTTCTTCAATAGTTTTTATATTAATTTTAGAACCCTTATTTGCATATGATATTGAAAAAATGGCATAGCCTTCAGATTTGCCTGAAACAGTCATCACTTTATGTTCTAAATAACCCCAAGCTCCATCTTCTCGGTCATAATAACCTGTATCATAGTCATCATAATCAAAAGTCATACATACATCCAAAGAAAATTTAACTTCTATATCAAATGTCTTATTTTCTTCATCTACAAATATAACAGCATATCCCAATATGCTATCTACAGAAGTATTATTATCCGTCATTTCAGAATCATCATATGCGTAATGATATGGATCAACATCATCACATATTGCATCCTGTAGTTTATTCTCAATTAATGATTCACCACTATGTTGGAACCAGCGACTGAATGCCTCATTATATAGCTCATGGTTAGCAATTGCTTTAAACAAATCAAATAAATTATCATATAGATGAATATTTGTTAATGGAGTTAAGGATTTTTTCCAATCATTATCGCTGCTTACAACGATAAGTTCTTCTATATTGCTAGATGATTTATACTCAACTAATGAACTTATTGCAATGGCATCAGGGAATTCACTCTTTTTTGTGCCTGATCCAAATGGAGGCAGAACGCTAAAATATTGATTGGTTATAGTTTCTATGTCTGAGTGTGTAACAGAAATTAAATCTGCACTGCATCCTGAAAAAAACTCAGCATATTCTGCTAATAAATCAGCTTCAAGACTAGAAATAACATTTAAAGAAATTAAATCGATATAATTCTCATTTCCCTTTAATAGTTTTATAGGTTTGATTGTATTTTTTAAATCATTTTCCGTTTCTTTTGCTATGCTAATTAAATCTTGCTTGATTTCTTTATCAACAATCTCACTAATAAGTAGCTTGATTTGATTATCTTCACATAATTTCTTTAAAATTGAAAAAAGTCTTCCCTTAAATGAATAATTTTGTCCATAAAATATACATGTATCTATCGCTATATGTTTCATAAATCCTCACTTTTTTTCTTTTTTGGTAAAATTATTTCTATATTTTGATCATCGAATACTTTTATTATTCTCCATGCATAAGTATTAAAGCAAGAAAAGGAGCCATTGCTTGTATTTCCATTTTTATAATGTATATGTCCAGTAACATTTTTGCAATATGTTTCATTTGTATCATCTTTAATATAAATCTTATTAACAACACCCCAATTACCATTTGACCAAGAATTTCTCATTACCATAATTTTTTTAAAACCAACAGAGCGTGCTAATGCAATTAGATTACTATATTCATATTTTTCATTAAACATTTTATACCTCTTTCTTTAATTTATTATAACAGATATAATACATATTATAATAGCTTATGTTATAATAAGTTATATAAAAATAAATAAGATTTTTTACTGTTTTTTGACTGAGGAGCGTATATGATAAATTGGGATATATTTAAAGCAAATAATGAGAAAAAAGAAGACGCATTTGAGGGTTTATGTTATATGTTGTTTTGCAAGCAGTATGGGCAAGATTATGGGATATTTTCATATAGAAATCAGCATTATATAGAAACAAATATAGTTGAACATGAGGGTGAAATAATAGGCTTTCAAAGCAAGTTTTATGAGGGAAGTGCTAGCAATCATATTCAAGAGCTAAAAGAGAAAATGGATGCGGCTAAGAAAAAATATAATAACATTACGGTTTTACAATATTATATATATCCAGCATTTTCTCAAAGTTCAGATACAACACAAACAAAACCACAGTATCAAGTGGAATTAGAGAACCATTCTAAGAGTTTGGGGATTGAAGTTGAATGGGTAACAGAAAGTCAAATAGAATTTCAGTTAAATACTCCTGAAAATAAATATATAAAAGAACTGTTTTTTACTAATCCTGCCGAAAGAAAAATATTTAAATATTTAGATTATCTTGAAGAACTTAAGTCTACGTATTTAGATGGTAGGTTTAGTGAGATTAAACTATCAGAGCAAAGTATAAAAATAAATAGATCTGAGGAAATACAAGAGCTTAAAAATTTTGTTGATGGCGGTGACTCTATTTTAATAATAAGTGGGGATGCAGGAACTGGCAAAACAGCAATTATTAAAGATTGGTATGATAATAGTATTCCAGTTTTATTATTTAATTCAAATGCGTTTGCATGTAACGAGATGATAAATTTTGCATCAGGAGAGGTAGATGCAAATATATTTGATATTTTAAAGATTTACAAGAAAGAAGATAAAAAGGTGTTTATAATAGACTCGGCAGAAAGATTATTTTCATTGCCTGATCAATTTGTATTTAATAATCTTTTAGTAAAACTAGCTAAGCAAAAATGGAAGATAGTTTTTACCTGTAGATCACCATTCATTAGCAATTTAAAAACTATAATAGCCTATAATGATATAAATAATGAAATTAAAGAATTGACAATTGAAAATATTGAAGAGAAAAAACTAAATGAGATTTTTAAAAACAATAGTATAGAGTCTCCACAAAATGAGAAAGTAAAAAAGTTATTGACTATACCTTTTTATTTAAATCAATATTTAAATATATATAATAGTGATACACCATTATTATCTTATGATAATTTCATCTCTAAGCTTTGGGATGTTAAGATCTGTGATATAACTCAAACTAGAAATTCAATTAATATTAAAAGAGAAAATGCGTTTATGAGTATTGTTGAAAACGCATCAATTAGTGGTAACTTTTTAGTAGATGCAGCTGGGTTAGATGCAGGCGCAGTAGAAGCATTAAAATTAGAAGGTGTAATTAGTTATGATTCAAGATATAGAAAATATTTTATTAACCATGATATTTTCGAAGAGTGGGGAATCCATAAAATAATTGCAAGGAATTATTATAATAAAGAAGGTACAAAAAGTTTTTTTGAAAGCATTGGAAGTTCATTACTTATTAGAAAGATGTTTAAAGAACATATGGCTATTAGAATTGCAGAAGATGATGTTGACTTCATTGACTTTATAAAAAATGTTATTCTGAATAAAGAAGATGTTTCTGACTTGTGGAAAAATGAAATTATTGTTAGTTTCTTAAAGTCTAAAAATGCAGGAATTTTATTAGATCATCTATTAAATCCTGAAAAAAAAGATATAGATTCCCTTGATAATGTTATGAAGCTTTTACTTGTAGGAGCAAAAGATATAAATAATACCAGAACAATAAAAGCTGATAATGGGGATTATTACTACAGCATAAACCCAACAGGTGATGGTTGGAAATATGTAATAAAATATCTTTACGATAATTTTGATTTATTTTTTAATGGAAAATCAAACTACCAAAGATTGATAAATATTTTACATGACTGGACTAACCAGAATAGAAAGGGTGAAACGGTTAAATATGCTGGATTAGTAGCAATAAAAACTTTCAATTGCCTTGAGGATATTGAGAATGGTTATATAAACTATAAAGAAGGGGTATACCAAAAATTATTTGAGGTTATAGCAAACTCATCACATGAAATAAAGGCAGAAATTAATATCATACTTGAGAGTGTTATTTCTAATTATAAAGGTAAAATAACAATAAGATACTATGATTTTGCTGAGTTTGTCTTAAAGGAGTGTATGAAGGCTCAATTTATTTATTATGCTTGTACGGATAAGGTAATAAATTTATGTGACAAATTTTTTAGAAAAGTGGATTATGATGATGACGACAGATTTGCCAGAATAATGAATAGTAGAGAGGATGTGGAGGATTGGTTTGGTTTAAATCATCATTTTGCTAAACATAATTTTTTCCCAGCGAGTGCATATAGAACACCAATATATTGGCTATTGAGTGCAGAACCCTATAAAACAATGGAATTTATTTTAAACTTGACTAATTACTCAGTTGAAAGTTTTGTTGAGTCAAAAAAAGATTGGGTTGAAGAAATTGTAGTTCACGTTGGAAGTGAAAAAGTTAAGCAATATTCTAATGATAGGATTTGGAATATGTATATGGGTACTCAGGTTTCTACAGAAATTTTAGCCTCTATTCATATGGCGTTAGAAAAGTTCTTGTTAAATAATTTGCAAAAGTTTAAAGATGGTAAAGACATCGATTTTCTAAAGAGTATGATATTGAAGTCAAAAAGTGCATCAATAACAGCAATAGTAGTTAGTATAATATGTGCACATCCACAAAAATACTATCAATTAGCTGTTGATTTATTGAAAACACACCAAATATTTATATATGATATCCCTAGGCTTACATTAACCAGGTCAACTGGAATGTTTAGGGGCATGAATGCAAGTCACAGGATTTTTGATAATGAGAGAAGTTTTGAGCTCAAAAGAAAACATAGAACAAAATTATTTGAGCATATAATTTTAGAGTATGAAATAGATGGAACATATCTGCCTAAGGAACAATTTATAGGTAGATTAAAAAATATACAAGAGGGTTTTGATCAGCACTATAAGTTTTTAGAAAGTAAATTAAATACCACATTGGCTTTTGCCTTAGCCAGAATGGATGTTAGAAAAATGAAGTCCTCTAAATATGAAGACGGATCAAAAACTGGAGTCATACTCGAATCACAATTAAGTGAAGAATTGGATGCAATCAGCAAAGAAAACCAAGAAAAGACAGGGAAACTTGTTAATTTAACAGGTTTTAACATATGGGCAAGTAAAAGTTTTAAAAAAGAAGAATACGTAAAAGAAGAGTATTCTGGTTTTGAGTCAATTTGGGCTGCTTTTATTCACAATGTTGAATTACAAAAATCAGGAGAAGATATTTTTTCATTTACGATAAAAGGCTCAATAGCCTATGGTTGTGCAGTAATTTTAAGAGACTATGCTAAGAATTTAGATAAAGAGAAATTATCTTTTATTAAGGGAATAGTTGAGTCTAATACTCAAAAAATGATAGCAGATGAAACATATACTTATAACCATTATACAAATCCAATAATTTCATCTCAAATTTCTTTAATTAATATATCTTCAAAAAGTGATGATATTGATAAATTATTCTTTTGTTTAGCAATGTCACATAATGAAAGATTATTTGATATGAGTTTATGTAAAGGGCTGGATTTATTAAAAAGCTCAAAAGAAGCAAGGAAATTTATCAAATTATTTTCTCATTATATTGATTTATATTTAGAGGTAAGTAGTAGTTCATATGGAATAGGTAGAGATACTTTTATTAAAAAATATATTGCAGAGATTAGCAAGTTGCCTAAATTTGCTGATGTGCAGATTGAAGGGAAAACTGTTAATTTTGATAGTTATAATATAAAGACGCTGTTAGAAGTTTTTTATTTAATAGATGCATCAACTTTGTTGGAAGAGGAAATATTAAACCTATTGAGCAATATATCTTCTAAATATACTGAACATAAAAAAGCAGATAAGCATTATAATGATGGAATATTTATGTATGGGTTTTGGGGGAAGCTATCTAATTTAATGATTTTATCAGAATGTAATATTGATAAAATCATTAATGCAATAAAAGATATATTTCAGCTAGAAAACAATTTAAAAGATTTTTTAGAACAAATATTATTTAGCGAAAATACAATAAAAACATATAATAGATTTTGGGATATTTGGTATAGACTGAAAGAGTATGTTCTAACTTATCCAAAACCAATGTATAAAAGATATGGCACATTATCTAACAGAGATAATATGCTAATTGTATATTTATTTGCTTGGGGAAAATGGGGAAGTGAACAATATTTTTGGGCAAGTTTTAAAGAAATAGATATAAAATTTTTCTATGAGCTATTGGATGAACTTAAAGAAGAGCCAGCCATTTTGTATTCTGTGTCTAAGGTTTTATATCATATTGGAAGGCATTTTAATGATGGAATAGATTTAATTTCAAATATAATAAGTATTTTAAATTTTTCAAAATCAGAGTTATTCCCATCTACTCTATATTATTTGGAAAACTTTATACATAGATTTATAAGAAAAAATAAAAGAAAAATTAATACTGATAAGGATTTACGAGCAAAAGTAATTAATTGTTTAGATTTTTTAGTTGAATGTGATCAACCGTTATCATATATTATGAGAGATAATCTATAATAAAAAGAGCCACCATAAATAGTAGGTGGCTCTTTATTTGACTTTTTATTAAAATAAACATATAATAAAAACAATTAAATAACAAAATTAAATCATGACAAATGGAAATATACTGTGGATTTTTAATAATGTTAACTAAATCTTTTTGATGGAGGTAATGTTATGAAAGCAGTCAAGGAAGTGTGTCATGTTTTTTTAAAATTAATAAAGAGGTTGTATTATAGCTTTTATAAATCTATAATGTTTTTCGCTATAGTTTTGGCTTCGACACTTTATTTGGACGAACTCGGAAGTTATTTAATGTCAGTAGGTTTAGATAAAATTATATGGTCAGCAATAGTGTTGATTATAGCTATTCCACAGCTTATATTTTTTGTATTAGCCTTAAGAAATATGGTGTTGAGTTTATTGAAATTCATAAATCCTTTAATTGCAGTTGAATGCATAAGGTCAGATAATAAAACAAAAGTCATTTAATGAACTTGAATTATACAGCATTTGTGGGTTTCGACAATTTTAGAAAGTTTATTCGTTGGCATATTTTGTAAAAAAATGGTAAACTTTATGTAGTATATGTATTTGATGTAAGTAATGTCTTTAATGCAAACATACTTAGTAAAAGTATTGAAGAAAAATATAAATAAAAATAAGGTGTACAAATGATAAATATAGATAATATAAATTATAAATTTGGTGATGAATTAAAAAAGAAAATAAGTTCAAATAGTGTGGTTGAAATAGCGGCTGCAACTTTTTCTATGTATGCATTTCAAGAGTTGAAAAAGCAACTGGAGAATATAGAGGAGTTAAAGTTCATTTTTACCTCGCCTACCTTTGTTAAAGAAAAAATCAAAAAAGAGAGGAAGGAATTTTATATTCCATCATCTATTAGAGAGAAGAATTTAGCAGGTACAGATTTTGAAGTTAAGTTAAGAAATGAATTAACGCAAAAGGCTATCGCAAAAGAATGCTCTCAGTGGATTAAAAATAAAGTAAAATTTAAATCTACAGTTGATAATAGGCCAATGCCAAAAATAATGAACGTTTATGATAATAAGCAACAAACAACATATTTTAATGTAGATGAATTTAGTGCGACGGAATTAGGGTATGAAAAAAACAATGCTTATCCTAAGATAATCTCAGGTAACGAGGATTATGGTACAGCAAAAGCCTTTATTGAAAATTTCTCTAATCAATGGCATGATGAGTCTTTACAAGATATTACAAATCAAGTTATAGAATATATTGAGTCATTGTATGAAGAAAATGCACCAGAATTTATATATTATATAACGTTATATAATATTTTCAATGAGTTTTTAGAGGATATAAATGAAGATTATATTGCTAACGAAAGAACAGGGTTTAAAGATACTATAATTTGGAATAAATTATACAATTTCCAGAAAGATGCTGTTGAAGGGGCAATTAACAAGATAGAAAAGTATAACGGTTGTATAATTGCTGATAGTGTTGGACTGGGTAAAACATTTTCAGCTTTAGGTGTAATAAAATACTACGAGCTAAAAAATGGCAAGGTGTTAGTTCTTTGCCCTAAAAAATTAGGTGATAATTGGAAAACATATACCCATAATGTAAAAAATAATATATTTGCAAACGATAGATTTGCATATGATGTTTTGTATCATACAGATTTATCAAGAGATGGTGGGGAATCAAATGGTATTTTATTGGATAATGTTAATTGGGGCAATTATGATCTTATAGTTATAGATGAATCACATAATTTTAGAAATAATAATGCAAGAAAAGATAGAGAAACAAGATATCAAAAATTAATGAACAATATTATAAAAGATGGTATTAAAACAAAGGTTTTAATGCTTTCTGCTACACCAGTAAACAATAAATTTACAGACCTTAAAAATCAAATTAACTTTATATATGAAGCAGATAACACAAGGTTTAAAAACAATTTCGAATCAGAAAGAAGTATTGAGTCAATAACAAATATTGCACAAAAACAGTTTAATGAATGGCGAGAATTACCACCTAATGAAAGGACTACGAAAAATTTATTAAATAAACTTTCTTTTGACTTTTTCAAATTACTAGATAGTGTTACTATTGCTAGAAGTAAAAAACATATTGAACGTTATTATGATGATCCTAAAATGGGTAAATTCCCAGAAAAATTAAAACCTATTAGTATAACTGAACCTTTAACTTATAATAAAGATTTTTTAATGAGCTATAAAGATATAAATGAAATACTATTAATGATGAATTTATCAGTTTATACACCAACAAACTATATTTGGCCAGCCAAAAGAGAATATTATGCAGAAATGTACGATATAGTGACAGTTACTAAGTCAACATTTAAACAGGTTGATAGAGAAGATAGTTTGAAAAGATTAATGCAAATAAATTTGCTAAAAAGATTAGAAAGCTCGGTGGAGGCATTTAGGTTAACATTAAGCAGATTGTTAACAAATATAACAAACACCATTAATAAAATAGATTCAAAAGATATTCAAATAAAACAATCTGTTTTTGATGTTGGGTATGGAAGCTTTGATGAAAGTGATGACTATATAGATGATCAGATGTCTATTGGTGAAAAAGTTAAAATTAATCTTGAAGATATTGATACTGAGAAATGGAAATTTGATTTAGATCAAGATAAAGACAAGTTAATAAAATTGCTACAAAAAATGAATAAGATTTCGCCTGAATATGATTCAAAACTAATTAAACTTAAACAATTGATATCAAATAAAATTAAAAGCCCAATTAATGGGGAAAACAAAAAAGTTGTAGTTTTCTCAGCTTTTGCAGATACAGCAAAATATTTATACAAACATTTAAATGAATTTATTTATAATAAAAACGGATTGTACTCTGCACTAATTACTGGAAGTGAAAATAAAACAAACTTTAAATGTAGAACGGATTTTAATACAATACTAACCAACTTTTCTCCAATATCTAAAGAGAGGGAACTTTTTGATAAAAACACAATTGAAGAAATTGACCTTTTAGTGGGTACAGATTGTATATCAGAAGGTCAAAACTTACAGGATGGAGATTATTTAATTAACTATGATATTCATTGGAATCCAGTAAGAATTATCCAAAGGTTTGGTAGAATTGATAGAATTGGTTCTAAAAACACTACAATTCAGTTAGTTAATTTTTGGCCAGAGATGGAGCTTGATGAATACATAAAACTGAAAGAAAGAGTTGAAAGCAGAATGAAAATACTTGATATGTCTGCTGGCGGTGGAGAAAATGTCCTAGAAAACAATCAATATGAGTTAGAGTATAGAAAAAAACAACTAATGCAGCTTCAAGAAGAGGTGCTAGATATTGAAGAAATGGATACAGGGGTAAGTATTACAGACCTGGGTCTAACAGACTTTAGAGTAGATTTGGCTAATTACACAAAGTTAAAGGGCGACTTAAGCAATACTCCAATGGGACTTCACGCTGTTGTAAAAAAACAAGAAGATATGCAAAAGGGCGTAATATTTGTATTAAAAAATATAAATGATGATATTAATATAGATAAAATCAATAGACTTCACCCATTCTACATTGTTTATATTGCTAATAATGGAAATATTGTTACTAATCATTTAAATGTAAAACAAACGCTAGATATTTATAGAAAGCTTTGTTTTGGTTCAGATAAGCCAGATAAACAACTGTATGATTTATTTAACAAGAAAACAAATGACGGTAAAGATATGAGTAAATACTCTGACTTACTAGAAAAAACAATAAAGTCTATAATTCAGGTAAAAGAAGAAAAAGACATTATAAGTATTTTTAAGGCAGGTGGCACAAACTTGCTTATTAATGAAATAAAAGGACTAGATGATTTTGAGCTAATAACCTTTTTGGTTATTGAATAGGAGTTAGTATGTTTAATTTGCCAAAAGAAACAGAATATAATTCAAAACTAACAAAAGTGGATTTGTTAAGAAATGCAAGACTTTCTGATATTGCTAAAAAACAGCTAAATAATGTTGTAAAAGAAATAAGAATAACTAATGCGCTTAAAGAGGGCGTAACCAATTTAATGGAAGTAGAAAAGGTTAAAGAAATTTTAATACTATTAATAACATTAAAACACAAAGAAAATATTGATAAACTTATTTTAGAAATGAATAGGTACATACCTTACCATACAGTTTGTGTGGTTGCTTTTGATAATAAGTACAAATCTTATGTTGCCAACAAAGCAACTAGTCTGAGTAATGAAAATAATGCAGTTGTAAAAAAACTGTATTTTAGCAAGTGGCAAAAAGAAATAGACTTATCTTTTAGCTCAAATAATCTAAAAGAAATATATGATAATTATATTAAAAATCACCTGAAAGGACTAGAGGATATAGAGATAAAAGAAACCAACATTGAAAAGGTGGTTGAAATACATGAGGAAGTTCAGGAATTAAAGAAAAAAATTGAGCGATTAAATAAGCTTATAAATAAAGAACCACAATACAATAAACAAATACCATTTTATAAAGAAAAACAAGAATTGGAAGAAAGATTAAACGAGCTGATTAAATACTAATTTAATCAGTTTGTTTGCAGTTTTTATTGAATTGCAGTACACTATAAACAATGTAAAAACAAAAGAGGTAACCAATGAAAGAGTATATAGATTATTACAAAAAACATAGAGAATTTAGTTGGAAAGTTGTACATGCTTTTCAATCTATAGTTTCAGCTTATTATTATGGATATAAAAACATTGACCATGACAACTCTAAGCCAAGAGGTAATTATAGATTGAATATATCTCAATATGAAGATAGTGAAAATAAAACATTAAAAAAATTAGTAGATGCATTATTTGATAAAGGAATAATGTTTGGTGAAATTAAATTTGAAATGGAGACCTTGGTTATTGAAGATGCAAGCCTTTCGGGTAATATTATAAGTTTAATAGAGCCAGTGTATCTAATAGAAGGCGAAAAACCCTTAAATCAAAAACCAATAAATGATTTAATAGACTACTTAATGAGATAATTATAAAAACAAAAGAGGTAACTAATGGAAAAACTAAGAATGGAAACTAAAGATTTAAATCAAGAGAACATTAAAAAACTTCAGGAGTTATTCCCTGAAATTGTAACAGAAGTTGAAACTAAGGATGAAGGTGGAAAGCCGTTTGTTAAAAAGACGGTTAATTTTGATGCGCTTAAAGAAGCTTTGGGTGAGCTTGCAGAAGGTAAAAGAGAAAAATATGCTTTAACTTGGCCAGGTAAACAAAAGAGCAAACAAAAAGTTGGTAAAGCTGTTAATAAAATACTTAGACCAGTTAAAGAAGAGAGTGTAGACTGGGACAATACCAAAAACCTTTACTTAGAGGGGGATAATTTTGAAGTTTTAAAGTTATTGCAAGAAAGTTACCTTAATAAAGTTAAAATGATTTATATTGACCCTCCTTACAATACGGGTAAGGACTTTGTTTATAACGATAACTTTACCGCTGATAAAGATGAATATAAAGAAGAGGCGGGAATGGTAAATGAAGAGGGTCAAAAACTTTTTAAACCTGTTGCCAACATGGATAGTAATGGGCGTTTCCATAGTGATTGGCTTAGCATGATGTATGAAAGGCTAAAGGTGGCAAGAGATTTACTAACTGAAGATGGAATTATTTTTATGAGTATTGATGAAAATGAAATTATCAATTTAAATAAGATAAGTAATGAGATTTTTGGCGAAGATAACTATATATCAACATTGGTTTGGAAGAGTAAAAATGGGGGAGGAAATGATACTAATTTCTTTGCGTCTGATTTCGAATATGTTGTAGTTTACAGTAAAAGTTCATCAAAAGTTAATATAAATAAAGATGAAGATGCTAAAACTACAATAAATTATAATTTAAAAGATGAAAAAGGTTCTTATGCCCTGGAAAGGTTAGATAAAAAGGCTTTAGGTTATGTTAAATCATTAGATTATCCTATATATGACAAAGAAGGAAATGAGTATATGCCCGAACAGCCTGATCCTAATTCACCTACAGCAAGGTGGAGATGGGGACAAAAATTAGCCAAGGAAAGATATGAAGACATTGTCTTTAAAAATGGTAAAGTGTATACAAAGGCTTATATGAAAAATGGGGTTACTCCTAGGGATCTTTTAGTAGATACTAGATTTGGTAGAACACAAGATGGAAAGAAGGATGTTAAAGCTTTATTTGATAATGTAAGTTATTTTGATTTTCCCAAACCAGTAAAGTTTGTGAAATTTTTGTTAAAGATAGCATCTAATAAAAACGATATCATTCTAGACTTTTTCTCAGGTTCTGCAACAACTGCTCATGCAACTATGCAATTAAATGCTGAAGATGGTGGCAATAGACAGTTTATTATGGTTCAACTACCAGAAAGCACAAGCGAAGATAGTGAGGCATTTAAAGCTGGATATAAAAGCATACCTGAAATAGGTAGAGAACGTATTAGAAGAGCAGCAGCTAAAATTAAAGAAGAAACTAAGGCGGATATTGATTATGGGTTTAGAACTTATAAGATAGATGAAAGCAATATGAAAAATGTTTTTTATCACCCTAACGAGATTAAGCAAACACTTCTTGCAGGGCTAGAAAGTAACATTAAAGAAGACAGGACAGGCCTAGACTTGCTATCTCAAGTAATGTTAGAACTTGGTTCAACATTAGATTTACCAATGCAAGAAAAACAGGTAGAAGGTAAAACTGTATATTTCGTAGATAACAAAGCACTTGTTGCTTGTTTTGAAAATTCTTTAAGCAAAGAGTTAATTGAAGCACTAGCGAAAGAAAAACCACTAAAAGTAGTATTTAAAGACAGTGCTTTTAACTCAGATAGCGAAAGAATAAACCTAGAAGAAACATTTAAAAACCTATCACCAAGCACAACGGTTAAGGTAATATAACAAAAGATTATTGGGGGCTTTATGGCTAGCGTAAAATTTTATAAACATACAATAAAAAATGATGTTGAAGATTTAAATGAGCAACATTGCAAGGCATTAGGTAATATTAAAAAGAAAAGATATGATGCACCAGGCTCAATTTATGAGGTATTGTTTTCTTATAATGATGCAGATGGAATTCTTTGGATTTATGGGGAGTATGGTAATGCATATCCATATGGTAAAGATGTAATTAATAAAATTACAAAAGTTAAGAAGCCTAATCCAAAACCTTCTGATGAAATTGAAATGAAGCATCAAATTTTTGCAGCCTATGATTTAAAGATTAAAAGACTATTCGTTAGCAGTTCAAGGTCTACAAGTAAAGAATATAAAAAAATTGAAGAATGGATTAATGGTGCTTTAAATATAACTTTTTATTGTAATAGGATTTTTGGTACTGCCGAAGAATTTTTAGACAATGTTAAATATATAGAAACTTTAAAAGTTATACAAACTAGAAACACCTATAATTGGAACCAAACAATTTTTGATCCTGAAAACAATATATTTGGTTATGGAAATAATGATCAGATAGAGCTAAAAGTAAAGTATAATAATAAAATATCTGAAGTAAAAGAAAAGATAAAGCATTTTATTTTTAAGGCAAAAGAAAACAAGAAAAACAATATTTATGATGAAATTGTTTGCGTTGGTAAAGGGAATGATGGATTTGAAAAGATATTTAATCTTGATGGATTTTCTGAACCAATTGTAATCTATGCAGATAAAAATGATTATGATTTTTATAATGAAGTAGAAGTGAAAGAAAAAATTACGGAGGCCATAAATAATGAATATAATGAAAGGGCTTTATAATAAAGACAGGAAAACGATTATTGTAATTGGTGTAATTGTAAGTGCTTTAGCATTAATAGTAGCATTTTACTTAAATACAAATTTACTAGATAATACTATTATGGCTGGCATATTTACCGCAATATCAATTTTCTTTACTATAAGCTTAAGTGTTGTATCAACATTATACAAAACTGAAACAGCAGTTAAGTATTATAAAACAGAGGATGAGGAAACAGATACTAAACAGACAAAACTTCAAACAGTAAAAAGTTATTTGTCATTAAGTAACTTTTTAAGTGGTATATCAATAATTTTAATAATTGCATCTAGCATTATTAATCAATTGCTATCAAAAGAGGAAATAGTAATAAAGCTTGAGAACATATCAACCAAGGTAAATTTTGCTGAATTATTACAGGGCGTGAATATCGTTTTAAATTCTTTAATTATACCTTTAATAATGGCTGTAATTTATATAGCTGTTAAATTATTTAAATTACTACTCTCACTATTGGAAAGCGAAGCAAAATTAGAAATTAAAAATAACTTAGATAAGGAAACAACTAATGAAGATAAAGTTTAAAAAACAGAAATTTCAATCAGATGCAGTTAATGCAGTAGTCAATTGTTTTGCTGGTCAAAATATGGGTGAAAGCACATATAAGCTTAAAAAAGAAGTTAAGCAGGTTGAGCAAATGACAATGCTAGAGGACTTAGGTTATAGTAATGCTTTAATTAATATTGATGAGACGCAAGTTTTAACCAACATTAAATCTGTTCAGGCGGGTAATGGTTTAAAACAAAGTCCAATGCTTGATGGCAAATATAATTTAACTATTGAAATGGAAACAGGTACAGGTAAGACTTATACATATATAAAAACAATGCTTGAATTAAATAAACAATATGGTTGGAGTAAATTTATTGTTGTTGTACCAAGTGTTGCAATAAGAGAAGGTATTCATAAAAGTTTTAAAATGACAGCCGAACACTTTATGGATGAGTATCATAAAAAAGTAAGATTTTTCATTTACAACTCTAAAAAGTTGAATCAAATAAATGATTTTGCTTCCAGCAATAGCATTCAAGCAATGATTGTAAACTATCAAGCATTCTCTTCTTTTAAAGAAAATGCGAATAATAAAGCAGCAAGAATAATGTATCAGGAAAGTGATAAGTTTGGTTCAGATAGACCTATTGATGTTTTGGCTAAAGCTAGACCAATTTTAATTATTGATGAACCTCAAAGCGTTGAAGGAACTCAAACAGTTCAAGCGCTTAAAAACTTTAATGCGTTATTTACACTTAGATACTCTGCCACTCATAAAAAAGATTACAATAAAATTTATAGATTGGATGCAAAGGATGCATTTGATAAAAAACTTGTAAAGAAAATTGAAGTAAAAGGTATTAAAGATAGTAGTACTGGCACAAGTGGTTATATTTACTTAGAAAAAATAATTATAAGTAAAAATCATAGCCCTAAAGCAAGAATACATTTTGAAAAAATGCAAAATGATAATGTGGTTACAAAGTCCAAACTTTTTGATGAGAAAGATAACTTGCACGATTATTCTAAAATGGAGCAATATAAACACTTTGTAATTAGTAGAATAGTTGCAAATCCTGATGGATTGGGTGGTTATGTTGAATTTACGAATGGTTTAGTTATTGACACAGGCGAAGTTAAGGGTAAAGCAAATGAAAACCATATTAGAAGAATTCAAATTAGAGAAACTATAAAAAGCCATTTAAATAAAGAACAAGAGTTATTTAAAAGAGGTATAAAAGTATTAAGTTTATTCTTTATTGATGAAGTTGCAAAGTACAGGCAATACGATGAAAATAATGAAAGACAGAAAGGCTTATACGCCAAAATGTTCGAAGAGGAATACAATAAACTTGTTAGTGATCAAAAAAGACTATTAAGCATCTCACCTAGTTACAGAGAATATTTAGAAAGTATATCTGGTGATAAAACGCATGAAGGATATTTTTCTATTGATAAAAAAGGTAGAGTAAAAGATACAAAGGGCACTAGTGAAGATGATACTTCTACTTACGACCTTATTATGAAAAATAAAGAAGAGTTACTTGGTCTTGAAAATGATATAAGATTTATATTTTCTCATTCAGCGCTTCGTGAAGGTTGGGATAATCCTAATGTATTTCAAATATGTGCATTAAAAGGTGCCACTGAAAATAAACGAAGAAAACACCAAGAAGTAGGGCGTGGACTAAGGCTGTCTGTAAATAAATTTGGAGATAGGCAAGATGGAGAAATACTCCCTGATGTTCATAGCATTAATGTTTTAACTGTAATTGCAAATGAAAGCTATGAAACTTATGCAAAAGACTTACAAGAGGCTATAGCAGACACATTAAGTAGCAGACCAAGAAAAATTTCTGTTGAATTATTTAAGGGAATTACTTTACATACTGCTGATAAGGAAAGCTCTTTATTTGTAGATTCTGCTTTAGCTAATGAAATTCAACTTTCAATGGCTATGGATGGATATATAACAAGACAAGGCGAATTAACAGATAAATATCATGAAGATTATAAAACTGGAAACCTTAATATTTTGGATCAGATTTTGCCTTACAAAGAGGAGTTTATAAAATTAGTTCAAGATACTTATGAGGTTAGTGTTATGAAAACTGTGTATAATGCAGATAAGCTAGTAACAGCTAAAGTTAATGATGAAAATTTAAATAAAGAAGAGTTTAGAAAACTATGGGACTTAATTAGTCAAAAAACATATTATCAGGTTAAGTTTGATTCAAGCGAGCTAATAGCTGCAGCAGTTAAAAAAATAAATAACGAACTAAGAGTGGCAAAACAGCATGTAATTATAACCACTGGTTATCAAAAGTCAGTTAAAGAGAAAGGCGAATTGTTAGGTTTGAATTCTTTTGGTAACAAAAAAACTACAACTGAAGAAATAGATTCATTAATAGATTCCGGGATAAAATATGATTTAGTTGGTCAGCTGGTAAATGATACAAAGCTAACAAGAAAAACTATTGTAAAAATTTTAACTGGTATAAGAGAAGACCAATTTAATTTATTTAAAAGAAACCCAGAAGAATTTATGAAAAAAGCTATAAATTTAATTAACGAATGTAAATCTATGACAGTTATTAGCTCTATTGAGTATGATAAACTTCAAGAAAAGTATGGATTTGATGTTTTTACTGAAACTCAATTAAAGGGTGAAATTGATTATGATATGATTGAATCCTCAAAAAGCATCATGGATTATGTCAAAGTTGATTCAAAAATTGAAAAAGAATTTGTTTATGAATTTGAGGCTCAGGAGCAAGTTAAAGTTTATGCTAAATTACCTCGTGCATTTCAAATTAAAACTCCAATGGGTAACTATGCACCTGACTGGGCTTTGGTTATAGATAACGATGAAATAAAAAATATTTATTTTGTTGCAGAATCAAAAGGTACGTTGTCAGAATTAGAGTTAAGAGTTGTTGAGAAAAATAAAATAGAGTGTGCTAGAAGACACTTTAAAGCTATATCAAATGGTAACGTTAAATTTGATGTTTTAAAAAGTGCAACTTATAAAGATTTGTTAGAAGTTTTAAATAATTAATGGAGGTATTGGTTATGTGGGTTATATTTATAATTGGTGTATTTGTTTTTACATTATTAGGTGGTCTAATTAAGCATTATGGCGGATAGGTTTTTTAAAAAAGTTAAAATTTTTTAAAGGCTTTAATTATAATGCATATAGCGATTTTAAGGGTTTTAAATTATAAATATTTACTTAACAAAGTGCCATTTTTTGGTATTATTATAGAGGGATAAAAAATTATTCCTCTTTTATTTTTAAACTTTTTAGAACATATGTTTGACAAATGTAATTTTATGTTATATACTCAAATCATAAATTGAATTACTGTTTTTTAAACCTTTGCTTCTATTTAGGACTAGCCCCAGTCCGCTTAGCAGTTTAAGTTATCAGACGAGATACATATTAATTTATTATAGGAGGCTAAATGGAGTTTACTAATGGACAAGATTTAAGATGCAAATGTGGTAGGAAGGTTTTAAAGTGTTATAATTCAAGTGATAGCAATAGTCTATATTTCAAATTACATTTTGATGAAGAATCTATCAAAAATTTAAAATCTAATTATGTTGGAGTTGTTTGCAAGAAATGCAAAAGCACACTCTATTTAGAAGTTGGATTCAAAAATTAAATAAAAAAAATTCGTGGCCCAAGTGGCCCTTCAATAACTCGTAGTGAATGAGTTGGAAGGGATACTTGGGCTTTTTCTTTTTTTAACCATAACTACAAAAAATACTAATTATAAATTTGGAGGATGTATATGGAAAAGATTAAATATTATGATGCAATTAAAGGACAAGAAATAGAAGTAGAGGTAACAGAAGAAATTGAAAAAGCAATTTTAGATTTAGATAAGGATGAGAGAAAGCAAAGAAACAAGGCTTTAAAATATGAATTTTCTTTAGACTCTGTTGAGGATGGAGAAAACTTATTGGTTGATCCTTCTGATAATCCCTTAGAGGCATTAATAAAAAAAGAAACACATGAAGAAAAGAATAGAGATAGGGCAAATAGAGTTAAGCTTTTAAGAAAAGGACTTAAATCTTTAACAAAAAATGAAAGAGAAGTTATGCAGCTTTGCTTTTGGGAGAACTATACTCAAGCCGAATTATCAAGAAAACTTGGTTTGTCTAGGGCTGGAGTTAAATATAGGTATGATGCAGCAATTAATAAATTGAAAGAATTTATATTAAATAATGAAAAATAAGGAGAAGATATGAAAACAAAAATTAAAGATACAAGGTTTTTTATAAAAATGAATATTTTAGAAGACTATCTTGATGTGTTAAATGTATATGAGAAAAACAAGTTTTTATTTAAAAGCAAAAACGATTTTTTAAAGATATGTTTACATAAAGGTTTACAGGATGTAAAGAAAGAAATATCTAATATTGAGAAATCATCAAAAGAAAGAAATCTTGAAGAAAAAGATAAGTCAAAAATTAATAGTAAGCACTTTGAAGTTATTATTGTTTTATTATCTAATATTTATGAAATGCTTATAGGTCTAAGTGTTGGAGAACCTAAAACCTTTTCTACCATAGAAAAAGGATGGTGGGATGAACTACCTGAAAGATTTAGAAAAAAGTATGCAATAGTTTTAGCGGATGAGTAAGATTACATCAAATGTAAACTTTTTTATAGGGTTTGCTCAAACTGATAAAAGAATAAAACAAAATAAGTTTTCGACAGATAAGCACAAGGATGAAAGAAAATTTTATTCATGTAAAAAGGATTACAATTATGTAACCTATGTTGATAAGGGAAGTAAAGAAAAAATTGATTTTGTTGATTACTCTGGCAATAAAGAAAAAAGTTTAGGCGCTTTTAATAAGAAGGGCTTACTGACTAAAGATGAAAAGCAAATACTTAAAAGAAAGCTATCAAGGACTAAAAGTCCTATATGGCATGGGTTTGTAAGTTTTGAAGAATTGTTCGGAAAAGAATATTGTAATGACTATAAGCAAGCTTATGAATTAATGAAACTAGAATTTCCAAAGTTTTTAAAAACGGCAGGTTTTAATATTGATAATATTGAATGGTTTGCAGGGCTTCATACAAATACAGATCATAGACATATTCATTTTTCTTTTTATGAAAAGAAATCTTTAAAAATTCTTGCTTTTAAAGAAGGTTATAGATTTTCAAATGGTAAGGTTAATAAATTTTCAATATCTAAATTTAAAGTAGATGTGGAGTTAAGGCTTAGAAACCTAAAAAGAATATACGCAGATAGAGATGTTTTAGTGAAGAGTGCTAAAGATATGTTGGTTGATCCTAAATTAAATGATTTTATATACAGGAATATAAGAGATTTAAGTGATTTATTGCCAAAAGAAAAAAGGTTTAGTTATTCGAGTGAAAATATAAAACCATATAAAAAATTAATTGATGATGTCACATCTAAAATTATTGGTACTAATAAACAGTTGGCTAATCAGTATGAGATATTTATAAAAGAAGCATTAAGCAAGGATGAAGAAATAATTAAAATTTGCAAAAATAGTAATCTTGATTATAAAATGTATCTACTATCTGAAAGATATATAGGTGACTTGAATAGAAGACTAGGCAATTTGGTTTTAAGTGCGATTAAAGAAGTCGAATTTAAAGAAAGAAGAGTAATTGAAACCGAATATAGAAACAGGTTAGTGGAGAAAAGAATTAAAAAGAATAAGCGAAAAAGGCTTATAAGCAGATCCAATTATTTAAAGAAAAAAGTAGAAACAGAAGCATTCAAATATTTAAACGAACTAACTAGAAAATTAGATAGTTATAAATTTGAAATGCTAAGAAAAGAGGAGGAAATGTAATTATGAAAAAACTAATGTTGTATTTATATATAATTCCATTTTGTTTTATACTAGCAATACTATTTAATAGTTTTTTAAACAATAATTACACGACTTCTTTTGACACTGCATTAATATTTAATTCTAACACTTATAAATACGCCTTACTATTTTTAGGGGTAGCTTTAATGATAATACTCAATAAGCAGTATAAAAACTTTGGTAAAATAAGCGGAAAATCTTTGCTTGAGAGTAAAGAAAGAGATGAGCAGGTTTTAGCTGGGTTAGAACAATCACATTTTCAAACAAAAGAAGAGCTTCAAGAAAATTTTACTCAATATGAATTCAAAAGATTAAAAAAGTTAGATCTTCATGGACTGCCCATAAAGGCTGAATATCAAAACAAAAAATTAAATGTTGTTTTTTCTAAGCCTGCACATAGTTTAATTATAGGAACAACAGGTTCAGGAAAAACAACAAGTTTTGTTAATCCTACAATTCAAATATTAAGCGAGTTAAAAAGTAAGCCAAGCATGTTGATCTCTGACCCTAAAGGAGAGCTTTATAAATTACATTCAAAAACTCTTATAAATAAGGGTTATGAAGTTAAAGTGTTAGACTTAAGAAACCCTTATAAGTCAGTAAAGTGGAATCCGTTAGAGCGACCATTTGATAATTATCAAAGAATGAATAATATTGAAAAAGAAATAATGTTTGATGATAAAAAAAGCAAATGGTTTTTTAATGGAAAGGAGTATGGAGATAAGGCAAAGCTTAATATGGCAGTGCAAATAACCAAACAAGAATTAAATGATAATGTGTATGAAGACTTAAATGATATTATTTCTGTTTTGTGTCCAATTAAAAATAAGAGCGAACCTATATGGGAAAGTGGTGCAAAGAACTTTATTCTAGCAATAGCACTAGCAATGCTTGAAGACAGTAAAGATATAAGGTTAGGTATGACAAAAGAAAAATTTAACTTTTATAACATTATGAAGATTGCTACTAAAACAGATAATGAATGTAAATTGTTAAAGGATTACTTCTTTGGAAGAGATGTTATAAGTAAAGCTGTTAGTTTAAGTAAACAAGTATTAGATGCTTCAGATAAGACAAGAGGAAGTTACCTATCAACGGTTTTTGATAAGCTTTCAATCTTTGCAGATTCTAGCATTTGTAGTTTAACAAGTAAAAATGAAATTGATTTTGGAAGTATTGCTACGAAACCAACAGCTTTCTTTTTGCAAATACCAGATGAAAAAGAAACAAGGCATATACTTGCTTCAATGGTAATACTTCAGGCTTATAAAGAATTAGTGGCAAAAGCGAATGAATATGAAGATTTAAGCTTGCCAAGAAGTGTTCATTTTATATTAGATGAATTTGGCAATCTGCCAGCAATTTATAAACTAGAACAAATGATTACTGTTGGTAGAAGTAGAAAAATTTGGCTAAGTTTGGTTGTTCAAAGTTATTCACAACTTGAAAAGATTTATGATAATAAATCGGCAGACATTATAAGATCAAACTGTAATATTCAAATGTTTATTGGAACTACAGATTTAAAAACAATTAATGACTTCTCTAGACTTTGTGGTAACTACTCAATAATTAGTAAAAATATTAACTTTGGTAAACAAGGTGATACTTCAACAAGTGAAAGCGTTAAAGAGCGTCCTTTAATTTATCCTAGTGAACTTCAGCAATTAAACTCACATAAAAATATGGGCAATATCATTATAAATGTGTTTGGATTTCCTCCAATTAAAAGTAAATTTACACCAAGTTTTAAATGTCCAGTGTATAAGTTTGAAGAAGCTAAAAAAGAAGAGATTATAGGGGAATATTTTGATGAAGAAAAACTTTATTACAATATTATAGATAGAAATAAAATAAAATTAAAAAAGATAAAAGACAGATTATTAAAAGCCAAGGTTAAAGGTGTTTTAAAAGAATTTATGGATTTAAGTTTTGATTTTATTGGTCAAGATAAAAAAGATACATTTAAAGATCTGATTACTAAAGAGGACTTTAATCAAGCCAAAGGTTTTGTTAATGACATTATTACTAAAAATAAAAAGGGGGTAAGTGAATTATTTATAAAGAAATTAAAAGAAATAAAACAAAAATTAGAAGATTTACAATAAAATTAATAGCAATTCATATTGCTATTTTTATTGCGGTTCTGATGCCATTATTTGTAACACAAGTAAAACAAGAAGCAAATATGTTTGCCTCTTCAAATGTAACCCTTATGATTGGTGATTTGCCAATTAATCCAGTAACACCAATAATTCCTAATCCTGATTTATCAGATATACTTGATAATACTACAAATGATTATGAGGTTAACCCTTATGATAAGTTACTATTATATAACATTCAGACAAACATAGAATATGGAACGTTTAAATATCTAGACTTTGTTAAATATTTTGATATTGTAAGAACTGATGGACGCCCTATTTGGAATACATGGGGAGGAATTCAAGCGTTAGATATTATTGATTATAATTTTGAATTTTACTTGAAAACTAAAATGATGGATTATGATAAAAGTGGTTGGTGGGGACAATATAGACAAGCTAGAGTAAAGGATGATGACAAAGGCTATATTGGACTTCAAATTAATGATATGACAACGGAGGATGGCTATGAGGACTATGCACCAGATAACACGATTCATGATTTGAATCAAAATATGGGAGATGGTAGTCATAGAAATGATCATATCAATCCAGGAGATGAATATTATGAATGGGGAGATGGTAATGTTTATATACCAACTTTAAATGATGATCATTTATATTATTTGTCATGGTACTTTAGCGGCAATGTTTTTTATGAAACAGATGTACTTGGTGGAGAATATGAACATCAGCATTTATATAAACCATTAACTAAAGACTTAATAATTAAGAATAGAGATTGGAGCAACGAACTGCTTTTAGAATCTAATTATATAGTAGGGAGTTATTTAAACAATAACCCTATATATTTTTCAAACTTACCTTTTATTGCAAAAGCAGAAAATTTAAATAACTATATTAAGATTGATAATCAGTTTATTGATTTATCAACTTCAAGTCTAATTTCAAGTTATCAGTCAGGTCATAAAATCAATGTAACCACTGAAAATCAATTAATTAAAATTGAACTGGAAGAAGATATTGAAAATAATTACGAAACTTATTATGTTGCAATAGATGCGATGATACCAGATGTTGATTTGGATTACCCAGATAAAGATAGCAACACTCAATTCACCCAAACTCAGATTTTAACAGATGAAAACGGATTTAAATATCAATCAATTGACTTAGGTGTTATAAGAAACTATTGTCAGCTAGATTTTGGTTTTGAAGAATACGAAAGTCCAGAATATGCAACTGTAAAATTCAATAATGAAACTACGGAGCTACTATCAGGGCAAGCTCTAACAGAAGAGGGAACTTATCAAGTTATTGTTTATGACTTGGTGGGAAATAGAAAGATAATTAATTTCACTCTTGATAAAACAGTACCAGCATACAATTTAACCAGGTTACAAAACGATGATAGTTTTATTGTAAGTAAATGGTTTAATGCTGAAATTCCCTATAGTTATACAGGTGGTGGAACTTATAGTTTTATAAATTATGAAGATGCACTAAACAAATCCAAAGAAATTGAAGAGCAAAACCAGGTAACAGACTATTACCTAGATGATATAAATTATTTTACACAGCATAATTTGGTAGCAATTGGTAACACTGTTCAGGTGGGAGATTATTATCACTATAAATCCAGAGAAAACTCTGAGTTGTATGTTTACTACTTTGACCCCAATAGCCTAAATGATGCAATAGAACACTATGCTAAGGAGTTTATAACAGAGGCTGAGTATAACCAGCTTGATGCTTCGTTTTCAAGCAACTACTATGGATTAATGGATGACACTATGTATGACAACTTGATAGATGGTGGTTATTCAATTAATAACTTTATTTTCGAGCAGTTGGACATTAATGAAAGTAACAAAATCTATTATGACTACTTAGAAGATGCAGAAACAAATGAAATGGAATTTTATTATGATGTTTTATTTGAAGAGCAAGTCAATCAGAAGGGACTTTATCAGATTAGAGAAGTTGACCAGTCAGGACTAGAAACTACGTACAATGTTTATTTGGATAAGGACACTCCCAGCCTAAAAGTTAATTCAAAGATATCGGGGGGAGATTATCAAACTCATTATGTAACTATTTACGATATACCTGTTACAAATGAATTAACTTTCTATTATGAAAAATTTGAAATAACAGAAGTTATTGAAAGTGATAAGTGGTGGACCATTGAAATTGTTATGCCTGATTATAGTAAAGTGTATTATAGTTATTTAGACACTTTACCGGAACTATCAGATCTTGGAATCGGCAATTTTGAAATAGCGGTCTATGATAGATTAAACAATAGCTTAGAGTTTGAAGTGTTCATATCAGGACAAGCCCCAAGTGTAGATTTTCAAATAATAAATAATAATTCAGAACTTGAAGTTAAGATTAGAGAAAACGAAACTTTTAATATGGTTATGAGTTTAGAAATCCATAAGAACAATATTAAGTTAGACTATGATGATGCATTAATAAATATTAGTACTGCAAACTTAAACTACTTATTTAATAAAGGTGGAGTTTATCAAGTTATTATTCAAGATAACTTTGGAAGAGAACTGACACATGAATTCAAGTTTGAAAAGGAATTGCCTTTAGGTATTTTAACAGGTATTGAGGATGGTGGAACAACTAATAATGAAGTTGCTTTTTCATTTAATAACACTAAATATTTTGTTGAAGTTTTTAAAAATGATTTGAGCATTATTATGACAAGTGAAGTTATTGCAAGTATGACAACTTATAATTTTACACTTGAAGAAAATGTAAATGATTATTATAAGATTTTACTTCATGATATAAACGACTTAGAAAATTACAATCAATACACTTTTTATATTGATACGATACCACCAGAAATAATATTACATAATGTTGAGGATGGTGGAACAACAAGTTCAATGGTTTATGCTACTTTTAATCCTAATAGTAATATTCTAGTAAGCCATGCAATAAATGAAGTTGATGCAGGATATTATATCTCAGGCAATTTATTGTCACTTGATGGTATTTATAGAATCACAGCTTTAGACGAGCTGGGTAACGTTAGTTTTAAAACTTTTACTATTGATACTAGTTTAAACTTTGGTGTTTATATAAATAATATTTTATATAACTATGAAGACTTAAACTTTATTAATCAAAATGTAAGAATAGAAGATAATGAAGTATTAAATATTGAGGTCAAAAAAGATGATGTTTTATATAATTATAATTTTGGAGAAGTAATAAGTTTAGAAGGCTATTACAAAATAAAAATCTTTGACGAGTATAATAATACAACTTTATTTGAATTTGTAATAGATAAGACTGCACCAACAGTTATCCTTTATGGGGTAGGAAATGGTGGGGTGACCAATACAGAAGTTTATGTTGATTGGGAAGAAAATTTACTTAATGCATTTATCTATCAAGATGGAAATTTGCTCGGCAAATATTTGGCAAATACAATTATAAATAAAAATGCTAATTATGAAGTCTACATTTATGACCTTGCAGGCAATGAAACCTATGTAACTTTTGAAATTGATAAAAAACTCAATTTTGACATCAATGTTTTTGAAGGTGGAATTGCAAGTGGAGAAGTTAATTTAATAAAAAATGAACCATTAGAAGTAGAGGTGTTTTTTAATGGAGAGTTAAATTCAAGCATTGATATTTTAAAAATAACAGAAGAGGGCAATTACAAACTCGTTATTGGCGACTTAATAGGCAACCAGAAAGAGTTTATGTTTGAAATAGTGCAATTACCCATCCAAGGACTTAATTTGTTTTTAAGAGGAGATATAAGCCTTAAAAACATAGTTAAAGATAATGAGATTTATTCATTAGAGGTTGTAGAAAACTATTTAAAAATAACTGAAGAAGGATTTTATTATATAGAAGTTACAGATGAGATTTTAAATAAAGATTTTAATTTTGAAATTGAAATTGATAGTACTGTACCAACTTGTGAACTTGTAGGAGCAGTACTAAATGAAACAACTACAAATGATGTAAGAATAAAAAATATATCAGAAGAATTACAAATGCTTAACATCTATTTAAATGGAAATTTAAAAGACTATGATATTACAAAACCTTTAACTGATTCAGGAAATTATCGTATTGAGCTGGTTGACTACGCAGACAATAAAACGATATATGAATTCAGAAAAGAGTATGGTATGAACTTAAGTACAACCATACTTTTTGGAGGATTAATTGCTTTAGGAGTGGTCTTAATTGCAGGGCTTATTATTAGTTCTAGTAGTATGAGAGTTAAATTTACTAAAAAGTAAATTGTCGACATAGATGTTAAGTAAATACTGGGCCCTCAGTGGGTCTTTTAAAATAGAAGCAGGATAAGAGGTTATCGATTCAAGTTGAAGAAAATTGGCTATACGCCTGTAAAAATGGGCAACCTGCGTGTCGCTATTTTTACATATTTTCATTCAACTTTTGTATCGATAAATTTAAAGAAGTAGGAAACCTACTTTTTTGATTTTGTGAAAGAAAATTTAATAAGAAAAATAGAATTTAAGGAGAAAGAAAAATATGATTAAAAATTTATTATTAGCACCAGACTTTACACCAATTCTAGCACCAGTGATTGAAGTATTGAATGCAATTCTAATGCCAGCAATTGGACTTGTAGGAAGTTTAGGAACAGTGTACTGTATTGTGCTTGGTTTAAGAATTGCAAGAGCGGATGAAGGTGGTTCAAGAGAGAAGGCTAAAAAAGATTTGCTTGGTGCAATTATTGGTTTTGTTACAATTTTTGTTTTAATTGTTGTATTGCAAATTGCTATGCCGATTTTACAGGATTGGGTTAGCACACAATTAGCATAATGATTAAAAACCCCATTTTAGTTATTTGTTTAATATTTTGTAGTAGCAGCTTGCTTGCAGGTTGCGTCACAGGGTTGGTGGATTATAAAACCTATACAAATATTATAAGTGGAGTTCAAACAAAAACTGTAACAGATGAATACAACTCAGTTAGCCTAGATGAGCTTATAAATATAAAGCACTTTACTGGAGAAGTTCAAAGTGCTTTATATGATGAATTGATAATAATTAATCAAAGCAGCTACAAGACTTTAGCTATTTGTTTTTATGTGAAAACCGAAAAGGATACAGAGCTAAATTTTGATTTGTACAAAGACAGTAATTTAATTAAATCGGTTACTTCGAACTTTATACAAAATGAAATTCAAATAGTAAATATAAATTTTGATAATACAGTTGAAGTTGCATTAGTAGAAAACTTGGTAATAAAAATAAGTGAAAACATTGAGGGCGTTAGAAGTGAGGTTCAAACAAGCTTTACTTTTGATGACTTACTAATATTTTTTAAGGAGTAGAAAATGGATTGGTTATTAGACATATTATTTCAATGGATATATAGAATACAATCAGTTGTCTGTGTGGCAATTGATTTCATTAAAGAAATATTCTATGTATTATCAGGAATAGAGAAAGTGAACATTAATGGAAATGAAACCGATTTGCTTTCTAACTTCTTGCTATCAGATACTGTAAAAAATGTTTTCTTATACATATTGCTTATAGCGGTAATTATCTTAGTGTTTTTTATAATACTTGCAATAGTAAAAAGCGAATATGAAAGCAGTGGAAATAAAAAGAGTAAAACCAAGATACTTAGTAACTCAGGAAAAAGTTTATTACTGTTCCTATTAATCCCTTTTATATTATTATCAGGTATTGCCATGACTAATGCTATTATGTCTTCAATTAATAATAGTATGAATCCTTATGTTATGGATATGGAAGGAGTACAGGTAACAATAGGTGGAGAGATTTTAGTTACAAGTGGTCATAATGCATATATAGGGGATGATTTAATTAGATCAGAAATAGAGCAAAAGTTTTTAACTGGAGAATATGATTATGCAAATATAGATTTAGTTGGTCAATATTATGACTTTGGTCAAATTGACATATTAGTAGGGCTTGCAGGAAGTATAGTTATTTTAGTTATGTTTGTTATGAGCGCGGTTAGCTTCATTCAAAGAATATTTGATATTATATTTCTATATATAATCTCACCAGTTAGTATTAGTACAATACCAATTGATGAGGGAACAAGATTTAAGGCATGGAAAGATATGGTCATTGCAAAAGTGCTTAGTGCTTATGGAATAATTCTAACTATGAATTTATTCTTTATCATCATTCCTCAAATACAAGCTATTGTATTTTTTGGTAATGTATATAAAGATGGATTTATTAGACTACTATTTATTATAGGTGGAGCTTATGCAGTAACAAAAGCTAATATAGTAGTGGCTCAGCTTACAGGTGCCCAAGCAGGCAATAATGAAACACAACAATTATTTGCAAATATAAGATCTGGCGGTAATATTACTAAGGGTATGGTTGCAGGTGGGCTGGCTATAGCAGGTGGAGTAGCGGGAAGTGCTATAGGGGGTAAAACTTTCTTGAAAGGAGCAAACCCCAGAAAATATAATACGCCTAAAACAGGTTTTATTGGTGGTGTAAAAACTGCGCTTAATACGAACTCATTAAAACAAAGTGGCGGTGCACTAGAAAGTAAAAACATAGGAGATTCAGCAAAACTGTCAGATATGTCAACAGGTAATCTAAGGGCATTTATTGGTGGCGGAATAGTTGGTGGAACTAGAAATATTAAACAAAAGAAACAATTTAAAAGACAACAATCAATAGAGAGTCAAAATAAACTAAAAGAAGAAATAAAAAAGGAGATTGAAGATGTTGAGGATAATACCAAGAAAAACTAAAATTAAGTTCAGGTTTTATAAAGATATAAGCATACTTGATATGATGCTCGGGCTATTAACACTTGTAATTTTATCTTTAACAGTTACAAGCAATTTGCCAGACAAATTTAAAATATCAACTATTATTCTTATGGTGGTTGCTCCCATGTATATAACCTTTGAAGACGAAAGGATTTATAGGCTACTATTTAACTTTATTAGGTATTTATTTTCAGCTAAAAGGCTGAGGAGTAAAAGCAAAAACAATAATATTGAATTTATAATGCCATATGATAAAATTGAAGATAATTTAATTTTAAATAAGAATGGTAACTTTGTTTCTGTCATCAAAATAAATCCAATAGATATTTATATGATGAACGAACGAAAACAAAATTATTTAATTGATAATGTTTTAAATACAGCTTTAAAAACTTTAAGCTATTTTCAGCAAGCGAACATAGTCAAACTAGAACAGCCTTTGATACTTGATAATTATGAACAAGAGGAATTGAACAAGCTTGAAGTGTTAATAGGAGCTAAAGAGCAAGACTTACTAACTGAAGAAGAGTATAAGAAAAGAGTTGATATTGTTCAGGACAGATTAGAAGTTATTAAAGCAATTAATAAAAAACGCAAAATAAAGCACTCAGTGTTTTATTTTTGTATTTACGATGTTAGTAAAAATAACTTGAATGAAACAAGTGAATTTATTACAAGCCTATTATCAAATAATGTACTTAATGCAAATAAGTTAAATAATGATGAGTTATTAAACTTTATTGCTTATAGCTTTAAGGAAGATATTGATTATAACGCAGAAACTTTAAAAGCGGTTTATCCCAATAAGTTAAAGTTTGGAATTCTTAAAACAATACAGGATGATAAAAGATTAACTCAGTTTGTAATAAATGATTATCCGTTAAAAGTAGGCAATGCATGGGCAGAAGAACTTTATAATATACCTAACACAAAAGTTGTAATGAAGTTAAGACCTATTGAAAAGTATAAAGCCATTAAAAGGGTGGACAATGCAATTGCGGAAGTTAGTAGTAATAATGATATGGGTAGAGCAAGCGCCTCACTTCAAAAACAAACCCATTTAGAAAGTTTACAAATTCTGTTAGAGAATTTGCAGAACGAAGATGAAATGTTTTTTGAAACCACTATTATTGTTACAGTTTACGATGAATTAAAAATGAGCACTAACAAAAAGCTAGTTCAGAATACATTAAAAAGACTTGGCTTTAGATTTAACGAAATGATTGCAAAGCAGATGGACACTTATGGAAGCAACAGCTTTTCAACCTATAATAATATAAAGACTAATAGAGGCATAAATTCAAGCACAGTAAGTGCAGGTTTTCCTTTTATAAGTGATAGCATTATGGATGAAAAAGGTTTGCTAATTGGTGAGAACAGTTTGCCTGTATTCTTAGACTTCTTTAAAAGAGATAATGAAAGAGTAAACAGCAATATGATTATTATTGGCAAATCTGGAAGTGGTAAAAGTTATGCCACTAAAAATATCTTAACGCATCTAGCAAGTGAGAATGTTAAAGCGTTCATATTGGACCCGGAGAATGAGTATGGAACGCTAGCACAAAACTTAGGTGGAAAAGTATTAGATGTGAGCAGTAGTAAAGATGGAAGGTTGAATCCATTTCATATAATACAAAGTTTAGATGATAAGAATATGGATGGAAGTAAAAATTCTTTTTATAGCCACCTGCAATTTTTAGAAGAATTTTTCAGATTGATTCTTGTAGGTATTAAAAATGATAGCTTAGAACTTTTACATAAACTAATTTTAGAAATGTATGTTCATAGAAACATTAATGCTTATACAGACTTTAATAAAATAAAGGCTAAAGATTATCCGACTTTTGAAAATTTAATTGAATTAATTAAAAGTAAAATCAAACTAGAAAAAGATGAATACAATATGTCTTGTCTTAAGACTTTGAGCAATTACTTAAGTAAGTTTAAAAAAGGCGCAAGAAACTCTGCACTTTGGAATGGTCACACAACCTTTGAAGCTAATGAAAACTTTGTGTGCTTCAATTTTCAAAAACTATTATCAAATAAGAATAGTGTGATAGCAAATGCACAAATGCTTTTAATATTGAAATGGCTAGAAAACGAAGTTCAAAAAAACCGAGATTATAATATCAAGAATGGAGCTAATAGGAAGATAGTTATTGCAATAGATGAAGCTCATGTATTCATTGATGAGAAACATCAAGTAGCACTTGATTTCATGCACCAACTTGCAAAAAGGATTAGAAAATACAATGGTAGTTTGATTGTAATCACACAAAACATTAAAGACTTTGTAGGAAGCCCTGAAATTGAACGTAAGAGTAGTGCCATAATTAATGTGAGTCAATACTCATTAATATTTAATCTACCACCAAATGATATGAGTGACCTAATTAAGCTATATGAAAAGGCAGGTCAGATAAATGAGCGAGAGAGTGAAAATATAATTTCATTACCAAGAGGTTCAGCTTTCTTAATTGCTAGCCCAAGTAAAAGAACAAATATAAATATTGTAGCAACTCCAAAGGTATTGGAGTTTTTTAATAGTTAAAAAATAAAATTTAGGAGAAAGAAGTGGAATATAAAAAAATGACTACTGAAGAAAGAAAACAGCAGGTAGAGAATTTAGTAGGTCAAGCTGAAGAGCAGTTGACTGAATATTTAAAAAGTGGGAAGTATAAGGACTTCTTAAAAAACATGAGTAATTTATATAACTACTCAATTCATAATCAAATGCTTATTCTTATGCAAAGAGAGGATACAACAAAAGTAAAAGGTATGAGTGGTTGGAACTATTTAGGGAGATCTGTAATACCTGGAGAAAAAGGAATTAAAATTATTATACCTATTATTAAAAAGGTTGAAGCAGAAAATGAAAACAAGGAATTAATAAAAGAAACAGTTAGTAAAGTAATTGGATTTAAAGCAGGTTATGTTTTTGACATAAGTCAAACCAATGGAAAAGATATTGAACTTTTTAAATTTGATCACATTGCTGAAGATTACTTTAATGAAGTTGAAAGTGCATTAAGAGAATGTGTGCCTAATTATAAAGTGATTTACGCACCTAAAATCAGCAGTGGAGCTGATGGTATGTGTGCTAAACAAGTGAAAATTATTACGGTTAAAGAAGCTATGCCAAAAGAAAAAACCTTAACAACTTTAATTCATGAGATTGCCCATTCATTTCAATGTGATAATAACGCTAAAAAGTTTGCAGGATTATCCGATAAAGAGATAAGGCAAGTTAAAGAAATTGAAGCTGAAAGTGTAGCCTTTGTAGTTAGTCATAGACTTGGACTTAAAACAGAAGAGTTCAATATGAGTTATATTGCAAATTGGTCAAATGAAAAAATTGAAAGATTTAAAGAAACAGTTGGTGAAGTTAAAAGAATAAGCACTAAAATTTTAAACACTATTGAACCAATTATTGTAATGGAATCAAAAATTGAAGAATCTAAAGAAAATATAAAAGAAAACGAAGGAGAAATGTAAATGAAGAAAAATTTAAGTAACATTTTAAGTATTATTACAATAGCATTATTTATTGTAGTAATTACAATAGCAGGGATTACTGTTAGTCAAAATAACAATCAAATAAGCACCATAAATGAGAGTAGTGAAAATTTAACGGCAGAGGTTGACACCGTTCAAAGTAATATAGAAGACTTATGGATACATACAGACGAGTTGGATGAAAATCAAAATGAGAACATTAATAGTGTTCAAAATGACTTGTGGGATATCTATTATGAACTAGATAACACGCTGAACAACTTAGAGATAAGCTCAGATGATTACACTTATGATGAAATAAGAAACGAGCTAGACAACTTATATTTTACTTTAAGTGAGAATCAGATGTTTACCGATGAAAGGATTTATTATTTAGAAAATGAATTAGCCATTATGAGAAACGATATCTATAATGCTTGGCACGAAATATCTATGTTACAAAACCTTAATAATAGTGAATTTATTTTAAGAGACATTCACCAAGAAAATAGTATTGAAGATATTTATATTGACTTTATGGGTATGGATATTACACCACAAAATTATGATGACTTAGTGAATATGACAAGCTACAATAACGACATTTGGTTTAACTTCAATATTGATATGTTCAACCAAGTTATCTATTTAGATATTTACAGGGTAGATGAGTTTGGGAATCAACTGTCAAACGAATTAGAAAACAGTATTGTTTCAGTATCAATGGCATTTACTGTTGATAATGGAAGTATTGTAGATGAAATTGAAGTTATGTTCGAAGATCTATTTGTAATCTTTTTAGATAGCTATATTAGGTTTGATTTAGATGATAATGAGATTATCACCTATGCACATAGCACTCTAGACTACAATGCGCTTGCAGTTGAAGTAAATAATCTTTATATGAATATGCAACCAACAACATTATACAATTATAATTTTATTCAGTTTGAACTTGATTATTATTTTAATGGACAAAGAGTGTTTGGTTATTACGATATCAATATAAATGTAAACATTAATTAAGGAGAGGTAAGATGGGGAAAATTAAAGTATTAATAAAAGAGCCTTATAAAAAGGCGGAAGTAAAAGAAGTTGGAGATGACCTTAAAAATTGGCAGGCTTTGGTTGGCGGAACTATTCAAGTGGTAGCAATGCCAGGAGTTGAAGAGGTGGATATTATCTGTAACGATGAGGGTAAATTAGAAGCCCTAGACGGCAACTTCTTTTTGCCAGAATATGAAGATTGCATTGTAGGAACAGCAGTTATGGTTAGTTATAATGATGAAGGTGATTTTATTGGACTAAATGATGAACAAATAAAATTAGCAAAAAGCTATGTTGAAGAGTATGAGTTAAAACAAGGTGAAGACCTATATAACGATTATGAAACTCTTTATGGTAAAGCAATTAATAAAATGAAAGAAAAGGAAAAAGATGACTTCGATATGTAGTCATCTTTTTAATAGAGGAGAAAAAATATGCCAAATTGGATAACAAATAGATTAACAGTAAAAGGACCTAATGCTTTAAAAGTGGTTAAGACTCTTTCAACTAAAACAGAAGATGGTGAAATTTTAGCACTTAACTTTAACAAAATTCTACCTATGCCAGAAGATGTATATAAAGGCAACTTAGGTAGAGCAGAAAGAGAAAAACACGGTAAAAACAATTGGTACGATTGGAGTCTTGCTAATTGGGGTACGAAATGGAATGCTTGTGCAAGTGAATCAAAAGATAATGTAATAACATTTGATACGGCTTGGAGCCCAGTTATTGACCTAATTGTAAAACTATCAGAAAAATACCCAGAAAACACTTTTGAGTGTGAGTATGCTGAAGAATTTTTAGGTAACTTCACAGGCTATGTGGTATGTAAAAATGGTGAACTGGAAGAAGATGTCCAGCATGAGGATGACAGCCGTGAGGCTTGCGATTTAGCGCTTGACCTTTGGGATATGGCTGATGAGTTTACTTATAATGAAGAAACAAATAAATACGAAAGAATTAAACCAAAATCAGAGAATGAAGGAGAAATGTAAATATGAAATATTTAATTAAAGGCGAGCTATATGATCCAATTAAATGCGGAGACGAAAAAGATTGGTGTTGTGGTGATGAAAATACAAAATGTGGAGACTGCGGATGCAATACTGGCGATAACCATATTTCAGGCTGTGACATCGAAAGGTGTCCAGCTTGTGGAATGCAAATGATAACTTGTGACTGTCAACCAGTATATGAAGTAAGTGATGAGGATTCGTTAGATGAAGGACTTATTTTAAAACTAACTAAAAAGCAAGATATCGAAAGAGAAATTTTTAAAGAAGAGCTTGAGTCATTTTTAAAAGAACCAACAAGCAAAGAAATTGAACAAGAATAAAAAAGAAAGAGGGTTAAATAATGATAAAAATTGAGGAGTTAATACATCTTGAAACTAAAAGAATTGCAGAAAAGTTTAAAAAAGAATATTTGGATTGTAAAGACTTAATGCAAATAACTGGGTTGGGCAGAGATAATGTTAGGTCTATGATGGCTAAAAAAGACTTCCCTAAAATTAATGTAGGTAGAAGAAGGATAGTTAGTGTATTAGCTTTTGTGACTTGGCAAACTACAAATGAATTTAGGAGTATTTATGGCGAAGAAAACAAGTAAAACAAGAAGAAAAAATGGCGAAGGATCTATATATCAGCAAAAGAATGGACTATGGACTGGTAAAATATGGGTAGAGAACCCTGCTACAGGTGAGAGAAAAAGAAAAACTGTTTATGGTAAGTCAAGGACAGAAATTGCTAAAAAACTAGTTGAAATTTCTGGCTCAATGACTCCTCTAAATTCTAAAGAGTTTAGGAATAAAAGTTTTGGTGATTTATTTGAAGAGTGGTTATTGGTTTTTAAAAAATCTGCCGTTGCTCCAAGAACTTTTGAAACAAATATAATGCACTTTAGAAAGTACATAAAACCTTTTGTTGGAAATATGAATATTGGAGAAGTTACAGCCCCAGTAGTTCAGCAAGTAATTAATGAAGCTTTAATAAAAAGGAATGCAATTAATACTGCTAAAAAATTAAAGATTTTGTTTAATCAGTTTTTTGAATATGCAATTGATACAGGTTTTGTTGAAGCTAATCCGACTGCTAGGATTAAAATAAGAAATAGAAATATTAACTATGAGAGCAGAGAAAATATTTATAAGGCTATACCAAAAGATGAAAGAATGAGGTTTATAGAAGCTTTGAATGAACATGAGTTTTTAAAGCCGCTATGCATGACTATGATGTTTGCAGGTCTTAGAGTTGGAGAGGTTTTAGCTGTAAGATGGGAGAATGTTGATTTTGACAATAAAACAATTAGTGTTAAATCAGGGGTTATACGCATCCCATTTTTTGATGATAAAGGTAGAACATTATATAAAAAGACCTTTATTGGTAATACAAAAACAGCTTGTTCTGTTAGAGAAATTCCAGTCCCAGACATATTGATTGATTCGTTAAAGGATTGGAGAAAATGTCAATGGGTTAGAAAGCAGTTAACAGGAGTTGATTTATTAGCTGAAAATGCAATAGTTTTTGGAAATAAGGATGGGACAGTAAGAACAGTTTCTGGAACAAGAAGGATTTTTGATAGATGGAAGAAAAGAGTAGGCTTGAATAATAAGAAATTGCACTTTCACATGTTAAGACACACCTATTCAAATATGTTATTTGAAATGGGCGAAAACCCTAAGGTAATTCAAATGCTGTTAGGCCATAAATCAGTTAAAACAACCTTGACTGTTTATAATAGTATTGATACAAGTTATTATAAAGAAGCTACTGAGAAATTAAATAAACTTTTTAATGCAGAAAAAATGCAAGAGTATAGAGAGTTTGAAAAAAAGAAAGATATCCCAGCTTTAAAAAGAAGTGAAGAGGAGATAGAAAATAAGTATGACGATCCAGAGATAGAATTTCTGGAAAAAATGCTTGCAGAAAGAAAAGCAAAAATGAAAAATCAAAAAGATGATTTTGATATGTGATAAAAGTAATTTAATTGACAAAACACATCTTATAAGTGTAATATTATAATAAAATATGTTTAGGAGATGTGATATGGGATTATTCGATAAATTAAGAATCAAAAAATGTAGTGTTTTAAATTCTATAAGGATTGTTAATGAGGGAGATTTAAAAGATATACAAGAGGAATTTGAGGCAATAAGCGATAACCATACTAAAAATTTATACTATGGTTGGTTTTTAGACAGGTTTCCTAATCGTAAGTATATTGATAGAGTTCGCTATGCTACAATGGAAGTTCTTTATGAAGGGTTTGATAGTGATTATACAAGATTTTTACTAAAAATAAATAGTGAATATCCAAATGCATTTGGTTTACAATGCATTAATAAACTGTACTTGGATTCTAAAATTGATTTATCTAATCCATGCTGGAATAATCCTTCAGTTTATATTGAGCATGCGGGAAAAGGGAAAACGATTTTTAGAAAAGATGGAGATGAGTATATAGGGGAATATCAAAATTCTTTTGAGGTTAGTAGAAATGCGATATGGAAAAAAATTAACTATATTGCGCTTGTTTCTCTCCCTAAAAATATAAAAGAGTGGAGGGAAATTGTACCAGAGTTCGGGATTGATGCTCTTATAAATAAAAAGAATGGAGATTTTTATGGACTTGAAACAATAGAACAGATAATTAATGGCTGGGAAGAGAAAAATAAAGATTAATATAAAAGAGCTAAGTGATTTAGCTCTTTTTTTGTGTTATAATTAATAAAAGGTTGTGAAGGTAAAATGGTTTTAAGAGAAATATTAGATGATGTATTTAATACATCATGGAAAAGATCTGTCAAAGAAAATCCTAGTTCAAATATAAAAAGGGGTTTTATTAAAAAAATATATTTAAGTACTTGTATAAAATATTATAAAGAATTACAAGAAAAAAACATTAAAGTGGATGAAACAAATACCATAACATTTTTTGATACATTTAATTATGTTTATTATTATCATCTATTTAGAGTGTCACATTTATCTAATGACGAAAGAGTTTTAATTCAGAAAAAAAAAGATTATCAGAATCAACTTATAAGTAGAATAGCTAGGCATATGGTTTTAAATGAAAATATGAATGTTAAAATTAATAAAACGACAGCTCAATTTTCTCCAGAAATTGTTGCATATAATATGACTATTAATTTAATGTTGGATGTGTTAAGGAATATTGTTGGTAATGATTTAAGAATGAGTGGATTAAAAAGCTTATTTATTAATTCTTGCGTAACCATGAAAAGCATTATTAATCTTCTTGCTGATGGACATGAAATGGATGCTATTATTTTATGGAGACATCTTTTTGAAATGGAGTGTTTATTGAAAACATTAAACAAATATGACGACAATGTTTTTGCATCATATTATGCTCATCAAAAGTACTTAGATATTGAAGATGATAAGGGTAAAATTAACGAAGAGATAGATAGAGAAATAATTGAAAGCATGGAGAAGTTTAGTGTTAATAAAAATGAAAGATATAGTTTTATAAACTATGGCTGGATGTTTTCAATAGATGAGTTTAAAGATAATTATAAGAAAAAATACAAGCTTAGCTTTAAAAGTGGACTTGTAAAAATAACATCATTAGAGGACGGATATGATGCATATGCTAATGCAAGTAAGATAACTCATCCATCAGGATTAACATTGACAGTATCTAAAAGTAGTTTTTATTTATTTGCGATGAGGCAATTAAGATTTAGTATTTTAAATATAATTAATATAGTAGAAAAGTATTTTGATCAGTATAAAAATTCTGTAAAATATGAATATTATTTAAATCAATTTTTAAGGACAAAAGGTGATTACATATTTATAATAAATGAAAATCATAAAATATTGGAAGATAAACATAAATTATAGTAGGACCATTTAGGACCTTTTACACAGTTTTACATAGAAAAAGGCAGAAAACTGATATTTTCTGCCTTTTTATTAATTTTTAAAAGTTAAGCCAAATTTTGTTTTAAAAAGTGGAGCTAAAAGTGGGGCCTATTTTAAATAATGTTAAAAACAGCCATTTTGAGATAAAAATAAAAAATCCCCATAAGCCTTATAAATAAAGGTCTATAGAGATTTTTATATACTTGGAGCTAATGACGGGGGTCGAACCCGTGACTTCTTGCTTACCATGCAAGTACTCTACCAACTGAGCTACATCAGCATATAAATTTATGGTATATTTTATTAAATTTCAGGGCTAAATAGGGCACATAATTTCTTTACCAAAATAGAGCCCGATATAGGTAGTGAAGAGGTCCTTTAGCTACAATATAAGCAATAAGTGGCCGTAAAACCCTTAAATTTACAACTGCTGTACTTTTTTTATTAAAAATTTACAGCCATTTACAGCAATTAATTAAGATTTTTCAAAATTTATATAAGTCAACAAGTATTTTGGGGCTAGGGTTATTAGATGCTTAAGTTTATTAAAAGAACATGATAGACAAATAGAGAAATATATGCTTTAATAGATTAACTAAAAAAGAGGTATTACAAATGATACTATTATTTTTGATGCTAGGAATTGCATTTGGAACAACAAACCAAATAAGTCAAGAGTTTACGGTTAAAAAATACGGGCATAAGGTACATGTGTTTTTAAAATTTTTATTAAGCATGCTTTTAACATATATAGTAAATGTCATATATAAACTTTTTACTATAGGGAGTAATGATTTAATAAAAGTACTATTTGATTTTAAATTTATATTTAATATAGAGTCAATATGGTTATTGGTAGCCTTTCTAGCTTCTACAATTATTACTGCGGTTTTAGTTAATAAACTATTAAAAACTTCAGCAATATATATTTTAGGAATAATAACAAAATTAAGCATGGTAATTGTGTTGGGTACAGAAATTATTTTAGGCAATTTAGATTTTTCTGTTGAAGTTATGCTGGCGATAATAATATTTATTGTCGGGCTATTATTAGTGTTAAACCTAACCAAAATAAAACAAGTAAAAAATATTAATAAAACAGCATTTTTCAGTTTATTGATTATTGTTATTTTTGGGGTTGTACACCCTTATTCTCAACAGACGATTTTAAACATGGAACTAATTAACAAAGAAACCCTATTAATAATAAGCTCTCTAACAACGAGTATGTATGGATTATTTTTTCTTAAACCAGATATGGCAAAAGTAAAAAAGGCAATAAAACCATACCTTATTCAAAGCAGTGCACATGTAATCTCTACTTTTGCTCTTATGGCAATTATTGAAAGCTCTATGACGACTTATGTTTTTGCATTAGGCGCCATGGGGGTTGTTACAACAGTGTTTTCTGCAATCGTATTAAAAACAAAAATTAATAAGTTGCAATATTTAGGCGTTGTCCTTTCCATGATTGGTTTTGTTTATATGCAAACACTATTAAATGGATAAAAATACATATATTGACAATAGACTAGTAGTTTGATATAATTAATAAAAAATAAAAGAGGTGAATAATTATGATTTTAGGCGATACAGAAATGTCTGCATTAACTTCAGATACTAATCGTTATGAAGACTTGGAGTTAAATGAGTTAAATGAGGTTGTAGAAGATAATAAGAAAAATCAAAAAACAAGCACTCGAAAAACTGCTGCTTGGGGAATTATTACAGCGGGTGTAATTGCTGTAACGGCTATTATCAATCCACCACTAGCTTCTTTGGCAATGATACCGGGTTTTATTGCTTTAAAAAACAATGGTGATAGGATTGACTATAGAGATAAGACAGAATATGCTAATAGCATCATTTCAAAAAAAAGTGGATATGAAATCGGTAAAAGTTTTGAAAAAGACAATAAACAAGAGTATGAGAGCTTTGTTGGAAATGAAAAAAGCATAACAAAAAACAATGACTATGAGTTAGGGGCATATTAGGTTGTTTTGATGTGTAAGAAATATAATAAATTATAAAATTATATAATAAAAAAGAGCTGAATTAATCAGCTCTTTTTTATTTACAGCCATTTACAGCCAATAGGGGAGAGTTAGATAGATTTAGCCCGATTTAGACAGTTTGATAGAGCACCTTTTCGCTATTTGATTACAAGTGTGATTTATGGTAATTATAGTGAAATTTACTACAGCCAATTACCCTAAAATTTACAGCCAATATATTTTGACGATTTTGGCGCATAAAAAAAGCCCCATTTTATGGGGCTTGTAGTGGAGCTATCGCCGGGATTTGAACCCGGGACCTCGGCATTACCAATGCCGTGCTCTACCCCTGAGCCACGATAGCATACTCCTAAAAAGGACTAAAATATTAAGTTTTTGTGGGTTGTTTGAAATTGCTTATTTTACATTACCAATGTAGTGCTCTACCCCTGAGCCACAACAGCATACGATTAAATTATAAATTCTATAATTTGTTTTCTTGGTGGTTTTTGATTATCTTCCTGGTTCTATATCATGTCTATTTTTAATTAACTTTTGGTTAAGTAAAGTAGAGCAGGCTAAAACTGTGCTAAGCTTCTCATCCATTTTTTGTCGTTGAGCATCTTTAATATCGCTATTATGAAAGTTGACGTAATTTTTATAGTCTTGATTGCAAATATGTTTAAAATACTTCACATCGCTTTTTGAAAGATTTGTTAAAAGGTTATTTATGTTTTGTTCGTTCTCTTTATAATCAGCCGTATTTAAATTATTACTTTTTTCTAATTTTGATTTTCTTGAAACCAATTCTTTAAGATTTGTTAATTGTTTACTTTCCATAAAAGCTCCTTTGTATTTGCTTTTTTAAGACGCAGGTCTTTTCCGCCCATATTAATAAGCAAGCTATTTTGTTTGTTCATAAGTCTACTAAATATTCGTTCGCCGTACTTATCAATTAAGTTCCCTGGGTTAAGGTTGGTGTTAATAATTATGCTTTTATTCAGTCCAATTCTTTCATTAATTATTAAAAGCAAATACTCAAGCGTAACGTTTTTATAAACAGGTTCTGTACCTAGATCGTCTATAATAAGTAAGTCACAATTTAGTAGTGTATCAAGCATTCCCACTTTAGTGTTATCAAAAGTTGTGTGATATTTAAGTAGTAAGTTATTTAAGCTAAAAGCGGTGGTGAAATAAGCTGCATAACCCTTTTTAATAATATCTTTTGCAATAACTTTGCTAAGATAGGTTTTGCCAATTCCAATTTCACCAGAGAATATTAAAGTGTTAATTTTTGTGGTTTTAAAATTGTTTGTAAATTTTTTACAAAGCTCTAAAACCTTATTAACTTGCTCTTGGTCTTCTTTTTTGAAAATTGAAGTGTCGTAACTATCAAGTGTAGGTAATCCATTTAAATTAATTTGGCTAGCTGCCATTTGTCTTTTGTTAAGTTCTTGCTTGTAGCAAATGCAACGTTTACCATCAATCATTCCGCTATCATCACATAATTTACATGCATAGTTTGCCTCTAAATCAGTCTGTTTTAAACCAAGCTCTTTTAAAATTATCAGTTTTTTTGTGGTAATAGTTTTAATCTCTATATCTACTGCTTTGGTCGATTTATTTTCAAGTCTAAGTTTTGCTAAATCCAAAATTAAAGAACGCTCTTTAATTTCAAGCTCGAAATATTTTTTGTCTGCGTAAGCTGTTTCTTTATTTGTTGTAGCCAAAAATTGTGCTAGTCTTCTCTTAGCACTATATTCGTTATTAAGCTTTTGCACAATTCTATTTCTGTCCATTAAATATCAACCTCGTCTAAATTATCAAATAGGGCACTTAGCTCATCACTTGAATAGCTTCTGCCTTTAAAATTTTGAGTAGTTTTTGTGTTAGTGACTTTTACGGGTGCTTTAAACTTTTTAGCAGCTTCTAGAGTTGTAATTTTGTTCTCATGCCAGTTTGCTAAAATTTTGTTTAAGTAGTTTATATTTTTTCCAGCTGATAGTTCGCCTGCATATAAAATTAATTCTAAGTTGAAACCCCAGCTATAGGTCCAGGTGCGGTAGCTACTTCTATCAACACTTGTAACATTTCTTAAAAGTCCTAACTTATCTAAAATTTGTTTAATCTCTTTATCGGTAGCTGAAACCTTATTTATGTACTGACTAATAGCCTCAGCTGAAACAAGTCCAAGCTTATAGAATTTATCTACTGTGCTGTTCATCCCTTCAAGTGTTCTAATGCTTCTTTTAAAGCAGTACGCAGATACATTTAAAAGTGTTTCGTTACTAAAGCCTTTACTAAGCCATTTAGCAATGTAGTTTTCTACAACAATACCCAGATTTTCGTAGTATAGACCCATATTTTTTGTAATCTGTTTTGCAAGATCATACATATTGTTAAGCTCATTCTGATAGCTTTCAATCTCAGCATAGTCAAGAAGTTTTAGTTCGTAATACTTAGTTAGTTTACCGCCAAGTTTGTTAAAACCACCTTTTTTGTTTAAGGTTTTTGCAATCTTAGTTATGGTTAAATGTAGGAAGCCAAATTCGGCTGTCCATTTAAGATAAAGGTCACGCTCTTCAACGCTAACTTTTCTTCTAATGCCTAATATTTTTGCAACATCTCCAACAAGCTCATCATCTTTTTTATAAACTTCAAGTTGATTTGCTAGAGCTTCAAGGTCTCTAATTCCGAATTTCACAACCCAGTTTTTGGTAAGGGTTGAAATGTATTTATAGCCAATGTCACTGCCTTTTAAATCTACCGCATATTTAACAATTTCAAGTAAAAATACTGGTGTTATATGTAAACTTTCAATAAGCTCATAATATTCTTTATATTCAGTAGGAGTTAGCATTCTGCCAGTAATAACTTCTTGCACCTGAAGGTTAAAGCTTGCATATTTCTTTTCATTAAACTTCTTTAGTTTGCCTAGCCCTTTTTTAATAGGTAAGTATCTAACTTCAATAGGATCAGTATCAAGTATTTGAACTAGTCCCTCTTGTTGCCAGTAATAAAAAGCAGACTCAACGTCTTGCTTATCAAGGTTTAATACCTTTGAAAAACTCTCTACAGTATTATCGCTACTAGCAGAGTCAGTGCACTTGTAAAGTCCATATAAAAAAACTTTTACGCACTCTGCTGGAGCATATGGTAAATGCTCGTTAAAAAAAGCATTATCTATGCTGGTAGAGTTCTCTATTATATTTTGGCTAGAAAATTTGCAAAAGCTCATTATTGTATCCTTTTATTTTTAAAGTTAAGTTAATTATAAACTGTATGGGGCAATTATTCAAGCTAATAGTAAAAGTTTTTGAGTTAGTTTTGTGTGTTCTAGTAAAAGACACACAAGCATAAAATATTTTACTTAAGTTTTAAGAAGGTGACAAGTTGAAAAAGAGTAAAAAATTAATATTTATCATGCTTAGCTGCGTGCTAATGTTTTCTGGCTGTAGTGGGGCTTATTTAGTTAAAAAAACCTCAAGAGGGCTTAATAATTATGTTATTGATGCAATCATTGATGTAGAAAATAAAACAGTAGACGCAAATGAAAGTTTAAATTATGAAAATAATACGGGACAAGCGCTTAGCGAAATGAAATTTAACCTCTACCCAGTTGCATTTAGTCAAGGTGTAACCAATAAGCCAGTGAGCAGTTTGAATGAAGAGAATGCATACCCAAATGGTGTTAGCTATGGCGACATTGAAATTGATAAGGTGGAAATAAATGATAAAGCAGTAAACTATTTTTTTGAAGGCATTGATAAAGATATTTTGGTTGTAAATTTTGAAAATGACCTAAAACAAAATAAAAGTGTCAATATTGATATTGATTTCAGTTTAACCCTGCCTAATATTAAGCATAGGTTTGGATATTCAGAAAATGCCATAAATTTAGGGAACTTTTACCCTATTGCGTGCATTTATGAAAATGGCGAATTTGTTACTAATTCGTATAGCCCTAATGGTGATCCTTTTTACTCGGAGCTTAGCAATTACTTGGTTAAGCTTACATACCCAGGTGACTACATACTTGCTAACACGGGGGTAAAAACAAATACTGAAAATAAAGAGGGTAATAATAAAACAACAATGAAAGCACTAGCAGTTAGAGATTTTGCAATGGTACTAAGCGATAAGTTTGAAGTAAAGATAGAAAGAGTTGGAAACACCGATGTTTATTATTACTATCATAATGATGGAAGTAGTGATAGGTCGCTTCAGGCGGCGGTTGATTCCATTAAAACTTTTGAAGATATGATAGGTGATTATCCGTATGATAGCTTTAGTGTAGTGCAAACAAGCTTTGTGCACGGCGGAATGGAGTACCCAGGCCTTGTTTATGTGTCTGATGAGCTGAACAACTATGAAGACTATATTAACGTTATAGTACATGAAACAGCCCACCAGTGGTGGTATGGAATGGTTGGAAGTGATGCATTTAAGAATGGTTGGCTGGATGAGGGGTTAACCGAGTACACAACAGCACTATTTTACGAGAGGAATCCTCAATATGATATTAAACTTGAAAACATAATAGGTAATGCTAAGACCGCCTACACTATGTTTGTTGATGTGTATGAACAAATTTTTGGTCAGGTAGATACCTCTCTTACAAGAAGCCTGAACGAATATGACACAGAACCAGAATATGTCTATATGGCATATGTAAAAGGAATGCTACTGTTTGATAACGTTAGAAGTGTTGTTGGCGATAAGAGATTTTTTAAAGCAATAAAATATTATTTTGAAGTAAATAAGTTTAAAAATACGAACCCTGATGAGCTTATAAATTGTTTTGAAAAGAGTACAAATAGAAATTTAGAAGGCTTATTAAATAGCTGGATTGATGGAACAGTAATAATAAAAGAAGCCTGATAAAAGACGGTCAACTAGCAAAATTTGCTAGTCGTTTGTTTACCGCCATTAGCTTGCCAAAAAAATAGTTATTTGTTACACTTAAATCACGTTAAAAGGAAAAGATTTATGAAACTTGTAACCTTAGCCAGTGGCAGTAAAGGTAATTGTACATATTTAGAAACACGAGAGGCAAAAATTTTAATTGATGCTGGTTTAACTTTAAAACAAATTGAAGTTAGACTAGGTCAAATTGAAGTTGACCCAAGTGAAGTTGATGCAATTTTATTAACGCATGAACACTCTGATCACATTAAGGGTGCAGGGCGTTTTGCAAAAAAACATGGTGCTAAAATTTATGCCCACAATTTTTTATGGCAAGTTTTAGGAAAAAAATTAGGCGAAGGTCTAACAGATTATGTAGACTTTTTCAGTGATGACTTTTTTATTAAGGACTTAACAGTTTCTAGTTTTGAAGTTCCTCACGACAGTGCTTATTGTGTTGGTTATAATTTTTATTTTGAAGGCAAAAAAATTAGTATTGCAACAGATTTAGGACATACTAATCCTAGGATAATTGAAAGGCTAAAAAACTCAACTATTGTAATTTTAGAGGCTAATTATGACGAAAAACTTCTTAGGCAAAACCCTAAATACCCCGTTTTTTTAAAAAACCGAATTTCATCTAGTCGTGGGCATCTGTCTAACGAAAAAGCAGGTGAAGTAATTGCTCAGCTTGCTGGTAGTAATGTTAAACAAGTTATTCTTGCTCACCTTAGTGAAGAGAATAATGCTCCTGAAATGGCATTTAACACGGTTAAAAAGTTTCTCCTAGAGAGGGGAATTGAAGAGGGTAAACATATTTTCGTAGATGTAGCACATCAACATAAAATAGGCAATATTTTTAAATTGAAGTAGTTGATTTTTGACTTTATAGGAGGCAAAATGAAAAAATATTTCAATTTTTTTATTATAGTATTAATAGTTGCGAGCTTTATGTTTGTAAGTGGAAGAGTTGATATTAACAACATAAATAACAATGGACTAAGTAACATTAATCTATCTGAAGGCATTGAAAACGCCGATATGACACCGAGGTTAATTTCGACAAATGATAATTTAAGTAGTGTTGAGGTGAGCCGCGGGGTAAGCCCGGCTGTTGTTGGAATTAGTAGCGAACAGTATACTAACTATAGCGTGGGAAGTGGCGTAGCTATAGCGAGTGGGGGCTACGTTTTAACAAATAAACACGTGCTTGTTAATACTGGTGCAATTAACCTTTATTTGGCTGATGGATCACAAGCTAGCGCTAAGTATATTTGGGGAGATAATATATTAGACCTTGCTATTATTAAAAGCAGTATAGACCTGCCTTATTTGCAAATAGCTGAGGGTGATGAGGCTAAGGTTGGGCAAGATGTTCTTGCTATTGGAACTCCACTGCAACTACAGTTTAAGCACAGTGTTACAAAGGGTATTGTTAGTGCTCTTAACAGAACAGTTCAAATAGATGACGATGGAAATGCAGGAAGCTATATGCAAAGTTTAATTCAGCATGATGCCAGCATTAACCCAGGCAACAGCGGTGGGCCTTTAATTGATTCAAATAGCAAGGTTATAGGTATAAACACTTTAAAAATTGAATCAGCTGAAGGAATGGCTTTTGCAATTCCAGCAAGTGTTATTAAAGGAGTTGTCGAGAGTGTAATAAAAAACGGCACTTTCCAGTCTGCATATATGGGTTTGTTTGCTTATGATGCGTCAATACCTTATTACTATAAAAAAACTAAGAGGAAAAAAGGTGTTTACGTAATAGATGTGGCGGGAGATTCTCCAGCAGAAAAAGCAGGGTTTAAAAAAGGAGATGTTATTGTAGCTATTGATGAAAAAAACATAGACTCAATGAGGCAGTTTCAGACCAATTTTTATTCCTATAAAGAAGGTGACAATATAAAAATTAAATTCCTGCAACAAGGGCACAATAAAATAGTGGAGTTAACCTTAGGTAAAAAAGAAGACAATCAAAAACAAAAATAATTAAAATAAAACACTTAGCAAGTAGTTTGTTAAGTGTTTTTTGTTTGCTAAAAACCCATACTTAATATATACTAAAAAGTATATTAAACATTTTTATTAAAGGATTATTATGGAGCAAGAAAAGCAGGTAAGTTATAGCATTAAAGACAGTTCACATGTTTTTTTATATGCTATTTTAATTCCACAATTAATTGGCATTTTTGCAGGAATTATAGCACTTATAGTTGCGTCTTATATTGATATGGACTATGAGCAGCTCGTGAATGATATGGCTTTTACTTACATGTCTTTATTTATTGCACAGTTTGGCTTTTTGCTTGTATATTTTGGCTACAATAAGCTAAAAAACATAAACTTTGTAAAAGCTTCAAAATTAAATATAAAAGTCAACTATAAACAAATTATTATTGGTATTTTAATTGCAGTAGCCAGCCTAATTGCCTTTTCGCCTATTATCAATTTGGTAGATTATTTAATTTCACTAACAGGCTACTCAGTGTCTGGTAATTTTCCTATAGATTTAACCTCGACAAGTGGTTTTATTGTAGCTATCGTTTCTCTTGCGATACTTCCTAGTATTTCAGAAGAATTAATTTTTAGAGGTGTAGTTTATAATGGGCTTCAAAAGCTTGGCAAAAAAAAGGCTATTGTTTTAAGTGCGATTATTTTTGCACTAATGCATCTTAGCATTCAGCAAACATTTTATCAAATAATAATTGGCTTAATTTTAGCATATGCTGTTTATATTACAGGCGGTCTTATAGTCAGTATTGTCATGCATTTTACTAATAATTTTATTATAATAGTAATGGGATATATTGCTATGAAAGCGGGAGAGATAACAGAGGTTGTATATAATTATAATTCCTTTTTCGATTATGCGCTACCTGTTATATATGCTGCCTTAGGTGTCGCTTTAATACTTTCATTATTTAAACTTTTAAAGTACGTATCACCAATACCTAAAGAGGTAGAAGAGATTAATTTATCCTTAAAAGACTCTGGGCAAGAAGATCTTGTTGATTTTGAGGATATTAACAAAAAACAAAAAGAAATGAGTACACTAAGAACTGCATTTTTAATAGCTTCAATATTGTGGCTTTTATCATTCGCTGCAGGTTTATAAGGAATAAAAATGAAAAATAAAAACTTATTTAAAATTAACTTAATATATTTTATTATAATTGTGGCATTTGTTATAATTAGAATTTTTAGTAGCCTTGGTGTTTTTAACTTTTTAGATTCGGAAATTGCCAGCGGTGTATTTACTATAATAATTCAGGTAGGCGTAATGTTTATTTTGCCTATGACACTAATATTTTTAATATTAAAAAAGGGTATTAAAGGTACTTTCGAATTTTTAGGCTTTAAAAAAATCTCATTAAAAAGTGTGTTCATTGCAGTGTTAATAGGTGCTCTTGCATTCTTTTTAAACCTCGCAGTATCCACAGTATTTAACGGATTAATTGCTTTTTTTGGTTATAATCCAACAGGTTCAGGCGAAACTATTATTTATGATACATTATTTAAATTTATTCGAGCAATAGTGTTTATTGCTGTTCTTCCTAGCATATTTGAAGAAATTACTCATAGGGGACTTTTACTAAAAGGTTATGCTAAGGAAATTGGCTACAGGCGTGCCATAGTTTATTCTTCACTTTTGTTTGGTCTTATGCATTTAAATGTAGGTCAAGTATTTTATGCTACAGTGCTTGGAGCACTAATAGGTGTTACAGCTATTGTAAGTGGGAGCATTTTCCCAGCCATGATAGTGCACTTTATGAATAATGCAATCAACGTGTACCTAGTGTATGCGGGGCAAAATAATTTTGTAGGTAAAAACTTTTATAACAACATAAATTCCTTTTTACAAAACACAAATCCGGCAATAACTTTTACTGTTGCCTTTACTTTCCTTGGGCTTTTAGTATTAATGCTTACTGTTTTAATTTTGAAGTTATATAAAGAGCATACTATTAAAAATTTAACAAAAATAAAAGATAAACTAGAAAGAACACTAGACTCTCATATTTTTGAAGATGAGAGGATACCAGAAGCGGGCGAACTTGCCATAGTTAATAGTGTTTTAACAGAAAAACTAAGACCATTAATTCCCGATTTTTCTAACATTAAATCACCACTGGATATAATGCTTCCAGAAACAGAACAAGATGAATATGTTCCAAGTATTTTAGAAAATATTTTCTTTTATGGTAGCGTATTTTTAGGCGTATTAATTACAATGTTTACCTTTATTTGGGGTGTTGTATGATAAATATTACTATAGTTGCCGTAGGCAATTTAAAAGAAAAATATTGGACTCTTGCAAGTGATGAGTACAAAAAAAGACTAGGTGCATATTGCAAAATCAACATAGTTGAAGTAAAAGAAAGTCAAGCTAATAAAAATGCCAGTAAAAATGAAATTTTGCAAGTAAAACAAAAAGAAGCAGTAGATATTAAAAAGCATTTAAAAGGATACATTGTGGCTCTTGAAGTTAAAGGCAAAACCTTTAATAGTGAAACTCTTGCAAGAGAGATAAATAATTTAAGTGTTGGCGGAACCTCACACATTACTTTTGTTATTGGCGGTAGTAATGGAATGGATAAAGAGCTTAGTAAAAGTGCTGATATGAAGCTTTCTTTTTCCGAGTTTACGCTTCCTCACCAACTTATGAGAGTGGTACTTCTTGAACAATTATATAGAGCTTTTTGTATAAATAATAATAAAACATATCATAAATAAGAAGGTTATATGAATATTGAATTTATGAAATTGGCTTTACAAGAAGCCAGAACTGCATATAAAAAAGATGAGGTGCCAGTAGGTGCCGTTCTTGTTTGTGATGGTAAAGTAATAAGTACAGGCTATAATAAAAGAGAAAAAAAACAAAATGCACTACTTCATGCTGAGATTATTGCAATTAATAAAGCATGCAAGAAATTAAAAAGCTGGCGACTTGAAAACTGCGAGTTGTATGTAACCCTAGAACCTTGCAGTATGTGTGCTGGTGCAATTATAAACAGTCGAATAAAAACCGTCTACTACGGGGCTTACGACAAAAAAGCAGGAGCTTGCGGTAGTGTAGTTGATTTATGTTCTAATAAGCAGTTTAACCATAACCCAGAGGTTAAAGGCGGCATTATGGAAGAAGAATGCGGAAAATTATTGAAAGACTTTTTCAGGGCAAGGCGAAAAGAGAACAAACAAAAAGTCAATTGACATTTGAGTAAAACTCTTATAAAATAAGAATAGGAAATAAAGGAGCTGTATATATGGATGAAGCAAAAAAGATGTTAGATGACGTTGATATAATTATTTTACTTAACGATAATAAATCGTTTAAAACAAGTAAGAAAAGTTATAAGTTGAAAATTTTTGGAAAAAGCATGATTGACTACGTAAGAATGGCAGTTGAAGGTGCTGATGTAATTGAGGTTGAGGCAAGTCGTGATGACGATGTATTATCTTTGGTGAAACCACATTTAACAGATAAAAAATATACAGTTGTGTTGTATGCAGACACTCCACTTCTAAAGCGTAAAACCCTTTTGGATGTTTTAGAATACGTAACAATTAAACGCTTAAGTGCGGTAAAACTAACGCGTGGATATGTATTTGAAAACAGTTACTTGAAAGATGTTGAAAAAATTTACAACCCACAACCTGCTTATTTTGACGAAGAAGATTTTATAGCAGCTTACAACTTAAAGCAACTTGCAATGATCGGCGATATTATGAAAAACAGAATTTTAAGTTTTCATATGAAAAACGGCGTAAGAATTTTAGACACTGCAAATACCTATATTGATGCTGAGGTTAACATTGAATCTGAAGTTGTAATTTATCCTAACAATTATATATATGGAAAAAGTTACATCGAGAAAGGTGTAAAACTAAGAGAGAATAATGTAATTAAAGATTCTTACATTTTGGAAAAAGCTGAAGTTACAGCAAGCCACATTCATAAAAGCGTGGTTGGAAAAAAATGTGGAGTTGGACCTTTTGCATATTTACACGGTGAAAGTGTTATGGAAGAAAAAAGCCAAGTTGGTGCTTTTGTTGAACTCAAAAAAGGCAAGCTTGAAAAAGAGGCAAAAGTAAAAAGACTTAGCTTTATTGGTAAAGAATAACAACCAACCCTAAAAATATACAAAAATATAATGGACAAATATTCAATTAAATGTTCAAAAATGCCTCTGAGAGCGTCGATAAGTCGCGTGAAATCGCTATAAAGCACGTAAAATGGGCGAAAAACATAAATATATCTATCAACAAATATAGAGGTATTTATGAAAAATAATGGGTTTGAGGTTGTTTTAGGACACGGAGTAATAGTAAATTCTTTTAATAATATTTCAAATAATGTAACAATTGACAGGGGTACTTTAATTATGCCGTTTAATATTATTTCAAATAGTAAAATTGGAAAAGACTGCATTATTACTAGTTCAAAAATAATTGATAGTGAAATAAAAAATTATGTAAAAATTGGTCCTAACGCAAATTTAAGACCAAACAGTAAAATTGAAAATAGGGTTAAAATTGGTAACTTTGTTGAGGTTAAAAATAGCCATATAAAAAGAGGCAGTAAAGTTGCCCATATGAGTTATATTGGAGACGGCGAAATTGGTACTAATTGTAACATTGGATGCGGTACAATTTTCTGTAATTATGATGGTAAAAATAAACACAAGACAATTTTAAAAAATAATGTATTTGTAGGAAGTAATTCTAACTTAGTAGCACCTATTAAATTAGGACATAATTGTGTGGTTGGTGCGGGTTCAACTCTAACGGATGACGTAGAACCATACTCACTTGCAATTGCAAGACAAAGACAAAAAAATATAAAAAAATACGTAAAAAAGCGTAAAAAAGGGTTAAAAACAGCTAAAAACGCATAAATAACCCTTAAAAATATAAAAAACAAAGGAAATAAGAAATATGTTTTTAATTGTAGGACTGGGTAATCCTGGTAAAAAATATGATAATACTTACCACAATATTGGGTTTAAAGTATTGGACGAATACGCTAAGAGTAAGGGCGTAAATATTTCAAAAAAGAAAGAGAAAGCTTTAATTTTTGAAGGCATAATTGATGGCAAAAAAATAATACTTATTAAGCCTCAAACCTTTATGAATTTAAGCGGTAAAAGCGTATACGCTCTATCTAAAAGATTCAGGGTAAAACCAAGCCATATTTTAGTGGTTTTTGATGACATTGATCTGGAGCTTGGAAGTGTTAGATTTAGGCAAGAAGGCAGTGGTGGAACTCACAACGGAATGAAGGATGTTGTCAAATTTTTAAACACAAATAAAGTGCCGAGAATTAAGATGGGCGTAGGTAATGACCCTAAAGGGAAACAGACCTTAGCCGACTATGTGCTTAGTAACATTAGTAAACAAAAGCTAGAAATATTAGAAGAGTCGGTTAATACAGCCGTAGAGTTAATTGATGAATTTATAGCAAATGATGGACAGTTAGAAAATAAAAGTGTAAACTAAACTTTGTTATGTTAAAGAAGATTATAGAAAAACTTAATATAGACAGTAAGTATGACGGTATATACGGCGCTGTAGAGCAAAACAAAAGTGTTAGTGTTTTTGGTACAAACCTACCTGAGCGCACGCTTTTTTTAAATAGCTTTGGTAGACAGGTGCTTTATGTGGCAGAAAGTGTTAAGGAAGCGTCTAGCATTAAAGAGTACTTTGATGCCCTTGGTAAAAAGGTAGGTATCATTAACTATAAGATGTCAGGCTACATCCACCACTCAGCCGAGAGAAACTCACTTTCGGAGAACTATTACAAAAATTTATTCAACCTAACCAATAATGATTTAGACGTGTTGATTGTTACCCCTGAAGTACTAATGCAGAAGCTACCAACTAAAGAAGTTTTTGAGCGTAATATACTAAGCCTAAAAAGAGGTTTAAGCTACGACTTTGAAATGCTGGCTGGACAACTTGTTAAAATGGGGTACAAAAGGCACTCAATGGCCGAGAACAAAGGCGACTTCAGTATAAGGGGCGATATCTTAGATATTTTTCCTGTCAATAATGAACTACCCTTTAGAGTACAGTTTTTTGATGAAGAGATTGAAAATATAAAAAGCTTTAATGCACTTACCTATACTACAATTTCAGATGTCGAGAATATTACAATAAGTCCAAATACTTTAATTTTTTTAAATGAAGACGAACTGGAAGAAACTAAAAATAAAATAAGAAAGGCAGTAGATAAAAGTAAGCTAGAACCCAATTTTTTAGTTAGGCTAAATAACATTGTAGAAGATGTGCTACTAAACCTTGGTTTTAATAACAGAGATATTAGCCTTGCGTGGTGCTTACCTTTTATAAATAACTACAGTGCTAATATCTTAGATTATTTTAATCAAGATACTATAGTTGTGTTTAATTCGACAAAGCAAATTGTTGATGAGATTAATATGCTTTATAAAGAATTCAATTCAAGTTATAAAAACCTATTAGGTGCTGGAGAAATTTTAAGTAGTCATAAAAAGTTCTATTTAAGCAAACCCGAGCTTTATGATAATCTTAATTTTTACACAAAAATTGCATACCAAAGTTTAATTTCTCAGAACAATATTTTTGAACCTGATATGGTTTTTAGCGTAAAAAGTTCGCCAGTTATTAACTACTCAAAAAATTATAAACTGCTAGCTAATGATATAAAAACTGCCCAAAAACTGCAAAAAAGTGTGATTTTAGGTGGTGAAAACAGTTCTAGCAGTGTTTATTTGCAAAAATATTTGAAAGAACAGAATGTTGACACACACTTAATTACCACTTTAAATCAGATAACTGATAGCCACAATGTTTATATTTTAACTAAAAAAATCAAAAAAGGTTTTTCTCTTACGAGTGAGAAATTAATTATTATTGGAAGCGGACAGCTGTTTGATAAAAGAGCAGTAAAACGAATTAGAAGTAAAAGTAGGAAAAATACTTTTACTATGCCTAAGGTAAATGAGTACGTTGTTCACGACACTCATGGAATTGGTCTTTGTGTTGGAATTGAAAGATTAAAGTTTACAGGAAATTATAAAGATTATATTTTAATTAAATACGCTGGCTCTGATATGCTTTATCTTCCTAGTGAGCAAGTTGAGCTAATTAGCAGTTTTGTTGGTGGCGAAGAATCACCACGACTTAACAAAATTGGTGGGGCAGAATTTTCAAGAGCAAAAGATAAGGTTAAAAGAAGTGTTAAAGAAATGGCATTTGACCTTGTTGAGCTTTATGCAAAAAGGCAAAAACGAATAGGTTTCAAGTTTGAAAAAGATAATATGTTACAGCAAGAATTTGAGGTAGCATTTGAGCACACCGAAACAGAGGACCAAATAAGTGCAATAAATGACATCAAAGCAGACATGGAAAGTTCTAAGGTTATGGAGCGTCTTATTTGCGGTGATGTAGGGTACGGTAAAACTGAGGTGGCACTTCGTGCTGCTTTTAAAGCAATTGTAAGCGGAAAACAGGTAGCATTTTTAGCGCCAACTACAATTCTAGCTCAGCAACACTACGCAACTTGCATGACAAGAATGAAAGAATTTATGGTAGAGTGTGATGTTCTTAGTCGTTTCAAATCACCAAAACAAATTAAGCAGAGCCTAAAAAGAATAGAAGAAGGCAAGACAGATATAGTTTGTGGAACGCACAGACTTTTAAGTAAAGATGTTAAGTTTAAAGATTTAGGTCTTTTAATTTTAGATGAAGAACAACGCTTTGGTGTTTCAGACAAGGAAAAAATTAAGAACTTAAAAGATCATATTGATGTAATTAGCATGAGTGCAACTCCAATTCCTCGTACGCTTCATATGTCTATGGTGGGAATAAGAGACATCAGTCTTATTGAAACTCCACCAAAAAACAGATTGCCTATTCAAACGTTTGTAACAGAATATTCAAATGCACTGCTTAAAGATGCAGTAAACAGAGAGCTTTTTAGAAAAGGGCAAATTTTAGTGGTTCATAACAGAGTTGACACCATTTATACGGTTTTTGAAAAGCTTAGAAAAATGTTACCTAACATTTCAATGGATGTGGCACACGGACAGATGAATAAAAAAGAACTTGAAAATGTAATCAAAAATTTATATGATGGTAAAATTCAACTACTACTTGCAACAACCTTAATAGAAAATGGAATTGACCTTCCTAACGCTAACACTTTAATTGTGCTTAATAGTAACAACTTAGGCTTAAGTCAGCTTTATCAATTGAGGGGAAGAATTGGCAGAAGTGATAGACTTGGCTATGCTTACTTTACTTACGAAAAACAAAGAGTACTAACTGAGGCGGCTTACAAAAGGCTTCAAGCAATTAATGAGTACACCGAGCTTGGCTCAGGTTTTAAAATTGCACTTCGTGACCTTGAAATTAGAGGAGCAGGAAATATTTTAGGACGTGAACAACACGGGCACATGGGACGAGTTGGTTACGATATGTACTGCAAAATTTTAGAAAGTGCAATTAGAGAACTGAAAGGCGAAAAGGCTAAAAAAGCAAAAGAAATTAAAATTGATATTGCTCTTAACTCATTTATTCCGGCTTCACTTGTGAACCAAGATGAAAACCGATTTAGAGTTTATGCAAGTCTTAGCGAAATAGCCTCAACCGAGCAAAGAGAGGATGTTTTAAATGAAATAAAAGACATTTATGGAAATACTCCAAGTAGCGTAATTAACCTTGCAAACGCTGCGTTCATTAAGAATCAAGGTGAAAATCAAGGTGTTAAAAGGGTGTTTATTAATGAGCATAAATGTTTCTTAGAATTTTATGAAAAAGAGAAAGTATTATCAGGTGAAGTGAACAAAGCACTTAGTGAATTTAAAAATAGGGCAGTATTAAAATTTGAAAAAAACCCTATAATAGAGTTTGATATGAAAGGCTATTCGGTAAGCAAAAAACAAGATACGGTGTTAAAATTTTTAATACTATGTAATGCAAATTAATTGCTTATTTAGGAATTATCTTGTATAATAAAACAGCAAAATTAATAAAGGAAGACAAATTAGTGAAGAAAATATTATCGATATTATTATTAATGGTTATGGCTAGCGCAAGCTTTTTATCTGGTTGCGATCTAGTTACTTTAAATGAAGCAAAATATTATAATACAGTTGTTATAACAGTTGGAGACAGGGAGTTTACCAAAAAAGATCTGTTAGATAGGTATTATTCTGTTGGCACGCAATATGTTGAACAAGGAAGCTCCGTAGAGGAAGCGCTTGAACAAACTGTTGACAGTATAATTAGCAGAGAGCTTATTATAACAAGAGCTAAAGAAGATTTAGGTGAGCTAACTCAGGCGGATAAAAATGACACATGGCAAGAAGTTTATGATTATATGAACGGCGAACTAAAAAGCCTTGAAGGTCAAATAAAAGCAGAGTGGGGCGTAGTTGCTACTCCTGTAGAACCAGAAGAAGAACCTGAAGCAGGCGCAACTTACTCACCGTATGAACCTACTGTTGAATATATAGACACAGATAATGATGGCGACAAAGAGTTTGTTATTATTGCAAGTGAAGCTGACCCAGTTGAAGAAGCTATTGGCGGATTTGTAAGAGAAAATAACAACAATGGTATCGATGTAGATGTTTATGAAGACATTCAAGAAGAGGCGTATAACAGAATTATCAGACAGTTGAAAAACAATGAGGAATGGAAAAACCTAAGTACAGATTCAGATGAAGTATTTGACCGAGAAATTAATAGACTTTATGATATTTACGAAGGTAATAAATATATTGAAAACTTCCAAGAAGCGTTTGATAATAATGAAATTGTTAATACTCAAGCAGTAGTAGATAAATACATTGAATATGTTATGGAAAGTTTTAGTAAATATAATAGCGTAATTGACCCAGATTTAGAGGCATATCATGCTGCGATGTCTGGTGATAGTAAAAACGTTTATTACCACCCAAGTGAAGAATATGTTTATATCACTCACGTATTAGTTAAATATACGGACGAACAAAAAGAAGAATTAGAAGGGCTAAGAGCAGATTTAGACTCAGAAACAATTGATAGAACATACTTTGATGCTGAGGTTGATAGAATTAATTCTGAAGTAACGCAGGTTGCTAAAGATGAAGACGGCTACGAAGTTGGCGAAGCTAAGACGGCTGACCAAATAATGCAAGAGATTGAAACAGCATTAACCGCTATAGTTGATGTTGACGAGAGAGCCAGAATATTTAATGAATTTATTTATAGATATGGTGCTGACCAAGGTATGTTTAATGCTGAGATACCATACATTGTAAACATAGATACTGAAGTTACAGATGCAATGATTAAACCTTTTGCAGATGAAGCAAGAGCGTTACATGTACTAGGCGAGGGTAGCGTTAGCAGTACTCCAGTCTTAGGTCTTGTGTGGGATGAAGAAACCAGACAAAACAATATAGACAATGGTAGCAGTGATGCCCCAAATGATAGCATATTTGGTTATCACATTGTGTTCTACTCTAGAGTTGTAGATAATATTATTAATTATGACAGTTTAAGTTCGCTAACTCCTGAGGCTTTAAATAATACCTTAGTTTACCCAGGACTCTCAGAGCAAACTTGGTTCCATAAAATTTATGACCAAGTAACTTATAGAGATTATGCTAACTATCAAACAAGCGTAATTAACCAATTAAAAGCAACGGTTGAAATAGTGAAATATGAATCTCGTTACGACGACTTATTTAAAGATTAATAAATTAAAGCATCAAATAATATTGATGCTTTTTTTGTGTAATTTTTAATTATTATACACAAATTAAAATTAAAGAGTAAAATGCTAGAAATAAACCCAATATATTAACAAGAGTAATTGACACCCTTTAATACAAAGTGATAATCTATTTAAGATGTAAAAATTGTAGAGGATTAAAATGGACGAGAGGAAAAAACACGATAAGTTTTTTATAGCTAGGTTTAAACATTCAAAAAAAAGAAAACCTTTTTTAAAAGCTTATTCAACTATAAAATATGAAATATTTAGACGTAGATTAGACGAGTCTTTTTTTGCACGTCCAAGTGATGAAGGTAATCAAATACAAAATTATAAAGAAAACAAAGACCTTGAAATTGCAAAGCTAGAAAAAGCAAGAGACGCTGTAAACAAACAAAAAAGCAAGCGAAGATATATAAGTTTTATATTTTTAATTATTAACCTTTGTGCAATTTCTGTTATTATGTATCGTCAAGCTAGGGCAGAAGGTTTTTCTAGCTTTGCTGACCTTATTGCAAGTGGCGCTAATTTTAATTATATCTATTTAGCACTTCTTGGATTTCCTCTTTTAACACTTCTTGAATGGGGAAGATATTACTTTTTACTACGGGATGCAGTTGGTAGAAGCAGGCACTTTTTAGCCTATAAAATTGCGGCTCTTGGTAAATATTATGACTTTATTACACCGCTTGGAACAGGTGGACAGCCCTTTCAAGTTTATTATCTTAACAAACGTCAGGTAAAAGCTAAAATTGCAACCAGTGTGCCACTTGCCAAATATATTTTTAGCCAGTTTGTTCACGTGCTTTTTGCAATTATAGTACTTGTCAGTAATATTGGTGTTGCAAACAATGTAGTTATTGTTAGTGCGGCTTGGGTAGGAGTTACTTTACAAGGGTTAATTATTGGAACAGTTTTACTACTATCTGTTAGTAAAAAAATTGGACCTAGTTTAACTATTGGTGTTTTAAAACTTTTAAGTAAAATGCACATTATTAAAAACTATGAAGTAACCTTTTTAAAAGTTATGAGGTTTGTTAGAGAGTATCAAAAAAGCATGAAGTACTTTATAACAAATATTCCACTTGTAGGAATTTCTTTATTATTAGGTGTGTTTTATACTTTAGCTCAAGGCACAATTCCATTTTTAATTTATTCAGCATTTAGTGGCTTTGACCCTAGCATGTGGTGGCCAATTGTAAGCAAGCTTGTAATGCTTGAGTTTGCAGTTAGCTTCGTGCCACTTCCGGGTGGTGCAGGGGCTGCCGAACTTAGTTTCGAAGCTATGTTTGCCTCATTATTTATTGGCGGAAGTTTCTTTTGGGCAATTTTAATTTGGCGTTTTATTGTTTATTACGCATTTATTATGCAGGGTTTTGTAATTTTAATTTACGATATGATAATTGGCGATAAAAAAGCGGACAAGCTTAAAAAAATAGGCTTTTGGACCTATCTACCTAGGCGGATTAAACTAAATAGAAAAAGCAGTAATAAAAAGCAGTAAAAAATAATAAAAAAAAGCAGTTAAATGGCTGCTTTTTCTGTTTTAAAAGGTGTCATTCTGTTGTGGTGATCATAAATTTCATAACTATTAAAAAACTGCTCATATTCTTTATGTTCACGTCTTAAATTATTGCCATCAATTGGCTTTCTGTCCATAAATAGTACACTATTTTTTTTATCAGCATTAAAGGGTGCATAGCCATAAAAATATTTTGCTCCTACTCCACAAAATACTTTAAAACCAGCTTCTTCTAGTAGTTTGTGTTTATAGATTTTTTTACCTTTCTTATCTGTAATTTGACTTTCTCCATAAGGGTAAACATACACATTTGTTTTGCCTATTAAACTGTTTACCTCTGCTTTAAATCTATCAACCTCGCTTTTAAACTTAGCATCTGATATCTTACTCATGTGGTAATGTCCGTAGCTATGGCTAGCAAACTCCCAGCCACGCTCTTTAAGAGCCTTAATTACAGGTTTAACGGCATCTATTTCCCTTATTCTATTTCTTCCCACAAGATCTGTTCTGTAGCCTAGTATTCCATCGTAGCCCGTCAAACAGATAAGTCCTCTTGCGTTGTTGTGAGAAAAATCAGGATGATTAGTTATAAAGCTGTCCATTATATTAATAAATTCCTTGTTGTAGCTTACTGGCTTATTATCAGGTGCATTTTTGGTGTAGCTAGCAAGGCGACCATCCTCATCTACAATAATTTTATCTACCATGCCGTACCCTAGTTTTCGTGTGTCGTAATTAACATCATCAAACGAAAACACTAATGGCTTTTTACCTCTTGGTAAAAACAGTGGCTTTTTATGGGCTCTACCGTTTTTAATGTCAAATATTTCACTTATTTTCACTAAACAAAAGTTATTTATATAAAGTGAATTTAATATTCTCTCAAACTCTAATGTTGTAATGCAGTCTCTGTCGTAATCGTATTGCATATAATTATTGTTTTTAAAAGCAATCTCTGGGTAGGCAATAAGGCAATGAGTAAACAAATGGTCTACTTTGCCTTTATATATTACTAAATCGCTAGCACCAACTGTTAGTTTAAACGGTGTATAGAAGCCATTTAAAAAAACAATACAAGACAACACAAAAAGTAGGAAATTTTTTTTTAAACGCATAATCAACCTCGTATTTTTTATTTATTAAATTAGTATTTGTTATTTTTTTATTTCTATTAAGGTTTTAAAGTCTTTTTTTTATGTTATAATTTTTTTATGAAGCAAAGACTAATAGAGCAAATCAATAAGGTAACAGACAGTTTTTTTATTACAAAAACAAGCACCAATAAAAGCATTATTATGCTTATTTTTGAATATAGTCCTTACAAAATTTTAAATAAAAAGGAATATGCAATGGTTGATGCGTATTATTTTGTAAGTAACAGTAGTTATCACAAAGCAAAAGAACTAGCAGACGATTTAAGTAAACTAGATTTTAATGCAGAATACAGATTCGATTTAAACTATAAAAAATTAGCCATAGAGACAGATTTTTGTGGTTTCGGAATTAACACCTTATGCTACTTGAAGGGATTAGGTAGTCATTTTGTTATGCAAGCTGTTGAGGTTGAAGGAGAGTTTGAACACAGTAGTGTAAGTCTTAAAATCAATCTTAATTGCGATGAGTGCTTAAAATGCCAAACTAAGTGTCCAACAGGGGCAATTAGTAAGGACTTTTTTGATTATAAAAAATGTTTAAGACACCTTCAGGAAAACCCTGAGCAGATTACCTTAGAACAAGCTAAAAAAATGCAAAATAAAATGCTAGGTTGTGACCTTTGCCAAGCTGTATGTCCTTATAACAAGGAGCAATTAAGGGTAGATATGCCCGTAGCACTAAAAGAACTTTTAAAACTAGAAATCCTACTTGATATTTTAAAATCCAGTAAAAAAACAAAAGAAATTCTTACCCCTTTAATTGGTGCTAATTATGCAAAAGTAAAAATATTATTACCAATGGCACTAATAGCAGCTGGTAACTCAGGAAACATTAACTTAATGAAAAAAATAGAGTTTTTTAAAGACTATAATAATGAGTTGGTAAGAAAAAATGCTAACTATGCTATCAATAATTTATTAAAAGACAAAAAACTTTAAAGATATGTAAAAAGGTAAAATTTTTTTTGTGAATCAAGCGTTCTTGCTATGTTAATCTTGAATTATTCGGAGGTTGACTTATGGCAGAACGTTTTTTAAACAAAAAAACTAAAAAGGTATTTCTTGGTAGTAATACCATTTTTAAACTTAAGCATATTTTGGACGAGATCATTCCTTATCAGAAGGTGATGTTTGTTGTTAAAAAACGGTTTTTAAAAGAAAATAAGAATTATTTTGACAACCTTTTAAAAGCGTGTAATCGCGCGTGTTGTGAGTATATTTTTGAAGAAGATGAATGCAATAAGAACTCTATAACAAAGCTTCTTGAAGAGATTAATGAAGATGTTGCTTGTGTTGTAGCACTGGGTGATAATTCGCTAATAAGTAGTGTTAAGGTTGTAAGTTTTATAAGTAAAATTCCATATGTGATAATGCCTACAGTGTCGGTATATCCTGACTTTTTACTAAATATTGCAAAGGTAAATAACTCGGGAATAAATAAAGTTTATAAGGTAAATTTTCCTCTTGCAGTGCTAGTAGATAAAGATGTGATTTTAAAACAAAACAATACAGGTCACATAAATTCCTATTGTCAAATTGTAAGTTTATGTTTTGGTGTTCTTGATAGTAAACTCACCAGAATTTGTCACTCAAACACGGCTCAGAGCGAGCATTATAAAAAACTGAACCTATTAGTTGAAAAAACTATAAATTTAAACGAAAACTTGTATAATTACAACACAAAAGCACTTCTAGAACTTAACAAAAATGCAATAAATATTGGGATTATTTTAACTAAATTTGGTTATAATTTACTCAGTAGTGACTATCAAATGGCAAAAGCATTTAGGTTGACGGGTGATAGCAAGCTTGGCATTTGCTATTACAAAGTTATTTCTGGAATGTTTTTGTTAAATGTGTTTGAAAGCTTTATAAATAATATAAAAAACAATAATTATATGAGTGTAAACTTAAACAAGCGACTGCAAATTTTAAGTGGTGTTATGAGTGTCAAACAAATTAATAATAATCTGCTGGATACCTTGGAGGAGGCTTTAAAAAAATCGTTCAATGCTTATCACATAAAAGAATATAAGGTGGAAATGCTAGAAGAAATTAAAACTACAAAAACAACGCTTGAGAAGGCATACAAAGTATTAAAACGAATGAATCTAGGGCTGAGTTTTTATGCCATCAACAACTTAGACACAGAGGTTGTAAAAAAAGCTATTTGTCTAGCACCTGATTTATGTAATAGCAATAATTTTTTGAAAATAATACGTAATTTTGGTGTGCTTGATTATAATTTTTAATTATTACAGTATAAAAAACCAATATCAGTCAAACATTCTTAAATGATTTAAGGATGTTTTTTTTATGAAGAAGTTGTGGTTACTTAGTTTTATATTTATTTTACTTACATTTAATGTTAACAATAGTCTTAATTTTAATGTTTTAGCTGACTACAAACCTTCAGCTAATTATTCTTTTTATCTTGCTGGTAGGTCTCCTATTTATTACGACTATTTGACCATAGATAACGCAGGACTTGGAAGCATTGTTAGTTGCAATGCAAGTATGGCTAGCATTATAAAAAAACATTTAGACGATATTGTGGGTGAGAGTATTAGTTTTGAAGGTAAGTACTCTGAGGTTATGGGGATAATAAAAACTTATAATGCTCAGGTTGTAAAAGCGGAAAGAATTGATGGAGAGATTTACACTGTTTACGCTAGTACTAATGCTTTTTTAAAGTGTGTTTATATAGATGATTATAAAGTAAATATGCAAATTGCCTATTCAGACGGAATTATAACGGTAGGTACGCCGTTGATTTTAGGAAGTTACTAATTTTCAGGTATATAAAATAAAACTTGGTCAAGAATGTTAGTAAGGAGGAAATTTATGGACATAAATTTAAAAAAAACTAGGCTTAATGGATTAAGAAATCTGGTTAAAAAGTATGGTTATTATGGGCTGTTGGCTTTAAGTGTTGCTGCTTTAGTGTTAGTAATTTTAGTCACAACTCCAGCGGGTGACCAGGGTGGCGATATAAACGTAGGCGCAGGTCAAGTTGTATTTAGCGAGCCGGTTTTAAATGCTAGTGTTTTAAAAGCATATTCTGGTGATGAGCTTTCATATAACGCTACACTTAACCAATGGCAAACGCACAAAGCGATAGATTTTGTGGCAGCAGATGGCACAAATGTACTAGCTGTTTATGACGGCACAGTTGAGGCAATTTATACAAACTACATGGAAGGCACAGTAGTTTTAATTGACCATGGAGGAGAGCTTAAAACACTTTATAGCTCACTTGATTCCGCTCTTCAAGTAGAAGAGGGTGATGTGGTTGAAAAAGGCGACATTGTTGGAACAGCAAGTAGCTCTGCTATGAATGAAGCATCGGATGGTTCGCACCTACACTTTGAAGTTTGGGAAGATGGAACAAAAGTAGATCCATCTGCCTATTTAAACAGTGTAGATAAATAAGTCTAGACGAAACACAGCAAAGACAACTCACAAAAAGAGTTGTTTTTTGTTGGAAAAATTAAAAAAGACTAAAAAGGTCGGGTATTTGATTTGCAAACATTAAAT
>LGOV01008280.1_pt3 | contig 69612 bp, 62 predicted proteins | sample 469881 | NCBI WGS metagenome assembly LGOV01 (sample SAMN03857199, study PRJNA290197) | marine sediment metagenome | biome: marine cold seep biome; feature: cold seep; material: marine sediment; isolation source: sample #5579, elevator 3A push core 41 containing 12 cm of sediment... ...
TTTATATCTTTGTCTACAGCCTCAAAATTTCTAAGGGCATTCTTGATTACTACTTCATCACCATTTTTATTAATTAATATGATCCATTACCATTTTCATTAATATTTTTTTCTTTTCTTGAGCTTGTTCTTCTGTCTTTCCTGTTACGGAAAAATATAATTTTAATTTTGGTTCTGTTCCCGATGGACGAAGGGCAAACCATGAATAATCATCAAATACAAATTTTAGTACATTGGATTGTGGCAAATCAATTTCTGTTTCTTTATTTTCTTTTACATCAAAAGCACTGCTCTTCTGATAATCATTAAACTGAATTAACTGTGCATCTGCAAATCCAGGAAATTTCAGATTTCTAAATTTTTCCATTATTTCTAAAATCTCTGCTTTTCCTTTAATGCCTTCTCGCGTTAATGCAACCACATCTTCAACAAAATATCCATGCTTTTCATATAATTTTATCAATGCTTCATAAAGGGTTAGGCCCATTTTTTTATAATAATCAGCCATCTCACACACCAACGCCGATGCCACAACTGCATCTTTATCCCGAGCGTAATTTCCGGCAAGATAACCATAACTCTCTTCATATCCAAAAACAAAGGTATAAGCGTTTGTTTTCTCAAATTCTGTCATTTTTTCGCCAATATATTTAAACCCCGTTAATACATCAATAACAGTTGCACCATAACTTTTTGCTACAACACCACCTAATTCACTGGTTACAACGGTTTTGATCATCACTTTATTTTCGGGAAGATCCACCCTCGTTTTAAAAATATAATCAGCTAATAGCGCACCCGTTTGATTCCCTGTGAAAACCACGAACTCGTCATTAGAATTTTTTCCAATCACCCCAACGCGATCACCATCAGGATCTGTTCCAATGATAATATCCGCCTTTATTTTTTCCGCTAAGGTCATTGCTAAGGTAAAAACGGATCGATCTTCCGGATTAGGATAGGGTGCTGTTGTAAAATCACCATCAGGCAATTCTTGTTCTGGAACAACGGTTACATTTTTATACCCTAAATCATTTAGTACCCGACGCACAGGTTTATTTCCAGCCCCATGAAGCGGCGTATATACCACTTTTAAATCACTTTCTGGATTAGGATGACATATTGCTTCAACCGCGCTTGAAAACGCTTGATCCATCGTTTCTCCAAGATAATGAATCACCCCTTGATTCAAACCTTCTTCGAGTGTCATACTAGGGATCTCAAAAATAGCATTAATCGTTCCAATTTCAGCAGTTAACGCATCGGCTGATGCGGTTACCATTTGTCCCCCATCAGGTCCATAAACTTTATACCCATTATATTCTTTGGGGTTATGCGATGCAGTAATCACAATTCCCCCAGCAGCTTGATGATGACGCACTGCAAACGAGAGTTCTGGGGTTGGACGCAATTCTTTAAAAAGATAAACAACCACGCCCATTTTTCCTAAAACGCAGGCTGCTGTTTCGGCAAATTCCCGGGATTTATGTCTTGAATCATAGGCAATCACAACGCCCTTTTCCTTATTTATAGGATCTTTTTTTATCAGGTATTGCCCCAGGCCGCGGGTTACTTTAGCAACCGTATAATAATTCATCCGATTGGTTCCAGCTCCCATCTTTCCGCGCATCCCGCCTGTTCCAAATTCTAACTCGGTATAAAATCGATCTTCTATTTCTAATTCATCCGTTACGTTTTCTAATTCTTTTCTTAAATCTTCTTTTAAATCCTTTTGCTTAAGCCATAGGGCACATGTTTTTTTGTAATCCATCCTTATCTTTCTCCTTATCTTAAATTAGATAAAAATCTAAATAAATCGTTGTTTCTTTTATTTTCTCAACAAATTTTCCAAATATTCTCTAAATTCTGATCCTAGTTTTTCATTCCGCAACCCATATTCCACTGTCGCTTGTAAAAATCCCAACTTATCACCAACATCGTAGCGTTTTCCCATAAAATCATAGGCGATCATTTTTTCTATTTTTGCTAATGCTTTTAAACCATCCGTCAGCTGAATTTCTCCACCAGCTCCTTTTCCAGTCTCCTCTAAAATATCAAAAATACCTGGGGTAATAATATAACGCCCTAATATCGCCATTGTTGAAGGTGCTTTTCCAATTTCTGGTTTTTCAACAAGATCATTCACACAATAGACACGATCTTTTATCTGACTTCCTGATACAATCCCATATTTGTTTACTTGATCTTCCGGAACCTGTTGAACCCCTATTACGGATGCTTCATAAGTATTATAGATATCAATCATTTGTTTTAAAGCAGGTTCACCATCATGATACACAATATCATCACCGAGCACTACTGCAAACGGCTCATTCCCAACAAATTCTTTGGCACATAATACCGCATGCCCTAATCCTTTAGCTTCTCGCTGACGTACCGAGAAAATCTTCGCCATATTTGTAATCCCTTGGACTTCTTCTAATGCCTCTGTTTTTCCAGCATTTAAAAGAATCCCTTCTAGTTCTGGCACATTATCAAAATGATTAATAATCATCTCTTTATTTCGCCCGGTAATAATCAAAATTTCTTCAATTCCAGACGCAACAATCTCTTCCACAATATATTGAATGGTTGGTTTATCTACAATTGGCAACATTTCTTTTGGTACCGATTTTGTTACGGGTAAAAACCGCGTTCCTAATCCTGCTGCTGGTATTACTGCTTTACGTACTTTTGCCATATCCTAACCCTCCATTTTGGGAATTCCCAATCCTGAATATATAAATCCTTTTGGCTTTTTTTCTCCAAATTGATTTCTAAAATCGAAAAAATAATTATCCGTCATTAACTGTTTAACCCGTTGTTGATCCATTTCAATAAATTCTCTCCAACTCGTTACAATCACAATTGCATCTGAACCCTTAGCAGCTTCGTATAAATCTTTACAATAAGTAATCTCATCTTTTTCATTGTGCAATCGCCATTTTGCCTCATTACTACCTTCTGGACAAAAAATACGTATGATTGCACCTTCTTCAACCAGATTTTTGATAATATTAATCGACGGTGCTTCTCGCACATCCGCTGTTTCTGGTTTATAGGATAATCCTAATATCCCAATTGTCTTGCCTTTGATACTTCCCATTTTACGTTTTATTTTTTCCACCATTTTTTTCTTTTGTTTTTCATTCGCGTCGATTGCACCTTGAAGAACATTAAATTCTTCTCCATACACTTTTGCAATCTCAATAAATGCCTTTGCATCTTTTGGCAAATCACTGCCACCATAACCTGGCCCTGGGTTTAAATAATTCGGACCAATTCTTGGATCTTGCCCAATTCCTTTTGCTACATCAATAATATTCGCATTCGCATTTTCACAAATTAAAGCCATTTCATTAATAAACGATAGCTTAGTAGCAATAAATGCATTGATGCCATATTTTATCATTTCTGCACTTTGAAGATCTGTAACAATATATTTGTTAGCTTGAACATGCAACCGATCATAAATTTCTTTTAACGCTTTAATTGCATTGTCTGATTCAGAACCAATTACCACCATTTCAGGCACTAAACAATCGCGAATCATTGAACCTTTCCGACTAAAATCAGGATTACTAATTACTTCTACTATAATATCAACCTCACGTTCAATCAATATCTTTTGAATGGTGCGCTGAATTATTCGGGCTGACCCTGGTGGTACGGTTGATTTAATCACAACAATCATATCATTTTGCATATGATTACCAATCGTTTGAGCAACGGGTATTATGAATCGCAAATCTGGAAGTCCTTCTTGATCTGTTGGCACTTCGCTCGTTATAAATATGATCTCACTATTTTTAATGACACGATGACTATCTGACGAAAAGCATAAGCGACCTGACGCTTCTGACGTTTCTACTAATGCTTTTAATCCAGGCTCATAGACTGGTAACTCGCCTTCTTTTAACATGTTTATTGTCTCTTCATCTGTATCCACACAGATTACATTGACTTCTGACTCTGCTAAAATTGAACCATAAGTTATTCCTAATATTCCCATTCCGATAATACAAATGTTCATCTTGTATCCTCCATTTCATCATTTCTTTTCTGTCATTTGAATCCAGCTTTTCTTCTTCTCTGACATCAAATTATATCATAAAAATTCTTTCTTTTAAACATTCTCTTTAATAAAACCAATATAGCAACATAATTAACCAACAATTATTCTATCTTTAAATAACTTTACAATCATAAAACAGTACCAATAATTGTTACATCATGATGTGTGCCTACGGCACACAGGCAATAGCCTGTACGAATTGCCAGCCCACAACAAATTAACAATTAATCGGTACGGGAGTTTATTGACAAAACAAAAGCCAAGATTCCGTTTGGAATCTTGGCTCTTTTACTTTAAAGCTTATTCATTTTCGTGTATGCTAATACGGGCAATCGCTCTTTTCAACGATGCTTCTGCACGAGCTGAATCATATTTTTCATCCTGAACACGCTTTAATGCACGTTCTTTGGCTTCTTTTGCTCGATTGACATCAATTTCTTCCGGCCATTCTGCTGCATCAGTTAAAACAATGGTTTCATTAGGACTAATTGTAGCGATTCCTCCTAATAGAGTCCCTCGCTTTTTCTCTTTATCCTTAATAATTATATAAAAAGTACTAATTGCTATTGCAGTTGTTAAAGGGGTATGATCTGGTAATACTGCAAACTCCCCTTCTGTTCCTTTAATAACAAGACGTTCTACATCACCATCATAAAAAATTCCAGAAGGCGCAATGATTTTTAATCTGAAAGTTTCAGCCATTAAAATTCACCTCAACTAACCTTGTAATTTTTTTGCTTTTGCAATAGCATCTTCAATAGTTCCTACCATTAAGAATGCATTTTCTGGTAAATCATCATGCTTTCCTTCAAGGATTTCTTTAAACCCTTTAATGGTTTCAGCAATTGGTACGTATATCCCTGGCGTTCCTGTAAACTGTTCTGCAACATTAAATGGTTGAGATAAAAATCGTTCGATTTTTCGAGCCCGCGATACTGTAATTTTATCAGCATCCGATAACTCATCCATTCCTAAAATAGCAATAATATCTTGCAACTCTTTATAGCGTTGTAAAATTTCTTGCACTTCACGTGCTGCATTATAGTGTTCTGTCCCAACAACTTTAGGATCAAGAATTCGTGATGATGAATCCAATGGATCCACTGCAGGATAAATTCCCTTTTCTGTAATTGCACGACTTAATACTGTTGTTGCATCCAAATGGGCAAATGTTGTTGCCGGAGCTGGATCTGTTAAATCATCTGCTGGTACATAAACTGCTTGAACCGATGTAATTGAACCCTTACTTGTTGACGTAATACGCTCTTGCAATGCACCCATTTCTGTAGCCAATGTTGGTTGATATCCAACCGCACTTGGCATTCGACCTAAAAGTGCAGATACTTCAGAACCGGCTTGCGTAAATCTAAAAATATTATCAATGAAAAGAAGTACATCTTGTCCTTCATCATCACGGAAATATTCAGCCATTGTTAATCCTGAAAGAGCAATACGCATTCTAGCTCCTGGTGGCTCATTCATCTGACCAAATACCAAAGCAGTCTTATCAATAACACCTGATTCCTTCATTTCATAATAAAGGTCATTTCCTTCACGTGTACGCTCACCAACACCAGCAAATACAGATAATCCACCATGTTGGGTTGCAATGTTATTAATTAATTCTTGAATCAATACGGTTTTACCAACACCGGCACCACCGAAAAGACCAATTTTACCACCACGTACATATGGACAAATCAAATCTACAACTTTAATTCCTGTTTCAAACATTTCTGGTTGTGTTTGTTGTTCTTCAAAGCTTGGTGGATGACGATGAATTGGATGTTTAACAACGCCTGTATAGTCAAAAGGTTTCCCATCAATAGGTTCTCCTAAAACGTTAAACATTCTACCAAGTGTTTCTTTCCCTACTGGCACCTGTATTGATGCGCCGGTGTCCATTGCTTCATGTTTTCTTACTAATCCATCCGTAGAATCCATAGCAATACATCTAACAATATCATCCCCTAATTGTTGAGCTACCTCAATAACGAGTGTCTGTCCATTCAATTCAATATTAATTGCGTTGTTCAATTTTGGCAATTGATCCTTTTGAAATTTAACATCAACAACTGGTCCAATAACCTGAACAACCTTTCCTATATTTTGGGCCATTCCCTATAACCTCCTCGTACAAAAATAATTTGCACTCATTAATTTATACATGATCAATCCATGTTAGCAATAATCTACCAACGTTTTATTTTTCTTATTTTAATGCCTCTACGCCACTAACAATTTCAGAAATTTCCTGAGTAATTGCCGCTTGACGAACACGATTATATTTAAGAGTCAATTCATCAATCATTTCATTAGCATTTGTTGTTGCTGCTTCCATGGCTGTACGTCTTGCTCCTTGTTCGCTTGCTGCACTTTCAATCATAGCACCATGTACTGTACTACTTGCAAAATTTGGAATAAGATAATTCAATAATTCTTCTGGTTCTGGTTCATAACGCATTATTGTCATCTCTTCTAATTTCACATTATCCACATCGCCTTTTTTTTCTAACGTCACATCTTCTATATTAAGTGGTAAAAGTTTTAATATATAGGGATGTTGTACAATGGTTGAAACAAACTTGGTATAAACAAGATACACTTCATCAAATTCTTCATTTTTATACCCTTCCATTACAATGTTTGTAATTTCTTTGGCATTAAAAAAGCTAGGTTTTTCAGAAATACCGGTATATTCTCCTTGAATATTATAATCACGATTTTTGAAATGTTCTTTCCCTCGTGATCCAACGGTATACAAAATAGCATCTTCTTTATTTTTAATATGTTCTTCCACTAATTTTGCAACATTAATATTATATCCCCCAGCAAGACCTTTATCACCTGTAATAACAATATAGGCAACTTTTTTTACTTCTCGTTGGCTCATAAAAATATTTTTTGCATTTCCACTTTTGGCAACAATACGTTTCATACTTTCAATCATCCCCTCAAAATATGGGCGACGACTTTCTGCTAACTCACGACTTTTTCGAAGTTTTGCAGATGCTACTAATTCCATAGCATGGGTAATTTGCTTCGTACTGTTGACACTTTTTATTCGACGTTTTATATCTTGAACGTTTTCTGCCACTCGAAAATCACCTCCGCGGACAATCTATACAGATTTAAAGAACACTTTTTTATAAGCTTCTAGACATTCAGCAAACGCTGCGACAACCTCATCTGTAAGGCCATCTTTTCCTTTAACCTTAATCATGATTTCAGGATAATTTTTCTGTGCATACTTCATTAAACCTTTTTCAAATGCCTGAATATCTTTTACTTCAACATCCAGCAAGAAATTATTGGTTGCTGCATATAATATTAATACTTGTTCAGCAACCTTCATTGGATCGTATTGATCTTGTTTTAAAATTTCAACAATACGTTCACCTTTTGCAAGTTGAGCTTTTGTAACATCATCAAGATCTGAACCAAATTGAGCAAATGATGCCAATTCTCGATATTGTGCATATTCAATACGAAGTGGTCCAGCAACTTTTTTCATTGCTTTAATTTGGGCAGATCCACCAACTCGAGATACTGAAATCCCAGGATTTACTGCTGGACGAATACCTGCTCTAAACAATTCTGCTTCAAGGAATATTTGTCCATCTGTAATCGAAATAACATTTGTAGGAATATAGGCTGATACATCCCCTGCTTGTGTTTCGATAATTGGTAGAGCTGTGATTGAACCACCTGCTTTTAATTTAGCAGCACGTTCTAATAATCGTGAATGCAAGTAGAAAACATCGCCAGGATAAGCTTCACGACCTGGTGGACGACGAAGGATTAATGACATTGCTCGATAAGCAACCGCATGTTTTGATAAATCATCATAAATAATCAAAACATCCTTTTGTTGTTCATTCATAAAGTATTCAGCAATTGAAACACCTGCATACGGTGCTATATATTGGAGTGGCGCTAATTGCGATGCTCCAGCTGATACAATAATCGAATATTCCATTGCGTTATTTTCTTCTAATTGCCCAACAATTTGAGCAACAGTCGAATCTTTTTGTCCGATTGCAACATAGATACAAATAACATCTTCACCTTTTTGATTAAGAATTGTATCAATTGCTAAGGCTGTTTTTCCTGTTTGACGGTCACCAATGATTAGCTCACGTTGACCACGTCCAATTGGAATCATTGAATCGATCGCTTTATATCCCGTTTGAATCGGTTGATTAACAGATTCACGTTCAATAACGCCTGGTGCTTTAACTTCTACTGGACGATAGTGTTTTGTTTCAATTGGGCCTTTTCCATCAATTGGAAATCCCAATGCATTGACAACACGGCCGATCATCGCTTCACCAACTGGCACTTCAACAATTCTGCCAGTACATTTAACGATATCACCTTCAACAATATCATCATCATAGCCTAAAAGAACACAACCAACGTTGTCTTCTTCAAGGTTAAGTACCATTCCAAATACATCATTAGGGAAGGCTAACAACTCACCAGCCATAGCTTTTTCAAGACCATGAACTCGTGCAACACCATCTCCTACTTGGATAACAGTCCCTACATCAACGACTTCGAGTTTATCTTCATATCGTTCTATTTCTTGTTTAATTATTTGACTTATTTCTTCTGGTTTGAGATTCAACTTTATTCACCTCTTTTAATATAATCTAATATTATTCATGTTTGATTTTAGTTCATTTATTTGTTTATAAACACTGCCATCAATCACTTGTTCGCCAATATATACAACTGCGCCACCTAAAATAGCTTCATCAACTTTATTTTTAAGCAGTACCTTTTTATTAAAACGCTTTTCTAATTTAGCTTTTAATGCTTCGAGCAATTCTTCTTTTAAAGGAATGACTGTCACCACTGTTGCTTCAACCATATCTTTATAAGCAAAATACTTTTTCTTAAATACGTCAAAAATTTCATGAATATATTCAATACGATTTTTATCAATCAAAATATTTAAAAAATTATCTAAATATTTATTTAAATCCTTTTTAAATACATTCTCTATGATCTTTTTTTTCTTAGCCGATTCGATCGACGGAACCAACATTAATTCCATGAAATTTTTTTCATCCATTAAAATAGTATTAACCGTCTGAAATTCTTCATAAATATTTTCTATAGAATCTTTTTCAACCGCAATTTCAAACAAAGCAACGGCATATTTATTAGCAACTAAACTCATTTAGCTTCTCCCACACTATCAATAAAATCTTGGATTAAAATTTCATGTTGTTTTTTATCAACGGCTTGTTTAATCACTTTCTCAGTTGCAAAAAGTGATAATTCAACAATATTTGATCGTACTTCATTCATAGCTTTATTTTTTTCAAGCGCAATTTCGGCCATTGCTTTTTCAATAGTCATTCTTGCATCTTCTCGTGCTTGTTCTATAATTTCACGACGTTGCTCTTGACCTTCTAGATTAGCTTCTCGAATAATTTCTCGTTCTTTTTCTAAGATATCCGCCATTTGTTCATCATATTCTAATTTAATTTTATTGGCAGTTGCTTTTTTACTTTCAGCTTCTGCGATATCCGATGTTATTGCATCTTGTCTACTTGCAATAATATCTTTAACCTTTTGGTAAAAGAATTTTTTAATCAACAAAAAGAAAATAATAAAATTCACAACTGTCGCTAATAAAATTCTTATATCAATGCTAACTAAACCTTGACTTTCCATTTGTATAAGCCCCCTTTCTAATTTAAAAGCTGTTATAATCTACAACAAAAGCATTTATTAAATAAATGGATTTGCAAAAAGTAAGATCAGTGCAACAATTAAACCATAGATCCCTGTTGTTTCTGCTACCGCTGCTCCTAAAAGCATGGTTCTTACAATGTCACTTTGAGCTTCTGGTTGACGCCCAACAGCTTCTGCACCTTTACCAGCTGCAAAACCCTGACCAATCCCAGGACCTATCCCTGCGATCATAGCAAGACCTGCACCAATTGCTGAACAAGCTTTAATAAACTCAATTCCTGTCATTTTTCACATTCCTCCTATTGGTTATTCCTAAATTCCTTAGTTACTAAATAAATGGATTTGCAAATAATAATATTAATGCAACAATTAATCCATAAATCCCTGTTGTTTCTGCTACCGCTGCTCCTAAAAGCATGGTTCTTACAATATCGCTTTGAGCTTCTGGCTGACGCCCAACAGCTTCTGCACCTTTACCTGCAGCGAAACCTTGACCAATCCCAGGCCCTATTCCGGCAATCATCGCTAAACCTGCACCAATTGCTGAACAAGCTTTTATAAACTCGATTCCTGTCATCTTTACATTCCTCCTGTTTTTCATCTCTTATTTTTTCTATTAATTTACAATTAATAACTTAACCGTTCTATCAATTATTTCGATTTTTCTATTAATTTTATCGATTGCAAATTCATACTTATTCTCAAGGTCTGCCCTTGAAATAATCCTTAAACTTCCACTCTTGTTTCAGTGCATTTTTATTCATTACCTATTGCTTTTTTGAAATCCATTTATATAAATGGATTTGCATACATCAAAATTAATGCAACAATTAATGCATAAATTCCTGTTGTTTGTGCAACTGCTTGCCCTAAAAACATGACTCGCGTAACGTTACCTTTTAATTCGGGTCGAATACCGACGCCTTCCGTCGCTTTTCCTGCAGCATAACCCTGGCCAATCCCAGGTCCTATTCCTGCAATCATTGCAATTCCACTTGCAGCCGCAGATGCAGATAAAATCCACGCACTACCCTCTAATCCTACAAAGGGATTTGCAAATAACAAAATCAACGCTACTACCAACGCTAAAATCCCAGATGTTTCCGCAACTGCTGATCCTAAAAGCATCGTACTAATAACATCCTTCATTGTTCTAGGATTGATTCCAACCGCTTCTGCACCTTTACCAGCTGCAAAACCTTGACCAATTCCAGGACCAATCCCAGCTATCACTGCAAAACCTGCGCCAATCGCTGATGCTGCAAGAATCAAAGTTTTTGCATCAAACTGCATGTAAAATTGCAATACTAAATCAACAATATTGCTTGTATCAATCATCCTTTGTACCTCCTACTTTCCCATTAATCCATTGCCATTGAAATAAATACCATTGACAACATTACGAAAATAAAGCTTTGCAACAATCCTGAAAAAATATCAAAATAAAAATGAAATGGAATAGGAAGTGCTAAAGCAAAGAACATCATTCCTGTTAACGCTGAATAAAGCAACCCCATGATAATAATTCCCGCAAGCATATTTCCGAAAAGTCGAAACGACAGGGAAACTGGGTTGGATAATTCACCAATAATATTAATTGGCAACAAAAATGGAAGTGGTTCTAAAAATCCTTTTAAATATCCACCTAACCCTTTTGACTTCAAACCAAAAGCTTGGGTCATGAAAAAAGTCAACAATGCGAATGCAACCGTTACATTCAAATCCCCTGTTGGCGCTCGTAATCCAACAAGCCCTGTAATGTTCGCCAGACCTAAAAACATGAACATCGCAAGCATGTACGGTGCAAAACCCATTTTATCTTTTCCCATTGTCTGTTGTGTTAGATTATCAATCCCATCGACAATCATTTCAGCAATGACTTGCGGTTTTTTCGGAGTTTTCTCTAATTTTTTTACCAATAACACACATACAATCAACAAAGCACCCATTACAATCCATGTATTCACTAACGTTTCTGTTATGGGTAATCCGAGAATGTATCCATAAATCTTTGGACCAGTCATTTTTTCACCTCAATGTCTAAATGTTTTTTCTTTCTCAACATTTGTGCCTCATTTCTTGACACTTACTTTTTTAAATGCCTTTAATAATAATACTGAAAATTTGATGGCAACTAATCCTAAAATCACTCCAATAATATTGAAGATCGGAATAATAATTGCCAAATATATAACAACACCAGTAAATAAATAGCGTAGAAAGTATCTGGTCTGAACATACTTCTGTGATTTACTTGGTGGCATTTTCATTGCTTTTTCGAGAGTAAACTGAATGATTTTAAAATTTATAATACTATATACTCCTCCTAATAATACTCCAAGAATAAAACCTATTGTATCTGTTAGAAAAAATCCGAACAAACTAAAAATCAAACAAATTAAGGCGGCTCCTATCATAATTTTTGTTTCCAAAGCGATATTAGTCGTTTTCATTACTTTTTTCATCTTTCTTATTTTTCTCTTTGTTGTTTTTTTGAGCTTTTTCACTCAACCTTAGTGGAATAATATACAAATTCCGCATTCCTGCTAATACACCAATAATTGCACAAATAATTACACCCATATTTCCAGTATGAAAATAATGATCTAATACTTTTCCAAACAAAGTCATCAAAGCAATCGGAACGATCACTGAAAACCCTACCTGAGAAATCATTGCAAGATATTTGTATGATGAATCTTTTTTTCTCATAAATCACACCCTTTTTGTTCTAATTTTTATTTGGCGTATTCTTTCCAACTTGTTGCTTAAACATTTCTTCATTTTTCTTATTTTACCTTAGTCATTTGATTATTTTCAAAATCTATTTCATATCGTACCATAATTAAGCATACTTGTATATACAACGAAGCATTATTTCCGATTTTTTATGTATTTTTTTTCAATATCATGAATTAAATTAACCCGTCTTTCGTGTCGTCCTCCTGCAAAATTAGTATTTAAGAATACTTTTACAATTTCCAGTGCTAAACCATCACCAATTACTCTCGCACCTAACGCTAATACATTTGCATTATTATGTTCTCTCGCCATTGCTGCCATAAATTCATTGGTACACAATGCACACCGAATTCCTGGAACCTTATTTGCCGCCAATGAAATACCAATTCCTGTCCCACAAACAACAATTCCTTGGTCGCATTCTCCAAAAATCACAGCTTCTGCCGCCTGTTCCCCATAAATTGGATAATCACAGGATTCTTGATTAACTGTTCCAACATCTTCAACCTCATACCCTTCTTTAATCAAATAATCCTTTATGGTCTCTTTTAACTCAAAACCACCATGATCAGATCCTAATGCAATTTTCATAGTCTTCCTTCTTTCTATTAAATAAATACATATCCTGCCGCTTTATATAAGCGATTAATCAACGCTAATGTTTCGTTATTTGTTTCTATATCTTCTGCAAATATTTTTTTTACGCCTAATTCATCAAATGTTCTTAACCGTGAAAAAAGATTTCTCGCCATTTCTTTTGGATCATTTTGACTTCCCAATGATATCGTTATTCCTTGATCATAGCATCCCATGGTTTCATCACTGGCTAAAATACCAATTAACATCGGATTATCACGAAAATGTTCTATTTGATCTTTTATTTTCTGAGATATTTCTTTGGAATTGCCTTTGACAACAACTAAATCCGCCTCGGGAGAATAATGTGTGTATTTCATACCAGGTGATAATACTTTTTTAGGAATAATATTCTTGGTTACATTCTTTGAAACCAAAACATCTCCTATTATTCTAGAAATTGCATCCACTGTTACATCTCCTGGTCGCAAAACAACTGGGGGTTCTGCTATCATATCAATCACTGTTGATTCCAAACCAAGTTCTGTATCGGATGATAAAATCATTCCTGCAACACGTCCATCTAAATCTTCAAGGACATGTTTTGCTTCAGTCGGACTCGGTTTTCCTGATAAATTTGCACTTGGCGCCGCAATAGGACACCCTGATTTTTTTATAATTTCCTGGGCAATAGGATTGTCAGGATAACGTACCGCTATCGTTTGAAGGCCTCCTGAAACAACTTCTGGAACACACTCTGCTTTTTTCATAATAAGTGTTAATGGTCCTGGCCAAAAAGCATCCATCAACAATTTTGCCTTCTCGGGAATTTCTTTGACTAATTTCTCAACATCTTTTATTCCCGCAACATGAATAATCAGAGGATTATCTCCTGGTCGTCCTTTCGCTTGGAATATTTTTTTAACGGCTTCAGCATCAAGTGCATTGGCACCTAAACCGTAGACTGTTTCTGTCGGAAAAACAACCGTTTCACCCTTTTTTATTAATTCTGCAAACGCGTCTAAATCATTTAGCCCATTTTCATCTAATTCAATAATTTCAATTTTTTTTGTTTTCATATCAATTATTTTCTACCCTTATTCCTTTACCTTATCTTATTCTGCCTCGCTTAAAAGTCGTCGTTTTAACAACCAAAGTTCATGTGACAAATCAACATGATAGACATGTGGATTGATCATCCGTTTAAACGCAGGCCATAGGCTTGCGTTTTCATCCTTTAGGTGCTCTTGTATTTCTGAAATATGAGGTGTATCATAAACACACTTTCCATTTTCAAAAATCGGAATCATTAATTCACGGATATAGTAATCCGTAATCGTACGTTTTTTCCATGTGTATACTGGATGAAATATCGTCAATGGTTCATCTTGATTAATGGTTTCGTTATCTAAAATCATCATATCTGCTAACGCCATGTCATTACTTTTTCCATAAATTCGAACAATCTTTTTATACCCTGGATTTGTAATCTTTCCAGGATCATTTGAAACTTTTAATCTCGGTTTGCCTGCAATCGATGCAAGTTTATACACGCCACCTAAGGCTGGACAATCATAGGCTGTAATTAACTTTGTCCCTACTCCCCAAGAATTGATTTTTGCCCCCTGAATTTTTAGATCCTTTATTAAATATTCATCTAAATCTGATGATGCAACAATAATCGCTTTTTCTAATCCCGCTTCGTCTAAAAGCAATCGTGCTTCACGACTTAAATATGCTAAATCTCCTGAATCAATTCGGATACCATAACTTCCAATAATCATCCCTTGTTCTAATGCCTCTTTAAATGCTTTTATTGCATTTGGAACGCCTTTATCTAATGTATTATAGGTATCCACTAACAAAATTGCATTACTTGGATTATATTTAATAAATTTTTCGAAAGCTTCGATTTCAGTATCATAACTTAAAATAAAACTATGACTCATCGTCCCCATAGCTGGACGCTCAAGCATTTCTTCTGTTTCAACCACACTTGTTCCAATACATCCGCCAATTACTGCAGCTCTTGCACCATAATAACCCGCTTCTGTTCCATGTGCTCGTCTCAAACCAAATTCCATCACCGAATCCCCTTGAGCTTCTTGAATAATACGCGATGCCTTTGTCGCAATTAATGACTGATGATTAACAATACTTAATATTGTTGTTTCAATCATTTGAGCTTGAATCAAAGGTGCTTTTACACGAATAATCGGTTCTAACGGGAAAAAAATTGTTCCTTCTGGAACAGCATAAATTTCGCCTTTAAATTCAAATTCTTCTAAATATTGTAAAAAGTCATCCGAAAATTCCGAGTGATTTTTTTTTAATATTTCCGTATCTGCTTTTGTAAAATGCAAGCCCTTAATATAATCAATGACTTGTTCTAATCCTGCCGCTACTGTATAACCACCACCAAATGGATTGTTTCGAATAAAAACATCAAAAACCGCTTCTTCTTGGGCTTTACCATCTTGAATATATACATTCCCCATTGTAAATTGATAAAGATCTGTTGCCAATTGAAGCTTTCGATTAAACTGCATAATAAACCCTCTTTCTTTTCACACTGCACATTATTTTATCACTTTCTTATTAAAAAATACAAACTTTTTCAATATAAATATTTGCTTCGTTTTTTTCAATTAACCTTGAAAAAACCCGTTCAAAGACCTTTAATAGTCCCTTTTCCCTTTTCAATCCTTCCCCCCCTAATTTTTCGTCTATACATTATAGCTCCCACACTAAATTTCTTCACATTACTCACTATATTGCTTACACATTTTTATAAATCATTTTTTTTAATAAAACTCAAAAATATACGCCCATTTTTATTCTATAACTAGGTTTCATCCTAACTTATATTAAAAAAGAGCGTTTTTTTCATTTAATTACAATTTCCACACATACTTTCATCTGAAAGAGTTAATCCCATAATACCTCGTTTTTCCCGTTCTGCATAGATCGCTAGATCGCTCCATGGCAATCCTGCCCATTTTGCTAATTCAAGATCTGTCGGATATTCTCCTTGTGACTCAATTACACCTTCAACAATAATAATAGGTAATGATTCAATCCCATCTTTTTCTAATGTTTTTTTTACAAGCTCTGATTCTAAAAAAGTAGCGCCCTCATCAATAATATTATACCGTTGAACACACCCTCCTCTTTCCCTTAAATCCTGTACCATATGATCAATTCGAGCCAATTCTCTCTCAATTTCTGGACTACATTCACCTTTTACACATGCTTTTTGTTCATATATTTGCATATTTTTCATTTTTTTCTCCTCATTATTCGATTAATTTTTAAACACCATAATAATTAACACATAACAATTAATCTAATCGCTTCACTTTATTAATCTTATCACTTCTATTCTAATTTTTCCTGATTATTTTTAAATAATTATTGTAAAAACTATCTTGAAGTATAACTCACCACTAAATATTTATTAGGTGTGTTCTTATCTAAAACAACTGTCTTGTTATCGGTGCTTTGACCATCTCTTAAAAATTTGATTTTAAAATCATCATCTATAACCTCCGCACTTCCCTTAAAATTATCACTATTATTCATCACAATCCCACCCTTTAAATGAGACATTGATCCATCACTTGGAATTAATTCATAATTCATACGATACTTATTTGCATTTGGAATCACCTTCAACTTTATTTCAGAAACTTGATCAACACGATATTCTATCCCATTACTAACTTCCACACACTGACCGTCATTATTAAATCCCAAATTAAAATAATTGATTTCCATCGTATTCTCCTTTGGTACCCCTTCTAAGCTAACATCCGTTGCATAAGACAATGCATTTTGCAAATCTGTTTCAATATTTGTAATACTACGTTGTTTGTATGCGGTGTTTTCGCCCCGTCGATAAATATTTTGGCTTAATAAAAAAACCGCACCAATCGTTCCTAACAACAAGCTCGTAATTAATAATGTGACAATTAATTCGACTAAGGTAAATCCTTGATTTTTAGATCGATCATTCCAATTTTTCATACCCATTCACCTTTTAATTCTGCAAAACTCGTAAAATTAATTTGATCATTACCATTATTATAATAAATTCTTACATAAATATTATACCCAATCTTTTTCCCATCTGAATTGACTACTGACATAATATAATATTGTTTTGGAAATTCAATTTTTTGATCGTCATTAAAAGCCGTTCCAGTATTCCTAACTTCTGATATAATGATCTCTTCCGGGATGATTCCACCTGATAATTGCGTCATAATATCATCAATTATTTCTTGCGCTTCCGCTGCTTTATTGTTTTTTTCATCACTAAAAAAAATAACTTTTTGACCAAATAATAAACTGCCAATAATAGTTACTAAAAGGATGGAAATAAGCGCTGTTGCGACAATGGTTTCAATTAACGTCACTCCATTTTGATTCTTAATTATTTTTTTCATGATGCCCTCCTAGTCATATTCAGTTTGCACATTTTCAATATTGATCTCCGTCGTTTCTTCACCACCACTGCCACTTGGAATAACTGGTGGACTTGGGAAATTTGGTGGAATATAACTTATCGTTGGTTTTATCAAGTCTTCTAATTTTCTTCCTTTAACATTTGAATATTTTCCAGATGCAATAATTTTACCGGGTTTCTTATACTTAATTTCATCTGAAATACTTAAATTTGTTCCACTATTATCCAGTTTCCCACTATATATAAATTGGGTTTGTTGATCAATTTTTGCTGTTTTCGTGTCTAAATAAATATTATCCGCACTTATATCTAACATTAATGTATTAATATTATCATAATCCCATTCAATTTTTTTCCCAAATACAACCATATCCCCTTTGTTGATAAAAACCTTTGAATTCGTTTGTTTATACCCTTTTTCAAAACGTAAATTTAAGGTATCATTCATTGCATTAATATTCATCTCTCCATATAAACGCTCTATTTTTGTTTTTCCGGTAACGTCAAGATACTCTGTTGTTATTTCTATTGGCTGATCCATAAAGTATAAATCCAAATCCCCATCAATTTTAACTACTCTTGATTCTAACTTCAATGTGGAATGATCATTTAATTCAAAACCTTCACATGAAAATGATACCAAATTTGTAATGCTCACATCATGATTGTTTGATTTTGATTCAAGTTTTCCAATGTTAATTTGATTATTGTTTTGGTTTTCTTTTCCTATAATTGCTAAATTACTTTTATCATCTAATGTTATTTTTCTGTTTTTCGCAGTTTCTAAAAAATTAATTTCTTTGAATTTTAAGGATGCTTGAGAATCTCCTATTTTAATATCCTTATCAATCCAAATATTCGCACAATCCGTTTCGATAATTGTCCCTTTTCCCATCGTAATACTTCCCGCAATTACAATGTTATCCGCCTTAATGATTAGTGTCGCATTACTCGAATCCAATTTTAAATCACCATTAATAAAAAGAGTCTCACATTCAATGATCAAATTTGATTCAGATCCTATTTCTAGCTTCTTCTCAAAAATAATCGTCTTTGCTTTAAGCGTATTTGTTTTATAACCACTTACTTGATTATAGTTTTTCTTAATCCGCAATTCATTGGCTGCTGTGATATTAAATTCCGCACCATTAACCCATCCATTTGGAAGAGCAGTTGTTATTCCAATGTTTTGTGCTGTTAAATCTAATGTTTTATTATTACCTTTCCAGTCAAACTTAGTTATATTTAAATCATATTCTGGTAATGGTACCTTTAAAACCCCCACTTGTTCTTTAAAATCTTCTGGATAATCCGAAACCGTCATCATTAATGACTTCCATCCATCTTCCAAATATATTTGACTTGATTTCCAATCTTTCGTATAATCTTTTGGCATTTTTGGCCGTTCTGGTACCCCACCTGACGTTCCTGCTGTTGTTTTAATTTCATAATTAAAATCAACTGTATAATCTAATTTTCGCCTTAAATTTTGAGTTTCTATTTTAAATGTATACGCGGTAGTCGCCAAGGTTATTCCTGTTGACACCTCTTCTTTTTCTGTTTTTTGCCAAGATATGGTTCCTTTTCCTACAGGAATCCGCCTTTTTAGATCATCTATTTCGTTTAATACCTTTAACACGTCTACTCGATCAAGTCCTTCTAGTAGATCTATCAGCTCTCGTCCCTCATTATCATAAACTTCATCTTTATTGATAAGGCGTAAATTCGTCCCATTCAATCCATTAGCTGTCTCATCTTCAACTTCATTTAATGGTGCTAAAATATAAAAGATGGTTTCACTCCCATTTGTTTTCTTATTCTCTTGTACATTTCCTTTTAATACCGCCATTTTATCATTAATCTCAATCTTTCCAAATTCAATGACTGATTTTGCATCAATATACGCCTGACGACTTTCTACTGATTCTTGCGTGAAAAATAAACCATTATTTGCAACTGCAAGAAGCGATCCTACCATAACCATAACCACCATGCTAATAATAATGACAAACGTTAATGAACTCCCTTTATTATTCTTTAATCCTTGGTAAATATGCTGATTCATAGTAACCCCTCCCTAACGATTGTTATATAACAAAAGCCAGTTTTATAAACCGGCTTTTCACATATGTCCTTTTATTTATTAACCATCAATACCTGAAAAACAATATTAATTGAAACATTTCCACCATCAAGTTCTGGTGTCCACCCTGAATACGAAATATCTGTTGTCGTATTTCCATAGGTTGTTGTTTCATCTATTGCCTCGCTATTTGGTTGTATTTCAAAACTAGCAATCATCATATCTGGTCGTGCATTTACGGTATCAATCAATCGTTGGAAATCATACTGTGTTCCACTAAGACTCATTGTTACAGCCCCTACCCACATACCTGGTCCACTGGCGCTCTCATTTGTTTGAGATTCTTCTGTTGAAACCTCACTTGTTGTTTCAATATTTTGGCCATCGCCTGTCACTGGCATGATTTCAACCAAAAGTGGCGCTTCAGTAAAACTGGGAATACCTTGCCATGCATTAAAATCAACGTTTAATGTTATTGGTTTTAGGGTATGTCCTAAACATAATTGCGTTAATAAAATATCCAATCCTTCGTTTGGTAGATGACCTGAAAAATCATCCCGGATCATTCCATATTTTTCATTTGATTCTTCGAGTGTTTTTTGTACCGCTGGAATATTTTCGATTCCAGATGAAATTGTATTTTTAGTAAATTGTGCTTCATCTACTAAAACATTTAATTTTTGATACGTTGCATGATTCGGTACAACCATCAAGTAATATCCCCCCATTACAATCCCAAAACATAACAATAGAAAAATTAGGATCTTTTCACGATTCGTTAATTTTTTCATAACGATTCACCTGCTTTTAAGTACGCATTCACAATAAAGGCATATCCTGTTGATGTAGTAGTCGTTATGGTACTGGTTGAAATCCCTGGTGTAGTCATAGCTGCGGTTGTTGTTGTTCCTGTAGTTGTTGCTGGTGTTGTTGTTGATGGTGTTGTTGTCGTATCCGTTTGTGTTTTTGACATTTCAACTTCAGAATATCCAATATATCCAATTTGCGTAAAATATCCTGTTTCTTTAAGTCGTTGAACATACAACGCGGCCTCTTGTTCATTGTCTGCTGTTGCCATTACACTAATATCACCCGTTATATTATCATAAGTCATATTATTTAAAGCAATCACACTATTACATAATTCTTCCATTCGATAAAGTTTTTCTGAAACCAATCTCGGATAACCTGAAACAGTTGAATTTATTATTTCAATATTTATAATTGCGTTATTCATTGTAGTAATTTGATTGCTTAATGATTGGAATTCTGCATAGGCTTCTTTGTTTTTTTCATCGTTAATATAAGCATTCATTTCATCTAAATCTTTTTGCAGCCCATAATTTTGTATTAAAAAAAAGATAAAAAACCCTAAAACAATCAAAAGCAATCCTATTGGTAAAATCATTACTTTATATTCAATTTTTATTTCTTTTTTATTGATACTCTTTGTATGGTACTCACGCATGAGATTTATTGACTTTTTCCCGGCAAAAAATCCAGTGATTGAATTTATAAAAACACCAAAATCAAAGGTCTCATCAATATTAAATTCTTCTGTAATGTTTGGCGTTTTTGGGATAATAAATAATTTTAATTCTGGATCAAAAACAAGACTTTTTAATGCTTCTAATTCGTCTTCTTTCAATCCTCCATATAAACTCATCGCCAAGCTATACTCTGATTTTTGTGATTTATTAAATTGAATTAATGAGGATAGCCGTGTTGCTAATTCTGAAATAAATCCTTCTGTTCCACGTTTAGCCATTAATCGTGATCGGGTTGAGAAAATATAGATTCCATTTTCAAAAAGAATTGATACTAAATTATTGCCCTCTAAAACATTCAAAGCAAAAGTCATTTTTTTATAATCTTTAGTTTCTGAAATATATTGAATCATCGCATTTAAACCAACATCAATACGATCAATTTTTATATTTAAACTTTTAAATACTTCAATATAGACTTCAAGAAATTGTTTTTCAACGGCACAACAAAATATATTTTGTCCGTTTTTCCCAGGAATAAGGGAATAATCAACAATTAAATTCTCATAATTTCCTGCCGTATCTTCAAATTCTTTGCGTGCTATTTCACTTAATGCTTTTGGCTTTAATTTAGGAACCTCACTATTTTTTGTCATAATCAAACTACTATCAATCAGCAAGGTCATATTTTTAAAAGCATCTTTGTTTTCTTCTAACACTTCTTTTAATACGGTTTTAATTGCTTCTTCATTAACAATTACCCCATTAATAAGTGCCCCTTCTTCAACAGACAAGGTTCTAAAACTATAAATTTTAAGCTGTCCACCTTTATGATTACCTTGGAGGACTTGAATCCCATTATTTGAAAAATATACAATTGTCTGCAATTTATCTGTCCTCCTATCCTATGTTTTGATATAATGTCATAATTGGAAGCATTACTGCGAGCATAACCCCACCAACAATTACAGCCATTAAAATAATCATTATTGGCTCAATAAAGGTTACCAATCGGGTCGTTGCCATTTCGGCTTCATAATCAAAGGAATCGGCTTGACTTTCGAGCATTTCATCTAAATTCCCTGATTCTTCTCCGATATAAATTGTTGATACCAATTTCGCATCAAATCCTTTAATGCTTTCAATCGCTGTTGATAAGGGTTCTCCATTTCGTACTAAAGAAATTGCCTTTGAAAACTGAGATTCAATATATGAATTACCAATCGTTGAACCACTAATTGTCATTGCATTAATCATTGCTAATCCACTCGAATAGAGTGAACTTAGGGTTCGTGCAAAACGTGCTGTATAAATTATTTTCAATAGCTTTCCGACTTTTGGAAGTTTTATTTTTATCTGATCAAGCTTTATTTTGAAGCTTGGTATCCGCAATAAAAAAATCCAACCACCAATAACAACCGCAATTCCAATGAGATAAAACAAACCATAGTGGGTTATCGAATTACTAAAATTAATCATTAATTGTGTAATTGCTGGCAATTCAATCCCCTCAAATAAGGTAAAAAACTGTGGCAATACCAGCGTAAATATTAAAATAACCACCATAATTGTTACAACAAATAAAATAACCGGATATGTCATAGCACTTTTAATTTTAGCATGCAACTTATATTCTTTTTCATAGTGATCTGCCATTTTTCGAGCTGTCGCTTCCATTTGCCCACTGGCCTCACCCGCTTTGTACATATTAATCAAAAGCTCTGGAAATCCTCCACCTGTTGTTTCCATTGCATAGGACAAGGTATTCCCACGTTGAATTTCACGATATAACGCTTTGTATACCTCTTTAATTTGAACTTTTATATCCCGGCTTTCCATGATTTTAATCGCCCGAATTACCGTTATTCCAGATGCAAGCATACTTGCCATTTGACGTGAAAATTCCGATAATTCCATCGGTTTCAATCGATAGGATCTTTTTTCATGAGTTACTTCACGAATCTTAATTGCAAATTCGTTTTTTTCTCGAAGCCTTCGCCGAACCACTTCCGGGTCATTTGCTTCCATCGTACCTTGAATCAGTTTTGATTCTAAATTTTTTGCTGAATATTTATATGTTGGCATAAATACCTCCATGAATTCATTAATTCATTAATTCATACTTATTATCTATGTGATTTTTTCAACTTAATCTTTTTTGATTCTTATAATCCAAAGAATTGTAAATAATATTTAATTATTATATCACCAAACAGGATAGCTGTCATGATGCCAATACATAAATATGGACCAAATGCCATATGTTTTTGTTGCGTTTTTTTTAAAAGAATGATTGTTCCAACCACACCACCAATTAGAATCCCGATAAAGGTTGCTAATAGTGTGTTTTGCCATCCTAACAATATCCCTATAACCGCCATCAATTTTATATCCCCACCCCCAAAAGCTCCTGGAATAAAAAAGGTTAACCCTAGCATTGGAACACTGATACACAAAGATCCAATGATCCGCGATAGAATTCCAATCTCTGGGATTAAAAAAATTGATAACACACTAGGAATTATTAATGCAATCACCAAACCATTTGGAATTGTCATTGTATCAAAGTCAATCATTGTAATACACAGTAATATTGCACCAACTATAAAATAAAGAAGCGCTTGAATAGAAAAACCAAAAACAACTACCAAAGCCACGCCTAAAAGACCAGTAAATAATTCAATTAATGGATAACGACTGCTTATTTTCTTATCACAATAGCGGCATCGTCCTTTCAAATAGATAAAACTAATCAAAGGAATGTTATGATAGCCTTTGATTTTATGTTTGCATTTTGGACAATACGATCGCCCTTTGGCAATTGAGATTTTTTTAGGAACACGATAGATCACAACATTTAAAAAACTTCCAATCACAATTCCAACAACAAATACAAAAAGATAAAAAAAACAATATATTATAGCAAGACTTTCCATAGCAATTACCTATTCCATTTAATTTTTAAACCCTTTGTCATCTTCTCTGATTACAATCACTTGTCCCGGAAGATACTGGGTAATTAATCCATTTTTAGTATAGATGATATAATCAATCGTTGCATCTTTATTTTCATCTATAATTTCAATTTTTGCTTCCTCATTGATTTCTTTTCCAATGAGTTCAATCAGATCTTCTTGTATCGGAACGCTATAATTTCCTGTAGCATAGGATTCCGTAGCTTTTGTTCGTGCGGCTAAATAAACCACCCGGGCATTGGCATAATCAGCGGTTTCATAAAAACCTTGAATTAAATATAAAATAATGACAATGATAAAACTTAGAATTACGATAACCGCTAGGGCAAATCCCCAGCGAAATCCTGGAACACCATTGCTTTTTCCCGCCAATTTTCCCTTTATAATTTCTCTCATTATCGCTCTCCATCTCTAACTTTGAATATGCCATCCCTAAAAAAATCAAAAAATAAGGATAGATATAAATGATAGCCCATAACAAACGTAATTGTTTTTTTCTTTAGCTAATCTGTTTTCTAGTGATTCAATTCATCGTTCAAATCCCAATGTTGTTCCTATTACAAGTGAAAGAAATCCAGTTTGAAACAATGCAATCTGGGCATTAACAAAGGTGATCCCTAGATTGAGTAACCCCACGATAATAATTGGTGAGATCATATAGTAATTAAGCACGCCAAAAATAATTTTTTCAAAAAATCGGATGGAATCTGAGCCAATGCCTGACGCAATGATTACTTTGCACTTATTTTATCTTGCATCTCTCTTACCTGTTGCTGTGTCACAAAGATCTCCTTGTGAAAAAAATCTCCCTCTAGCGTAAACCCAAAGACGGGTTTACGCCAAAGGGAGATTAGACACCCTATGGCACTAGGGTGTATTGACCAAACTTATTAATTTACTTTAACTTATAGTGGTTGCTCCCCCTGCTGTTAATGTAAGTGTTCTACCATTTACAATAAGAGTAACTGTCTCAACTTTTGCTAGATTAGCATCAGTTCCTGACTCCATTGTAACTGTCCAGAAAGCGTCACTTGACTTTGCATCAACAGCTTCTGTTGATGTATCTTCCTGTGAAATTGTAATATCATCCCCTAAATATCTTGCCATTTGTTTACTAGAATCAGCAACAATTGGTGTAGCGTTAAGTGCAACCGAACTTAATTCTGGACCTGTTGGCGCTGTAGTTGTTGCACCATACTCTGTTGCTGTCGCTTGTGCAGCAACGTAAATTTCTCGTGCCACGGCAATATTCGCTTTGTCTTTTGCATCATTCACAAACCCTAACATTGAAGGGATTGTAAAGGCTGCTAAAATCGCTAAAATAACCAATACGACAATAATTTCAACAAGGGTAAACCCTTTGTCTCGTTTACGCATTTTTTGAATAAATTTCATAATAATCTCCTCTTTAATTTTTATTTTTTGTTTTCTATATTATTCCCCCCGCCACGAGATAAAAGATATACATTTTTATTTGAGAACCACTATTATTGATTAATAATACTTTATAAAGCTAGTCTTTTTATACCCCAATGCATCATTCTTTAATCAAATCATTCCTAAAAAAAGATTTAAAAAAAGCCACACTTTTTAAATGTGGCAACTGGCTATCGTATCATGGATGCATTGTTATCTATCCTCTGACTTAGACCCTGTAGTTTTGCGTCCCAAATTTTCATCTGTTTTGCTTTTAATTTTCTATTTATTTGTATGTAAAGTTTATGATAAACCCCATTAAAAGTCAAGTTAAAATTTTAGACTATTATTGCATTTTTTTGCATTCCACAGCGATCATCATGTATTATCGCTCCGTTATCTCTCACTCGTTTTATTTTCTCCCACAAAAATCTTTTTCCGTGGTTTATTCTGCTATTTCATATGTTTCAACACTAGCATTGTTGTCTTCAATCGTAACTGCATAACCATTTTTATAGTAAATCACTTTTGTTACTTTTCCAGTTCTTGTTGCACCCGTTGTGCCTTCACCAGTAATACTATCATCCCCTTGTCCTATCGTTACAATCCACGCTGCATCCTCATTACTTGGTCTTGCATTGGAATCATTAAGTAAATTAATATCCGAGATTAATGGAATATCTGGACTCACGTACCGATACATTTGATGGCTGGCTTTAACATAGGGTGTATCATACCATCTAAAACCATTACTATCAAAAGTATCGCTTGCCGTAAATTCTCTGATACGATATTGAACTTCAAATGAACTGATAGAAACGGCTATCCCATTCGAGTGAGCATCTCCGGGTGCATGATCACTATTGCCATCCATCATCTCCGTTATTCCGCTATATTCAGTCGTAACTGCTTGGGCTGCCACATACACTTCCCTAGCTTCAACAATATAAGCTTTTCCTTTGGCATCTGCCACAAACCCAATCATTGTGGGAATGGTAAAAGCGGCAATCACTGCTAAAATTACCAATACCACAATAATTTCCACTAAAGTAAAGCCACTATCTTTTTTTCTAATCTGTCCTATAACTTTCATGCTCTCTCCTTTATGTCTTTTTAATGATTCTCAAAATATTGATTAAACTCCTGTTTGTCACTGGCCCATTCAAGACCTGTATCATACGCAATCTTTTGATCTCGAACCAATTTTGCTAAATGTGCATTGAGGGTATTCATCCCTTCGCGCCCTCCAGTTTGCATAACCGATGCCAATTGATGGGTTTTACTTTCGCGAATTAAATTAAGGACTGCATCTGTTCCTATCAAAACTTCAAGTGCAGCCATTCGACCTTCCCCTGTTGCTAAGGGGACCAACTGTTGGGTAATTACCCCTTTTAGGATACTCGCTAATTGGGTCCGTATCTGCTGTTGTCCATGGGGTGGAAAGACATCAATAATCCGATCAATGGTATTGGCTGCACCAATAGTATGAAGGGTTGATAGCACCAAATGCCCTGTTTCAGCGGCTGTTACTGCGGCTGAAATGGTTTCAAAATCACGCATTTCTCCTACTAAAATAACATCTGGATCCTCTCTTAGCGAGGACCGCAGTGCCGATGCAAACGAGGGCACATCTCTTCCAACTTCTCGTTGATGTACCATTGCTTTTTTATGATTATGTTTGTATTCTATTGGATCTTCTACGGTTAAAATATGGCACGCCTTATTTTGATTAATATAATCAATCATTGCTGCTAAGGTAGTTGATTTCCCACTACCTGTTGGACCTGTCACTAAAATCAAACCGCGGGGTTCATTGGCTAGTTTTCTTATGATCGGGGATAATTTCAATTCTTCAAAACTTGGAATCGTATCATTTAATAACCGAATCGCGGCCGTATAACTTCCTTGTTGCTTATAAACATTCACACGTTGTCGTAAACCTTCTGGCGTTTCATAGGCAAAATCCAAATCTTTACCACTTAACAACTTTTCCTGATCCGCCACATTTAACATACTAAAAATTAAGTCTCTGATCTCTTTTGAATCCTGGCTAAAATCGCTTTGAAATAATTGTCCGTTTTTTCTAAAAACAGGTGGTAATTCTTGTGTAAGATGGATATCTGAACAATCGTTTTTTCGACCGTAACGAATTAAATCTAAAATAGTCACCATAATTTTCTCCTTATTCAACATAATATGATAGTTTTAGATATTCTTCCATTGTGGTAATCCCTTGTTTTGTTAAAGTAGCCACGCTATCGCGCAATGGAATAACTTTTTTTGTTTTTTCAACATATGCATAGACATTTTCTGCGGGCTCTTTTCTTGAAATCATGGTTCTAATTTTCTTATCTATTGCTAAAATTTCATGGATTGCAATCCGACCTTTGTACCCCGTATTATTACACATATGACACCCTTTTCCTTTATACAAGGTTGTGACATCATCTCCTAATAATTCTTTTTCCGATTCTGTTGCGTCATAGGATTCTTTGCAATTTAAACAAATCTTTTTCACTAAACGTTGGGCAACAACACCTGTTAAGGAATTGGCAACCATATAGGCTTCGACTCCCATATCTTCTAATCGTACAATCGCCGATACGGCATCGTTCGTATGAAGTGTTGATAAAACTAAATGCCCTGTAATAGCTGAGCGCACTGCAATTGAAGCCGTTTCACTATCTCTGGTTTCACCAACCATAATAATATCAGGATCTTGTCTTAAAATCGATCGCAACCCAGATTCAAAGGTCAATCCTGCCAATACATTAACCTGGGTTTGATTAACATGCATCAGGTTACGTTCAACCGGATCTTCAACTGTCGCAATATTCACCGCTTTTTTACTAAGCATTTCTAAAATCATATATAAGGTTGTGGTTTTTCCACTCCCTGTCGGACCTGTAATATAGACAACCCCATGAGGACTTTTAAGAATTTCTGTTATTTTTAAATAATCCTCTTCATTCATCCCAAATTGTTCTGCATGATCTAATGTGGTATTCATACTCAAAAACCGTAGCACCATTTTTTCGCCGTAAACAGTTGGAATGCTTGAGGTTCGAATATTCATTTCTATCCCATCAATTCGCACTCTAAAATGACCATCTTGGGGAACACGGCGTTCTGCAATATCTAAGTTTGATAATATTTTAATCCGAGCAATCACCGATTGATGTAATGTTGGAGATAAGGTTAAGTAACCAACAATTAAACCATCCACTCGCATGCGAATAATGGTTTCTTTCTCAAACGGTTCAATATGAATATCACTCGCCCCTGAATTATATCCTTTTAACAAAACCGAATTCACAAGATTAACAATCGGTGCATCGCCTTCATTCGTTACAATATCTTCAACAAACGAGATCTCATTACCATCAACCGTCTCATTTGCTACATTTGCTGCGCGTTTGGTTTCTATCTCTGTATAGGCTTCATTAATCGCTGTTATAATCACTTCTTTTTCTGCTAATACCACATCAATCGTCATATTTGTAATTAGCCGAATGTCTTCAATCGCGTAAAAATCTAAAGGGTCATTCATTGCAATAACCAAATGATTGTTGCTTTGACTAATTGGAATTAAGGTATATTTTATTGCGATCGACTGAGGGATTTTACTGGCTGCTTCTAAATCTACTATCGAATCTTTTAAATTAATAACTTCAACATTTAACCGTTCTGATAAGGCTTCAAGAAGTTGAGATTCTGTAACATAACCATAATCAACAAGAATCGCTCCTAGGCGTTTGCTTTTATCAATCTTTTGATACGCTAATGCTTCTTGAAGATGATCTTCTGTAATAAAACCAGCGTTTTTTAAAATATCACCAATTCTAATATTTTTTGTTTCCATCGCATTCTCCTTTTTTATCGCCTTTTGTTGGTATTATAGCATATATTATTTTTCTGTTCTATCAATGATTCCATTATAACGCATCGCCTTAACACTTGAAATAAAAGACATCCAACGACAATGCTAAAAAAGAGCACCTCAAAATTAAGATGCTCAGACTGTTAATAAAGCTATACCCTAGTCCCGACTATTGTTACATCATGCTGTATTCCTCAAGGCGAACAGGCAGCAACCTGTCCGAACTGTCAACACACAACAAATTAACAATTGGTCGGGACGGGATTTTATCACTAAACTGAACTAGCGAATTTGTTTGATATCCACTAATTCAATTTTAGCCATCGTTCGATTCGACTTTAAGCAATCAAGCAGTGCTTGAGCTGTATCAAGTGATGTTAATAAACTAATGGATGTTTCAACTGACTTACGACGCATACGCACACTATCTGTTTGTGGCATGCGACCTTTTGTTGATGTTGAAATCACATAATTCACTTTGCCGCTTTCAAGCAAATCACCAATATGAGGCTGACGTTCTGACATACGACGAACCACCTTTGTTGGAATACTATGTTCATTAAGAATGAGAGCTGTTCCAACGGTTCCATAAATTGTAAAACCCAGTTCATGAAATTGTCGGCCAATTTCAACAATCGCTTCTTTATCGCGATCTTTTACTGTAAGAAGCACTCCTCCTGATCGTTCCATTTTATTTCCTGATGCAACCAACCCTTTGTACAAAGCATCTGCAAATGTTTTTGCAACCCCTAGTACTTCACCTGTTGATTTCATTTCAGGTCCTAATTGGGTATCCACATCTTGAAGCTTCGCAAAACTAAATACCGGCACCTTTACAGCAACATAATCATTTTCAGGATACAAACCTGATCCATATCCTAAATCTTTTAATTTTTCACCAAACATCATTTTCGTTGCTAAATTTACCATTGGAATATCCGTAACCTTTGAAATATAAGGTACTGTTCGTGATGATCGTGGATTAACCTCAATCACATACACTTTACCTTTGAAAATAACATATTGAATATTTACAAGGCCAATAATATTTAATGCTTTTGCTAAACGCCCCGTGTAGTCAACAATGGTTTGCTTTGTTTTTTCATCTAAGGTTTGTGGTGGATAGACTGAAATCGAATCCCCTGAATGCACTCCAGCACGTTCAATATGTTCCATAATCCCTGGAATTAAATAGGTTTCCCCATCACAAATCGCATCGACCTCCACTTCTTTTCCCATTAAATATTTATCAATTAAAACCGGATTCTCAAGTTTAACCTGCGTAATAATATTCATATATTCAATAACATCTTCTTTTTCATGCGCAATGATCATATTTTGTCCACCTAATACATAGGATGGACGTAATAGCACTGGAAATCCTAAGTTTTCAGCAACTTTAACACCTTCTTCTGTTGTATAAACCGTTTCACCTTCTGGTCTCGGAATTTTACAGGTTTCAAGTAATTGATCGAACACTTCCCGATCCTCTGCCGCATCAATATTTTTAGGCGATGTTCCTAAAACTGGCACCCCCATTTCTTCTAAATATCGAGTTAACTTTATTGCAGTTTGTCCACCAAACTGAACAATTGCGCCAATGGGTTTTTCTGTTTCAACCACGGATCGAACATCTTCTTGTGTCAGGGGTTCAAAATATAAACGATCGGAGGTATCATAATCTGTTGAGACCGTTTCGGGATTATTATTAATCAATATTGCTTCATATCCTTTTTCACGTAATGCCCACGCGCAATGCACTGAACAATAATCAAATTCAATCCCTTGACCTATTCGAATGGGTCCTGAACCTAATACTAAGATCCGTTCTTTTTCTGATGGATGCTCTTCAATAAATAAGGCCGCTTCATTTTCTTTATCTCGCGTTGAATAAAAATATGGGGTTTGGGCTGCAAATTCTCCGGCACAGGTATCAACCATTTTAAACGACGCATATTTCTTTGTCGCTTCGCCAATGGCTTCGCCTGATAATTCTTCGATTGTTTTATCTAAAAAGCCAATTTCACGGGCAACGCGAATACGTTCTTCGGTTAAGCCTAATGTTTCTAAATCTTTTTCCATTACTGCTAAATGTCGCAACTTATCTAAAAACCATTTATCAATCCGGGTAATATCAAAAATGGTATCCAAGGATATACCACGTTTTATCGCTTCGTATACGACAAACGCACGTTGATCATCCGATTCACCTAACATTTCCATAATTTCATCATCGGTACTTTCAACTAAGGCCTCAATAGTGAGTGTTTCCATTCCTAACTCTACGGATCGAATTGCCTTCATCATCGCATGTTCAAAACTCGATCCAATCGACATGATTTCTCCTGTCGCCTTCATTTGTGTTCCGAGGGTTCGCTTCGCATAGACAAATTTATCAAATGGCCATCGTGGAAATTTAACTACAATATAATCAAGTGCTGGTTCAAAACATGCGGTAGTATTGCCTGTTACTTCATTAATAATCTCATCAAGAGAAAAACCAATTGCAATTTGAGTTGCAACCTTTGCAATTGGATATCCGGTCGCTTTTGATGCTAAAGCGGATGATCGCGATACTCTTGGATTAACTTCAATTACTGCATAATTAAAATTCTCAGGATTTAGCGCAAATTGACAATTGCATCCTCCCTCAACACCTAATGCCGAGATGATTTTTAATGCCGAGGTTCGAAGCATTTGAAATTCTTTATCACTTAATGTTTGACATGGTGCAACAACAATAGAATCTCCAGTATGAATACCAACAGGATCAAAGTTTTCCATACTACAAACCGTAATAACATTTCCTTTGGCATCTCGCATCACTTCAAACTCAATTTCTTTCCAACCTGAAATCCCTTTTTCAACTAAAATTTGAGTGATTGGCGATAATCGTAATCCATTTGTCGCAATTTCTCGGAGTTCTTTTTGATCTTTTGCAATCCCACCGCCAGTACCTCCCAGGGTAAATGCAGGTCGAATAATCACAGGATATCCCAGTATTTCTGCAAACTTCACAGCACCATCGAGAGTTGTTACAACTTCTGATGGAATACAAGGCTCTCCAATTTCTCGCATCATATCTTTAAATGCTTGACGATCCTCCGCTTTTTCAATGGTTTCAAGATTCGCGCCTAAGAGTTTAACATTGTGTTCTTCTAAAAACCCTTCTTTTGCTAACTGCATAGATAAAGTCAGTCCCGTTTGTCCGCCAAGGGTTGATAAAATACTATCTGGTTTTTCAAGAAGAATCACGCGTTTTACAACTTCTAAAGTAAGGGGTTCAATATATATTTTATCGGCCATTGACTTATCTGTCATAATTGTTGCAGGATTTGAATTGATTAAAACAACTTCTAGTCCTGCCTTTTGTAAAGTTTTACAGGCTTGGGTTCCCGCATAATCAAACTCTGCAGCTTGACCAATCACAATCGGACCGGATCCAATCACTAATACACGTTTAACATCACTTCTTAAAGGCATCCTAATTGCCCCCTTTCCATTAGATTTGTAAATTGTTTGAAAATATAACCAGTATCATTTGGCCCAGCACTCGCTTCTGGATGAAATTGCACTGTAAACGCATGAATATCTTTATATTCAATCCCTTCACAGGTTCCGTCATTCAAATTATAGTGAGTAATGGTTCCTACATCTTCTGGAATACTTTCTGGAACAACCGCATACCCATGATTTTGACTGGTTATAAACACGCGATCTTTTGCGATATCCTTAACCGGTTGATTAACCCCACGATGTCCATATTTTAGCTTAATGGTTTCTCCACCCATTGCTAACGCAAGGAGTTGATGCCCTAAACATATTCCAAATATTGGTTTGCCATACGCTATAAAATCTTTTAAATTTTCAATAATTTCAACATTTTCAGCAGGATCGCCAGGTCCATTGGATAGCATAATCCCATCAGGATTTAACATTTTTATTTCTTCAAGGGTTGTATTGGCTGGCATAACTGTTACATTACATCCCAAACGCAACAGCATCTTTCGAATATTATGTTTATAGCCATAATCAATTAAGGCAACATGATTCGCGCGATTTTCTAAACTATAAAACCATCCTTTATTTTTACAGGTTACTTCCTGAACTGGTTGAACCACTTTAAAGGCTCGTATTTTTTCAAGCAATGCGTCTTTACTTGTTGCAATATCTTCGGTTGTAATCGCCCCATTCATGGTGCCATGTTCGCGAATCACGCGTGTAATCGCCCGGGTATCCACATCCCAAATACCAATTTTATCTTGTTCTTTCATAAATTCATTAATGGTTTTTGCGTTTCTAAAATTCGAGGGTTCTTCGCACCATTCTTTTGTGATGTAGCCATTAATCCAACTACGTTCAGATTCCATATCATCTGAATTTATTCCATAATTTCCAATTAAAGGATAAGTTTGAAGCACAATTTGGCCGAAATAAGATGGATCTGTTAATACTTCTTGATACCCCGTCATCCCTGTTGTAAATACAATTTCACCCAGGGTTGTTCCTTCGCATCCAAAATTATAGCCTTCAAAAACACTGCCATCCGAAAGAACGAGCCAGGCACGTTTATCTCTTTTATAATAAGACATTTTTTTCCTCCATTATATGCTATTTTCAAAAAATACCTGATTGCATGCAATCAGGTATTTTTTCTTTATGTATTTATCTAATTGCTAAATCTTCGCGATTCGGTCCAACGCCAACATACTTAATGGTTGTTCCCACTAAGTCTTCAATGGTTTTTAAATATTTTTTTGCGTTTTCCGGTAGTTGATCAATTTTTCTAATTTTTGTCGTATCAGACAACCAACCTGGCACTGTAATATAGATCGGTTCAACCCGTTCTAAATCTTCAGTATTTGGAAATTCATTGATAATTTTTCCATCAAGTTTATAATCAACACAAATTTTTATTTCTGGCAAATCATCCAATTTATCAATTTTACATAAGGCTAATTCATCAAAGCCATTAATCGCATGTGTATATTTTAAAACGGGAATATCTATCCAACCTAATCGACGCGACCGTCCTGTACGAGCTCCAAATTCATCATCTGGTTTCTCGCCTGTTCCACGCAGAATATCAATCGTTCCACCCTCTTCTTCTGTTGGAAATGGTCCAGACCCAACCGCACTTGAGAATGCTTTTGCAACCCCAATAACCGTATCAATTTTCTTGGCTGGAAATCCGCCACTTACTGCTGCAAATGAAGCAATTGGATTCGATGATGTAACATAGGGGTAAATTCCAAGATCAATATCTTTCATCGCACCTAATTGGCCTTCAAATAAAATCTTTTGATCCGTATTTATTTTATTATGAAGATATGTCATTGGATTAACAATCATATCTTTAAAAGCTTTTGCCCATTCCTCACATTTTGCAAACAGACCCTCAACAGTATAGGGTTCAATATCATAGGATGCCATTTGATCATTAACCACTGGCACAATATCTTCAAGTCTTTTTTTTGCATAATCAAGTCGTAATAAATCTTCAAAACGCAAACTTTTTCGCATTGCTTTATAAGCATAGGCTTGTCCAATACCACGTTTAGTTGTTCCAATACCACCTTTAGCTTCCATTAATTCGTCTAGCTTTTGGTGATATGGCATAAGAATATGGGCTTTAGCAGAAATTTTCAAACCATCTAAACTTACGTTTGCTCCACTAATTTGTTCCATTTCTTGAAGAATAACATCAGGATTTGCAACCATCCCTGTTCCAATTAAACATTCACATTTTTTGTTAAATACGCCACATGGAATTAAATGAAGTTTAAACACACCATACTCATTTATAACCGTATGACCCGCATTATCGCCTCCTTGAAATCTTACAATAAGATCAGACTGTTCAGCGAAATAATCCACCATTTTCCCTTTGCCTTCATCGCCCCATTGAGCCCCAACTAATACAGAAATTGACATATATTTTCATTCCTTCCTTATACTCTAATCAAAATTCACCAAAATAATCTTAGTCTTCCTTGTTTAAAGTTTTGAAATAATTATTCATTTTATAATTTTTGGGATCATTTTTACCCAGAATATTATAACACAAAGCCATCAAAATTAATCCAGTAATTTCAAAAAAAATCATGATACTGTTTACATGTTTTATTAAAAACCAACTTAGGTTAATTTTACCATAAAAACCGAAAGGACTCTACTACAAAAGTTTTTGTAATACAGTCCTTCCCTTATTATTTCTGATACGTCTTAATAATCTGTTCCGCTACTTTTCGAGGGGATAACCGCATATCCATTGCTTTTTTTTGTATATAGCGATGGGCCTCTTCTTCGGATAAATTAAGATAACCCATTAAACAAATTTTTCCGCGATACACGATACCTAAATCATCTATTTTTTGTTTCAATTCATTGTTTTTTTTCTCAAGGATCTGTATCTTTTCACGCGACTGCGATACAAAGCGAATATTTTGAACCAATACTTGGCGATTAAGGGGTTTTGATACAACAAACGCTGTCGTATGATAAAGTTTTTCTTCAACTTGCTCAACTAATTCATTTTTCACCATTACAATTACACCCACAGAAAACGCTTCTAAAGTATCAACTATAAAATCGACGCCAAACTCATCACCTAATGGTGTATTGACGATCACCAAATCATACTCTATTTCTTGTAATCGTCGCCGCCCTTCTGATGCCGATAACGCCGAATCAATCAGTTGAAAATTCATCGGCCGAAGAATTTCAGTTAACCCTCGAATAACATCATTTTGTTTACAAACTAATAATACGCGACTCATCCCCTTCACCTCCTGCCTATTATTAAATTATATTTTTATCAACTATGGTTTAATAATTAGCAAAATATCGCTTCATTTCCCAGGGATGAACTGTTTTTATATAGTCTTTCCATTCTTGTTTTTTTATTTCAATATATTTTTCTGTTAAACGCTCACCAAGAACTTCATTAATTAAGAAATCTTTTGACATTGCTTCAATTGCCTCTGATAATGTCATTGGCAACGCTTCATAATTTTTATTGCAATCAATCTGAGTATTTTCTTCTAAACTAATTGGTTCCATTAATGACAGTTCTTTTTCAATACCATCTAAACCTGCCTTTAAAATAAGTGCTGAAGTTAAATAAGGATTACAGGTTGGATCTGGACTCCGAAGTTCAATGCGTGAATGAGCCCCATCTGACCCCGGAATACGAATAAGCGGTACCCGATTACTAAACCCCCACCCAATATACTCGGGCGCAGAACCACCGCCCATTAATCGTTTATAACTATTAATCAGTGGATTTGCAATCGCTGTTATCCCTTTAATATGCGCTAATACTCCGGCTATAAAATGCTGTGCGTCCTCGGATAATACTCCATTTTTATAATCAAAAATACTTTCTCCTTGACGCATTAAAATTAAATTCATATGCATCCCACTTCCCGGTTCTTCCATTAATGGTTTTGGTAAAAATGATGCATGCATCCCATTGCGTTGAGCAACCGTTTTAACAACCGTTTTAAATGTCATAATATTATCAGCTGAATTTAAAGCCGTATCATATTGAAAATCAATTTCGTGTTGTCCTTTTCCAGATTCATGTCGTGAACTTTCAATATAAAATCCCATATCCTCTAGGGTTAAGCAAATTTCACGTCGGGTATTTTCTCCCCGATCAAAAGGCGCTAAATCAAAATATCCCGCATGATCAATCGGATCTGTTGTCGGTTCACCATTTTCATCAAGTTTAAACAAATAAAATTCACATTCCGCACTGGTATAAAAATCATATCCTTTTTTTCCTAATGCTTTCATGGTTTCTTTTAAAATATAACGACTATCCTCCTGGTACATTTCGCCATCTGGATATCTTATATCACAAAGAATCCGGGCAACTTTACCTTGTTGAGGTCGCCAAGGGAGAATTTGAATGGTACTCATATCCGGGCACAAAACAAGATCAGAATTTCTAGATTCTGAAAATCCGACCACCAATGATGCATCAAATGGAATCCCACTTGTTAATGCACGTTCGATTTGCATCACGGTAATTGCAATATTTCGATTTTGTCCATCCAGATCACAAAACTGAAGTCGAATGAATTTAACATCATTTTCTTGTATAAATTCCATCGCTTGAATGATTTCCTTTTCTCGACTCATTTCTCTTCCTCCTATTGATTAATTATGGGTGTAGATCGTTTTATGGGGATTTTCTCCATCTGGTGTTAATTTATAAAAAGATTTGTCTAGCAAATCGTCTATTTCCACACCAAATCGTTGACAATAGCCTTTAATATAAGGGATAATTTCTTCTAATTCCGTTTCATTACATTGTTTAGAAACAATTTGACCAGGTAAATTTTCAGGTGGAACATCACTTCGAATATACATTGTACCACCATGCATTCCCGTTCCACAATAAGAACCCGCTGGGAAAACATTCTCTGCTCCAATACCTAAGACCATAATAATCCCTCCAGCTTGATATTCCCCTAAAAAAGAACCAGCCTTTCCGCCAATTACAATCACTGGTTTTAAACCTTCATATTCTTTCATATGAATTCCTACTCGGTAACCGCCATTTCCTTTAACGTAAATCGTTCCACCTCGCATCGCATAACCAAGAGTATCCCCACTATTTCCATGAACAATTATATCCCCATTATTCATGGTATCACCCACAGCATCTTGAACATTTCCATGAACAGTAATATTACAATTATCCAGATATGCTCCCATTGCATTTCCTGGTGTTCCATGTAAAATTAAATTTTTTCCTTGAACACCACTGCCAATATAGCGCTGTCCCATCACGTTTTCCACTGTAATTTCTTTTGCTTCTGCTGATTTTATTGCTTTATTTAAGTCTGTATAGTAGACATTTTTACCTTGTATAATCATTTTTTTCTCCTTCATTTAGTGACTTTGACTCAGTTTTTCTTTGCGACTACTTTGATTAAAAGCCATTATTTGAGGCGAATTCATTAACAATTCAAGATCAATTGTGGATAAATCTGTTTCTTGTCTGATTAAATCTGTATAAATTCCTCCACGCATACTATCTCCTATTATAATATACCCTTTTAATCGATGATCTTTAATAAATAATTTTTTATAGCCTTCTTGAGTTTTAACTTCATATTCTTCACCAATATACGTCCCTGCACTTAAAATATATAAGCCCATAAATCCAACCGAGTTTAATGGGAACGCCTGGTTATATTTTGCTTTACCTTTTGCCATATTTATTCCAGCAACCTCACCTTGTAAAAATGCATTGGGAAGAATCGCTAAATTCCGATTGGCTTCTGATGAAATATCAAAACTTTGAGTACAATCACCTGCTGCATAGATATTTTCTAAACTCGTTTTTTGATAGATATCCGTTTCTATTCCAAATCCAATCTCTCCTCCGGCATCCTTCACTAACTCACATTGCGGCTTGGTTCCAACCGCTATAATTAAAATATCATACGATAATTTGTCTTCATTACTTAAGTTAACTTTCATACTATTAATTTCGTCAATACTGGTTTCTAACAAAAAATTAATCCCTTGTTCTTCTAAATGCTTTTGTACAATTACACTGGCCTTTTCTTCTAAAACACTGGGAAGCACTCGGTTTGCTAAATCGACAACTGTCACGCTTTTACTTTGATTAACCATTGATTCTGCTGCTTTTAAACCAATTAAACCAGCACCTAAAATAACAATTTTTGATTTCTCTGTTAAAATATCTTTGATTCCAATCACATCTTCTAATTTAGTAAATGTAAAAATATTTTTTGTTTCCTTAAGTTTATTGGGTAATCCCTTGATTGGTGGCACAAACGGAGCCGATCCCGTTGCCACTAACAATTGCTGATATCCTACGATTTCACCAGATTTAAATTGAAGGGTTTTATTTTTTTTATTTATTTTTTCTACCATCGTGCCATAACGTATCTCACACTTGTTTTTTTCATAAAAACTAGGATCACGATACTGCATTCTTTCCCGTTTTACTTTTCCTTGCAACCAATATGAAATCAGTGGCCGAGAATAGGTTTGCCAAGGCTCTGAGGTAATCATTAAAATCTCATTTTCTTGATCCATTGTCCGAATCCCTTCAACACCACCAATCGCGGCAGCTGAATTTCCAATAATAATATATTCATAGGTTTTCATTATTCCACCTGATCTCTTTCCTCAAAAACGATCGCATTATTCGGACATCGTTTTACACAATTCGGCTCTCCGCCAGTGTTATCCACACATAATTCACATTTTAAAAGCGTTTTTTCATGACTTACGGTTAAGCACCCATAAGGACACATTAAAATACAGGTTCGACATCCTACACAACGCGTCTCATCGATTTGAATGATCCCTTTATCATTAACTGATAACGCCCCTGTAATACAGCCCTTGACACATAATGGAATTTCGCAATGACGACACGATACTGCGAAATTTATTCCATGATTTCCTTCTTCAACTACAATTCGTGATATCGGCTTTTTCTCACTATTTTTAAAGGCTTTCACCATCTCTGTTTCACCAGAATTGACAAAAGCACATTCTATTTCACATAAATGGCAACCGAGACACCACTCTTCATTTACATAAACACGCTTCATTTTTACTCCATTTCTTTTGCTATTCACAAATCCATGATTTTATTTATAGATTTAAATTCTTGGTTCGGGTGTCAAAACTCAAATTACGCCATTTAGCATACAATATATTGATTTTAAAACGCGCTTTCAGGCAAGATCTTGTGTATAAATCTTATCAAAATTACTTTTGACACCCCAACCATTCTTATTAATGCATTACTTCTTAATAAAACACACCATGAAACGCAATACTATTCTCCTGCATATCCAATTCCAAATATTTCTAATTCTTTTTCTGTCATCCCAAGTCCTCGAAGCATCAGGCGATTTCCTTTTAAGGCTTCAATGGAATTAATTCCCATACCACCCATCATTTCTTTTATTTCATGGGTCCATGCCGATACAAGATTTATCAAGCGTTTTGATCCGATATCGGGATTAAGACGCTTAACTAATTCTTCTTGTTGCGTTGCAATTCCCCAATTACATTTTCCAGTATGACATGATCGACATAAATGGCATCCTAAAGCTAATAATGCTGCTGTTCCAATATATACCGCATCTGCCCCTAAAGCGATTGCCTTGACAACATCGGCACTATTTCGAATACTCCCGCCAATCACAATCGATACATTGTTTCGTATTTTTTCATCTCGAAGCCGTTGATCAACTGCTGCAAGCGCAAGTTCAATCGGAATTCCGACATTATCTCGAATGCGTGTTGGTGCTGCTCCAGTCCCACCTCTGAAACCATCAATTGCAATAATATCTGCTCCCGATCGCGCAATTCCAGACGCAATTGCGGCAACATTATGTACCGCTGCAATTTTTACAATCACTGGTTTTTCATAATTTGATGCTTCTTTTAATGAAAAAATCAGCTGCCGCAAATCCTCAATGGAATAAATATCATGATGTGGTGCTGGTGATATCGCATCGACACCCACTGGAATCATGCGTGTTTTGGATACTTTATCTTGAATTTTATGACCCGGTAAGTGACCACCAATTCCAGGTTTCGCCCCTTGGCCCATTTTTATTTCAATTGCTGCACCAGCACTTAAATACTCTTTATGAACACCAAATCGTCCTGATGCCACTTGAACAATGGTGTTTGGACCATATTGATACAAATCTTTATTCAGTCCACCTTCACCTGTATTGTAACAAATCCCCAATTCTGTTGCTGCTCGTGCTAATGATGTATGGGCGTTTTCGCTAATCGAACCATACGACATTGCTGAAAACATAATGGGTGTTTCAAGTTCTATTTGCGGTGGTATTTCAGCTACAATCTTTCCTTTGTCATCAAACTCTAATTTCTCCAATTTTTTTCCTAAAAAAACTTTTGTTTCCATTGGCTCTCGCAACGGATCAATCGGAGGATTTGTCACTTGACTGGCATTAATTAAAATTTTATCCCAAAAGATCGGATAATCTTTGGGTGTTCCCATACTCGATAAAAGCACACCACCAGTATCTGCTTGTCTGAAAATCTCTTCCATCGTTTGTTGTTGCCAATTTGCATTTTCTCTAAATTGGTTATCTGTTTTAATTATTTTTAATGCCCCCGTTGGACATAAACTGACACATCGCTGACAATTGACACATTTTGATTCATCGGCAACCATGCAATCAAGTGCTTCATCGTAATGATGGACTTCGTTTGCACATTGTCTCTCACAAGCTCGACAATTAATACAGCGTTTTTCATTTCGAACAATTTCAAATTCTGGATATATATAATTAATTCCCATAGTTTATTTCTCCTATTTTTCAACTCTAATAATGACAGGTTCTCCCCCTTGAGGAGCAAAAACATTTTCGACATCTGGGCAAATCGCACGAATTGCACATTCTTCACTGGCTAAATATACAATATCATCCTTTTCTCCAACAACCATCGATCGCAATTTTAAACGGTCATTTAATGCCATTAAACCACCCTCAAACCCAAGGATAATAGAAAAAGGTCCTGTAATTAAAAGACTTGCAAAGGTATTTCGAAGAAGCTTTAATCGCGTCGCTTTTTCTTCTGGCATGCGTTCAATTTCTTCCCAAAATGGCGCTGCTACAATCATAGCAATATCCTCATACTCTAGGCCTTGTTTTCGATTAAGATAATCAATAATATAGGTTATAACCTCTGTATCTGTTAATAAATTACACTTGTAATCAAACATTTCAATAAAACGTCGATTTGCATCATAGGATGATATTTCACCATTATGAACAATTGAATAATCCAATAATGCAAAAGGATGGGCACCACCCCACCAACCTGGGGTATTGGTTGGATAACGTCCATGGGCAGTCCATGAATACCCTTTATACTCATCTAATCGATAAAATTCTCCAACATCTTCAGGGAAACCAACCGCTTTAAATACGCCCATATTTTTCCCGCTTGAAAAAATATATGCCCCTTTAATATAGGTATTAATATAAAAAACCGTCTCTACAATAAATTTCTTTTCATCAATTTCTTCGTCTTCTTCTTGAATCGTTGTAAAAATAGGATTGACAAAATATCGCCAAATTTGAGGTGCATCCTTTATTCTCGGATGCTTTCGTGTTGGAATACGATTTAAATTAACCATTTCAAAATACCGATCCAAATACCGTTCCGTTTCTTCTCGCGCATTCATATCATCATAAAAAACATGAAACGCATATTGATCTGCAAATTCTGGATAAATTCCATATCCAGCAAATCCACCGCCTAAACCATTCGATCGATCATGCATATACGCAATTGACTTTACAATACGACTTCCATTTATATTACACAGTCCTTTTTTATGAATAATTCCTGAAATTGCGCACCCTGATGGTATTCTAATTTCACCTTCTTTTTTTAACATCCTGTTCCTCCTTATTTTTCAGAAATTTAAAAATTTATTAAGCTTAGCAAAAAATAAAAAAAGAACAGATAGAATCAGACCCTCTGAATACTATCAGAAGTTCCGAACACCATTGTTCTTTTGATTTTTTCCTATTGAGTTTTTATATTTCCAATATTAATTATTTTATTTTTATATACTTCTTCATTAAATCATAGTTATTTTAAATTTTCAATTTATTTTTTATTAAATTGATAATGATAAGGATTTCATCTTTTCTTTTTAAGGAATGCTTCCTTTGTTTATTAGGATTATCTCTCGCATTTCTTCTTTAACAATAAAGCATCCCGCCCTCTTGTTATTATTGCACCTCTGTTTCTTTCATTTTAGCCGATACAATCTGTTTTAATAAATCCATTGCTTTGGTAAATTCATCTAATGATAAATCTGGATTTTTTTTGGCTACCAATAAATAACCTGCTTCAAAACTTTCTGATTGATTAACTGCCATCATTAAATCAGGGTCTCCTAATAATGCATCGATTACTTTAATATATTTTTCTTCACTTATTTCCATTTCCATTTTCATTCCTCCACTTTTATTTATTATCTTCTTATTATATATTAAAAGGCTTCACTCTGTAAATGTTCTATTTCATTATTTTTTGAGAACCATTACATAGAATTCGATAAAAAAACAACTTTACAAATTATTTTTGATCGTTTATAATAAAGTCAATTAAAAAGTTGTGATTTCCACAATCATTATAATAGCAATGGTGCTTACGAAGATTTTCATGTCTTTCTTAAGCGCCTTTTTTATTATCATTTTAACTTTTTTCTCTTATTGTTCAATAGTGAATCAATAGGATATAATGAGTCAACTATAGAAAATTATTTTAGGAGGACACGAACGTGCCAGAAATTAAAAAAGAAAATGTTACTGATATTTTTGCTTCCAAGGTTTTTAATTCCGAAGAAATGCGAAAACGCCTACCAAAGCACATCTACGCTTCTTTACAATTAACGATTAAAGAAAATCTTCCACTTGACGAAAATCTTGCTGATGTTGTCGCAAATGCTATGATGGATTGGGCCTTAGGGCATGGAGCAACACATTACTCTCATTGGTTCCAACCTATGACTGGGATCACTGCTGAAAAACATGATGCTTTTATCAATCCAACAGATAGCGGAAAAGTAATCATGGAATTTTCTGGAAAAGAATTAATAAAAGGCGAACCAGATGCCTCATCTTTCCCGTCTGGAGGATTAAGAGCAACTTTTGAAGCTCGAGGCTACACTTCTTGGGATCCCACATCCTATGCGTTTATTAAGGGAACCACCCTTTGTATTCCAACTGTCTTTTGCTCTTATTCTGGACAGGTACTGGATAAAAAAACACCGTTACTTCGTTCAATGGAATCTCTAAACAATGAAGCCATTCGAATTCTTCGATTATTTGGAAATATGAATGCCAAAAAAGTTATTTCAACAATTGGTGCTGAACAAGAATATTTCTTAATTGAGCGTGATATGTACAATCAACGAAAAGACCTAATTCTTACAGGCCGTACACTCTTTGGCGCAAAACCCCCAAAAGGTCAAGAAATGGAAGACCATTATTTTGGACGTATTCGTGGGCGTGTTGCTGCTTATATGGATGATTTAGATAAAGAATTATGGAAACTTGGAATTGCATCTAAAACCCGACACAATGAAGTTGCCCCTTCCCAACATGAAATGGCACCGGTTTATACCAATACTAACCTTGCAACTGATCATAATCAATTAACGATGGAAATAATGCAACGGGTTGCCTATCGTCATAATTTAACCTGTCTTCTTCATGAAAAACCTTTTGATGGCGTAAACGGATCAGGAAAACACAATAATTTTTCAATGTCAACCGATCTTGGAGAAAATCTATTAACACCAGGTACTAACCCTGTTGAAAATAAACAATTCTTATTATTTCTTTGTGCTACGATTGAAGCCGTCAACAAATATAGCGAAATGCTTCGGATCTCGATTGCCAGCGCTGGAAATGATCATCGTTTAGGTGCGAACGAAGCCCCGCCTGCGATTGTTTCTATTTTCCTTGGCGAACAACTTACTGCTGCTCTTAAATCTATTGAAACTGGAAAACCAATTGCCAAAGCTAAAGATCTTGTTCTTGAAATGGGCGTTGCCTCGTTACCTAAATTAATTATTGATGCAACCGACCGAAATAGAACCTCTCCTTTTGCCTTTACAGGTAATAAGTTTGAATATCGAATGCTTGGTTCAAACCAATCGATTTCTGGACCAAATATTACCATAAACACGATTGTTGCAGAAATTTTAGAAAAATATGCCGATCAACTTGAAACCGCAACTGATTTTGAACCAGCCTTAGATGCGTTACTAAAAAAATCTGTTCAAGAAAATAAAAACATTATTTTTAATGGCAATAATTATTCTGATGAATGGGTAGTAGAAGCCAAGCGTCGTGGACTTCCAAATTTAAAAAACACCCCTGAAGCCCTAAGTTGTTTTATTTTAGATAAAAATGTAAAACTTTTTGAAAAACATAATATTTTCACAAAATGCGAAATGGAATCACGTTCTGAAATTCTTCTTGAAGAATACAGCAAGACTATTAACATTGAAGCCTTGACCATGATTACAATGGCTAAACGTGAAATTACTCCTGCTGTCATTACCTATACTAAAGAAGTATCCGAAACATTATTTGCTAAGAAAAGTTGTGACTGTTCCTTCAATCTGACTGCTGAAACAAGGATTCTAAAAAATCTATCCGAACTTTCAGGACAACTTGTTTCATCAATTGAGACATTAGAAGAAATTTTAGCTGATGTAAAAAATTGTGATACTCCTCAAAGCGAAGCCAATTATTCATGCGACGTTATTATCCCCGCTATGAATGCACTTCGAATTGCAGCTGATCAACTTGAAACTCAGGTTGCTGAAAAATACTGGCCATTCCCAACCTACGAAGATATTTTATTCTACGTTTAGTTTATTTCTGAAGAAGGAGCCTCCACACTCCTTCTTCCTTTAATAATTATTATTATATTAAAAAGGAGGTTCACATGAAAAAACTTGAAATTGTTATAAAACCTGAACGACTTGAGGATGTCAAAGAAATTCTTAACACCTGCGATGTTCAAGGGATGATGATCACAAATATTATGGGTTATGGAAATCAAAAGGGTTATACAAAATCTTATCGTGGTACAGCCTACACCGTTAATTTTCTTCCGAAAATTAAAGTTGAAACCATAACAAATGCTGAAACTGCGGATATTATTGTCAAAATTCTTACTGAGCGTCTTTCAACCGATGAAATTGGTGGTGGAAAAATTTTTATATACAATGTTGAAGATGTTATTCGTATTCGTACAGGTGATCACGGTCATGATGCAATCTAATCACATGATTCTGTCTCATTACTAATGGTTTGCTAAAAAGCAATCATTTCAACTGATTATTTTATTGATAATCATAAACTACACAAAATTTATAATGGCAATTGTTGGTATTTGGCTTTTTTCTTTTTTATTAAAAACACTAGAATCAAGCAACAACTAAGGAGGAAAAATTGAATATTATACCCTATCAAAGGAGATAGTTTTAATGTTAAACATTGAAACTTATCTCTTTTTTTATTTTCTCTTTTTCTTCATTTTCAAGAAAGGTTATACTTATGGATATTTTAGTAATACAACAATATATGGACATTATTTGGGTCTTTTTAGCTTCTGTCTTGGTTTTTTTTATGCAAGCTGGATTCTCAATGGTTGAAACTGGTTTTACACGTGCCAAAAATGCTGGTAACATTATTATGAAAAATTTTGTCGACTTTATGCTTGGCTCACTTCTTTTCTTTTGCTTTGGATTTGCTATAATGTTTGGACCCGATTGGATAGGACTTATTGGAACAGGTGGATTCTTAAATCCGCAAAACCTTACAAATGTTGGTGCATTTGATTCGGTTACTCCTGAGCTCTTTATTTTTTTCCAAACTGTATTTGCAGCAACTGCAGCTACGATTGTTTCTGGAGCTATTGCTGGCCGAACTAAATTTTCGGTTTACTGTATCATTTCAACCTTTATTACCCTATTGATATACCCTGTCGTTGGTCACTGGATCTGGGGTGGTGGTTTTCTTGGTGAAATGGGATTTGTTGATTTTGCTGGATCCACTGTTGTCCATTCTGTTGGAGGTTGGACCGCTCTTGTTGGCGCTATACTTGTTGGTCCACGTATTGGAAAATATAATCGTGATGGAAAAGCCAACGCTATTCCTGGTCACAGTTTAACCCTTGGCGCTCTTGGTGTATTTATTCTATGGTTTGCATGGTTTGGATTTAATGCTGGCAGTACCCTTGGTGTCAATCTTGAAATTGGACATATTGCAATGACCACAAATCTTGCCGCTGCAACCGGGGGTTTAACTGTTTTATTTATGACGTGGTTTCGTTATAAAAAACCCGATATTTCAATGACCCTTAATGGTGTTTTAGGTGGACTGGTTGCGATTACCGCAGGATGTCAAGTTGTTACTTTATGGGGCGCGATTATTATTGGTATTATTGCTGGTTTAATTATTACCTTTGGAATTCCTTTTCTTGATCACATTCTAAAAATTGATGATCCTGTTGGTGCTGTTGGTGTTCATTGTATGAACGGTGTTGCTGGCACCTTACTGGTTGGTTTATTTGCGAACTATCTTCCTGGTACTGAAGATGCGATTCTTGGCTTATTCTATGGTGGTAATGCATCACTGCTCGGCGTACAAACTCTCGGTGTTATTACTGTCGCACTTTGGACATTATCTACATCCTTTATATTATTTTTCACGCTCAAGAAAACCATGGGACTACGTGTTAGTAAACTGGTTGAAATTGAAGGTCTTGATGTTCATGAACATGGGATTGAAGCCTATTCTGATTTTGTAACTCGTATCAACTAAATTCTTAGATAATAAAAAAACGGTGATTACAGTTAATTTGTAATCACCGTTTTTATTGATAAAACCCCGTCCCAACCAATTAGTTAATCTGTTTGGCTGGACAGTTCGTACAAGCTATCGCCTGTTCGCCCTGAGGCACACACCATGATTTAACAATTGTCAGGACTACTTTATAAGTTGCCTAATTAAAATTTTGTAAAGTCTCTTCCAAACTCAACACAACGACGACGTGCTTTTTTATCGGGAACACCTAAAACAATTAAACCTTTATCAAATAAAATCCCACCTAAATCAATCACACGTTTTTCCCAATTTTCCATCCATTCACCATTTCCCCAACCATGGGATCCAAATAACGCTATTTTTTTACCTTCTAAATGGCTTGAAATAGACTTGAAAAATGGAACAAATTCCCCTTTTTCTAAATTCTCCCCATCCATTGCTGGGCAACCTAAAATTATTTTTTTATAGGTATCAATTGTATTCATATCAAAATCAGAAACATTCAGCAAAATAGCCTTACTGCCTGCTTCATCAATTCCATTTGAAATCTTTTCCGCCATTATTTCTGTGCTTTCTTGATCACTCCAATAAATTACTCCAATTTTATCAATTAATTCCATTTTATCTCTCCTTTATGATTAGTTTATTGCATATACTCATTAATTTATACCCTAAAAAAAATCAAATAATCCCATTCCATTAAAAAGTTTGGTTCTATAAAATTAAGTATCTTTTTAAGCTAAGTACACTATACACAATTGTTATTAAAAGAGTGTTAAAACAAAATTAATTTTAAGCAAAAAAATCTTTCTCTGTAATTGTCATTTGAATAATTCGTAAATTTAACAATTCATTGTTTATTTCATTATTTATTTCTTGCAATTTTTTTATCTCTGATTCTGGGTAGACACTCGCTTTATTTAAGCCAACTAAAGTGTAGCTGTTATTTTCTCCAAGTTTCAAATAGCCTTGATCGCTTTTTAATCCATATAATTCCATCTTAATTCATTACCTTTTCTTCAACTGCATTTAGGATTTGAACACCTTTTAAACTATCTCGATTTTGATAGGTTACCCATTTCACAAGTTGACCCCAAGCATTGCCATTATGAATTAATTCCAAAGCCAGTTCGTACCCATCACGAATACTCGGTGCTTTATCTCTTATATAGATAATTAATCCCGCATTAAGTGCTACAATATCTTCTCGTGTTTTTGTTTCCATTCCTTTTAAAAGACGTACGACACCTTCAGCCGATTCTACAACTGAATTAAACGTTCGAATCTCATCGATATTTCCTTTGGTAATCCCCATATCTTGTGGTGTGAATTCATACTGTTCAATCATACCATCTTCTTTTAACTCTCCAATATAGGTTGTTCCGACTGTTGACGCCTCATCAATTGATTGATCTCCAACTTCTCCATAAACAACCAACGCTCGCTTATAACCAATTTCTCCCATAATTTTAGGAACAAAATTTAGCATTTCCTTAGAATAAACGCCACGAACACCATACTTTGGCATACCAGGATTTGCTAAAGACGCTGAAATATTCAAAACACTTCCAAATGATATTTGCGATAAAACGCGTCCTAAAGCCATGGGATGAACCTGTGAACTCATTCCATTAAAAAGTCCAATCCCAGCATTTTCAATACTATCTTTAACCACATCAACTGATGTATCCATATCCACTCCTAATGCTTCTAACACATCAACCGTACCACAGACAGAGGTTAATCCTCTCGATCCATGCTTTGCCATCGGAATGCCAGCTGAAGCTGCAATAATCGAAGCGACCGTGCTAATATTGAACGTTTTAAAACTATCCATTCCTGTCCCACAATTATCAACCACAGGAAATTCCGTTATTAAATCAACTTTTTGCGTATCCACCTCATAAATTGCTTCAAAACTTCCAGCAACTTCTTCTGGTGTTGGTCCTTTTGCACTTAGGGCTGCTAAAAATGCACCTTGTTGCATTTCTGTTTGTCGATCCATTAATAATTCCATAAACATTCTTTTTGAAACATCTTTTGACAAACTCTCTTTATTGATCAGTTGTGCAATCACTTGCCCATATTCTTTCATATTCATTTTCATTTTATTCTCCTTGATTACTTATTTATTTTATTTTTATTCCGTATCTCTTTAATCAAAATATACAATCGTTGAGTACCCTTTGGAATTTTTCACATCATCCATCCCTTGTTCTAATACTTCTAATTTAATCTTATTAGAAATTAATGGGGCCACATTTATTTTCTTAGATTCTAATAGTTTTTGAGCCTTATGACTATGGCTTAGACTGCATCCATAGGACCCCACTACTTTAATTTCTTTATAATGAATTAAATTCATATCTGGATAATAACCAGGTTCATTTATAATTCCACTAAAATAACCCAATTCTCCCTTTTTAGACAATAATTTTAATCCTAAATCCAATGCTTTGGGACTTGGACAACACGGAATGACAAGATCAACTCCTTTTCCCTTCGTCCAATTTTTAATGATTTCTTTTATTTCTTCTTCATTTCCATCCAAGGCTAAATCAAACCCTAATCTTAATCCGGATTCTCGGCGTTTTTTATTTTTTTCGATTAAGATAACACTCCCCGCTCCATTTGCCTTTGCTACTAACATATTTAAAACGCCTAATCGACCACCACCAATAATTACCATGGTCTTGTTTTTATTAAGCGTCAACCCTTCTTGAATATTTACACAACATGATAATGGTTCAATGAATGATACTTCATCAAATCCTAACGATTCATCCTTAATCACATTAATGATCTTTCCCCTAACGCCTTTTTCTGGGATTGTGAGATATTCTTGAAATCCACCATCATAATTAAATCCCATAATTTGAATCGCATCACACAGATTATCCCAACCACTTTTACAATAATCACATTCTCCACACGAAATTCCTGGATGAACATGAACCCGTTCTCCCACCAAATATTCTTTTACATTTTTTCCAACTTGGTCAATAACACCAGCAATTTCGTGTCCCAATATCCTTGGATATTTTAAATCACGCTGGCCAAGCGTCAGACATTTAAGATCTGTTTTACAAATATTACATGCTTTTACTTTTACAATCACTTCATTGTCCCCAGCTAAAGGAATGGGTATCTCTTTGATCCTCATTTTTCCGGGTTCTTCTAATACCATCGCTTTCATCGTTATCTCCTCAATCCATTATAATAAAAAAAGCCAACGCTAATAAAAGCGTCGACTTTCCACATCTTACGAAAATATTTTTCTGGCAGGTCTTCTGACTTAAGATCATTGTTTTTATTGCCTTCCCGTATTGCTACAGTGGCTTTATCATAAAAACTCCCTTTTCACAGCGGCGGGCCCGTATAAGTTTTCCACTTATTTCCCTATTCTCCCATATGGGCACCTGAAAAATAATTATTTTTTTCCATTATATCATATTCTCGAACTACTTTCTACTGATTTTCAAATCCGATTCATCGCCTTCACTTCATGTTTAATTAAGAAATGTTAATATTTCTTAATTACTTTTCATCTTTAATTGCAGTAATTTATTATCCCTGATATAATATGATATAATTGTAAAGTTTCTTTCTTATAAACTATTTTCAATAATTAACCTAAAGCGAGGTATGATCATGTCCCAAAATAAAGAGAATAACACGCACTTTCTAATAAAATATAATCCGTTTACTAAAATGACCTTTACTCCACACAAACTAAAATTAATCCTTTCACTTGCTGTATATGCTTTACTTATTTTTATTCAACTTAAAATCAGTTCAGATCCCAACTTTAATGCAGTACTCACACAATTCCAAGTCCTTATTTGTGTTTATTTAACGATTGAATTTGATGAAATTGGTTATTCCATTGCACTTTTCATTAACCTTCTTACTATTCTTATTTCTGGCAGTTTGTTTGTAATCTATTCTCATACCTTTTATTTTCCAGGGATTGCTTTTCCACTTTTTACCATTATTATTATTTCCATTATTTTCTCTTTCAAAAATCAATTGAATAATAAAATAATAGAAATCACTTTGAAAAACAACAATTTAAAGGAACTCAATCAAAAAATAGTTACCGCTCATGAAGAACTAGAACAACAAAATGAACTATTAAAATCCTATAATCATATTATTAAAGAAAATGAAGTTAATCTTAGCCGACAAGCCTTTTTTGATGCCCTTACCGAAATACCCAATCGTAAGACGCTCATTGATCGCGTTGATATTTTAACCAACTCACCTGAACTAATTAATAACCCTTTTGCTTTGGCCTTTATTGACATAGATGATTTCAAAAAAGTTAATGATACCGAAGGGCATCATATCGGCGATTTACTTCTTCAATATTTGTCAAATAAACTACAAAAAGCTATTCATCCTGATGACGTCATCGGTCGTTTAGGCGGTGATGAATTTGGCTTAATCATAAACCATCCTTTAGAGCACAACGCCATTTTTTCTTATATTAATGACCTCAAAAAAACTTTCAAAGAAACAATTTTTCTTGATGATGTTAAACTTTCAATTGATGCAAGCTTTGGAATCGCACTTTATCCCCAAGATGGCAATACAACAACCGAATTATTAAAACACGCCGATCTTGCAATGTACGCAGAAAAAGAATCAAAAAAAGCTAAAAACAATTACTGCTGTTAGATCATATCTTTTGATAAACGATCTTAAAAACTTCATCTTTTATATCCAGCAATTTCTCTTTGTTTAAATTTTCAGGATAACTCATCATTTTTAAAGGGACCTCTTTTTTATCATCTTCGTTTAACTTTGGTTGTAAATAACCGCAATTTAAAAGGTGAAACCCCATTCTTTTATAAAAATTAATCCGTCTTTTCCCAATAATAGTATGATTGTTTTCAACCTCTAGGATCACCTTTTTATTTCTTGTTTTTAAGTATTTCTGTAATACTTCCGTTCCGATACCTGTCCCTCGATACTTTTCATCAATTGCAAAATATTCAAGAAAAAAACAACTTTCAAATTCCCATTGGGCTATAAAACCAATCATCTCCTCTTGCGTCGTTTTATAACTAAAGATAGTATATTTTTCATTTTCCAGTTGTTTGATACTTTCTTCAAATGTTCGTATTTCCTCCTTCGGAAATGACGCCTTCATAATTTGATATACTTCTTTAAAATCACGTTGATTTATTTTTACTAAATTAACTTCCACGAAACACCTCATCTTGTTTTTTTATTCGTATTTATATCCTATCATACACTTTTTAGCTCTACAAATTCCATTCTTTTTAACATCAATCTTTCTATTATTTCCCGTGTTGTTGGTGAAAGCAATCAAAAAAAATCCAGTATTTAGGAACTGATGACCTTATTATTTCCTATTTTATTTCAAACTTTTTAGGATGGCTTCGACTTCGCAAGAAATTATTTATACAAATCCCTACTTCCCTTTAGCATTCAATAATAAAGACTTCATTTGATTAATCCTCATATCCCTTTTATTCTAAAATTCTTTCTAATAAAAAAGCACAAACCCATTTTTAGGTTTGTATTTTTTACAATTCTTTATTTATTCAATTACCGTATCCTTCTTAACTTTCCTTTTGTTTCTTTTTTTATCAACCCTTAATGCAATAATTATGGTCGTAATCATACCACCCCACACTATTCCACATCCTATAACCATCATTACAATCGCACTTATCGACATCGGATCCCCTTTCATTTTTCAGTTTTTATCCTCATTCTTTTTTCTCATCCGATCATTATTTAATCATTGTCATCACTTTTTAACACAGACTCCTCTAATGCTTTTGCTGTCCATTTTTTCTTATAAAAAATAAATGCCATTCCAATCATAATCAATACTACACCCCAACCAAATACAATATTTGAAATCACGCCTACTGTATCTGAATTAAATAACCCCATGATTAAATTAAAGACATTGGTTACTACAACCAGTCCTAACAAAACAGGTGTAAAATATTTTAATAAATAATCCCACCATTTTCCTATTTTAAAATCCGAATAGGCATTCGCTTCGTCTCGAAGTTTTTTTGTTCCATAAAAATAACTAATTAAAATAACTTCTACCAAACCTAAACCTGCAATCACTACATTTCCAACATAAGCATCAACAATATCTAAAATAAAATTAAATCCTGCATAGCTTGCAAAACATGCACTGCCACAAAAACCAACAATAGAAATAATTGAAACTAATTTTGTTCTGGAAATATCAAATTTATCTAAAGCTGCTGTTGTAAAGGATTCAAGCATCGAAATACTTGACGATATTCCGGCAATAAACAAACAAAAGAAAAAAACAAATCCGAGCAATCCTTGGATCACAACATTTGAAGACATTGTCGCAATTGCAATTGGAAACGCAATAAATGCAACGCCTGCACCTGTTCCAAAGGATGTAAACTCAACACCCATACTATTAACTAAATAACCCAGTACTGAAAAAACAAGTATTCCTGCAATGAGATCAAAACTTGCATTTGCAAGAACTGTAATAAATGCACTATTCACAATATCTGATTTTTTATCAATATACGATCCATATGCAATCATAACCCCAACCGCTAACGTTGTTGAAAAAAATACTTGAGCATATGCCGAAACCCAGATACCGGGATTAAGCATCGCTGAAAAATCTGGTTTAAATAACGCTTCAAGTCCGATTAATGCTCCATCTAAGCGGACTGCATTAATCATAAATGCAATCATTAATACCATTAACAATGGCGTGAAAATCGATGATATGCGTTCAATTCCACCCGTAATGCCTTTTTTTACTATGAGCCAATTGCATAACCAAACAAGTATTACCGCACCTAAAATATAAATACTGATTCCTGCACTAAAATCCAGGGCATTGTTAGCACTACCTGTCACCATCCCCATTATTGGGCCAGGATCCGCTAACCAATTGACGATACCAAAGGCATGACCTAATGAAAACACCATAAAAACAACAGCTACTGCAATAATCGTTGTGTAGTATAACATAACCACAATCGGAACCATAACCTGAATCCATCCCACAATTTCTAGTTTCTTCTTAAGTAATGAAAACGCTTTTACCGATCCCCCACGTATTTTTCTCCCAAAAGAATATTCCATAATCATTAAGGGCATTGCACAGGTTATTAATGCGATAAAATATGGAAAAAGAAAAGCTCCTCCTCCGTTTTTATAGGCTTGAAATGGAAATCGCCATAAATTTCCTAATCCAATTGCTGCACCTGTTGCAGCAAAAATAAACCCTTTTCTACTCTTCCAATTTTCTCTCATTAAGCTATTCTCCTCTTTCCTATACTATCCTAATTATTTTTATCCTTTATATAATTAATCATCCCTGCGAAAAAACAATACCTAAACCATTCCTTTTTCATTGTTAAATTCCCTATTATTCTTGATTCTATTTTTTAATTATTCCAATACTCGCTTAACTTCTATCTTTTAAATAATAGTTTCGCTATTCACGCAACCTATGTAAGTTTATATTATATCTATTATCACTCATTACAATCAAGCTTTAATTAAACTTCTATTCTCATCTGATTTTTTTATAACCATTGATTCAATTCCATTTTTCAACTTGCAATTAACGTAATCTATTTATATCTAATACCACCAAATAAAAAAAAAGAACAATCATACCTACCTGATTACTCTTTTTCACCTTAATAAAGGGATTCTATATAATTAAATATTTCTTCAATATCTGGCAATGTATGTATCTCATATTTTTTTGTCCATATAACATTTCCTTCTTCATCAATTAGTATATTACCTCGTTTTGATGCTCCATACCTTTCACTAAATAACCCATAATCCTTCGCAACTTTTCCTAATGGATTAAAATCAGACAATATGCGTAAGTTTTTAAGTGCCAAAGCTTTTGACCACACCGATTTTGATGGTAATGGATCCACACTTAATCCCAATACAATGGTATTGCTTTCTTCAAATCGTTTGAAATTTCGATCAAGAGATCGCATTTGATCAGTACAAACAGATGTCCATGCTAAAGGATGCCACGATAATAAAACTTTTCTCCCTAAAAAACTTTTTAATGCTACATCTTCTCTATATTGATCTTTTAATACAAAATTTTCTGCTTTTTCACCAACCTTTATCATATCATCCATTTGCCTTCTCTTTCTTTTTTACTCTCAAATTACCCATAAATCAAGAATTTCAATCATTTCTTTTAGGCTATTTACCTTTTATAGCATCATTTGAAGGAACATAATGTGAATAATCCACGGTTATAATTGCATAATAAGACTCATTAATCTGATTTACTTTTTTTGCAATCATCGTTTTTAGCTCATCTGGACTCCATTCCATATCAAAAGGAATGGAAATATCAAAAATAATATTCGACGTGGTAACACCCCAAACCACTTGAAAATCATGGATTCCTATTTGTGGCGAAATATTTTTAATGACTTTTATGACTTCTTTTTTCAATAAATTTGTTTTTTCATCATTTGCTACAATCGGATCAAGATGAATAACCATATGAATTCCTAAATCATTGAGTAAATCCCGCTCAATATTATCCACAATCGCATGACTTACAATTAAATTTTGATCCGCTGGAACTTCGCAGTGTGCCGATGCAAAACATTTTGTTGCCCCATAACTATGGATATTTAAATCATGCAATCCAATAATATTATCATAACTTAATATTTTTTTATAAATACTATCCACCATTTCTTTTGATGGTGGCACACCTAATATATAATTTACCGTTTCACCAACTAATTTCACACCACTGATTAAAATGAATAATGCAATCACAATCCCCATATATCCATCTAAATCAAATCCTGTAAGATGGGTTCCGATCGTTGCTATTAAAACACCTGATGTTGCCAAAATATCATTACGGCTATCTACCGCTGTTGCTAATAAACTAACCGAATTAATTTTTTTCCCAATTGTGCGATACAAATGATATTGCCATACCTTTATAATAATTGCTGCAACTAAAACACTTACCGAAATAACACTAAATTCAGGCGTTTGATGCTCAATAATTTTGTAAATCGACGATTTCACTAATTGTAATCCTAAAAAAATGATAATAAAAGATACAATTAAACCCGATACGTATTCAATTCGCTCATGCCCATAAGGATGCTTTGCATCCGCTGGCTTTCCAGCAATTTTAAATCCAACAAGGGTTACAATTGAAGAAGCCGAATCTGAAAGGTTATTAATTGCATCCGCTGTAATTGAAATACTATTAAACATTAATCCTACAATTATTTTTGCCAAGAATAACACTATATTCGATATGATTCCAAGAATACTCGCAAATTTACCATACTCTTCACGAACTTTTGCATTTGTTGTTTCTTTATAATTTTTAACATATTTTTTTATTAGTCCTTCAATCACGGTTAAACCTTCTTTCTAATTATTTCATATAATTAAAATGCCTTGTTCTTATCCTTATTATGCTATTTTATTTTTAATTATACCATTGTTATTAAGATTTAACCTCTATTACAATAAATTTATCCGAAATACAAAAATAAATAGCTTTATCATCGTTTTTCTCATATCTTCCAATAATCAAAAAAGACAAAAAGGATTGTTTTTTATTCTAACTTCAAAAACTACTCAAAATACTTTTTCCTTGGTCCCTAACAACTCTAAGCCTTATAAAAAAAAGAACCCTTACGGTTCTTAAGACTGTAGACAAAGATATAAAGTAGTCCCGATACTTGTTAAATCATGGTGTGTTCCTCAAGGTGAACAGGCGGTAGCCTGTCCGAATTGCCAGCATAGAACAGATTAACAATTATCGGGACGGGGTTTGTCAACGCTCTGAAGAACCCTTACAGTTCTTCACTTTAATCCTGATTTAAAACAATCATTTTCCTTAAACATCTTGTCAATCCATTGAATAAATTGACAAGATGTTGATCAGTTCACTTTAAATCACTTTCACTTATTCATTTTTTTCACTCTATTTTAAATACCATTCGCTTTTATTTATTGTTTCTTAAACCAACTCCAAAAATTTCTTTTTTCCGCTTCTTTAACTTCACTATTTTCTTCAAGTTGTTTCGGTTGTTCCTGTTGACGTCCAATTAAAATTTGGTTGTTTCGATTTAATTCATTGGATTCCTTTAAACGTTCATTAAGTTCGTTGATCTGTCTATCTTTTTTATCCAACTGTTGACTCAATACCTTTAATGTTTCTTTTAGAGTTGTTGTTAAATCATCACTTAAAATTTGCTCAATCGGTTGCTCAATCGATTGAGCCTCTTGAACGATCCCAAACAAATCCAATGCCGCTATATTAATAGCTTTCTTCCCTTCAATTAATTTAAAATAGTCTTTCAAATCCTTGTCAAGTCGTTGATATACTGCTTGTGGACTTACCCTTGCACGCCCTGCAAACTCTTTTACACTGAGATAGTCTTCTTCCATTTTTTTCTCCTCTACTCATAACCTTCTTAAGGCTGATTGATCTTTCTTTAGTCTATTAATAAAAGCTATTACCATATTTTCTGTAATACTCTATCCGTTTATTTTTTCATCTCTTATTGCAACTTTATTAAAACGGTATTAATAATTCATTTGCTGATCCAATAATTTTAGTCTATAAAATAATACACACTTTTAGTTTATCTTTAACTTACGCTCTAATAATACTTACCTTCAATAGTTTAAATCTAAAACAAGCAATTGTCAAGTTGTTGATCAACCACTTGACAATTGCTTGACTTGTTAATCTCTTAGTTTAGAACATAAAAAGAAAGCAACACTTTTTAGCATTGCCTAAAACTGTAGACAACTACAAAATAGCACCGATGTTCCATCATGGTGTGTGCATACAGCGAGCAGGCAACAACCTGCATGAATTACAAGCCTAACAAATTAACAATTGATCAATACGGGAGCTTGTCGACAAACTGAAGTAATACTTTTTAAGGTTACTTTTTTTATTCTTCTAGCATTTTTATAATTTCAGTTTTAGATTGTATCCCTACGAATTTCTTCATTATAACCCCACCTTTTACTACGGCAAGGGTTGCAACACCCTTTATATTTCCATTTTCCAATCTTTTTAATGCTCTTTTCTTTAAAATTCTTGTCAATCTATTGATTGCTTAAGTATATTGGTCAACAAACTTAGTTATTACTTCTCCACTTAGTCCTTGCATCTACGTTTAAAGGCTGTAATGCCGTTTAAAGGTCTTGTCAATTACTTGATCAACCTAGCCCACTTGTGTTTTTGAAAAACAATCTCTTCTTCATTAATCAATCTTATCTTTGCTGACTCTTTTATTTGATTTCATCGCTTTATTTATCATTTTTTCATCTTCGGTTTAATTAAATAAAACGTCAATTTTCTCATACTTAACATCCCTGTAACTCATTTACCTAACCAATTCTATAAATTTATCCTAGCGTAACTTGTTAAATCAAGTTTAATTTATGATCTTTTTCACAAAAAGATATTTTTAAAAATATCTTTCGATTATGATAAATTCAAAATTAAAAAGCAACCAAACGGTTGCTTTTTAATAATTTATATTCCAAATATTTCTTATTTCTCTCCTTAATTTAAGGTTTCTGCTACAATCTTCATTTGTATATTACACCCCTTCAATATAATTGCTTTCTTTTCTTAAAATTAATCTCTTCGACTAGTTTCATAATCCATCATTTTGTTTTTAATCTTTTTTTCTTTGGTCTTGTACTCAATTTTATATCTCACACGATTTAAAACCCATTAATTATTTTGATATTGTGCTTTTAGTATTGACGAAAAAATTCCTTGCTTTTTTATTAATTCCGACGGACTTCCTGTTTCCGCAATCTCGCCCTCTTTAATTACAACAATTTTATCCGCTCCTGAAACGGTTCGCATCCGATGTGCAATAATTAAAACCGTTTTATTCTTAATTAGTTCACTCAGTGCATTTTGGATTTTACTCTCATTTTCCGCATCAAGAGATGCTGTTGCTTCATCTAATAAAATAATTGGAGCATCTTTAAGTATTGCCCGAGCAATTGAAATTCGTTGTCTTTCACCACCTGATAATTTTTCACCATTTTCTCCAATCCGCGTATCATATCCTTGAGGGAGTTTTTTAACAAACTCATCACATTGAGCTAATTTCATTGATTCTATAACTTCTTCATCTGATGCACCCCTTTTACCAAGACGAATATTCTCCATCACACTTGCATTAAAAAGTGTAACATCTTGAAAAACAATTGAAAAATTATTTAATAAAATTTCGGGATCAACTTTCGAAATATCTTCTCCCCCTAACGTAATAATACCTTTATTAATATCCCAAAAACGTGCAGATAATTTTGCCACTGTACTCTTACCACCACCAGATGGTCCTACAAGCGCAGTTACCTCACCTTGCTTGGCTGTAAAATTAATATTTTTTAAGGTCTGAACACCAGATTGATATGAAAAATCAACATTTTTAAATGTAATATCATAATTTTGAGGATAAAAATCAAGTTTTCCATTCTGTCTAGGCATTTTATCCATTTCTTTCAAACGGTTTATTCTTACTTTTAAAAAGATTAATAATGCAAAATTATCCATTGCTTCCATCATTGGATTATAAATCCGGGCTGTAATAACAAGGAAAACAAGATAAGTAAAAATATTTATTGAACCCATTGATAAAAGATATGCTCCATACAATATTACACTTGGAAGTCCAAGTTTTAAAAAAACATAAGATAAATTTATAAACGATCCCAGCAAGAGTTCACTTTTTATTAGATGTTTTTCATAATTATCCAATTTTGAATTTAATTGATTTGAAAATTCTTCTTCTCTATTATAGGATTTTATTTCATGGATTGAATCAATACCCTCTTGTATCTTATCCGAAATCTCTCTTTTTGTATTATAAATCTCTTGATGGGTATTACTTTGAAACTTTCTTGATAAATAAAAAACTAAGCTTGCCACTGGAACAACCCAAAATACTGCAATAGATAATTGCCAATTATAAAAAAACATTAATACACCCATAATTAATAATGTTACAAATGCCGCATAAATTTGAGGTACTGAATGTGAAAACAGAAGTTCGATTTGTGTTGCATCTTCCATTATTGTTGAACTTAAATCAGAAGTATCTTTTTTTCCAAAAAAAGCTAGCGGCAATTTTCGAAGTGTTTCCGCTAAACTGATACGGCTTCGAGCACTTTCTTCATAAGTTTTAGTATAAGTCGCTTCATATTGAAAATAAGCAATAATGAACATTACCAATAGAAACACCACCGACATTATACTATAATATAAAATTCCACTTACTTGGCTATGTGAAGGATTTAATAACAAATTTAAATATTCATCTAAAAATTTGAAACCAAGAATTACTGGAATCATAAAGCTGATATTCATTATAACAGTCCAAATAATCGAATGTAAAAGATCTTGAGCTCCTTTTTCAGACATAGCATATTTTTTTTGAAAATAATTAAACATTTTGTCCCCCTTTATTGACAGTATTTTTATTGATTATTTTCCATGAAACAGATTGTTGGTATTCATCCCACATTGTCTTATATACTCCACCTTTATTTATAAGGTCTTCATGATTTCCTTCTTCTACTATTTTTCCACTTCCAATAACTAATATTCTATCCACATCCTTTATGCTTGTTAATCGATGAGCAATCATCAAGGTCGTTTTTCCCCGACTTAGTTCCTTTAGAGCCTTTTGAATTAAATGCTCATTTTCAGGGTCTGCAAAAGCCGTAGCCTCATCTAAAAGAACAATGGGTGCATTTTTTACAATTGCTCTAGCAAGAGCAATTCTTTGCTGCTCGCCGCCTGAAAGATAGGTTCCGTTCGTACCAATTACCGTATCAAGCCCATTTTCTAATTTTTCTATAATATCTTTTGATTGTGAACACTCAATCGCTCTATTTATTTCTCCTTCTTGGAGATCTTCTTTTCCAAAGACAATATTCTCTTTCAATGAACCTTTAAAAAGTTTGGTGCTTTGAAAAACAAAAGAAATATTATTCATCAATTCTTTTTTAGAAATATCCTTGACATTAATCCCCCCAACTCGTATTTCACCTTCATCCACATCCCAAAATCGCGCTGCCAGCCGAGCAATAGTTGTCTTCCCTCCTCCTGAGGCTCCCACAAGCGCAATTGTTTCCCCTTGTTTTAATTTAAAACTAATTTTATCAACCGCTCTTTTTTCACTTCCATCATATGAAAAAACAACATCTTTAAACTCTAAACTATTATTTTCTATTTTTTTTAGACTTTTTTTATCATTTATAATTGGATATGCTAAAAGATTATCTAAGCGATCAATCGCTTGTTCTGCAACTAAGCTATTTTGTTGAAAATACATTGATTTCATTAGTAATAATGTAAATATTGGTGATATAAGAATGTAGAAAATAAAATTAGCAAGTACTAATTCAAGACTTTCTTCTCTCCCAACTAGAAAAATAGCCATTGGAATTAAAAAGAATATTGCTGATTGCATAATTACAGTATAAAATGACATCGGTTTTCGCCATAGACGAGTATAAGCACACACCATTTCTTTATAATTGATTATGCTATCATGGAATCGTTTGAAAGAAAATATAGTTTGACCAAAGGTTTTTACAACTGGAATCCCCCGAATATATTCTACCGATTCAGAACTCATTTCTTCGAGTGAATCATAATATTTTTTTTGAAAACTTTTACCTTCTTCATTCATCATAAACTTCATTGTACTAAAACCTAGCGCAATCGGTACTAAAAAAGCAATTCCCATTCTCCAATCAATAAGAAAAATTAACGCAATAAGAAAAATTGGAGAAACCACACTACCTGCGATATCTGGAAGTTGATGCGCTAAAAATGAATGAGTTGTTCCCGCTCCGTCATTAACAATTTTTCTTATTTTTCCACTTGAATGTTTGTCAAAAAAACCAAGTGGCATTGATATTATTTTTTCCATTCCTACCTTTTGCATCCCCACCTCTACGTGAAAAGCGGCAAGATGAGAACTCACAAGTCCACAAAAATAAAGCACTAAACTCGCTATTGCACTTCCAAAAGCAAGCCACGCATAAAAACTAACATTTGAAAAATTAATTGCCTGGGGTGCTAATAATATATCCCGTGTTATGTACCATACTAATACAAACGGTAAAATATTAAGAATTGCTGAAACTCCCGACAAAACCAATGACAAAGGTAACAACACTTTCTTTTTTCCCATATATGGTGTAAACCTTTTTAAAACAAATTCTTTTTTCTTCTTTTGCATTCTGTTTAACCTCCTGAATACTTTTTTAATTCTATTGTTGCATATTTAGATTTATATATTTTTTCTCATCTGCTTCATTGTGGCCATCTTTTGAAACAACTTGAGTTTTTGTTTTGGTTTTGCACTACATCTTTTTACCACCAATAGTTAGCTTATGCTAACTATTGGTGGTAAAAAAAAGCACATTTAGACTGTGACTTTTCTATACTTTTCTCATTGTGTTTGATGAGAAAAAAGCTTATCAATACCAGAACGAACAAACACCGCCATTTGCGTCGCGTATTCATTTACTTCATCTCTTGTAGGTTCATGTAAAATAATTTCCTCTAAAAAACTTACATACATAGCCGCAAGCGTATGAATAAACATATCACTTATGATCTCTTTTTTTTCTTCTTTCTTAATAAAAAACGGAAGAATTTTGTAAAAATTTTGTGCATATTTCTGAATTATCTCTTCTTTATAATTCTGTAAACTTGATCCTGCTGAACAAAACAAAAGTAATCTAAAACTTTTGTTTTGTTTAAGAACTTCATCTGCACAGTTATTGAAACATTGAATACTTGCTTCTTCTGGGTCAAATATAATCCCTTTCGTGTAACAACATTTATCTTCTTTAAATTGATCTTCAATTAAGCATATCGCTGGAGCCACAAGTTCGCAAAATAAAGCATCTTTATTTTCAAAATATGAATAAACAACACCTTTCGTTAAATTTTCATTCTCTGCAATCACGCGTAAAGAGGCTTCAACATAACCATATTTAATAAACTCTTTTGATGCAGATTTCATAATTCTCTTTTTAGTATCTTCTTTTTTTACTTGCATGCACACCCCACCTATTCAATCAACAAATTCCACTGGTTTTTATTGTAACCTAAATTTGATATTCTTACAATAAAAATTTACTTTTTCTTTCAATTATTATTTAGATAAGCAAATCACAACTATTCTAGTAAAAATTCATATTAAAAACAGCCTACAGGTTACTAATATTATGTTGTTTATTATAGCAAAAAAAGTGCTTCTAACCCTCAGTACCCTTAACATGCCCAACCTCTCTTTTTTCTAAACTATTGTATCCTCCACTATTCAAGTTATTTATCAACGCCTTAATTAATTAATCAACCACTTCGCTAAACACCTATTTCTCCCTTTTTTCAAAAATTATCCCTCTTTAAAGTTCTTGTCAATCTATTGATCAATTACTTGACTTTTTTAGATAACAACTTAGGTTTTTATGATATTTCCGATCCTTTTATTTAGGTTTAAAAGCTATAACGCCCTTTAAATATCTTGTCAATTACTTGTTCAACTCACCCTCGTATTTCTAAAAATCATTTCTTCTTAATCAATTGCTCTTATTTTTTCTTGCTTTACTATTTGTTTATATCTCTTTATTTCTCATTCTGTTTATTTTATTTTCAATCAAATTAAACGTCAGTTTTCTAATAGTCAACGTTTCTATTTCCATGATTCACACTTCAACAATAAGCATACAAAAAAACAACCAAATAAGAATATCCTCGTTCCTTTGGTTGTCTTTATTTTAACATTGAGTACTTATTGCTATTCCCTCCAAGTCTCCTTATTTAACACTCATTTCAATTAAACAAACAATATTTACCGTTTAAAGTTATACAATCATTCAAATTATGGTAAGCAAAAACAAAAACGACATAAAAAAAACAGCCTAAAGGCTGCTATTATGCGGTTTTATTATGGCGGAGAGAGAGGGATTCGAATTATTTCTATCATGTGAAACAGTATAAAACCGTTAATAATAAATTATCACCAAATCCCTTTATATCGCCACTTCAACACAATTATTTATCTTCTAATTTCTCCTTTTACAACTGTCTTAGGGGGCAAGTTTCTCTGATTCCTTCTTTTGTAATCACCCGATAAAATATAATTTAATCTATCAAATTTTTGAAGTTTTATCATTGTTCAAGATGACACCGTAGGATTTTCTCCTAACAAACAAAATCATCCGTTATTTAGATAATGCTATCCTTATCATATAAATATTCGGTCCTACTTTCCCTTGACCATACGTAGATCTTCCACAAACTTTCATTTTATAAATTTTTATAAAACCAAATTCAATTATAAAGGAAACTTATTTCCTACAGTATAACAAAACTAAAACTGCAGAAGAACTATAAACATCTTCTGCACGACAATTGAAATCCTAGGTAATCAACATCATTAAATATTTGTATCTTAATTGATATTATTTGTTGCAAATCTGGTAGAATATTCATTTAAAATATCGTTTGGACATAGTTTATATTTAATAATCAATGCGCTTACTCTAGTATTATTTTTCCAGTTTTCATCTTGCACAAGAGCTGTAGTGAATTTATTGAATTTTTCTTTTAAACTGCCAAGCAATTCTGGTGTTATTATTCGCATATCTTTTGGAGCCGTTGCATCAGCACCAATAATATGCGTTTTATGGATCATAACCGGTATTGCTTGGCAATCATCTCCATATTTATTTTTAAACCAGCGAATCGAACCACCAAGTTGGTTGCAGTAATCTTTTGAAATTGTATCTGTAGTTGCTCCACTTTTGCACTCGATAACAAAATACTTGCCCTCTCCAACAGCCCATAAGTTATCTGGTCCCGCACCGTCAACACGCGATGAGCTGAAACCTATTATTTTCCCAAATTCTTCTAATGCTCTTTCAAATTCATGTGCATTTGGAGAAAACGTTAACGAGTCAAGTACAGCTTCAATATGAATTATACATTCGTTCGGATTATTACTTATTTTTGAAAGGTACTCCATTACTGCATTTGCTTGAACTTTTCTATTTAATAATTTATCATATTGAATTCCTTCTATAGGTATTAACGTTCCACTATTACATATACGTGCTGCTTTCAATATCTGCTGAGCTTTTGTTGCATCAATAAAGTTTGTGTACTCGGCTTTTATTTGCATTAAATAGCCTTTTGTCTTTTTATCAGCTTCTTTGTTTATCACACCATCTAGTATTTCAACTGCTTTCTCCCATAAATTGATGTTTGCTGCTTCGAAGGCTTTCCTTAGCGCAATAGTAACTTCACTTATATTGGGTTTTGTATCGTAATTGATATTATAAAGGCGAGATTTACTTTTTTCTACCCATTCATCCACACGATCTAAGGAATATTCCGCCAATTCAAAAATATTATCAATAGTTGGGTATGCATTTTCTTTCTTTAACAATCCCCATAATTCTTTTGAAAGCTTGTATTGTTCCATTGTCGTATTACTAAAAAATGAAACTCCATTGTTACGTAACAATACATCTGCAAGTTTATTCCCCATCAAAACAATGCAACAAGAATCACTATTTGAACGTACTCCTCTACCCATCCCCTGTTCAATTCTTTGTATCTGTTCGCGAAGAAGCATTTTTCCTGAAGGTATAATACTTTCCACATATTTGTCATAATTACTACGCAATGGGGGTAAACCGTCAATTACAAGTAGGCGACAAGCATCGTCTGGCAAATCTATACCATCATACCTATTTACAAAGATAACAAGTCCTATATGCTTCTCTTTTAAGCCTTCAATATAAGAAGCAATATTATCTTTTGTTGCAGTTTTTTGACCAGTTTCATCCCAAAATAAAGCTCGATCATTTGAGGGAACAATAACAACTACATTATGTTTTTCTGCAATAAAAAGAACTTTTTCCTTTATCTGCGCATCTGATATACTACTGTTTAAATGTTTTGGAAAAAGAATAAGTCTATCACCAATATCATTTGCCTTTTCAGGTGTAATTATGTCAGCTATCTCATCCTTTTTTAATCCAACAGCCGAAACAAACACACTATCATCAGAAAGAGTAGCGCTCATAAAAATTCTACGAGTAGCCCTCTCGAAATTTTCTATTTTTGAAATTGGAGTTCCCTTTGGTGTTATTTCAATTGATTTTGCTGTTATCACGCAACTACAAGATGACAAACAATCCTGTAGTAATGGTAGATAAAAAAAGATGAACTTATTCTCGTCCTTATTATTTTCATACATTTTTAAGAGCCTAAGAACTTTTTCTTGCTTGTTCTGCCAAATCCAAAACGGAATTAATGCTGTTTTTTGGCGAAGCTTCATGTCTACTATACTTATATACGTGTTTAAATCATAAGATTTCCATGAATCAGCAAAAATATCAATCATTTTATTATAAAGCTCGTGACCAACAGGTATTTGAATAGAAAACTGCGATGTTATGGTATCTAAACAAGCGTGTACATCGTCCAACAAGACACAACCGATTGGATAATTATTTGAAACACGCATACCAAAAACACTTTTCCCATTTATCAGAGCATGAATCGGGATAACAAGAATTGCATTATTTTCTACATAATCGTAGTCATCTCTATCAATTACAGCTGTAATTCCTAGTGCTTTAGCTTCTGTACAAACTTGTTGAGCAAGATATTTATCTGGAACTACATAAATTGCCGGACCTTTCTTTTCATTTAAACAACTTTGGAGTATCATCAATCCTACAACTGTTTTACCACTTCCAGTATTCATTTTTATTATACTGTTTTTCTGATCTCGCTGCTCAAACCATTTTTTCCAAACTTCAGCTTGAACATCACGGGGATATTCATATTTGTTTTTAGATAATGACATAAATATTTCACGAGGTTCTATGGGTTTATTTTTGGGTGAACCACTCAGCTTTGAAAGTAAATTTGACATAATATTCCTCCTATTATAAATATTAAATTAGTTAAATATATCCAATTTGATTAGAATCTTAAAAAAACAGTGCCATTTCCCCCTTCAAGCCAATAATTTCTAATATAATTACTTACTCTTACTGTTTTAATCAATCAAAATTATATTACCTTTAGATTGGGGAAATAATTTTATGCTCATAAACGAAAAGTCTAAGCTATTTATTATTTGTGCATCTCTGGAATGATTTTTGTCTCCATGAATACTGTTATTATTTCAGAGAACTTTTATCTATAATTATAACATAAACTTGAATTTAAATAACATTATTTACTAATTACGCTATAATAATTTATTTTATGTGAGCACAATGAATTATTGATCTTCTTACCTGCCTACAGTTTTTATTGTCCAGTCTCTAAAAATCGAAAAAAGATAAAATTATTTGCACTACTGATCATTATTTATAATAAAAAAAATTTCTTAGTTTTATATACCCATCGGGATGGAGCAACACTAGTTTTTTTCCAAGTCTTGCAAGATCTGCTAGTTCAACAGCCCATTCTTTTGCTTCCATTTCTGTTTTAATTGTTGTTTGTGAATTACTAGAAGTACTACTCTTTTGTATTCTGATAACCAATAATCTTAGCAAAATATTCTTGTGTATCGGTATCATCGGCACCTAACACGACCTTAAAACGAAAGTTGTTCATCATTGCCATACGTTCATCTCTACCATATATCAAATCAATATCAGCCATGGATTGTGTAAGCATTATTATTCTAACGTGTTTTTTGCGAGGCTTTCGGAGTGCATCTGTTATCTTCATTTTGCCAAGGCTGGCGAACTCATCCAAGCTGAAAAGAATTGTGTTGCTTGAGTCATTGGAACAATTAGAAAATAAATCCAAACTCTGAGCAGTTATAATGTGTAGCAACGGAGCATAAAGTTTTAATTTTGAATCTTCCACAACTATAAATACATTGTTTTTTTCAATTATAGCAGGCATAAAAGCTTTCTCGTTTTTCTTTGGTCTACGAATAGTACGTTTTATCCTTTCATTTGTTGCAAATAGCTTCAAAACGCTATCACAACTTTGTTTACAGCCCGCATTATTTTGATCTGATGTACCACTAAACGAATTAATATATTGTATTGCTTGGTTGGGGTGTCAAAAGTAATTTTGATAAGATTTACACACAAGATCTTGACTGAAAGCGCGTTTTAAAATCAATATATTGTATGCTAAATGGCGTAATTTGAGTTTTGATACCCTGACCTTGCTTTATTGTTTTCAGTTGCATCAATCGCCGAAAATAAATCTTTCCAACTACTGTTAACTATTTTTTCGCATATTTCAATAAAATCCATTTGCTTATGATAAAAAGCAATTAGTGAAGCAGTTAAAATTTTTCTACCTTCTGTATTAAAGAATTTAGATGTATCAGTCATTTTTTCATCAGTAGACATCATAAGAAAAGCCAATTGTTCAAGCGCTTCGTTTTGATCATCTTTATTCTTTATTTGATCGATAGAACCAAAAATATTATATGGTGTACTATTTGGATTTCCTGGCTCATATATAAGTTTGTGTGGCATATGGAGGTGCGGATATGATTGAGCAGATCAACTATCTTAAACAAGAATATCCCAGAACACCTGCAACGCTGATTCATCAAAAGCTCATTGATAACGGAACCATCACTAAAAACGACATTTCTTTATTGTTGATTATCGTTATTCAAAGCAACGGATTTTACTCAGGTATTCTTCCGA
>LGOV01010716.1_pt1 | contig 69611 bp, 73 predicted proteins | sample 469881 | NCBI WGS metagenome assembly LGOV01 (sample SAMN03857199, study PRJNA290197) | marine sediment metagenome | biome: marine cold seep biome; feature: cold seep; material: marine sediment; isolation source: sample #5579, elevator 3A push core 41 containing 12 cm of sediment... ...
CCCTAACGGTTTTCAAGACCGCCCCGTTATGACCACTTCGGTACCTCTCGTAATTGGAAACGCAAGATTTATTTTACCAGTGAATTCTTTAAATGTCAATAGCTTTTTAAAATTTTCTGAAAGAATAAATCTTGATCTCTTATTTTACTAATTTTACAATCCAATTTAAAGGATCTTCAACATGACCAGTTTGAACCCCATACAAGGTTTCATATATTTTTTTCGTATATTCTCCAATTTCTCCATCATTAAACGTCATTTCTTTATCTTTCCATCCCAATGTACCAATGGGTGAAATAACAGCTGCTGTTCCAGTAGAAAAAACTTCCTGAACTTTACCTTCTTGAAATAAATCATATAACTCGTCAATGGTAATGCGACGTTCTTCTACTTTCTTCCCCCAATGTTTTAATAACTCAATCACACTTTTTCGGGTAATGCCACTTAATATGGTTCCTTCGAGGGATGGCGTAACAAAAACATCATCAATTAAGAAAAACACATTACTGGTGCCAACTTCCTCAATATATTTACGTTTCTCTCCATCCAGCCATAATATTTGTTCATATCCCATAGCCTTAACTTTTTTTTGTGCAGCCAATCCACTAGCATAATTTCCGCCACATTTTGCTTCACCGGTTCCTCCACGAACTGTTCGAGCATAGTCATCTTCAACATAAATACGTCCTGGCGCTAATCCACCTTTGTAATAGGATCCAACTGGAGACATAATAATCATAAACTTATAGGTTTTTGAAACCCGAACTCCAATAAATGGATCCGTTGCAAAAATAAATGGTCGAATATATAAAGATGTTCCTGTTGAACTTGGAATCCAATCTTGATCAATCGTAATTAAGGCCTTTAATGCCTCTAATAAAAACGTTTCATCAATTTGGGGAATACACATGCGTTCATTCGATCGGTTCATCCGTTTAAAATTTTCTTCTGGTCTAAATAAATGCACCTCTTCATTTGGAGTTTTATATGCTTTTAAACCTTCAAAAACTTCTTGGGCATAATGAAGTACCATTGATGATGGCATAAGCTCTATCGGCCCATATGGTTTAATAACCGGATCATGCCAACCAATGTCTTCTGTATAATCCATTGTAAACATATGATCTGTAAATGCTACTCCAAAAACAAGATTTTCTTCTGCTGGTTTTGCTTTTGGTTTTAATGTCCTAACGATTTTAATTTCCATATTTTCCTCCATTATTCTTTGTCCACATTTGATATCCGTTCCTATTCTTTATTTTCACAACAAGTATATCAACTCTTGTATACAAAATACAAGAGTAAACTTGAAAAATCATGTTCTTTCTAAAAACATGATCGTTCTTCAATTTTACTTTATTATTTGCATCCTAAAAATCTTGATAATACCACCAAAGTTCTATCATTAATCCTCAATAAACCATTTCTCATATCCTAAAATCGCCATACCTTTTTGTTTATTCTTTCACCATAAACCTTATTCATTCTTCACAGAAATCAAGTTTTATAAATCAGACCTGTATAACTATATCAATTTTTAATCATCCTCACAATATTTTCTTTCTTTTTTTCTTTCATAATAAATCTTTCTAATATTAAATCGTCTTTAACCTAAAAAAAGTCCTTAGGCTTATACCTAAGGACTTCATTATTATTAATCTAAAAAATATATTTCAATATTTTGGCGTCCCCATGCAACACATTCTTCTTCTGTATTCATGTAAATATCAATAATACCTGTAACAACTGCGCCACCACGATCTTCTACAACATAAACACCACCAAGTGCTGGAATATAAACACGTGTACCTAATGGCACATCACCCCACGCAGCAAGTGTATGCCCAGCTTGCGGCATTACCCCTGATGCCGTAGCATTTCCAGTTGGGGCATAAGCTGTTGCACTTACAATCATTCGACCAGTAAATCCTGTATCATCATTATCATTTTGTTCTTCATTATCGGATTCAACATTTACATTTCCTGTTGTCGAAGTGACTTTAACTGTTTTAGGCATAAAGACCGTTGTTAATGGGCCCACTTCAATCACTTCTTCAATAACAGGTGTCAACATTTCTTCCGAAATAAAAACACGACTTTTTTCAAAACCGTCTTCATAACAAACGCGTTCTTTTACAATGCTTGATCCATTTTCACCAACTTGAATAACTGTTCGTGTCCCTACAGGAAGGTCTGGATTTTCTTTAACAATCGCAGTCATTGGTATCACTTTTTTATTAGTCGAATCAACCATACTCACGCGAATAACCTTCACTTGTTTCAAAGCACTTGTAATCACTGTTTCAAGACCTGGTTCAACGCGATCATCTTCATCTAAAACAATATCATTTTCTTCTAGCAATTCTCCCACTGTTTGAACATTCGAAAAATAGGTCTTTGGCTTACCCTCTTCGACAATTTTAATAGCACGTTTCTTTTTTATGTCAACATTGATTACGTCTTTAAACAAAGTGTTTAATCCAATACTATATTCATATTCATTACTTACAGGAAGATCATTTGCAATTAACACTTCTTCCAATGATTCAAGTAATTTTCCATTTGCAGTGTATTCTTTTCCATCAACATCAACAATAACTTGTTTTTCGATAGCGAATGCACTGGAAACACCCACGACTAAAAAAAGAATTAACGCAATAATTCCAATTTTAACACCAGGGTATTTCTTTAGAAAGTTACCTGTATTTTTTTTATTATACATAATAATACCTTTCATTTAGTTAAAATAGCCTAATAATAGTTACATATTTGTTACACTGAGTTTATCATCTTGATCATATCATGTCAAGTTTTTTGTCCTTATTGAGTCGTGCAATGGTAACCTGTTCCCATATACAAACTCTATTTCGCCCCATTCCAATGCAATAGTGGGGGTGTCTACCATTAATTAAAATATATTCCTTTTCCATATGGGAGATGTTTTTTTATCATAAGATTGTCTTTAGACAGATCACGTATAATATGATAGTATACGCATATTGATGTAATTTATACCTCGGGAGGATTCATGTTAAATACAAATGTTGAAACAAATGCAATTCAAATTTTACATACTGAACTTTTAATCTGGTTTGGAGCCTTTAAACGAGATCTTCCTTTTAGAAATACAAAAAATCCCTATATCATTTGGATCTCTGAAATCATGGCTCAACAAACTCAAATTGATACTTTAATTCCCTATTTCAACCGTTTTATTTCATTTTTTCCAGATATTCTTACCTTGGCAAATGCTACAGAAGATCAAGTCATAAAATCTTGGGAAGGACTTGGTTATTATTCTCGTGCCCGAAATCTCCATAAGTCAGCAAAAATAATTGCTAATGAGTATCACGGAATCTTTCCTAAAACTTTTAGTGAGTTAATCAAACTTCCTGGTATCGGTCCATACACCGGTGGTGCGATTGCCAGTATTGCTTATAATGAAAAAGTCTCTGCTGTCGATGGTAACGTTCTTCGGGTAATTAGTCGTTATTGCAATAGTTTTTTAGATATCAGCGCTGGTAAAACAAAAAAGAAAATCACCGAATGGCTTGAAACCATTCTTCCGGACACTGTCGGGGATTTTAATGAAGCCCTTATGGAACTTGGTGCGATCACTTGTACACCCAAAAATCCTTCCTGTCTTATTTGTCCTATTTCTATGGGATGTCAATCCTATCGCTTTAAAACTATGGATCAACTCCCTATAAAAAGGAAAAAACAAAAACAAACAAAAATGCAAATGGAAGTAGGGATTGTTTATCATTCAAATACAATCTTATTTGTTAAACGTCCAAATTCAGGTTTATTATCAGGTTTCTGGTCATTTCCAATTATTGAAACCAACCTTGGTGATGGTCTCGATATAAAAGCTAAGCTTTCTGAAATTTTCCCCACGCTTTCTAATCCGATTATTATTGGCGAAAGCCGCCATGTTTTTTCCCATATCATTTGGGAACTAACGGTCTATCAATTTATTCTTCCTTTAACAATCAATGAAACACCAACTAAATTTATTACGTATCCGATTGACACACCATCAATTATGACTCAATTTAAATCTTTGGAATCTATTAACGATCTAGCTTTACCGATTGCCTTTTCAAAATTAATACCTCTGATTTCAAACGCTTCCGATTCAATTCCGCAATAAAAATAAAACACCTTTTCCATAATAGGATAAAGTGTTCAGATTGCAAACAAAAATATAAAGCAGTCCCGACAATTGTTACATCATGGTGTGTGCCTCAGAGCGAACAGGCAATAGCTTGTCCGAACTGCCTAGCACACAACAGATTAACAATTAGTCGGGACGGGGTTTGTCAACGTTTTGAACACCTTTTCCATAACATGATAAGGTGTTTTGTTTTTCATTTATTTATTTTAAAATCATTCTTCCTCTTAATAGCGTGTCACTTTAAAACGTTTAATAATAAACTCTGTTTCCTCTTTAGGAATACCTGCTTTTGATTTTGCAATTGCAATTTGTTCTTCTGCTGAATTAACCCCAGTTAAATCTGGCAATAATAAACCCCGGTATAGATCTTTTTCAACAATCACACCATACTTTTTGTGATCTAAGTCATCGACTCCTTGTACTTCTTCTGATTCCCCAAGCAAATCAACTTTAATCTCTAAATCCATTAATTCATCATTATCAACAGGCATAAATCGGGGATCATATCCCGCTGCTTCGATTGCATTTCGAATAATTTCTTCGGCAACATTCTCTGTTACAGGCGATGTCGTTCCAATACATCCTCTTAATTCACCATGTTTATGTAATGATACAAAAACACCTGTTTGATTTTTTTCAAGAAAAACAAGATCTTCTGGATCAATATCCACCTGTTCCTTATAAATATCAAAATTCAATTTTCGCCCCCGTTGCGTCCAACTATTAATCGTCGCTCGGGCTAATGCAACAATAGTCCCTTCATCTCTACGACGTTCTTTATATGTTTCTATTTTATCTTTATTATAGCGTTTTGCCAAACTTGGAATTTTACTATCTTTTAATTGAATATAAGCGGATAAATACCCCACTCCAAAAGGGCCTTCATAAGAAAAAACCTGAGCATCTGTTTCGATTCCATCCACTGCCCCAAGTCCCATTATTATTGGACGTAGTCCACATTGCCCTGCGGGTTCATAAACCTGTGGTGGTATCGTTAATATTGAATAATAATCCTTTGTTTTGATTCCTTTAATCATGTTTTCATCAAAAAGAGCTCCCATTGGATTATACTGATAGGATCCTTCATCCTTTAAACAATGGGATAAATCCGCACTGACTAAAATAAGAGCATCTTTTTCGTAGCCTTCAATCGCTTCTCGAAGGATCTTTCCCATTTCATATAATTCAATTAAACTTAATTCACCAATGGTAATGTGTACAATTTTATAATCCTGATAATATTTATCAATATAGTATAACGGCACCATAACACCATGATCTAATTCCAAAGAAATCTCATATTCCTCAGCTTTTTTTTGATTTAAAAAAATTGTATGGGCTTGATTTTTTGCAAGTTCAATATTTAATGCCTCTAATAATCCCATATCACATTCTTTTTCCATGGAAACCTCTGGCGCTCCAAACTTACCAAAATTTCCTTTCATATGACGTTCATAAACAAGGGCAACCCCATCTCGAAAAACATTCCCATGAGGTGTAATACATACAATCGTTTTGGGTTTAATTTTTGCGACTTCTAATCCCAAATCTTTTAAACCTCGAATCGTTTTTTCTGCTTCAATTTCTTTTCCTTCTCCAATTTCCGGAATAATTACCGGTGGATGTGATCCAATTCCAATTCCTTTTAAATACATCTTGTCACTTCCTTATATTTCTTATTCTCTTAATTAGCCACTTTCTCTATCCTATTCTATGATACCCTTGGAGAAAAAACAATACCCCTTCAAAAAAATTAAAGCCCCTCACCTATATGAAACGCCTACACTATAGAGAAAAATATAAAGCAGTCCCGACAATTGTTAGATCATGGTGTGTGCATCAAGGCGAACAGGTAGTAGCCTGTCCGAATTGCAAGCCGAATAGATTAACAATTGATCGGAACGTTAGTTTGTTGCCAAACTGAGCGCCTCACATATGTAAAACACTCGGACTATAGACAAAAACATAAAACAGTCCCGACAATTGTTACATCATGGTGTGTGCATCAAGGCGAACAGGCAGTAGCCTGTCCGAATTGCCAGCACACAACAGATTAACAATTGTAGAGACGGTAGTTTATCACCAAGCTGATCGTCTCATGTATGTGAAACACCACTTTTTTCATAACATTATTTCACACTATATAATGAATCCAAACCACCATATTCACTTAACTGTCCCAATTTCTCTTCAATGCGTATTAATTGATTGTATTTTGCAACACGATCTGTTCTTGATGGTGCGCCTGTTTTTATTTGACCGGCATTAACTGCTACAACTAAATCCGCAATGGTTACATCTTCTGTCTCTCCTGATCGATGGGAAATAATAGCAGTATAACCAGCTCTTTTTGCCATTTCAATGGTATCTAAGGTTTCGGTTAATGTCCCTATTTGGTTGACTTTTATAAGAATTGAATTCCCAATTCCTTCATCAATACCACGTTTTAATCGCTCAGTATTGGTTACAAAAATATCATCCCCAACCAGTTGGATCTTTTTACCAAGACGATCCGTCATAATTTTCCAGCCTTCCCAATCCTCTTCATCTAAACCATCTTCAATGGATATAATCGGATATTTTTCAATCAAATCTTCATAAAAATCAACCATTTCATCCACTGTTTTTTCAAGTCCTTCGCCCCGAAGCATATAGGTATTATTTTTTTTATTATACAGTTCGCTTGCCGCAACATCCATCGCTAAGCAAACATCTTTTCCAGGGATATATCCTGCCGCTTCAATCGCTTCAACAATCACTTTTAATGCTTCTTCATTTGATCCTAAATTTGGCGCAAATCCGCCTTCATCACCAACTGATGTTGCTAAACCTCGTTCTCCTAATACTTTCTTTAAATAATGAAAAATTTCAGATCCCATACGTACCGCTTCTTTAAAATTATCAGCACCCACAGGCATAATCATAAATTCTTGGATATCAACATTATTATCTGCGTGTTCTCCACCATTAATAATATTCATCATTGGCGTTGGTAAGACTTTCGCATTCGTCCCCCCTAAATACCGAAACAATGGAAGACCCAATTCTTTTGCTGCAGCATGCGCTACTGCCATTGATATCCCAAGAATCGCATTTGCCCCAAGTTTACTTTTATTATCTGTTCCATCAAGAGCAATCAGTACCGCATCAATTGCGACTTGATCAATTGGATTTAGTCCGACTAAATATTCTGCTGCATACCCCACATTGGAAACTGCCGTTAAAACCCCTTTCCCCATATAACGATCTTTATTTTCATCTCTTAATTCAATGGCTTCAAACGCACCTGTAGATGCTCCTGATGGCACAATACTTCTTCCCATCACACCATTATCTAAATAGACATCAACTTCAATTGTAGGATTTCCTCTTGAATCTAATACTTCCCTTCCAATCACTTCTTCAATATAAGCACTCATTTGTCATCCTCCTTTTATTTATAATCTCACTTACTTTATATACTCGATTCTAATCTTTAAACTATTTTCATAAAAAAAAGCATTGAAAAAGAAAAACTTTTTCAATGCTTTTTTATTAATTTTCCGGACCAATCAGTGGTTCTCCTTCTTCATTAATAAGAACTGTTAATCCTCCACCGAACGTATCATAATGAAACAAATAATTAATTCCCGTTTCTGTATCTTCAATAATCTTAGACCCTGAATTTTCTTCTGTTTTTTCATGCATCACAATTTTAAATCGATTTTTCTTTTCTTTTTTTGTTTTCATTTTATCTTTCTCCCCTTGAACTAAGCCAGATTATTGTATTATATCGAATTTTTTCAGAAAAATCAATTGTTAAACAAAACCTTTTATCAAAAGCGTTGATCTACTATACGCACGGCCTTCTTTTCTGAACGTGGCAGCGAGCCTATTACATTTGCAACGGATTCAATACTTAATCCTATCTTTGATTTAAATTGAGATGTTACTTGATTTTCAATAATCGTTTTTTCCATCCCATGCTCAATTTCAAAGTTTAATAATATCTGATCTTTTCCCGCTTTATGATCAACTGTTGCAAAATATTCGCTACTCACCCCATCCACTGTTTTTAGAATTTCATCAATCTGACCAGGATAAATATTAACCCCTTTTATCTTAACCATATCATCTGTTCGTCCAATAATCCGATCAATCCGAGGATAGACTGAACCACAAGGGCATTGTTCTGGAATAATCCGTGTCAAATCATGAGTACGATACCGTAATAACGGTGCACCTTCCTTTTTAAAAGTTGTAATCACTAATTCGCCATATTCGCCCTCTGGTACCGTCTGTAAAGTTTCAGGATCAATGATTTCAAAATAAAGATAATCTGACCAATAATGTATCCCATTATGTTCTGAACAATCAATCCCAATTCCTGGTCCATATATTTCTGTTAATCCATAAATATCAAATAATTCAATTTCTAATTCTTTCCTAATCCGACAACGCATTTTTTCGCCCCATCGTTCAGACCCAATGATCCCCTTCTTCAATTTAATTTTATCTTTAATATTTTGCTGCGCCACTTTTTCAGCTAAAAGCAAGGCGTATGATGATGTTGACGCCAATACAGTGGATTTTAAATCAACCATCATTTGTAATTGTTTTTGGGTATTTCCAGGTCCCATCGGAATCGCCATCGCTCCTAATTTTTCTGCACCTGCTTGAAAACCAATCCCTGCTGTCCATAATCCATAGCCTGGAGTAATTTGAATGCGATCTTTTTTTGTAATTCCTGCATACTCATAACATCGCCTAAACATAATTGCCCAATCTTCAACATCTTGAGCGGTATACGGAATAATAATTGGGGTTCCTGTTGTTCCTGACGATGAATGAATTCTCACGACTTCTTCATCTTTAACTGCTTGTAATCCCAATGGATAGGCCTTTCTTAAATCTGATTTATCCGTAAATGGAATTTTTTCAAAATCTTTGATTGTTTTTATATCATTTCCTACAATCCCTAAATCATTAAACCGTTTTTGATAAAAAGGACTGTTATCTTCTAATCGTTTGATTAATTTTTGTAATTTTTGTAAAGTTTTCATTCATTTAACCTCTTTCTTTATAAAAAAATAAAACTCATCCTTTTATTGTAANNTTACAATAAAAGGATGAGTTTTAATAACCCACGGTACCACCTTTGTTCGCATCTTGCGCACTTTCATTATTACAAACGCTATCACATCTGTCATTCTTTAACGTAAATGAATCGTTGTGAAATACTCAGGTTAGCCCCTTTCCTCACACCCTCAAGTGCCCATTATTTCAACATGTTAACTACTGATTTCCACCATCTTCAGCTCTCTTTAAGCACATTATTGATTTTACTCCACTATCATAGGTTTACTCTTTTCAAAATTATAATCCTTTTTCAGTTTTTTGTCAAGACGTATCTATGGCTTAATAACACCATTATTAAGACAAATCCCTAGGTTCATTTTTTTTACTCCTGCTTGATCAAATTGAATACTTGCAATTGCACCGTCTCGCTCTAAAATTAATCCCGGTCCAAAATGATCATGGGTAATAAATGTTCCACTTTTAAACATAGATAAATCCATCTCTACTTCTTCCATTTCCCCACCTTTATAATTATCCCATTTACATCCATTACTTCCAAATGTCTGAATCTCTCGACTCCCTTGATTCGTCGATAATTTTTGTTTTTTTAATCTACTCCTTTTTTCCTTTGGCAATCCGTCAACAAGATATTTGATAAATGGTGAAGGTTTTCCACATTTCGCACTACTTTGTGAACAAATAATCACCAATTCTTTCTTAGCACGGGTCACACCAACATAAAAAAGTCGAACTTCTTCCGCATATAATGCTTCTTTTCCTGGTTCCATTGACTCCATACTTGGTATTTGTCCCTCAACAATATCAATCATGAATACTTTTTCAAACTCTAAGCCCTTACTTGAATGTAAGGTTGATAAAATCACTTGTATTTTTTTGTTTTTATGACTCGGGGTTTCTTTTAAACTCTTTTCCAAATGATCTAAATTGATGAAAAATTCATCAAACGACTTCACACGCCCTCCTAATGTTTTTAAGACGGTTAATTTTTGTTGAATACTTTCTTCTGATTGACCCGAACTAATTCTAAAATCCAAATATCCACGATATCCTAATTGTTCTAAAATTAAATCAAGTCCTTTTTTAGGCGATAATTTTTCTAACCGGTGAAAACCTTCTTTTAACTCTTTTAACCGTTTAATTTGCCACGGTGCACTATTCTTAGATAGCACCATTAACGCATCAAATATATTTTCTCCTGGTCGTAATCTCAATTTTAATTGATTAACAGTATCTCTTGAAATCGCTGCATCCATTTTAAAACAAATCTGTAAAAATAAATCATAATCGGATAGATCGATACTAAATTCATAAAATAATCGGATATCTTTTATTAAAAAATGCGTAAAAAATAAAGGATTATGTTCTTTTATGTGATATGGAATATTTTCACGATTCAATAAATCAATTAAAGGAATCGCTGATTCATTATTGCGATAAAGCACCGCAATTTCTTTACCCTCTTTTTTGATTGCCTCAATAATTAATTGATATTGTGTTTCATTTGACTTAATCCATTCCCGAACAATCGGCGGTCCAAATTCATTATTTGTTACCATTTCTTTTGCATAGCGTTCGGTATTTAATTTAATAAAACGATTGGAATACTCCACAATTTGTCGCGTACTCCGGTAATTCATTTCCATTAATAAAACCTCGCCTTCTGACCAAGTTTGCTTAAATGTTAATAATGATTTTGGATGTGCACCTCTAAATCCATAGATACTTTGATCCTCATCTCCTACCATGAATAAATTCCCTTTTTCTCCGGTTAACAATTCAAGAATATTAAACTGAATAATTGACGTATCTTGAGCCTCATCAATATGAATATAGGGGTATTTCTCTCTGAAAAAATTCAATATCTCTGGATATTTTTTTAATAATCCCCATGCATATTTTAAAATATCATCAAAATCCATTAAATGATGTTTTATTTTATAGCTTTCATACGCTTCATATATTTTTACAAAATCCACTTCCATTGATGGTAATAATGCAATTTCTTTTTTTGTTAAAAGCATGTTTTTACAATAACTAATTTGTTGAACAATTTCCCCCAGTTCAATCTCTCCAGGAAATCCTTTAAATAAATGACGATAAAGATCTCGAATAACGGGTGTAACATTACCCAATACATCATACGCTTGTCTTGAAAAAAAACGTTCATAATATCGAATAATCGATAATGAAAAACTATGAATCGTGCTAAAATTAAGATTCCTAGCCTCTCCAAAAATCGTTTCATAACGTTTTTTTAAATCCTTTGCGCCCATTCGGCTAAAAGTTAAGGTTAATATTTTACTTGGATCAATCGCTTCTACTTTTAATAAATAGCCAATTCGACAAATGATAACCGTTGTTTTTCCACTTCCTGGTACTGCTAATAGTAAGGTTTGTCCTGTAGTTCGTCGAACGGCTTTTTCTTGTTGTTCATTTAATTGAATAGGATACATTTCTTTAAATTCTTTGTAATTTTTCATACCTTCTATTATATATGATCTTTCTTTCTAAATCTAGTCTTCAAAAAATCAAAAATTCACTATATTTTATTTAAAACTATGCTATTCTTTTATTATCTTTAAAAATCAAAGGAGAATTATCATGTCAAAAGCAACAATTTATGCTGGTGTTTGTGGTTTTACAACCGTTGTAAATGCAGAAAAATCTGGTCGAAATGATGTTAGTTTAAAAATAACCTCAGATTGTCCAGCCTATAAAGATCTTGATGAAAAATTATCTCAAGTCAATGCAATGACTTGCTCTTTTAACAAGGTTGGTACTGGTCAAATATATGAAGTCTGTCAACAAACGTGCAAACATGGTGCTTGTCCAGTTCCAGCAGGTATTATAAAAGCTGTTGAAATTGCTGGTGGTTTGGCACTTCCTAAAAATGTAACCATTTCCTTAGAAAAATAGTGTTTTATAAAACAAAAAAGACGGGACTGATTATTTTATAATCAGTCCCGTCTTTTTTTTATTAAACTTATAATCCGTAATAGGTTTGATCCATAACCTTTGCTAATTCTTTTCGAGACATTACTATTGGATTAGTTTCTGTACAAACATCATCCATCGCTTTATCAAGCATCTCATCTTTTGCTTTTAAATAATCTTCTTCTAATATACCAAAATCTTTATAAGAAACTGGAATATCAAGTGATTTTTTTAATGCAATAATACTATTAACCAAAGTATCTGTTGAATTTCCGATAACATCTAATATACCTGCACTGCTTAACAACTTTGCATATTGTTGTTTTACGCGATCGTCCTGTCCATTAAACTGAATCACATAAGGAAGCGCAATCGCATTTGCAAGCCCATGTGCTAAGTGAAACAATGCACCGATTGCATGTGCAATACTATGGGTAATTCCTAGTCCTGCGCTATTAAATGCAATTCCTGCCATGCATGATGCAATTTGCATACTACTCTTTGCTTCTAAATCTGATCCGTTCACATAACTTGGATACAAACTTTTAAAAACTAATTCAACAGCTTTGCTTGCATAGCATCTTGAAAACGGATTATTTCCTGTTGAAATAAAGGCTTCAATCGCATGAGTCATAACATCCATTCCTGTCGCTGCTGTTGAACCTGCCGGCAGAGTTTCAATCAATTTCGGATCAAGAATTGCAACATCAGGCATCATTAAAATATCGTTTAATGGAATTTTAGTATTCTTTTCTTTATCCGTAATTACCGCAAATTCAGTAACCTCTGAACCTGTTCCTGCTGTTGTTGGAATAGCAATAAAAGTAGGTTTATAAATATATTTTTCTTCAAAAAACATCCGTTTAACCTTTGCGCAAAAATAAATTACACCTTTTGCAGCATCAATAACTGATCCCCCACCGATTGCAATTAAAGCATCTGGTTTTTGCATAATAATATGAGTTAATCCTTTTTCCACAACTTCCGTTGAAGGATCGGATTCAATATCTGAAAAAACATGATACGTAATTCCTTTGCTGTCTAATACATCTGTCAGCATTTTTAATAAGCCAAATTGAATCATCCCCTGATCCGTTGCAATGCAGACATTTTTAAAATCATAATTAGCAATTTGTTTTAATGCATCTTCACCATAAAAAATTGCTGGTTTTACTTGAAAAAATCGCATATTTTCCCCTCTCATTTTCATTAATTTTATTGGATTCTATTAATTAATAAAATCGTCTTTTTTTATCAATGTTATTATAACAAGAAACCTTTGATTAAAAAAGTTCATCACTAATATTTATTCCATGTTAACTATTTTATATCTTTTTTTTTGCAAAAAAAAAACATTAAACAACGTTTAACATTTTTAGCCGTGCACCCTACTTCGACAAACAATTTCCAAGCGTTACTTTAACAGTTAGCTCTAGCCAGATTATCCTCCGGCACATAAAAGATCTTACTTACCGCTGCTTCATTCCTGACCTGACGGGGTTCATAAGTTTTTATTGCGAAGGGTCCAACGGTCAACACCACTTATCTCCGGCAGACCTTGGATTTTGAAGCCTCAATAGGGAATTCAATCCTGCTACAGCGGATTGCAGGTTACAAAGCACCGCTAACTCTCCATCTAGCACGACTTCCGATATTATAACGTATTAATTGATAAATAACAAGCAAATTTAACAATCTTTTATTGATTTAATTAATTATTCAGTTAAAAATCGTTATCATTCTATCTGATCTAGAAAACAACGATAGATTATGGTTGAATTGGGTATTTATTTAAATAATGGAACAATTTGAATAAAGGGGGAATTTATATGTATAATATTCTTTTAGGTGGAGCTGCTGGCGATGGTATTGAAACCATGTCGTCTCTTTTTGAAAAAACTTTAAAGCAATATGGTTATCATATTTTCACAATGCGAGATTTTATGTCAAGAGTTCGTGGCGGTCATAATTTTACTCAATTACGCTTTGGGCAAAATCCTATTTTTGCTCATCGCGATGATCTTGATGGGTTATTTGCGATCGATGAAACAACCTATGAAGCACATCGAAAAAACCTTAAATCAGAAGGCTTTATTCTTTGCGATCAATCACTCAACATCAACGATCCACGATGTATTAAATTACCGCTTCAAGATATCGCCAAAAAAATCGGTAACCCAAAAACAATCACAACTGTTGCTCTTGGGTCGCTTTTAAAACTATTTCATTTTTCTCTTGATGATGCTATCGAAATCATAATCAATAACTTTTCTGGAAAACACCAAGAACTCAACCTTGACGCCCTAAAAATTGGTTACACTTTAGTTAACTCTCGTTATCTTACAAAAAGCAAAAAAAAATCAACCGATCTTCTTATTTCTGGAAATACTGCAATTAGCCTTGGTGCGTTAGCAGGTGGTCTTAATTTCTACTCCGCCTATCCCATGTCACCCTCAACAAGTATCCTGCTTTATTTAGCGACTCAAAGCAATTCTAAAAAACTCGTTGTTGAACAATCCGAAGATGAAATCTCTGCAATAAACATGGCGTTAGGTGCTTCATATGCCGGTGCTAAAGCGATGGTTGGAACTTCTGGAGGGGGATTTTCTCTTATGGTCGAAGGTCTTGGTTTTTCTGGCATTGCTGAACTTCCAATTGTAATTGTGGATATTCAACGTCCTGGACCAGCTACCGGTCTTCCAACGCGAACTGAGCAAAGTGATTTGAAATTTGTTATTTCTGCTTCCCAAGGTGAATTTCCACGAATGGTTATTGCTTTAAAAGATCATGCAGACTGTTTTTATCAAACTGCCCGAGCTTTTTCCCTTGCTGAGAAATATCAAATTCCTATTATTTTATTAAGTGATCAGTATTTAGGTGATGCCACTGCGACTATTCCCTGTTTTGATACTATTCACCAATCGACCAATAAAAATATTAACACCGATCCTCCAATCTCTAATGATCTACCCTATCAACGGTATCAACTGACTTTAAATGGCATATCACCAAATAAAATCCCTGGAAAAACCCAATCTTTAGTCCGTATTGACAGTGATGAACATGATGAATTTGGACAAATAACGGAATCTGCAACCCTACGCACCCAAATGGTCGATAAGCGAATGAGGAAATTAAAAAATTTAAAATTGGAACTGATTGAACCTGAATTTTTTGGTCACCCAAATTGCACAACCTTACTTCTTGGTTTTGGTTCGACAAATGGCATCATTAAAGAAGCCGTTACACTCCTTAACAAACATTGCGATACTTATGGCTGTCTCATATTTAGTGATATTTATCCCTTGCCTCAACAACAACTTATTCATTATGCCAATCAATGTCAATCCATTATAAACGTCGAACAAAATGCAACTGGTCAACTTGCTGCTCTTATTCGTGAATCCACATTAATTTCTTGCGATTATTCTATTTTAAAATATGATGGACGTCAATTATCTGTGGATGAATTATTATTAAAATTAAATTATTTCAAAGAGAGGAATCCATCATGAATCAATTTACAACTTCTGAAACCGCTTGGTGTCCAGGCTGTGGAAATTATGCCATTTTAGAAACACTTACACAAGTCCTCAACAACCTTAATCGTTCGCCTCATGAAATTGTCTTAGTTGGTGGTATTGGCCAAGCTGCAAAAACGAATCAATACATTAGTGCTAATGGCTTTAGCGGGTTACATGGACGTGCCTTACCGGCTGCCACTGGAATCAAACTTGCAAATCAAGCTCTTACGGTTATCATTAATACTGGTGACGGTGATTCTTATGGCGAAGGTGGTAATCATTTTATTCATACCATCCGCCGCAATGTGGATATCACCCACCTTGTTCATGATAATCAAATTTATGGTCTTACCAAAGGCCAGCCTTCTCCAACCTCTGATCCTTGTGATCTTAATCACATTACCCCAGCATGTAATCAAAGCGTGCCATTTAATCCATTACTCATGGCGATCGCAGCCGGAGCTACCTTTGTTGCTCGTGGATTTACTGGCGAAAAAGAACATTTAAAAGAAATCATTCAAGCAGCCATTCTTCATAAAGGTTATGCTTTGGTTGATATTCTTCAACCCTGTATCAGCTTTAACAAAGTCAATACCTATGCCTATTATAAAAACCGCATCCAATTTTTAGATCAATCGTATGATCCTCACAATAAAATGTTAGCACTTGAAAAATCCATGATTTTTGGTGAGACGATTCCTATCGGCATTTTTTATGAAGACAATCCCTTAACCTATTGTGAAAAAAAACCGCAACTATTTGATTCTGTTCCCATTATTGATAAACACCATTCACCCCAAGATATTGAAAAATTACTGGAAAGTTTTAAATAAAAAAAGCGAGTTCACCTCTGAATTCCCTTCTAAACTATAGACAAAACTAAAGTAGTCCCGACAATTGTTGCATCATGGTGTGTGCATACGGCAAACAGGCGATAGCCTGTCCAAAATGCCAACCGAACAGATTAACAATTAGTCGGGACGAAGTTTGTCGACGCTTTGAGCGAATTTACAACTGAATTCCCTTTTTTATATAACAATTTCGATTAGTCTCATTCCTAAGTAATAACCAATCATACTTATAATCAATGTTCCAATAATATATAGTAACGCGTTTATTTCCTTCTTATCTTTATACAAGCTAAAGCCCTCATACATAAAAGTTGAAAAAGTTGTATATGCCCCTAAAAACCCTTCTCCTAAAAACCCATATAAACTATCTCCAAAAGAAAAAGTCGTTACAACACCTAAAAGAATCGCGCCTGTAATATTAATTATTGCTGTTCCCCATGAAAAAGAATTCTGGTTTTTTTTTTCAAAATATTTTCCTAATAAAAATCGCGTAATGCTTCCTAGCATTCCTCCAATCCCAATACAAAGATACAACATCATTGCGTTATTCCTTCTATATTAGGATCTAAGATCCACCACCACTCAACTAATTTCTCTGCCAAAATTCGACCAAAAACAATTGCAATCCATCCTAACAAACATGATCCTATCAAATAGATTAATGCCTCTAAATAATTGGCATTCAACAATAATTCAACCAGACCTTTACACAAGGTTGAAAAGGTTGTCAATGCCCCAATAAATCCTGTTGTAATTCCTAAACGCATCTCCCTATCAATTGAAACAGACAATTCACTTAATTTAAAAAATAATCCTAACAAAAAACACCCTAAAAGATTAACCAATAAAATATTAATTGGGATCAACCTAATATTAAAAACTTCAAATACATTTATTAATCCAACTCGAAGTAATGCTCCAAACATTCCTCCTAAACCAATAAATACGATTTTACGCATACCCTACCAATCCTCCTACTATTTTTTTCACAATAAAAAGGCCCCTGAATAAGGGATCCTTCCCATTATTCAGGAGTCATTAGCTTTTAAGCACTTATGGTGAACTCCATCACCAAGATTATTACTATACCATAAACAATACTTTTATTCTACAAAAATTAAGGATTTTAATACCATTTTTAAATCCTATGCTATACTATTGATACTAAATAAATACGAGGTAACTTATTATGAATCCTATAAAATTAAACTTATTACGCTCTCTTTGCGAAAAAAAAGACCATCAGGCAATGCTTGTTTTGGCAAATTATTATTTTTATGATCAAAACAAACAAGATTTGTCTTCCGAAGTTTTTGAAATGATTTTTAACTACTATCAAGAATTAGCCGAATCTGGCAATTCTCAAGCTATGGCGACCCTTGGAACTATGTATTATGAAGGGGTTAACATTCCCCAAGATTTTAAACTTGCCAAATATTGGTGTGAACAATCTTCAAAAAAAGAAAATCCTTTAGGCTTAATCTATCTCGGTTATTGCTATTATTATGGTCGCAATATTCCCCAAGATTTTAAAAAATCCTATCATTTATTTGAAAAAGCAGCTTTCTTGGGCCATCATAATGGGATGTATAAACTTGGCGATATATATTATAATGGCCACTATGTTTCCAAAAATACCACTACTGCCTTTTATTGGTATTGTGAAGCCGAAGCAATTACCAGTGATGCAATTCCCGAATATCCAAACATTGCTTATCGCATCGGACATTGTTATCTCTTAGGTGAAGGTATTCAAAGTGATTTATTACTGAGTCTTTCCTGGCTTCAAAAATCAGAACATGGTTGTTATACCTTTATTCAAAACGGCGATGCCTATGCCCATCTTACCCTTGTTCGTGTCAAAGAAGATTTATCCTTAGTGTATGACAAATTAAATCATCTCTCAAACTACCATAAAGCGGAATTAGGATATCACAATCCCTTGAAATTGTAACTTTTTATATATTATCAAGCAACTTATTTTCATTTATTTAAATAATCGTTTGCATATGATATAATAAACTCATTAATTATGGAGGCTAAGATGAAAAATTATTTAGAAACTCTTCAAGATGGTTCCTACCGTAGCGTACAACGCATCACAAAACAAGTACTCACTAAAATTACATTACCCATTCCACCGGTATTAAAAGGCGTCGGCACAATAAAACGCTTTCCAGGAATCATAAAAATTGCCCAAGTTTCGAAAATTCTTGTGGTTACGAATCGCCCTTTACTTTCTATGGGACTCTTAGATTCATTTTTGGATGCATTAAAAAAGTATGATATTCCGGTTGTAATCTATGACAAAATTCAACCTAATCCAACCTTTGAAAATGTAGAAGATGGTTTATTTTTATACTTACAATCCCATTGTGATGGTATTGTTGCCTTTGGAGGCGGTTCTTCCCTCAATTGTGGGAAAGTCATCGCTGCTCGAGTAACCAATTATAAATCAATTCCTAAAATGCGAGGACTCTTTAAACTTCGACATAAACTTCCTCCTTTTTTTGCTGTACCAACAACTTCTGGGACTGGATCAGAAGCAACCATTTGCGCCGTTATTACAGACGTCAAAAATCATGAAAAATTTGCAATCAATGATCCCAAACTCGTTCCACTAGCAACGGTTCTTGATCCTGAACTTACTGTTAGTCTACCACCTTCACTAACTGCTTCTACAGGTTTGAATGCTCTTACCCATGCAATTGAAGCGTATATTGGAAATTATGATACACCTTTTGTTCAAGAAAAAGCCCTCTCCGCAACTGATGTCATCATTAATGATTTAGAAGATTGTTATAACAATCCTGACAATTTAAGCTTTCGATTAAATCTTGCCCAAGCTTCTTTTGATGCTGGTCTTGCTTTTACTCGCGCTTATGTCGGCTATGTTCATGCGATTGCGCATAATATGGGAGGGTATTACGGCACGCCTCACGGTTTAGCTAATGCAATTGTCCTTCCCTATATTTTAGATTTTTATGGGAAATCGGTTGAAAAGAAATTAGCAGAGCTGGCTTATTTTTCAGGACTTGGACATCCGATGGATAATGATTATATTCTCGCTCAACATTTTATTGAAAAAATAAAAGCAATGAATAAAGCAATGGCTATTCCAAAAGTCATTCAATCCCTTAAATTAGAAGATATCCCATTTCTTGCTAAACGCATATTAAAAGAAGCCAATCCAACTTATCCTGTCCCAAAAATCATGCATTATGATGAGTGTTGCAAAATTTTAGAACAACTTTGCTTTGAAAATAAAACAATTGTATCCTAACTTTTTGGTACCATCTTTTTCAACTTTTTAAAAAAGAAATTTTAATTAACAACTACTCTGATCATTCGATACTATTTTTAAAACTATCACAAATTATTAGCATTTTAACTTACAAAACCAAAAATAAAAACCAGCATAAAGATAATAATCACCCGTTCTTTACTGGCAAAATAAGGAGGTTATTTTTTGAAAGGATATTTAGGTAAAATTCTTTTTGTCAATCTGACCGATTCAAGTTGTGAAGAAATAAAGATCCCCGATGAAATTTATGAGAATTTTCTTTCTGGCGTCGGTTTAGGTGCTTATGTTTTATATAAATACATGCCTAAGCATTCGGATCCATTGGGACCTGATAATATTTTAGGTTTTGTAAGTGGCCTACTAACCGGCACTGGCAGTTTCATGACTGGACGTTGGTTAGTCGTTTGTAAATCTCCCTTAACCAAAGGTTTTGGAGATGCCAATTGTGGTGGAACCTTATCACCAGCAATTAAGCAATCAGGCTATGATGGTATTTTCTTCACCGGAAAATCTCAAAAACCAGTGATGCTTTTTATTGATAACAAAGGTCCTCAACTCTTAGATGCCTCTGAAATTTGGGGATCTGACACCGTTAATACTGAAGAAAAAATCAACACCATGGTTCCCCATAAAAAGCGCTTAACCATTGCTACCATTGGTGTTTCAGGCGAAAATCAATCCTTAATTTCAGGAATTTCAAATGATAGTGGTCGTATGGCTGCACGTTCAGGCGTTGGTGCTGTTATGGGATCTAAAAATCTAAAAGCCTTGGTATTATGTGGATCAAAAGCGATTAAATCTCAAAATCCAGAAGCAACAAAAATCCTGAGTCAAGATTATGCCAAAAAAGTAAAAGCAGCCAATCTTCCATCCATTACTCCGGGATCAATTCTTCCTTTAATCGGAAAATCCATGGTTGTTTCAAATAAAACCATTCCTGTTGATGGTTTAGTGTCAACAGCTTTGATGAAAAAATGGGGGACTGGTTTTGGGAATACTATGAACATGCCCATGGGTGATGCTCCTGTAAAAAATTGGAAAGGTACAATTAAAGATTTCCCATTTTCGAGTTATCGTCAAATGAATCCCGATTACGTTCAAAAATATGAAACACAAAAATATCATTGCTATTCTTGTATTATTGGGTGTGGTGGTGTCTGTGATATTAATACCCTCACCAAAGGGCGCTTTGAAAAAAACCACAAACCTGAATACGAAACCGTAGCCGCCTTTGGTTCCCTACTTCTAAATAAAGATTTAAGCACCATTTTTTTAATTAATGAACTCTTAAATCGTGGCGGAATGGATAGTATATCCGCTGGTAATACCATTGCCTTTGCTATGGTATGCTATGAAAAAGGATTAATTACAAAAGATACCACTGGAGGACTTGATTTATCTTGGGGAAATTCAGAAATCATTATTACCCTTGTGGAACAAATGATTGCCGGAAAAGGTTTTGGTACCATTCTCCAACATGGTGTAAAAAAAGCCAGTGAACTTCTAGGAATTGAATCCTCATCATTTGCGATTCACGCTGGCGGACAAGAACCTGGAATGCACGATCCAAGACTCGACCCCATTCTAGGGATTCATTATTCTTGTGATCCTACCCCTGGACGCCACACCGTTGGTGCCGGAAGCTACTATACCTATATGCACCTTTGGGATTGCGTAACTTGGGCTCCTAAAGTTAAATTTGGTGAAAACAAAAATGATGATTACCATGCTTCTGAAACGGTTGGACTTAAATCCCTAGCAAACGCTTGTTTTAAACAAGTTTTAGACGGTTCTGGTGGTTGTCTTTTTGCGATGCTAAGTGGGATTAATCATTTTAAAATCTTTGATTATCTTAATGCAGCTACAGGCTGGAATAAAACACCTGATGAATACATGCATATTGGTTTACGCATGCAAACCCTTCGTCAATGCTTTAATATTCGAGAAGGGATTCATCCTCGTGATTTTAAAATTAATGCTCGACTCAGTGGCACCCCACCTTTAAAATCAGGGAATTTAAAAAACAAATCCTTTGACATGGATGCGATGATGTCAATTCATTATCAATTTATGGGTTGGGATATAAAAACTGGCATTCCGACTCAAAATTTAATTGACAATTTAGGATTTTGTGATTTAGAAATGGAGGATATTAATCATGGCTAATACAAAAAAACCAATCATTGATTATACGCTTTGTATGGCTTGTGGCATCTGTACTGGCGAATGCCCCTTAAGCTGTATTATTCTTCGCAAAACCGATATTGACCATCATCAAAAAGCTTACCCTGTTTTAGATGATTATTATTTGTGTAATGGGTGTTCGCGTTGTGCTAAATCTTGTCCCCTCAATGCGATTTGTATGAGTTAACACTTTTTAATATTGTGCAGACTACCCAAAACCCAGAATTCTCGCCGAACCGTAACACACGACGTATTTAAATATCAAAGTTTATACGCTTAGTTATAATTCACTATACCGCCGAACCATAACATACGATGTATTTAAAATAAAAAAGTTCTAAATAATTTATGTTTAAAACACAAATTATTTAGAACTTTTTTAATACTAATTTTTTTACCCAATCACTTGATTTCGACCACTATTTTTCGCAGTATACAAATTTTTATCAACGCTTACAATAAAGTCATCATAATCTTTTATCTGATCCTCTAGATATTCACAGACTCCAAAACTCGCGGTTATTCGAATCTCTTGTTCCTTATAAAAGAAATGATGCGCTTCTATCTTTTTTCTTATTTTTTCTGCAATTTCCATTACCTCTTCCTTTGTTCCATTTTTAATACAAACAATAAATTCTTCTCCTCCAAAACGCGCAACCCAATCTTCTTCTTTTCTAATTGAAGATTTAAGAATACTTGCAAATTCTTTTAATATATAATCACCTGCCAAATGTCCATAGGTATCATTTACTTTTTTAAAAAAATCAATATCTCCCATAATAAGTGCAACTGATTTATTTTCTGATTTAGCCTTTATCATTTCTACTGGTAACTTTTCAATAAGATATCGTTTGTTATATATTTGCGTTAATTCATCCATTACAACTGCAACATTAGCTTGATAAAGCAACTTCTGCATTTCTACCTGTTCTTTTAATTTCTGATCATCCCATATCATACTACGGGTAATATCTTTTAATAATTCAACAATAATTTTTTTTTCCTTTACTACTATTGGAATCGCTGTTACCATATAAATTTTTTCTTGATTATATTCTATTTTAATAAAACTTTCCTTTTCATTATATGCCCGCATAGAAACACAATTTTTACACACTTCATTTTTCCCCCAAAACGAATAACAATTATCCCGTTCTTCAAGAAATTCATTATTCTCTAATGTTAACACTTTTTTTAAAACAGGATCCACAATCCGAATCATTTGATACATTTTGTCAAATGACGTTAATTGTTGAATAACATCCATAATTTCTTTGTTATTTTCAATCATATTCTCACCTCTATATAAATTTTATATGACTTATAAAAAATTAGCCATGCTACGTATAGTAAAAAATATACCCATCTTTATCATAATTAATAATTGATTTCACTTTTTTTCTAAATACTTGAGAAAGCTTCTTCTTTTGCTTTTATTTTACACCAAAAAAAGGCATTAATATTCATAAGGATATTACCAACTACAACCCCTGAATTATTAACGCCTAGTTATTCAGCAACACGCTATTGAATACAATTCAACTGTTGCTCAAATATTACATGATTTATCTATTCTTGTCAATTCCTTTTCATAACTGTTTCTTAATTTACACGCTTGGTAACTCTCCCGAAATCACCGCTTGATTGAGTGCATTTACTACTGCCTCCATTATCCCATTTGATGTATACGTTGCACCAGATATTGTATCAACAACTGGATTCTGATTAACAATGATTGCTTCTGGGACCGCATCAATTGCTTTACCATAATATTTAACATTGTTTTCGTTATGAGATACCACTTGAATATCTGAAATACAATTACATGACACAGTTACATTAACGGTAAGATCTGGCCCGTATCCTTCTCCAATACCTGTATATGTTCCATCTTTTAAGTCAACATTTCCTAAAAATAGATTTACTTGTTCTACAACTACCTCTTGTTCTACAACTACCTCTTGTTCTACAACTGTTGCTTCTTCTTTAATTGTTTCGCTATTATCATTTATTGGTTCTTCTTCACTTACTTCTTTTGCATAAAGTTCAGTCACTTGTTGATCTATTTCTCGTTGAACTCCTGTGAAAAATGTAACGGGTCCCATTATCCCATCAACTTGCCAAAGATGTAACCCTAAAAATAAAATGACAACAAGGGTTAGCCAACGATGGGGTTTAATCCACACACATTTTCCTTTATAGATTTTTCGAAACCAATAGGTCATTCCTAATAACAATCCTACACCCATACATGCTGTCCCAAAATTAAAAGATAAAATCGCTCCTGAGGAAAAAAAACCATGAATACAAGCAATCGTAACAAATGCAATTCCCATTGGAATATGTGCTTTTCTTAGTTTTTTATTGATTTTCCCAATTCTTATATTCTTTTTTTTTCCTTTATTCATAATCCTTAATAAATAGATTACTGATAATAAGACGGCTAATATTACGCTTATCCAAGCTGTTATCACATTTAAAAATAGTGTCATTACTCACTCCTTTAGTTTTTTTCAGAATACCATAAGAATATGACATTTTTGTGTCATTTTATCATATTTAAGAAAGTCATTAAAACCAAAGAGGAATAACCCCGAAAATCATGATCCCTAATCCCGCTGCAGTAAGAATCAATTTAATTGGATGCCATTTGAATTTAAAATAGAAAAATGAACATATTCCAAAAATAAGTATTTCTTTATAATTCAACACTTGGAAAAAAACATCAATTCCAGTTATTGTTACCTCTGTATTAATGAATCCAATTGACATTAGCACAAATACTGCCGAAGAAATTAATCCGACTACAACAGGACGCATCCCATATAATGCCCCTTGAACCCATTTATTATATTGAAAATTAGTAAATATCTTGGCAATCAGCAATATAATAATAAATGATGGTAAAATGACTGCCAGGGTTGCAACGCACCCTCCCCCAAAACCACCTGTTTCTATTCCCACAAATGTTGCAATATTCACAGCAAAAGCCCCGGGTGTTGCTTCTGCAATCCCAATAAAATCAATTAACTGTGTCATATTTAACCATCCATTTTGAATAACTTCTTGTTGAATTAATGGAATCATCGCATATCCACCACCGATGGTAAACAATCCAATTTTAAAAAAGGTAATAAACAATTCCAAATATATCATTTTTTCACCTTTTTTTCTTGTTCAATCATTAACTCTTTTTTGAAAATTACTTGGTAAATCATTCCCACTAATGCCCCACCAATAATAAGAAAAATAACATTTATTTCTGAAAAAACAGCCAACAAAAATGCACTGATTAAAATAGTAATCGTGACAATATTATACGTCCCCTTTTTGCCAAGTTTTACCGCTGCACCTAAAATTAGAACAATCACCCCTGCTCGAATCCCATTAAACGCGTAACCAACCCATTCTAAACTTTGAAATTCAACAAAGAAAAGTGATATCACACTAATGATTATTAAAGAGGGTAATACCACCCCAATCGTCGCTAATAATCCTCCCAAAAATCCCGCAACCTTATATCCCACAAATGTCGCTGTGTTTACTGCAATAACACCAGGGGTCGCCTCTGCAATTGCAAAAATATCTAAAATATCTTTACTTTCTATCCAATGGTGTTTTTCAACGGTTTCATATTCAATTAATGGAATCATTGCATAGCCACCACCAAAGGTAAATAATCCAATTTTAAAGAAGGTTATAAATACTGTTTTTAATCGTTGCAATTGCTTCGTATTTTTCATTGCTTAATGCTCTCACTCTCTTAAATCTATCCATTCAATAGATATCGGATAGTTATTATGATTTCCACAACACCATAAACTATAATTATTAATCTCTGGATAGTTTTTTAATCTAACATTGACTTCTTCTCCTTTTTCAAAAATGCGTGGCTGACTATTTAAAATAACTGTTTCTTCCATTTGAGCTGAAAAATCTTTCATGGATAAATGAAAGCCTTTTCCCGTATATTTCATATAACTTTCTTTTATCGACCAAAGTGTATAAAATCCTAGTTTCTGATCTTTTTGTGGAAGATTTAACAACCAGCTTATTTCATCATCTGAATAATAGCGTTTTGCCAAATCTATATTTACTTCTTTTATTTTTTGAATATCAATCCCTATAGCTTCGTTCGATATCGCACATACAACGTAATGCCCGGAATGTGAAATGTTAAATTGCATCTCCGGGTAATCTCTTAATTGAGGTTTTCCGTACTCACCAAACTCAACTTGATTATCAATTTTAATAGTGTATTCTTTCATTAATATTCTTTTTAATAGTAATTCTGATCCAATTAAAAGGGCTTTTGCATCTAAATGTTTAACACGATCAACTCTTATTTTGCGTTCAATTGATAATTGATCCCACAATTTATCTAACTTTTTCTGATTTTCAATTTCTTTAGTATCCGTAATAAATACTTTATTTATATTTTTTTCGTAACCCACATCGCAAGCCCCTTTCCATTTTTAATGACTATTTTTTCGTTAACTCAACAATACTTTATAATATTCTTTTCTTATTCCTTGTTCTTTTCTTCTATATTTATAATTATAGTATAAAAAATACTCAATATTAAAAAATAGGAAAACTATTTCAATAATAGTTTTCCTATTTTTTAAATATTTTCCCCTTGTTATTGTATCTACCTATATTATTAGTCTTCAAACTTATCATTCAGCATTTTTTCAATTATAATACGATTTTTCTCATATGCTTCTTCGCGTAACGGCGCACATCCGCCCATTTTTTTTTTACCTTGTGCTATTTTTTCTGCAAATGCCATGCAATTATTTTCACCACAATTTTTACAATTTTTTCCTGGTAAATAGTCATTAATTTCAAATATATTTATATTTTTTTTTGTCATTTTTTATTCCTTTACTTATTTTCTTCTATTTTGCTTTTCAAATTATCAGAATAAGGCGATGGATGTTTCCAATTTTCCATAACTAAGGTAACCTGATTTCGCCCATTTTTTTTCCATTATATAATGCAGTATCCGAATAATAATGAAGTTCTTCATATGTCATACCATGTTCTAAATATAATGCAATTCCAACACTCGCAGATACCACTTGAAAAATAGAATCTTTTTTGAAAACACAATTGATTCCTCCACAAATATCTTTTGCCTTTTGAATCGCAATTTCTTTTTTTCCAATGTTCTTCATGAACACTGCAAATTCATCGCCACCAATTCGACCAATTATATCATCCTCTCTAAATATTTTCTTAACAGATGTTCCTAAAGATACATTCCAATTTCAATAATGGACATAAAAAAAACAGCAACATGTCCATCTTAAAAAATCAACTTTATCGAAATTTCAGAATCATGCGACTGGTTATTTAAATACATTTTGGCAGAGGTAGCAGGATTTGAACCTGCGATGATGGAGTCAGAGTCCATTGCCTTACCGCTTGGCTATACCCCTTTATTTTTAAACTACGTAGAATATTTTACTTGATATCTTATCCCTTGTCAAGATAAACTGATTATTATCTCCTTTTATCTTCAACCAAAGCAATCTTCAATAATCCACCCTATTTAATATTAAATACTTTTCTTGCATTTTCACTTGTCTTTTCCCAAATTAGTTCTTCTTTTACTCCTCGAATGCTTGCAATGGTTGATGCGACATAACGAACGTATTGAGGTTCGTTTCTTTTTCCACGATTCGGTGTTGGTGTTAAATAAGGACTATCTGTTTCAACTAATAATCGATTTAGTGGCATCATCGCAACAACTTCTGGCAACTTTCGAGCATTTTTGAATGTTACTGTTCCTGAAATAGACAAATAAAATCCCATATCTAAAAATATTTTCGCCATCTCAACCGATCCACTATAACTATGCATTACCCCACCATATTCTGGCGTAAAATTTTCCTTTAAAATATGCATCATATCTTCCATAGATTCGCGATTATGAATAACAATCGGTAATCCCGCTTCTTTAGCTATTTTTATTTGTTCAATTAATACCCTTTGTTGAACATCTCTTGGGGATAAATCATAGTGATAATCCAACCCAATTTCACCAATAGCGACCACCTTTTCTTTTTTACTCCATTGTCTTAATAACTCACCATGTATTTTAGTATCAAATGCCTTTGCATCATGGGGATGAAAGCCAACTGCCGCATAAATCATATCATTTTTCTCTGATAATGCGACTGCCCGACGGCTTGATTCTTCATCAGCTCCAGGATTAATAATAAGTTCAATCCCATTATCTTTTGCATTTTTTAAAACCTCTTCTCGATCTAAATCAAACTTTTCATCATCAATATGTGCATGTGTATCAATTAACATTGCTTATCTCCTTTGCTTTTTTTAATAACGGTTCTTTTTTATTTTCTATTTCTTCATTAATAACAGCTTCTAATAACTGATCAAATAGTTGTCCCATTCTTTTTCCACTTTCTATTCCAATGCTCATTAAATCATTCCCATTGATGTTTAACTGTTTTCTTAAGTAGCACTCATTATTAATGATAATCTCATGAACGATCCTTCGAATCTCATCATTGCTCTTTAATTCTTTTTGATTGATTGGCATTTCTCCTAATGCTACGCCACGTTTCACCTCTAGCATTTTCAAAAACAAGGGTTCTGATAAACAATTAAGCCAGCTTTTAATATCGCTTTTATTTTTTTTGATGGGCTCATTCATATTGCTTAATAAATGACTTACTTCAAAAATAGTTCTTTTATCCCGTCTTAAAGCCCATAATCTTTTTTTTGCAATTTCTATGCTATCTCCATGATGTAATAAATTTTCAATGTAATAAAAAAGAAGGGTATAACGCAGTACTTCCTCGCCTGCAATTGTTTCTAGTCCATTGCCTATATGCAAGATACTCTTCTGACTTTTTTTAGGATCAGCAAAACTATTATTGTTATCTTCTAATAATTCTGGAATCACTTTACCTAATATCCCGACTTGATCACGCATCACCTGTTTAATATAATCTCCACAGATAAGTTTCGTCACTTCTGATCCAATGCGCTCTCCTGAGACACTATCTAATTGTTCTTTTTTATCTTCCATAGCTTTTTGGGTTTTTTCTTCAATTTTAAAACCTAATATTGACGCAAATCGTATTCCTCGAAGAATTCTTAGGGGATCTTCATTAAAACGTTCCTCTGGATTTCCAACCGATCGAATGAGCCTTTTTTCAATATCTTTCTGTCCGTGATAGGGATCAATTAATCCATCTTTGGAATGATAAGCGATCGCATTCATTGTAAAATCCCGTCTCTTCAAGTCTTCTTTTATATCATTTGTAAAAAGCACCTCATCGGGATGACGATGATCTGAATAGTTACTCTCGGTACGATAGGTCGTAATTTCAATTGGCATCCCTTCAATAATCACAGTGATTGTTCCGTGTTTTATTCCCGTTTCAATAATTGTAAATGCTTTAAAACAATCAATCATCTCAATTGGTGTCGCATTCGTTGTTAGATCAAAATCTTTTGGTTTATGATCTAACAAAAAATCCCGAATACAGCCTCCTACAATAAATCCTTTATATCCAGACTTTTCCAATAGATTCATAACTTTTTTAATGGGCAATGGTATTGTTATTTTCATAAATTATACCTAGTGTTTTCCTAATCCTATTTCATCGGCAATTTCTCGCATTCCCAAAATAGTTTCTTTTATTAAATCATCTAATGAATAACTAGCCATTTCAGCTCCTTTAAGAATAACCTCTCGATTAACCCCAGATGCAAAACTTTTCGTTTTAAATTTCTTTTTCACCGATTTAAGTTCTAAATCATTCACGCTTTTCGATGGCCGCATGTAAGCACACGCTGTAATTAATCCTGTTAATTCATCTGTTGCATATAATATTTTTTCCATTTGATGAATCGGTTCAACTGGTACACATAATTCATATCCATGGCTCACAACGCTATGAATAAAATCATCGTCATAATGGTTTTCTTTTAATATATCAACAACCTTTACACAATGTTGCTCTGGATATTTTTCATAATCAAGATCATGTAACAGGCCAACAATTCCCCAATAATTTGAATCGTCACCTTCCAATTTTGCAAAGTGCGTCATTACACCAGAAACAGCCAAACCATGGTTAATTAATGCTTCATTTTGATTATATTCTTTTAATAATTCGATTGCTTTTCTACGATCTAATGTGTTCTTCATTTTTTTCTCCTTATTCTTTTCTTTATTTGTATGCTACCATAATTTCATTTTTTCTTCAATCCCAGAGTCTTTTTATTTGACAATCTCTCATTATTTATGGTATTATCTTCACAATATAATAAAGTATTTTTGGTGCCTTGAAAAAGGAGAATAGAGAAACAGGTTAAATTCCTGTAGGGACCCACCACTGTAATGTCAGAGCCACTATCAAACCACCTCACGGGAAGGGATAAATGGCAACGAAGCTAACTCAGGAGACCTGCCAAAAATGAAATTAATTGAACGACGGTAAAGTTCACATCTACTATAGATGTGAACTTTTTTTTATTTCTTCACCCTTATTTCATACTTTATAATAAAATAAAAGGAGATTTTTATGAAAATCAACACACGTCAACTCGTTCTTCTGGCCTTATTTATTGCACTTTCTTTTGTCGGTGCTCAATTGAAAATTTTTGGAACCATCGCATTTGATTCCCTACCAGCTTTTTTAGCAACCTTTTTAATGGGACCAATTTTTGGTGCAATTGTCGCTATTATCGGACATTTTTTAACTGCACTGACCTCAGGATTTCCAATGACTTTCCCTGTTCATTGTGTGATCGCTTTAGGTATGGGACTGACGATGGTTGCAACTTGGTATGCTTTTTCCTTTATTCAAAAGATAACCAATGATTATCTTGGTCTATTGGCTGGAATTTTTGTCGGTGCATTATTTAATGGTCCAATCTTACTTTTATTGTGTTCACCATTATTAGTTCCCATGCTCACCTGGCCTGGATTAATTGGAATGATGTTTCCACTTGCTCTTGTTGGCAGTATCAATGCCATTCTTGCTGGGATTGTATACAAAGCCCTTCCAAGTTCTATAAAAAATCAAATTCAACTTGATCTAAAAACAAAAATAGAATAATATGGAATAGTAAGGAGGCGTTCCATGAAAACTTATCAATATCGAGATTTATCATTAATTAAATTTCCGCATTTCCATATCATTACCGCCTGTGATAGTAGTGGAGGTGTCGGTGAAAAACCAAATGATGTTCTACATGTACCTGAAAAATATGTATCTATGTTTGCTACTCGCGTTTGCCTTTTTGAAATTCTGTCTTGTGGTGGAAAAATTCTTTCAATTTCAAACACCGTTTGTTGTGAAATGAACCCCACTGGTCAAGACTTAATTCAAGGAATAAAAGAAGAATTAAATCATGCTAGTATTTATGATATTATGATTAACGGATCAACTGAAGAAAATTTCCCTACAAGTATGACTGGATTTGGAATATATGTTATGGGGATCGCAGATCATCTTCGCATCTCGCCTTCTACGTCAGATAATCTTATTATTTGTATTGGAACTCCAAAATTTGGAGAGAATTTAATTCTTGAAGATGATATCGAAATTGTAACCTATGACGATCTTAAGACTCTTTTATCATTTAAAGATGTTTATGAAATTGTGCCTTGTGGTTCTAAAGGTATTCTTTACGAAGCTCAAAATCTTGCCAATCTTAACCATTTATTTTTAGAAACAGAACCAACGACTCTTAATATTATTGATTCTGCTGGTCCAGCAACTGTTGTTATTGCCAGTATAAATTGCAATTTATTCCCAAAGCTTCAAACTATTTTCGGCAACAAACTAACACTGATTGGCACTCTAAAAGAAACCATTTAAACGTAAAAAAACCTCCTGATATAGGGCGGTCTCAGATTGTTGCCAAAGATATTAGAGTAGTACTGACAATTGTTACATCCTAATGTATGCATACGGCGTACAGGCAATAACCTGTACGAATTGCATAACCGAACAGATTAACAATTGGTCAATACGGAATTTTATCGATAAAAAAAGACCTCCTGGTATAGGAAGGTCTCTTTTTTAAAGGGGAGGGGTAATATATATTTCATATTTCTTCTTGATGTCACAAATATCAAGAAAAAATTTAAAATCTAGTCTTTAAAAATCATATACATAATACTTGATAAATTTAATTTGTTTTTATGTCTACTCTTTTTATTGTTTTCAACAGTTATCGTTTCTACTTTAACTGTAGTGTCTAATAAGGCTTTCTTTTGTTTTGAATTTTCTTTACATTCAGGTACTTTAATAAATCGATTAACTAGAAATGCTACAATTACACCAAATCCTGTTTCTAAAAGACGCATAATGGCTAATACATAACTTCCAAATTCCTGTGGATACGTTGTTATAACACTAATAAACATCACACAACAAATAATAATTGCACCTGGTTTTTTAAGGTTATTGCACACATAAATTAATCCCATTATTCCAATTGGAATAATAATAACATAGGTCCAATCAAAAGGAATCATATTACAAATGAATATGCCAACCAATCCTGATACGCCACCAATCACAGTTCCTACTATTCGATTCCAACCCGTTTTAACTGAATCTTCAATACTCGATCCCATTGAAACCATTGCCGCAATTGCTGCGAACATTGGACTAAATCGAGGACCCATTATAGCAAAAACGACTACACATATAAAAACAGAAAGTGCAGTTTTTATGTTCCTCATACCTATCGGCGGAAGATCACATAACTTCATTTTTTTGCTCCAGTTCTTTTTTTAATAATCAATTATTATCATCTTTTATTTTTTTAATAAAATCTGTTAACCATTGATTAACTTGAGTATACTCCCATAATTCATTATGTCAATACCGTAATCATTTTCAGCCTGAATGTAACGGTTATCATCTTGTTTTTCTTAAAAGAATCAATGCTTATTTAAGGTTTTTGCGTCTCTAATTTCCCCCATTTTTATTCGTTTCTCTCGAACAGACCGTAATCGCTTAATTAAATCTTCCTTCTCTTCTTCTTGAATCATAGCTTTCATTATTGCCAAACTTTTTTCAAATTTTTCAATTTCGTCGATAAGATTTTTTTGATTCGATAAAAATAATTCTGTCCACATAGGCGCATTAATCATCGCAATTCGCGTTAGATCTCCAAAACTCCCACCTTCAAAATCAGTAATTGATAAATCATCTTCACAATCCACAAGCGCTGCTGCAATCACATGACACAGTTGCGATGTAAATGCGATTTTTTTATCATGAATTTCACACGTTGTTTCAACAATATGATTAAACCCTAATTGCATAATAATTTCTTTTATAAAGATAATATTTTCCGGCAAATTTGACACTAAAGGTGTTAAAATAAAATTGCGATTTTTAAAAATCGAATCATCTGCACCTCCATAACCTTCTTTTTCACTTCCAGCCATGGGATGCCCAGGAATATAATCTACATCGTCTCGCAATAAATTTCCAAGATTTTTCACTACCACTTCTTTTACACCTGTAATATCGGTAATAATAGATCCCGATTTAAAATCTTCCATATATAATGCTAAAAATGCTAAGGCATCTTTTGGAGCCAAACAAATCCATACGAGATCACATTTTCTAAGCATCTTTTGCAAACCCAGTGAATCAGTATAGCCTTTATCAATTACGCCTTCTTGACAGGCCTTATCAATGGATTCCTGATTAATATCATACCCCAATATTTCTTGAGGTTTTAATTTCCTAAGTCCCATCGCTAATGCACCACCCATAAGACCTAGTCCAATAAATCCAACACTACTATTTTCTAATGCTTTCATGACAAAATCTTGTTTTCAAATTCTGCATATTTTTTCAATACTATCATAATCTTATCAAATTGCGTTGGTGTAATGGATTGTTCACCATCACATAACGCTTCCTCTGGATTATTATGAACTTCAATCATTACCCCATCTGCACCTACTGCTATCGCTGCTTTTGATAATGCTTCAACCGTCCATGATAAACCCGTTGCATGACTGGGATCAACGATAATTGGTAAATGGCTTTTTCTTTTTAATACTGGAATACAGCTTAAATCTAAGGTGTTTCTGGTAGCTGTTTCAAAGGTTCGTATCCCACGCTCGCACAAAATCACCTTATCATTGCCTTCTTTCATAATGTATTCTGCTGACATTAAAAACTCATTCATCGTTGCGGATAAACCACGTTTCAATAAAATCGGTTTATCAATTTTTCCTAATTCTTTTAATAAAATAAAATTCTGCATATTCCGTGCACCCACTTGAATAATATCAATATCTTCAAATGCAGGTAATTGTTCTAATGACATAATTTCTGACACAATTGGCAATCCCGTTTCCTTTTTTGCGATCTTTAGTAATTCCAATCCTTCGTATCCCATTCCCTGAAATGCATAGGGTGACGTTCTAGGTTTGAATGCACCACCTCTAAGAAAGGTTGCTCCTGATTCTTTAATACTTTTTGCAATGGCTACAACTTGCTCCTGACTTTCAACTGAACACGGTCCTGCAATAATACTCATATGTCCTTCTCCAATTAATCGCCCTTGAATATCAATAATGGTATCCTCTGGATGAAATAATCGATTCGCTTTTTTGTATGCTTCTTGCACTCTGATAACATTATCAACAATCCGATTTGACCGAATCTTTTGAACATCCACTAGAGTTGTATCCCCTACAATTCCTAAAATTGTGTGTTCAACGCCTTTTGAATAATGGATTTTTAATCCTTGGGTTTCAATCATATTAATTAGTTTCTGAATATCCGATTCCTTAACATTGGGTTTCACAACAACTATCATTTTCTTCCTCCTAAAATTTTAATCATTTTTTATTTTCTGTGCACTAAAAAATAAAAAAAAGAGACTTCCTAAGAAGTCTCCTGAAAATTTAATATTAACAAAATACAAAATTGTATTTTCTAAAAAATTCATGGGGTAGAACTTTCAAAGGAACTTAAGTGTTTGCATGTAAAATAGCCAAAGCCGAAAAACTGATAGCTTTGGTTGATATAATAATATACATTCAAGTTGCTTTTTAAATTCGTCATGATATTCCTTTCAAATATGTATGAAAATTTCACACAAAAATATTTTTATGCTTTGTATTGTGGTATATTATAACTTTAATTCACAATGATGTCAAATGTAAATTTATTTTCAATTTTATAGGTAACCTCCTCTCCTTTCATGGAAAATAAAATCATTCTCATTTTCATCATTTTTTTACAATCGCGATTCGTTGACAAGGGTTTTTCCCTATGTTATATTACATATAATTCCTACTAGATTAATATGCAATATAATTTTTAATGATATAAAGGAGATTTCTAATGACTATTTCACAAAAATTTGAAACCCTACAACTCCATGGTGGTCAACGTCCTGATCCCACAACCCATTCTGTTGCTGTTCCAATTTATCAAACAACGTCATATGTCTTTGATGATAGTAACCACGCAAAACGCCTTTTTGGTTTAGAAGAATCTGGTAATATTTATACGCGAATTATGAACCCTACTACCGATGTTCTTGAACAACGCATTAGCCTTCTTGAAGGCGGAATTGGTGCTCTTGCCCTTGCATCTGGTTCAGCTGCTATCACAACTGCACTCTTAAACATTGCCAGTACTGGTGATGAATTTGTAGCTGCATCTACACTCTATGGTGGCACCTACAATCTTTTAAACGCCACCCTTCCGCGATTGGGTATCAAAACAACCTTTGTTAATCCGGATGATCCCGAAAATTTTAGAACCGCAATTAATGAACATACTAAAGCCATCTATATTGAATCCTTAGGCAACCCCGCAATCAATATTGTGGATATTAAAGCCGTTGCTAAGATAGCACATGACAATAAAATCCCACTGATTGTTGACAATACCTTTGCAACACCCTATCTTTTTAAACCTCTAGACTTTGGCGCTGATATTGTTGTCTATTCTGCTACAAAATTTATTGGAGGTCATGGCACCACGATTGGAGGTCTCATTGTTGATGGTGGTAAATTTGATTGGAAAACAAGTGGTAAATTTCCAGATTTTACCACCCCTGATCCAAGTTACCATGGCATCACTTACGCAACCGATATTGGTCCATCTGCCTTTATTGTAAAAGCTCGAGTTCAAATGCTTCGAGACACCGGTGCTTGCATCAGTCCCTTTAATTCATTTTTATTACTTCAAGGTTTAGAAACCTTATCCTTACGCCTTGATCGACATCTTGAAAACACACAAAAAATTGTTGAATTTCTCAATCATCATCCCTTAGTAACATGGGTTAATTATCCTGGTTTACCTGATAATCCCTATTATAATTTGTCAAAAACCTATTTTAAAAAAGGCCCTGGATCCATTTTTACTTTTGGAATTAAAGGTGGAATCAAAAACGCACAAAAATTTATTGACCATCTTAAACTATTTACACATTTAGCAAATGTTGCTGATGCAAAGTCCCTTGTGATTCATCCTGCAACCACTACCCATCAACAATTATCAGGAGAAGATCTTATTGCTGCTGGTATTCGTGAAGAGATGATTCGTTTATCCATTGGCCTTGAACATATTGATGATCTCATTGCTGATTTATCCCAAGCATTAAACCAATCATACTAAAATAAATCCATAATTATGGTTGGGGGGTCAAAAGTAATTTTGATAAGATTTATACACAGGATCTTAACTGAAAGCGCGTTTTAAAATCAATATATTGTATGCTAAATGGCGTAATTTGAGTTTTGACACCCTAACCAATTATTATACTTAACAAATCTATATCTATCTCGAGGTGAAAATTATGCCCATAAGAATTCCTAATCAACTTCCAGCACGTAAAATTCTAAATCAAGAAAACATCTTTGTTATGGATGCTAATCGTGCCAGTCATCAAGATATCCGCCCCTTAAAAATAGCAATATTAAATCTTATGCCTACCAAGATATCAACAGAAACACAACTCCTTCGATTACTTGGTAACACCCCATTGCAAATTGAAGTCACTTTCTTACACACCAAATCACATACCAGTAAAAATACCTCGGCAAAACATTTAGGCTCCTTTTACTCTTACTTTGACGCGATTAAAAACGAACGCTTTGATGGTCTAATCATTACAGGGGCGCCAATTGAAACTTTAGCTTTTGAAGACGTCGATTATTGGCCTGAACTCATTGAAATAATGGAATGGAGTAAAACCCATGTCTTTTCCACTCTCCATATTTGTTGGGGAGCTCAAGCTGGACTATATTATCATTATGACATTCCCAAATATTTACTTCCTAGTAAACTTTTTGGTGTCTTTGAACATCAACTTGAAAAAAAATACGTTAAACTTTTCCGTGGGTTTGATGATGTTTTTTATGTTCCCCATTCTAGAAATACTGGCGTAAAATCAGAATTAATTGAAGCCCATCCTTCACTTGAGATTATGGCAACTTCAAAAGAAGCCGGTGTTTATATTGCAACCGCTCAAAACGGACGACAAATTTTTGTAACAGGTCATAGTGAATACGATCCCGACACCTTAAAAAACGAATATGAACGCGATTGTTTACTTGATAAACCAATTTCTATTCCCAAAAATTATTATCCTAATGATGATCCTAAACAAGAACCCTATGTAAAATGGCGAAGCCATGCAAACCTCTTGTTTAGTAATTGGTTAAATTATTATCTCTATCAAGAAACACCTTTTCACCTTAACGAAATCTAATTCATTTCATTTTTACATAAAAAAAGCATTGTATTCACTTACAATGCTTTTTTGTTGACAAATTCCCGTACTAACCAATTGTTAATCTGTTGTCTTCTTGCAATTCGTACGGGCTACCGCTAGTTACTGTTGCCGTAGGCACACACCATGGTGTAACAATTGTCAGCACTACTTTATATCTTTGTCTACAGTCTGAACATTTTTTTCCTTCACAATGCTTTTTTCATTACTAATCCTATCATGACCTCTTTCACATAATAGGAACGAACCAAACCCTTTTCTGTACGAATTCTAAGCATTCACCAAATTAAAAGATGATCGGTACGATAGTTTATACACATCACCTATTTTACTCTTTTATTACAATCCCAGTACCAACCGGTCTATTCAACCATAAATTCATTAACCGTATCTGGTTCTTCACGATCATCAATATAAATCTCTACCGCATATTTCCCAGGAACTGTAACCAATTCTTTTGGAAGATATCCTGCTAATGGTGCATCACTCAAACCATCATTACCAATGGTAAGCTGCTCAATTTTCTCGCCATTTGCATACCAAATAAATGTAATTTCAGTATCATCCGGTGCATTATGAAGCTCTGCTGCAACATATAAATTTGAATTTAATGGATAACTTGTCACTTCATCCATTGCCATATAATTTTCATCTACATTCGTAGTCATTACTGCGTTCGAAACGTTTGCAGATGTTGAACTACAACTTGCACCCATGAAAATAACACCGACCATTAATACTACTATCGAACATAAATAACGACAACTTCTTATCTTCTTCATAATCCTTTCCTCCTTATATAATATATTTAGGTTAATGAATCTATGCCTTAACCACTATCATTTACATTCTTATTTTTTAATTCTATCTTCCATTATCTATCAATCCTAAAGCTTATTATAGATACCTTAGTTATACCCCCTTTTTCAAAAATAAAACGATAACCGATTAAATGTTTCTTTCGATTCATTGTTAATCAGCTATCGTTTGTTAATGGTGCAGCTTCTCCAAAAGTTTTTAAATAAGGTTTTGCCTGTTTTTAAATAACGGATTTTTCATTTTCGTCCCAAACATGATTAACAAAACCATCGTCATCGTCTTCTCTTTTTCCAATTTCATAGACCATTAATTTTGCATCGTCCTCAAAAATAGTTGTCTTTGCTTTTATATATTCAATGACTGTTTCTAGTGTCAAATCTTGATATTGCATCCTCTATCTCACAAAATTCACTTTATTCAGTTTATCATTCTCATTGATTAAAATAAATGAATTAATTATGAAAATCATAAGAATATTTTGACTCATGGGAGTAAGTAGTATTGGACCCTATTTTAAAATAGATGGTAGGCCAAAGAGAGTATATATATACGCCTCTCCGAAGTGCTCATTCTATTTTTTTTATATATTTAATTGATTATACTCATCAAAGGCTTCTTTTTGGGTAAATAATATTGAAAAATGAATACTAAAATAACGTGAAATAATAATCCCAATCATAATAACAATTTGATATACAATTGCAGTCATTGGCATCGCACCACCGAGTATTTGTCCTGTCATCATCCCTGGCAAAGATACCAATCCTATCGTTTCTGCTGATGCAATCATTGGATTTAAAGACGCAATTACTGCTTCTTTATACCAAGGTAAGGTTGCTTCCCATTGATTTCCCGATAAACCTAATCGATATTGATATTGACGGGTATTATTTTTCAATCCACTGTAAAAGCGATTAACACCAATAATATTACCACTTAAACTATTCCCTAGAAGCATTCCCATTAAAGGAATATAATACTGTGCATCAAAAATATTATCTAATCCAATTACAAATTGATTAATAAATAGGATCATAATTATATTTGGAATTCCAAAGCCCATTATAATTGGTAGCAATTGTTTTTTTATGGTTAATCCACAAGTTTTTACTGTCGATACTCCTGCTGCAATAATCATAAATAGTATATATCCTGTATTAATCCAAGGATTATTAAATAGAAAAATATATTGTAGAAAAAAACCAACCAACAATAATTGAATCACCATTCTAAACAAAGCATAAATTAATCGTTTATTTAAACTAATCCCCATTTTTATATTTATAATAATAATTGGAATTAAAAAAATCAGCAAATATAATGGTGTATAAAAAAGAATCGTTTCTGCACCCATTACCAAGTCACCTCCTTCAATCCACAATTTTTAAATATATCATCATGTGAAATAATCACCATTGTTTTTTTATAATCTAACAATACGCTTATAATCTTTTTTTTAAGTTCTTGATCTAATCCAGTTGTAATTTCATCTAAAATCCATATTTTTCGATTTAATAAAATCCCCATGATCAGTGCTAATCGTTGGCGTTCTCCTCCTGATAATTGATCAACCTCTTTATCAATAATATCTTCTCTTAAATCAAATTCTTTTAACCATTTTATTAACACTTCTTTTGAATAACTTATTTCCCGATTTGCATGAAATTCAAAAACTTCTTTGAAAACATGCTCTACGATTCCTTTGGGAATATCTGCATCTTGACTAACATAACTGATCGTCTGTCTCATCACATTAATGGTCTCCCGCGTCATTTTTTGTCCGTTCACTAAAATTTCACCCGTGTCTGGTTTTTGAAATCCCATCAACATTTTTATAAGTGTTGTTTTCCCTCTCCCTGATGGTGCTAATAATAATACTTTTTCATTTTCTTTAATTTCAAGATTAAAGTGAGAAAAAATGATGCGATCATCAAATTTCAAACCAATATTCTTATATTCAATCATATTCATATCTTTTTATCCTTTCTCTTTTTTGATCAAAAAAGATCTGATCTTTTCAGATCAGATCTTTTTATCGACAAACCCCATACCGACCAATTGTTAATCTGTTGTATGCTTGCAATTCCGTACAGGCTAACGCCTGTTCGCCGTATGCACACCCCATTATTTAACAATTGTCAGTACTATTTTATATGTTTGTCTACAGTCTCATCTAATCTTTTAAGATTAGATATTAAAATTTATAAGAACAAATAATTTTTTGTCTATTCTTGTACCTTTGCAATTAAATTATTTTTCATCTCACCTTATTTTATAGTTTAACCTAAAATCAAAAAATATCCCAGTACAATTATACCAAGTATAATCCGATACCAACCAAAAACCTTGAAATCGTGTTTTTTAATATAATTCATTAAAAATTTAATTGCATAAACAGATGTAATATACGCCGTCACCATCCCAACTAATAAAATAACAACTTCAAACCCTGTAAACACCAATCCGAATTTAAATAATTTTAATACGCTCGCACCAAACATAATTGGAATTGCAAGAAAAAACGTAAATTCAGCCGCAACGGTTCGAGATGTTCCTAAAATAATTGCACCAATAATCGTTGCACCTGATCGCGATGTTCCCGGAATCAACGCCAACACTTGAAAAATCCCAATAAATAATGCCGTTTTATAACTTAATTGTGCTAAACTTCGTATTTCTGGGCGTGTATCTTTTTTCCAATTTTCTACAATAATAAATAATATCCCATAAAAAATTAATGTCACCGCTACTGTTTGGTAATTATAAAAAATAGCATTAAGTAGATCATCAAACAACAATCCAATAACAGCTGCTGGTAAACACGCAACCAAAATTTTCCCCCATAATACAAAGGCATTTTTCTTAATCATTATTTTTTCATTTTTACGCGAAAAAGGAAGTAATTTTTTCCAATACAATACAACAACAGCTATGATTGCACCTAACTGGATCACCACAAAAAACATTTCTTTAAAACCATCTGACATATTTAATTGTAAAAATTGGTCCACTAAAATCATATGTCCTGTACTACTAATCGGCAACCATTCGGTAATACCTTCTACAATTCCTAATATAATCGCTTTTAAAATTTCAATTAACCACATGTTAATCCTCCGCTTTTCTTAATACTGACAACTTTTGAGTTCTTTACTTGATAATAAATCTTAGCGTTGTTTTAATCTTCTTTTCATATGATTTATTTTCCTCTTTATTTCCTCAAAGGTATACTATATAACATTAAACTTAGGGTATACTTAGTAATAATCTCTAATCTCAATCATTTTAAAAATTATTTTAAAAAAGGAAAAAAATATGACTCAAACAAAAAGTTTTTTTGAAGGATGGTATTTCAAACATCAAACCACTCAGACTACGGTCGCCCTTATTCCAAGCCAAACCATTGATTCAAAGGGAAATAAAAAACCCTCTATTCAAATCATTACCAATAATCATTTATTATTTGATTTAACAAATGATTATACCAGTTATGAAATTGTTTGATCATTAGTCCCTCTTAAAACAGTCCTTTTTCTAATTTATTCTAATGGATATCATGATTATATGACACTATCTTACTTCTCATTTCAATCTGATACTATTGTTTTATTTGAATCTGGATGTTTCAATAGTATCAATTTTGTTTTATAATCAATTCTAAGCTTACAGATATCTGATACGTTATACAAAAAGGAGAATAATCATGAAAAATGAATTAAATAAAAATCTTGCACAAATGTTTAAAGGAGGGGTGATTATGGATGTTACCACCCCTGAAGAAGCAATGATTGCTCAAGAATGTGGCGCTGTTGCTGTAATGGCTCTTGAACGCGTTCCTTCTGATATTCGTCGTGATGGTGGTGTTGCTCGTATGAGCGATCCTCAAATGATAAAATCCATTCAAAAATCTGTTACCATCCCAGTTATGGCAAAAGTTCGTATTGGTCACATTGCAGAAGCCCAAATTTTAGAAGCTCTCGAAGTTGATTATATTGATGAAAGCGAAGTCTTAACCCCTGCCGATGATTCCTTTCATATTGATAAAACACAGTTTAGTGTGCCTTTTGTTTGTGGTGCTAGAAATCTAGGTGAAGCACTACGGCGCATTGGTGAAGGTGCCTCTATGATTCGAACAAAAGGAGAAGCGGGTACTGGAAATGTTGTTGAAGCTGTTCGTCATATGCGAACGATTCAATCTGAAATTCATCATATCAGTAGTCTTCCCCATGATGAACTTATGAGTTACGCTCGAGATAGTGGTGCCCCTTATGATTTAGTTCTTTATGTTGCTAAGAATAACACCCTTCCTGTAATAAATTTTTCTGCTGGCGGAATCGCTACCCCTGCTGATGCTGCCTTAATGATGCAACTCGGAAGCCAAGGTATTTTTGTTGGTTCCGGTATTTTTAAATCCTCAAATCCTAAAGAAATTGGAAAAGCAATTGTAAAAGCAACGACCTATTTTGATGATCCTAAAATTTTAGCTGAAATTAGTACAGGCCTTGGAAAAGCCATGCCTGGTCTTGATATTTCATCTATTCCTGAGGAAAATCGCTATGCAAACCGTGGATGGTAATCCACTCCTTATTGGTGTCTTAGCCCTTCAAGGCTCAGTTGATGAACATCTTGCACGCTTAAAATCCTGCGGTGTTAATGGCATAGCCATTAAACACCGTCATGATTTAGATCGTATTCATGGCTTAATTATTCCTGGCGGCGAAAGCACGACCATCGGAAAACTCTTACGAGATTTTAATCTTTTGGATGATTTACGGCAAAAAACAAAAGAAGGTCTCCCGACTTGGGGCACCTGTGCTGGTATGATCTTAATGGCAAAAGAAATTGATTCTGAAGTTCCATATTTGGGGGTAATGAATATTTGTGTTAAACGCAACGCTTATGGCACTCAAATTAATAGTTTCAAAACTCAAGGCATTATTCCTACAATGGGTTTATCTGAAATTCCATTTATATTTATTCGCGCACCTTATATTAGTAAATTTTATAAGCCTGTGAAAATCCTATACTCATTAAATAACCATATGATTGCTGCCCAAGAAAACCATATGTTAGTCACTTCTTTTCATCCTGAATTAACCCAAGACAACACAGTCCACCATTATTTTATTTCTATGGTTAAAGCACATCTTAATCCAGCTTAACATTGAATTTTTTTAAAACCTTTCCGTAAAATAATAAGACAAAATTTTCTTTATCCGAAAATTTTGTCTTATATAGATAAACACATTATTATTAAAATACTTCCACTTCGTTTCAAATCCAAACTTAACCTCCCTTAAAATATTTTTTTAGGACCTAAATTTTTTTCTCATCTAAACACTTTCTCACAAATTCAATCGGATGTTGAGTCCGTTCGACAATTTCTTCAATAGATAAGCCTAAATCATAAAATCGCTTAATTACAGTAGCCATACTCTCTCCCACTTCAATAATATGCCAATCTGGATCATAAAACCGAATGACGCGTTGACCCCAAGGATATTCTCTTAACTCGTGTACCTTTTTGATATCATACTGATTTAATTTTTCTAAAAACGTATCAAAATCTTCCTCTTCAAAATATAATTCAAAATTATTGGAATGGATTTTAATCGCAATACTTTTCTTTTCAATAAATCCTAACCACGAATCTTTTGATTGCAATGAAAATTTTTCCTTAAACGTTATATTCTCTCCAAAATCTAAAATCACTTCTTGGGATAGTACCTCTTCATAAAATTTACGGGATTCATTAATATTATTCACCACCAATAATGGACATATAAATTTCATTTTTCTCCTCTTTTCTTTTTTATTTAGTTACAATTTCATATGGCCAATCACTAATCCCTCCTAAATCAAAAACATTTTTATATCCCCTTTCAATCAATGCTTCACTTGCCTGTTGACTTCGATTTCCACTTTTACAATAAACTAATATGGTTGCCTCTTTATCTGGAATTAATTCTGGTGCTAAATTTTTAATTTCTGCACTTGGAATTAATTGCGCATTTTCTATATATCCACTTTCATATTCGCTTTGGGTCCGAACATCTACTATAATACTATCTTTTTGATTGTCTATTATTTCTTTTTCTTTAATTGCTGTTATCTTTTGATACTCTGATTTTTTCTCATGAATACTCACCGCTGTCACTTGAACGGGATCACTTTCTTTTATCTCTGATAGAATTTCTATCACCAATTCTTGATCAATTTCAGGTATAAAATCCAACTTTACCTCATTATAACCCACATTGGCTTTTGTAAATCCAACATCATCCGTTGTCATTACCAACATTTCTTTTTCAGTATAGTTCTCAAGAATTCCAGTAAATGATACTAACTCTTCTTTTGGAATACACGCTGATAATAATACAACTACGCATCCTAATATCATAAGTACTATTATTTTTTTCATCATGAATCCTCTATTCTATGGTTATTCTATATTTATAATTTTTTCTTTCTTTTATATCTTTTTCTTTTGTAATAATCGGAACTTTTTCTTTATTTTTTGTAGCAATATACAGATGACAAAGTGCAATTCCAATATCAATTTGATTCAAATTGCTATACATGAAAACTTTTAAACGACCTAAATTCTTTTGATAAATATGAATCTTATGATGATCACATACAAAAAACCAATTTTGACTATTAACTGACGACGGTGCCAATCGTGCTGCTTCTAAACGTGCATCATCTCCACTTGAAATTTCCGTTAATGCTTTTCGTTTAAACGCATTGATCTCTCTATATAAAGGTTCATTTGGTTTTCCAAAACAAAGAACAATCACAAAATCTAATTTTTTTTTTGTTTTTTCATACGGTTTAGCCATTCCTAACCAACATGATCCATAACCTTTTTGGGATAAAAACAAACTCATTTGTTGAAACATAAACCCAATATTTATAAGATAGCCTTCTTTTTTTTCGCTTAGTATCATAAAATAATGTGGGGCTTTTACTGGTAATATATTTTTTGCTTGACTCTCGATTACGTAATCAACTTTTATATCTTCATAAAGCGGCTTCATCTGTTCAGAAAAATCAATAATTTCCACTAATTCCTCAACTGATAAAGCTGTCATATTATATTTTCGAATCGATTTTCGTCTAAAAATTTCATCATAAAAGTTCATCCTTTTTCCTCCTTTTGAATCCACAAAGAATCATTTACACGATTTACTCCTTATTCTATTACATCCCCAATTAAACCATTCTCAATCAATAACTTAAATGATCTTCTTTCAATACTCTTTCAATAAATATTGTTACTACTTCCGGATCAAATTGAGTTCCTGATTTTTTTATAATTTCATCAATCGCTTCTATTTTACTAAACCCTTTTCGGTATGAACGATCACTCGTCATGGCATCATATGCATCTGCCACCCCAATAATACGTGCCGACAATGATATCTCTTCGCCTTTAATTCCCATTGGATAACCTAATCCATCCCAACGTTCTTGATGTTGAAAAACATATTTTGCAATTTCTGAAAATTCGCTAGACGCACTTAATATGCGATAGCCAATTTCAGGATGTTTTTGCATTTCTTTGCACTCCTCCGAATTGAGCTTTCCTGGCTTATTTAATATTTTCTCATCAATTCCCATTTTCCCAATGTCATGCATTAATCCTGCCGTTTTAATACGATTGATCCCATCTTGATTAAACTTCATTTGATCAGCAATCGCTTCACAAATTTCACTGACACGCTTTGAGTGCATCATTTCACGATTGCTTTTTGCATATAAGGTATTCATAATCAAATCAATGGTTTTATTTTTAATACTTGTACTTTCATATAATTTATTTTGATACATCTCATCTTCAGCATGATTTAATATCTCTTGTATTTTTTCATCTTTATGATATTTTGTTGCATATCCAAATGAGATTGAAAAATCAATTCCTTCAATTTTTTGATCCTTACATAATTCCTTTATTGTATTAACCATTTGCTCCATTTTACTATTATCCGTATTCGTTAAAATAACAATAAACTCATCCCCTCCAAATCGTGCCACAAGACTTGCATCTGGAACACCGTTTTTTATAACTTCGGCTGCCGTTTTCAATAAACAGTCTCCAATGAGATGACCAAATGAATCATTCACTAATTTTAAGCCATTGACATCCGCCATCATTAACGATAATGGTAAATTTTCAGGTTGATCTAAACGCACTAACTCTTCTTCATAAAACCGCCGATTATAAAGTCCTGTTAAATAATCATGATAACTTAAATATAATATTTCTTTCTCCGTTTTTTTTCGAAGTGTTACATCTTGTTGCGTTCCAAAACTGCCAATAATCCGATTGTCATTATCATACAATGTAATATAATCACCTTCAATCCATATTGGTGTTCCATCTGATCGATAATAATTAAAATGACAATGCATTGATCCTTTATCAAATAATTCGCTCCAAAAATCATTTCCTTTTACTTTATTTTGCTTACAAACGTCTTCTTTTGATCGATTAATTATCTGATCCTCTGTTAAATCACACTGATCTAATATTGCTTGATTTACCTTTGTAATCCGTAAATTGGGTAAAATGTATTCCAATGCGTCTTCTTTATCAATTGAATCATTCCATTCAATTGGTTCATCGAGCAACATAATGAAAAAGCCAATTAATGATTGTTGAAAAAATAAATTTAAGCGTTCCTCACTTATTTTTCTTGCGCAATTTTCTTCTCTTAATTCTTCTAATAATTCCATCGTTTTAATATTTGCCTTACTTAATTCAATCGTTTTTGCTTCTACTAAACGCGCTAATCGACCTTGCTCATTACGCTTTTCAATATTGGCTGTTTTTATTTTTACCATGGCTCGTATTTGAGCCGTTAATTCACATTGATCTATCGGTTTTGAAAGAAAAGCTTCCGCACCACACTCAAGTGCTAACACACGATGTTGCGTATCTCCTTTTAAAGCTGTTATAAATACTACTGGAATATCCCGAAGATTTCGATCTGTTTTTAATTTTCTACAGACTTCAAAGCCGTCCATTTCTGGCATAATGATATCTAATAAAGCAACATCTGGATCTTCTCTAAATGCAATTTGAATTCCTTTTTTCCCATTATCAGCCGTATATACAATTCCTTCTGGAAAAGATTCACCCAATAATGCTTTTAATGTAATAAGATTATCTTGATTATCATCAATTACCAAAATTTTTAATTGTCTATTTAACATTAAGCACCTCATTTATTATTTCATGAAACTCATTTCCAATAATTGGTTTTGGAATAAAACCACTAAATTCTATTGTCTCAATTTTCTTTCGATCATCCGTCATAACACTCGCTGTTAACGCAATTACTGGAATATTTTTTAATTCATCAATTCGTCTCATTGCTTTTAACGTTTCAATACCATCCATTCCCGGCAATGCAATATCCATTAATATTAAATCTGGTATTTTTGCTTTTGTTTTTGCAATTGCCTCATTACCATTAATTGCCTCAATAACTGTATATTTTTCTCTTAATAAAGCATTTACTGTAATCATGTTATCTTCATTATCTTCAACAACTAATACGATTGGTTTCCCCTGTCTATTTTTAAAATTCGTTTTTTCGTTTGATTCTTTTGTTTCCTTTATCTCCGTCGGTTTTATAAGAAACACCATTTTCTCAACTGCTTTTTCTAATTCTAAGCGGTTAATATCTCCTTTTTGAATTAACTGATAAACGTTATTTCTTTTTAAATTTTGAAGATCTTCTTTTGTAATATGCTTTGCAGTAAGAATCAATACTGGAATATGAGCTGTCTTTTCAACTTGTCGAATTGACTTTAAGACCTCAAATCCATCAATTCCTGGCATCATTAAATCTAAAATCATTGCATCTGGAATAATTTGATCGATAATATTAAATGCTTCTTTGCCATTTTTCGCAACTAAAATACGATACCCACTTTGTTCTAATAAATCTTTTATTTGAATAACTGCTGGTTCACTATCTTCAACTAATAAAATAATTTTCTTACTGATATTATTTTTTTTATTTTCGCACATTTCTTTTTTTTCAGGTCTTGTTAAACTTGATCTCGCGTTTAGTGTGTCCTTTATTTTATATTCCAACGTTTCTTTTTTTCCTGAAATTTCCTCTGTTTTATTTTCATCCTCATACTTTATTGGTAATGAAACTATAAATTCTGAACCTTGGTTTTCAATACTATTAACACCAATCGATCCGCCTAATAAATCAGCATATTTTTTTGCAATCGCTAACCCTAATCCTGTTCCTCCAAATTTACGTGATGTACTACCGTCAGCTTGTCTAAACTCCTCAAAAATAGTATTAATATACTTTTTCGGAATACCAATTCCAGTATCTTTTACTGTAATATGAATCTGTTTTGAATCTTTAAATATATTAAGGGTTACCTTCCCTTTTTCTGTAAATTTCACTGCATTTCCAATCAAATTTTGTAAAATATGTTTGCATTTATCACTATCACTTCTAATGAATACCTCATTATCTTTGCTCACTCTTTTCAAACTGATCTTCTTTTGTTTTGCTTGTGGCATAATCATCATCATCACATCATCAACAAGATCATTCATATTAAATTTAGTTATTTCTATTTCTTCCCGTCCCGCTTCTATTCGTGAAATATCTAAAATATCATTAATCAAATACAATAAATTTTTTCCATTACGTTCGATTATTTCTAAATAACTATATTCTTCTTCTGGGATTTGATCCGCTAATCGACGATTTAATACGCTGGCTAACGCAATGACTGAATTTAAAGGGGTTCTTAATTCATGACTCATATTTGATAAAAAATTCGTTTTCAAACGACTCGCTTCATTTAATTGATTTTTTTGCATTTCCAATTCAATATTTTGCTGAATTAATTCTGCTGATTGAACTTCAAGTTCATTCTTTTGTGTATCTAATTCGTTATTTTTTTCTTCTAATTTTATTGAAAATTCCTTGATTTTTCGATACGCTAATATTCCTTCAATTCTTGCACTCATTGTACTGATACTATGATCAATTAATTGACTAACATCATCGCAAAATCCATTGATTGATGCAATTGTTATCATCGCAATAATTTTTTCTCCCGATATGACTGGAATAATCATCATTTCTTTAGGAATAAATTGACCGCTTACTGTTTGAAAAACAAAACGTGTATCATCTGGGATATCATTTATTATTTGATATTTTTCTTCTATAATTGCTCGTCCAAATTCACCTTCAAGATTATCAACATCAAAACCCTCTTTCATTTGATTGTCCATTCCAACTGATTGATAATATTCAAAAAACTTTTGATCGTCACTTAATAAATACACTGCTCCAATTTGCCCGCGTGTTTCACGACAAAATGCACTTAAGATCACTTTGAAAAAACGACGTGGTTCTTCCTCACTTAACATCACATCCGCTAATCTTTGAGTTTTTTCATTAATTTCCATATTCACTTGCACTGTTTTTGCTAAATCATTGAATATATCTGATAATGTCCCAAATTCATTTTTATAATCGTACTCACATCGTGCATCTAAATCACCTTGTTTAAACCGACCTGCAAAATTTGTTAATTCATTCAATGGCTTGCGTATATTTTTTAAAATAAAAAAACTAATAATAATTGAAGCAATCATAATAATTAATGTTAAGCCAACAATTTGCCAATGAATTGCTTTTTTTAAATCAAGTGATCCTAAATAAAGAGAATCTGCTTTATTTTTAGCAAAGTCGTCAATTATTTTTACCTGATTTTGTAATTTTGAACGATACGCTCCAACCCGTCCTGATGTTACTATCTCAGCCTTTACAATTTCGATATTCCCTTGGTTAATATCTTCTATAGCATCTTTCCAGGCATTTTTCCACAAATTATAAGCAATATAAGCCTCTTCTATATTTTCAGCTGGTCCTAAATAAAGATTTTCTAGAATATCAAATTGCTTTAATGCTCGAGCATCCGATGTCCATATTACTTCTAATGCTTCTGCTTCTGCTTCTTCCGTTCTTGCTAGCATTAAATCCCTTCCCGCTACTTGGATTTTCAATATTTCTGTTTCCAATATTTTTGTTGTTCGATTGACTTCTAAAGGGTGTGTATAAATTGTTTCTGTTTCTTTTTGAAGTTCATATGTTAAAAAATAAGATATCACTCCAAAAACAAGGACAAAAAATATAATAATACTAAAACTAATCAACAGCTGTGTTTTTACCTTTATGTTTTTTATACGCATCTATCATTCTCCTTAATTTTTATATCGACTATTTTTCTTTCCATCACCAATATGATCTTTTTATTTTTTAAAAATACCAGTATCCGACTTTACCATCGCCATATCTTTAAACAATATTTTTTCTGCATCCCCAGTAATAATATAACCATTTGGTGCTAATGATTTTTTTAACTTATCAATAATAAAATCCTGTTGATCTTTTTTATAATAAAATAATAAATTACTACAAAATATAATATCAAAATCCCCAAAAATACTTTCTGGTGGATTAACTAACTCTGGATCTAACAAATTATACATTGAAAAACTAACATGATTCATTAACTCTGGTATAATTTTATATTTATTCCCAATCGTCATAAAATACTTTTTTATATCCATTAATTTTATATTTAAAATATTTTCTTCGCAATAAAGTCCGTTTTCGCTAAATTTTAGTGCCTTCTTTGAAATATCTGTACCAAATATACGATAGTTGATATTTTTCGAACTTTTTTTTATCACATTTGATAATGACATTGCAATTGAGTAAACTTCCTGTCCTGTTGAGCATCCTGCCGACCAGACTCTAATTTCACTTCCTATTGATTTTCCACAAATCAATTGCATCAAAATTTCATTTTCTAATACCGAAAAAGAGAGACCATCTCTGAAAAAATCAGTATAATTAATATTAAGGCTCATCATAAATTCTTCTATTTCTTCTTCATTTTTTTCTATAAAGATCCAATAGTCTTCATTACTTTTTATTTCTAATTCCTTCCATCGTCTTTCCAATGATTGACATAAAAATAATTCATTATATATGGAAATTTTTTGTCCTAATTTTTGTTCAAATTGTACAATTGTTTTTCCCAATTCATTCTTCACTTTTTCCTCCAAATAATAGATTGCTTGTTTTAGAAAATAATTTTTTATCCACAATTCTTCAACTGTTTTTGTTTTTATTCACTCTATATTTTTTATTCTTAATTTATTATTGTATGCCATATTATACTATAAATAAGATATCATATAAATAATTATATGATATCTTAAAAAGCCCTTACTTTTAAAATACTCTATCTGACTCTTTTTTCTTTAATTTGGCAACTAATTCCAAAATAATTTGATCTTCATTTTTTTGTTTCTTCACAATGTCACTAATTGATCCAAAAGATTGTCGCTTAGTAAGTGTACTTCCACTTGATGTTACAACAAGATGTATTTTTTCTAATTCTTTATTATTGAGATATTTCTTAATTGCAGGTGCAACCCCACCAGCCCACAAAGGTGTAACAACTACTATTTCATCAGCATCATCTGACTTCTGATCCATCACTATTTTAACATCTTTATTTTTCGATGCATAATAACCGCCTTTTATAAAACCAATCGCACCCCTCCAATTCGTATTGTCTTTTATTTCTATTATTTCACATCCCAAGTCTTTTCTTATTTTTTCTGCAATTCGCCGACTGACACCGGTCCGAGAAAAATACACTACTTTATATTTCATATGCTGATTCCTTTATTTATATTTTTTTTTCTTAACATCGTTATTCCTCCAATTATACCCCCTATTGAAAAGGTTATCCCTGCGGGTGCAAAAAGATTTTGATAATAATCTGATACCTCACCTGTTCCAATTCCATTTATTGGCAAAACATTAACCAATGCATTCACTGCAACCATTCCAATAGAGGATATTGAAACAACTATTTTAATAATAATCTCAATGTTCTTATGATCCACTTTCTTTTCCTCCAATTCTTTTTAACATTTATAACTTCTTACTTTGGTACCCATTTAATCTTATTTATAAGTTATTAATAAACAAAGAATTTTCTACCAGTTTTTCATGCTTATCCACTTTTTTTTAATAAATCACTCTTATCTATTCGCTTATTTTTTATCTTCTATTGATAATCATCTTTTTTATCATCAATTTTTTCCAAAAAAAATCTAAAAACCAATTGAGAATTTTCTCAATTGGCTTTTAACTAGATTTATATAATCACTATTCATAGCGGACCGGCTAAGCTCATTAACGCATAGCACCTACAAATATTTCATATTTAGTTTAATTACTCTTTAGTTTTCACAAGTATCTTCATGTTGATGTTCATGACATATAGAACCCGTTGTTTTTAGGTTTCCCTTAATGTATTCACTCGCAGCATCATTTGAACTTCCTGTTGCTCCTGTAATCACTTCAATTCCTTTTTCATTAAAGATATCAACAGCGCCACCGCCCATACCACCTGAAATAATAACATTTGTCCCTAAATCATGTAAAAACACTGGTAAAAACCCAGGTTTATGTCCAGGATTTGGAATTGCTTCACTCTTAATAATTTTATTATTCTCTACGTCATAAATATCAAAATTTTCACAATGTCCAAAATGTTGAGTAACGATTCCATTTTCACTTGCAACTGCAATTTTCATTTTCTTTTCTCCATTATTTTCATTTTTTTTTGCTACATTATTTTCGACTTCTTCTACTACACTTATATTTTTCTCAATTATATCGCCAACTTTATCTAACCAATTGACATCAAAAAGTTCAATCATTCCTCGATCACAAGCTGCTGCAATTTTTGGATCTATTGGCATTTTAGCAAGCACCTCAAGGTCATATTTTTCTGCGACTTTTTCAATATTACTTTCTCCAAAAATTTGATGTTCTTTACCACAATCTAAGCATTTAAAATATGACATATTTTCTACTAAACCGATCACAGGAATTTTCATCATTTTTGCCATATTAACTGCTTTTGAAACAATCATTGATACTAATTCTTGAGGTGATGTTACAATAATAATACCATCGACTGGTAGCGATTGAAATACTGTTAGTGGTACATCTCCTGTCCCCGGTGGCATATCAACAAACATATAATCAACATCTTTCCAAATAACATCTGTCCAAAATTGTTTTACTGTTCCCGCAAGAATCGGTCCTCTCCATACAACAGGATCCGTTTCATTTTCTAATAATAAATTAATTGACATAATATCAATCCCAGTTTTTGTTTCTACTGGAAATAAACCTAATTCACTTGGTCTTGCTTTTTTTGTAATACCAAAAGCTTTTGGTATTGATGGGCCTGTAATATCTGCATCTAATATAGCTGATTTATATCCTTTTCGATTCATTGTTACTGCAAGCATCGATGTTACTAGGGATTTCCCAACACCACCTTTACCACTTACAACTCCAATTACTTTTTTTATACTGCTTAATTCATGTGGTTTTTCAGAAAAATCTGTTTTTTTTTCATCACATTCTTCATTGCAACTATCACATTCTTGATTACAATCTTCACTCATATGTTTTTCTCCTTTTATATTTATGCATTTTAATAACCAATCGTTATTATAACCTATCTTTATTAGATTATATAGATGATAATTAATATTTTTCTACAAAATAAGTAAAAAGCCACTATTTATTTTGATATATTAACTCTTTATTTCAACTACTAAACGAAATCAATTTGAGAATAATCAACATTACCATCTTTATCCAATAATTTTTGATCTGCATGAACATATTCAATCTTTCCAATAAACATTTCATGTGATCCTGTAACAATTGAATCCACAATCGTACATTCAATATTAACAGGACAATCAGAAAGAATCGGAGCATTTACAATTTTCCCATCATTTAATGCAACATTCATCTTTTTTAGTTTATCTTCATTCCGTTTACTATGACTTCCTAAATAATTATATGTTTCTTGATAATTCTTATCCACAAGATTAACAACAAAGCAACCGGATTCTTTTATCAATTTATATGAATAACGTGATGGTACAATTCCAATCATAACCATTGGTGGATTATAACTACAATTACCACAATACCCAACAACAAGAGCGTTTTCTTCCCCATTTAAACCCCGACATGACACCAATACTTTTGGTACTGGTTGAAGAGCTGATTTCATTTTCGCACTGCCTTTTTCCATTATAATCCCCCTGTTTTTTATCTGATTACTAATTTTTTCAATTTTTAAAACTTTCATTGTTTCATTAAATACAGCAGTTATTGCTAGTCCCGCTTTACAAACTCCATCCAACACTGTTCTTCCCTTATTAATCGCTTTTATTACCTGCGTATCATAAGGTACTTTTCCAACACATGCCAATTTATTAATGCGACAATACTCTTCAATAATATTTGTATTCTTTAAATTTGTATCAAATTTATTAATGCAAATCACAATTTCTGTTTGGAATTTTTCCGCTGTTTTTATTATCCGTTCCATATCACTTATCCCCGATATTGACGGTTCTACAACAATTAACACCATATCAACACCACTTAAAGAGGCAATAACAGGACAACCAATACCAGGTGATCCATCAATAATACTCAATTCTGAATCTTTTGATTCTAAAACCATTCTTTTTTTTACTTCAGAAACGAGCAATCCAGAATTACCACTCCCCATTTTCAATTGTGCCGTTGAAAAAACCGCATCATTTTTATAAAGCAACAAATCTCCAGCCTTTGAAGGTTTTAGGGTAGCTGCTCCAACAGGACAAAATTCTTCACAAACACCACATCCTTCACAAGCAAAAGGATCAACCTGATAGAGATCATTTTTAAATGAAATTGCATCAAATCGACAATTTTTTTGACATAATCCACATTTTATACATATATTTGTATCTATTTCTGCGTTGTCCATACCAAAAAAATCTGTTCTTATTGGTACTGGTAAATCTTTTGTAATCAATGCCAAATTTGGTGCATCAACATCACAATCTGCATATGTTTTTGCTTGTGCTAACTGAATAAATGCACTCGCTATTGTTGTTTTTCCTGTTCCACCCTTACCACTAAGAATGAGTAATTGTTTCATCTTCTGCCTCCTTCATTAAATCTTGAAGCAATTCAGAAAATAGCGCCTCATATTTTTTGCTTTCTTTTACTGCAATAAAAGCATTGGAATTAATAGTTCCTAATTCCTGATCAAAGGGTATTTCACCTAATATTTTTATACTATTTTTTTTACAATAATCTTGGACAAGATTCTCTCCACTAATACACTTATTTATAACCACACTATGAGGTTTCTTAAATAATGTAACAAGTTCGTGAACCATTTTAAAATTTTCTAATCCAAATATGGTTGGTTCAGCAACTAAAACACAATAATCCGCATCTTTTATACTTTCCATAACCACACAAGCACTACCTGGTGGACAATCAATCAATGTTAGTTTATTATCGTCTTTCACTTCTTTTAATAACTCATTAATAATTGGGACACCTGATGCTTCTCCAATATTTAAAATACCTGTTTTTATATCTATATTTTCAAACTTTCCACTTTGAATCTCACCTATTTTTTTTCTTTTTTCATATAATGCTTTTTCTGGACAAATTAGAACACACCCACCACATGAATGGCAAATATCTTCAAATACAATAACTTTATCCATAATCAATGCCAACGCATTAAATTTACAAAAATCAACACATTTGCGACACCCATTACACATATCTTCATCTACAATAGGCATTTTTATTAAAACATCTTTTTTTTCTACCATTCTAGGCTTAATAAAAAGATGTCCATTTGGTTCTTCAACATCACAATCAATATAAGTCGCTGATTTTGCTGCTGCTGCAAGATTTACTGATACAAGTGTTTTGCCAGTTCCACCTTTGCCACTTAATACTGCAATGTTCACTTTTTATTTACTCTACTTTCTATCGCCGCTATTGAAGCTTCAACCGATGTAATATCTCCAAATATACCAATGCAAATGAAATGTTGAGGACACATTCCAACAACTTCACAAACTTTGATCTCAGAAGATTTCTCAGCAATATCACTCGCTTCTAACATTGATACAATATCACCTTGGCACAAACCCACTGCCGTAATTTCATTGTTTTTTATTAAGTCAACAATTTCCTTATTCTGAATTCGTCGTTCTAATATTTCTAATGTACCTTTTGATACACCATTAATAACTACATTTTTCATCTCTATTTTCCTTCCGCTCCATGAAAGCCAGGATGAATATCATTTAATAATACTAATGACCCAGCAAGATATGCTTTTATATTATCATCAATTGAAGCATTCATTGTTTTATACATCGGTATTTTTCCACCACTAATTACTTCTGCTGCATTTTCGCCACAACGTGGTGTTAATACAATATCAACACCATGATCCACAATAATTTGAGCTGCTTTTATTCCTGCACCACCTGCACTTTTTGCCGCTGTGTTTTCAATAAATGTATTCTCTTTTGATTCCGTATCATAAATTAAATAATATGGTGTTCGTCCAAAAGATTGACAAACACCACTTACTATACTATTTTCGTTTGTTGGAATTGCTATTTTCATTTTGTTCTCCTTCTTGTTAATTATTATTTTTTTCTTTTTCTAATACATCTTTTCTAAAATGATGCCGGCGACATCTCCCACATCCATGGGCTTGTTCACTATCTTCACATAGTTTATAATTGCCACCTTCAATTTTCAATGTTCGTCCATTTACCAATGTTTCTGCAATTTTTTTTCGTGCATCATTATAAATCCGCTGAACGGTTGTTCGGGCAACATTCATTTGTTGAGCACATTCTTCCTGCATTAACCCTTCTAAATCAATTAATCGAATCGTTTCATATTCTTCAACTGACATTATAATGATTTCAGATTCTGAATCTGGAGCATTTAATGGCCCAAATAAATTACTTTCAGGTAAGCAACATACATTTCTCCACTTTCTGGGTCTAGACATAATTTTTCCACCTCATTTTACAACAAAAGCATCAGTATTCCTTACTTTTTTTTATTCTTTTAATTCCAGATCCACTTTTTGTCAAAATTTCATAAAGAATTTATTGTATAAGCCTTACTAATAATTTTTTATTCAATCATGATTTAATCCAATTTTCTTAAAATTATCCAATTATAATCTTAATATAAATTCTACATTATTGACCTATATCTTTTAATTAATTATACCCCATTAAGGACATATGTCAATAACTTTTATTTTTTATACTCGCAATAAAAATTTTCTCTATTTCATTTAGTGCTGCTTTTTTACTCAACTTCTTTTGATAAGGTTGTTCATAAATCATAACATCATAGGCTTCTACAAGCGATAATATCCGAGCCTCAATCGTAATTTTTTCTCCCTTTAATATTTTAGGATATCCTTTACCATCCCATCGTTTATAATGTTCTAGTGCAATATCTGCAATCTCAGCTAATTCATTCACAGAACTTAATGTACGATACCCAATTCCAGAACAATGTCTTGTTTCTTTTAATCCATCTACCGTTAACTCTTCTGCTTTATTTAATACCTTTTTATCGATCACTACTTTTCCAATATCATATAATAAACCAATAGTACCCATTTGTTTTATAGCATTTTCATCAAAACCAAGTTCTGCAACAATGTATTTTACAATATTGTTTTTCCAATGATTTCTTTACGATTTAAACCTATTAACGCTTTCACATCTTATAAATTTTCATTCTTAAATTTTATTATCCAGAACTATAATATCATATTTTTTTTAATATCTAAAACGTTCATATCTAAATGAAGAGTATAATCTATCTTTAGCATTTCTTCCCGTCAAACATCTAATATCCCTTTTAATTATAAAATACACATAACCAAATACATGGTGGATCAGTTGTTGTATAAACAACACGATGTTTTTCATGGGGATTAATAATTATATTATCCCCTTTATCTAGTTTTTTTATTAATCCATTTTTATATTCTATCTCTGCATGCCCTTGTAAAAGCAATACAAATTCAGTTTCTTGTTGATCATACCACTTAGATGTATGCCCAGTACTCACAATTCGTTCGATACGAATATTATCTTTTTCTTCAATTATCGAAAATAATTCATTTTCGATTGGCAATTCTGATAGATCATAAATATTCATTATCCCTTATCCTTTTTTTATTCTTAAACCAACAAAAGCACCGATACGATGCTCTTGTTGGTTTTAATTATTCATCTCTTAAACATGTTGGTTCTTCTGGCTGATTTAAAAACAAGAAACATGCTGATGTTGATACTAATACCGCCATTGCTGTTGCTACTGTTGCTACAATACCAAAAACTTTGTTCTTCATTATTTTACCCCCTTGTTGAAATAATAATACAGGAATTTCTTTCCCTTTGGCAAATCATATATATATACACTTCCCTCAACGGAAGAAATCCACAGTTTTTTTACTCAAACCAATAATTTTTTTCACTAATTCGTTCCACTCGATGTTGTCTTTCTAAAAATTTTCCAAACTCTCCATATTTTATTATCAAGAAAGCCTATAAAACAACTTCCAAATTTTGTAAGACTCATTACTTGCCACATTAATCCAAAAATAATGCACAATCCATAAGTATAATCAAACCCCGTCATTTTAACTCCAACTATCAAACCAATCATGATTACACCATAAATTGAAATAATCCTATAACACGATTTACGTAATCTTTTTCTCTTCTTTGTGGTATTGATTGGTTTATTCGGCGTATCCATTGGCGCTTTTAAATATATAATACCATATGCCATTACCAAAACCATTCCTGTTAAAAGAATAATACCAGAAAACGTTATCACATCAATTAAAATATATCGAATCCATACCGATGCTAACAAACAAAAACATACCCCAATAATAGTACAGCTATTAATAGAACGCACATGTACACCACCACTAGATTTACGCAAAATACTTGTTGTTGCACAAATAGTTAAAGCTTCACAAACTGTTTTAGTAAACAATCCAACAATCACAATAATCGATGTAAACACAATCAATTGAACCATTGCAATCATACCATATTCAATCACTTCCGCTTTTTCTCCAATAATATTTAACTGATTACAAAGGCTTTTCGAGGTTTTCTTTGCTATGGTTAACATCTTTGACCTTTCTTTTTCTCACAACATTATAATAATATGTACATCCAATAATCATCCCAAAAATAAGAGTCGTTGGAATTCCTTTAAGCACAAGAGTAAACAATTTCACTTTCATTTTATCCTACTATTACTTTATAATATTTCCTTTTTTGAAAACAATTTAAGTTTAAAATTTTTATTTTCTCTTTTATTTAATTCAACTAATGTTGCATAAACAATAATCCCTGTAAATAAATAAATTAAAACATCTCCAATACTTAAAATTGACCCACCTACATCAATAATATCTGAAAAAATCACTAGTTTTGTATCAGCTCCACCTAAAACATGTATATCGTTGATCTGTGAAAAAGTCTCTTTTTTTACGTACCCTGTAAGATAGCTCAAACTTGGAAATACTGGCATTTTCCCATTATTAAAAAACATAACCAACTTATTCATTCCAGTTCCTATAAGTATAAAGGCAGATCCAATCAATCCAGGAACATATAATTTCAACATAATAATTGATACTAAAAACGACAATAAATATAGTTTTTTAAATATTTCTGCAAATTCAATTACTTGATAATTTCCTTGAAATACAAAAATTTGCAATATAACGTATATTAATTCACATATCATTGGTGGATATAAAACAAAATTCTTTATTCCAAGCTTTAGTTCACATCCTCGATATTTTGCTATTAATACTCCAATAATAAATGTAATAATCATAAAACCTCTAATCCACTCTATTTTGCTTTATTATCATTCGATATATATATATTTTCAAAACAACTTCTCTGAATAATTCTACTTCTTACATTTTTCTTTTTTTACTATTATTATTTCTAAATTATCTTATCATATGAAAGAATAAACATCAATATCCCAACATCAATATCCCAACATCTAAGGTAATTACATAGATAACCTTAGATGTCCTTCAGTTTTAATGTGTAAATATTTGCTTTTTAGTCTTTTGTTTCTTAATTTCAAAGCATATTATTTATGCTGATGGCGATGATGAATATCTGGCATGTGTGCATGTCTATGTTCCACTCTTTCATGGCAATGACTATGACAATGTTCTCCAATTATTTCTATCCCCTCATGATGACTATGATGTAAATCATCATGGCTATGAAGATGTTCATGCTTTTCATACTCATGACAATGCTTATGAAGATGTTTTTCTGAGGCTGCTAAATAAGCACCAATAATCATAATGATCAATGCTAGTAAAAATGATACTGTAATCCCATCTTTAAAAATAATCCATGATATCATAACACCAACAAAAGGAGCTATTGCATAATAAGCACTGGTTCGTGCTGCACCTAGTTCTCTTTGTGCTTTAACATAGTAAAAAATACTTAATCCAAATGCTACAAATCCTAATCCCATTGCTGAAAGAATTTCTATCCAAGATCCTGCAATTTCGCCACAAACAAATGCAATAATTAATGCACCAAATCCTGATCCTAAACCTTTGATCATCACAATTTGCAACGGATCTTTTAATGAAAGCTTACGGGTGCAATTATTTTCAAATCCCCAACAAATGCATGCAAGCAATACCAATATTGCACCAACTGAGAGATTTAGCTCACCCATATTAACAGTTGTTAATATAATACTTGCAACAGATATTAAACCAATCGCAACCCACAATCGCTTCCCGATGCTTTCACTAAACAATAACATTGCAATAATTGAGGTTGCAACAATTTCAAAGTTTCCTAAAAGTGCTACAGTACTAGAATTCGTTAAACGAATTCCAAATAATAAAAATACAGGTGCAATAATATCTAATATTACCATTAATATAATATCTGGCATTTCATCTTTAGTTAGCTTTGCTTCTTTATTTGGCTTTTTTTTATAATATCTTATACAAAAAATCCCTGTCATTCCTATTCCAGCGCCAAGATATAACAACGATGCCAAAAACAAAGGATGTATTTCATTCACTAAAATTTTTGAAAATGGTGCATTAATTCCAAATAACACCGCTGCCAAAAATGCATATCCAATTGCATTTTTATTTTTCATATCAAATCATCCTCATCTCTAATCCTTCTATCTCATTCTATTTTATTTATGCCATCAATTCTATCTTGTTATTTTTTTACAATCCTATTCTTAGTATAGTATTTTACAATATCAATCGTCAATAGCTTAATAAAAAATAACCAATCCAAATACTCAGATTGATTGTTTATTCTTCCTTATTCATCTTTTTTAAAAATAACTCCTTCAATCCTAATTTCATTACGTTCACTTGGATTAAATTCAATCAATAATTCTGATTCAATCGGTGAAATTCCTGATTCTAATATATTTGTCATTATTATCTTCCCTTTATTTCCGCCATCTAATACTTCAATATCAAAATAAGCATTATAAGCATCACCCTTTTTATTCGGCCTTACTTCTGAATATATAAGCATTCCTTGCTTTGAATCAATTGGTGTAAATGAATATCGTATTGTCCATCCGTTTTCATAAACAACCCATGTTCCATAGATATTTTTCATAAATGTCTCATTTTCATCTGAATTTTCCGAAAAAATAGGAACTTTTATAGTTGGTAATTCCGTTATTTCCATTAAATATTCTGCCGATTTTATATCTGATTTTATTCCGAATTGATCCATCGCAATACTTTTTAACACGGTATCTTCTGTTAAAATGATTGGATTTAAATAAATTTGCGAATTTTCTGTTGGTTCTGATCCATCCTTCGTATAATATACGGATACTCCGTTACCTTTTAGTTTATTAATCTTTACTGTTATTGGCATCATGTATCTTCCTTCTTTAATCGAATAAGAAGGCGATTCTATTTTTAATTTCTGTATCATTGAGCACCCTGTTAAGAAAGTAATGACACTTAAAATAATAATTAATTGTAATCCTACTCTCTTATTCTTTTTTTTACTTCCTTTAATTTTTTTACCTATCTTAATTCTTTTTTCTTTCATTTATTAATACTCTCTTTCTCTTCTTCTAATTACCTCATTTTATTTTTTGTTTACATCAATATAGATATCTGTATCTTCCACTTTAACTGGATAACTCTGATCATTTTTGACATCAAATTTCAGAAATAATATTTTGGGGTTTCCTATTCCAATTCCTGTTTTTGCATCATATTTAGCCCCATGACGTGGGCAAGTAATCACTCCATTTTCAAGTTTTCCATCATAAAGGGACCCTCCCATATGAGGACATTTATTAGAAACCGCATAATAATTCCCATCAATTTTCAATAATAGAATTTCTTTACCCTCAACCCTTATTTTCATTTTCTGTACATTCATAAATTCATCTATTCGTGCAACTTTTACAAATCCCATGTTATTTTCTCCTTTATTATTTTTATATTTCTTTTTTTAATCATGCTCTTCTTTTTCGATACTCTATAATCGGCGCATCCCCTTGAATTAAATTTTCAGACATTTTAAGTTCTGTTTTTATTGGCTTTTGGATTAAAGCTACGCGTCGATCTTGATGTAGAATATAGCGATTGCTTACCTTACTCCCTTGATTTATCAACTGTTTAAGTACTGGAATTTTAATAAATTGTTGATAAATCCGAGTATGTTCATGATCAATTGGTGCAAAAGCCGCTACAATTCGAATAGCATCACTAATTCTATTTTGCCATAAATTTGGCATTTGAAATTGAAGACTAAATAGTTTTTCATAATTCTCAATTTCCTTTGGTTTCAAAGGATACTGACCATGATCTTTCTGATTATTAACATAAAAAATCATTTGATTTTCTTCCCATTTTACAACTGGGCCATTAGACCACTGTATTATTTCCTTTACCAATTGAATTTCTATGAACAAAGGGTAAAGGAACCACATCCAATTGATTTTCAATTGCTCGACTATAGTAAACTGGCCAAACTTCTGAAAATTCCCCATATGAAAAACTATTTCTCAATAATTCAAAAAAATGATATCTCTGGAATATTTTCTTTTTGCTCTCCATACCAAAATCAAATAAAACCATCACCTTCTTTTACACGATATGATTTAACATAATACCGTTTTGAAATTTCTGCATTTTTACCTTTTGTCGGTATTTCTATTACTTTTCCAGTATCATCATACCGAAATCCATGAAACGGACAGGTCACCTCATCATGATTCACTTTTCCTGCACTTAATGTCACACCTCTGTGACAACATTTATCCACAATACAACAAATCTCATTCTCTCTTGTTCTCCACAAAACCATTTTCTCTCCAAATCATGTAACCCCAAATGGTTTATTTTTTTTATTTCTTTTGAATCTAATATAACATACCATTGATTTTTTATCATTTTCTAGTCCCCTTTAACTTTTTTCATGCTATATTTTTATCATTTTATTATTTCATTATAAATTATTTATACCCGTAAGTCATAAAAAAAGCTCATTTTCAAAAACAGATTTATAATTCTCGGTTTACAAAAAGAGCTTTTTCTATTAAATTATACTGTTCAATTATTTAGTTTCTGCCTCTAAATTATTTTGGAAGGCTTTCAAATGGCTTTCAGATGCTGTTTTCAGTGATTTAAAAACTGTTTTTACATCTTCTGGAATCTCTTGATTTAAAAAGATAGTATACATTTCAATATTATCAATTTCTGCTTGAACCCCCGTTTCTAAGGCTTCTTTTAAACTGTTTGGTATAATCAAGTGTTCACTTGATGTATCTTCTGGAATCTCAATCCCTTGATTTTGAAAAACGGTTTTTAATGCATCAATATGGCTTTCTTCTGCTAAAACAATCCGATTAAAAGGTGCGATATCACCATACATATTAAGAATTTCTGTATATTCATTATGTGCTAAATATTCATCTTGCATTGCATAGGTCAACATTTTTTCTAAGGTTAAATTTGTATCTGAAAGAGCATCAATTGCACCAAAACCACTTATTTCAACTTTTTCTTCTTTTTTAGGTTCCTCAATCGGTTCCTCAACTTCTAACGTTTTTACAGATGAACAACCAACCATTAATCCAATACTTACCAAAACAATCAACAACACTCCAATTAAATTTTTCCACTTTTCCATCTTTCTATCTCCTTTAAATTTTTTAAGATTATTTTATGGTCTAATTTTATCTTATGGTTGTGTCAATTTTATGTTATTATCTGTATTTATTAAAATTTTAATTGTGATAAACATGCCAACTCAAAATTTCCAATCGGATTATTATAGTCATCAACTACACAAACCTCATTAACGGCATTTTCTAAACAGATTCTAATTCCAACAATTAATTCCATATCTTTTTTTACACAGAACTCTCTTTTTTCAATAACATCCGATTTTTTTAATGGTGTCATATATTTTTCGATTTTTATAATATCCAAATAAGATAAAAATCCGTGATTCCCTATGAAATCATCGACAAAACCATTTTCATTATGAAAAACAATCTCGTTTTTACTTCCAGTTTGCATCATCTCACCATCTTTTAAAACAACAATTTTAGTTCCTAACTTAATGGCTTCCTCAATATCATGAGTTACTAAAACGATAGTTTTAGTTAATGTTTCGTAAATCCTTAAAATCTCATCTTGTAAAATCCGTCGATTAATTTGATCGACCGCACCTAATGGTTCATCCATTAAAATTATTTCTGGATCAGCCGCTAACGCCCTCGCTATTCCAACGCGTTGTTTTTGTCCTCCACTTAAAGCTTTTGGATATTTATCAAGATCGCTTTCCTCTAATCCCACTAATTGAATTAACTCTTGAGCTTTTTTATGTTTCTTTTCTTTTTCAACTTTTTGAATATCTAAAGCATATGAAATATTCTTCTCAATTGTCATATGTGGAAATAAGCCAATTTGTTGAATAACATAACCCATATTTCGCTTTAACGCAATTGGATCCCATTCTCTTATATCTTTTCCTTTTATTATAATTTTTCCAGCATTGGGATAAATTAATCCATTCATCATTTTTAGAACGGTTGTTTTTCCACAACCAGATGGACCAATTAATACTACGAACTCACCTTCATTAATGGATAAATTAATATTCTTAATAATCGGTTTTCCAATTTCATATTCTTGCGATACATTCCTGAATTCAATCATTATTACTCCAATATACTTTTTTCTTTTAAAAATTCATTTGCAACATCTTTTGCATCGCGATTTTCTTTTTCAACATAATAATTCATTTGTTGCATTTCTTCATCACTAATTTGACCCGCTAATTTATTAAGAACATCTTCTAGTTCTGGATATTTATCCAATGTTTCTTGGCGAATAACCGTTGCTGCTTGATAAGCGGGAAAGAAATTTTTATCATCTTTTAGCACTTTTAAATTGTATTCTTTCAACAAACCATCCGTCGAAAAATTATTGATAACATCTACTTCGCCTTCTCCAATTGCCTTATATTTTAAACCAATATCGAGTTCTTTTGTTTCTTTAAAATCAAAACCATAGGTTTCAACCAAACCTGGATAGCCATCTTCTCGTTCATAAAAATCATATTCTGCTCCGAAAATAAAACTAGGGCTTTGTGCTGCAAGATCCGAATACGTTTCAATATTGTTTTCTTCTGCTTTTTTTTGATCAATTGATAAAGCATAGGTATCATTGAATCCATATCGATCTAACCATTTAAAATTATATTTTTCCATATATTCTTGTGATACCCCTTCAAACAATTCTTCTGGATCTCGAACTAAATCATTTTTTAATACAAACAACCAACCTGTTCCTGAATATTCTGGATACATATCAATTTCTCCAGCCTCCATCGCTGGTTGAATATTTGATGTTCCGCCTCCAATTCCCAATTTATATTCCACTGCAATATCTGTATTGGCTTCTATTAATTGTCCTAGCATCTCTGCTAATATGTAACTTTCTGCCATTGGCTTTGATGCAATCACTACTTTCTTTTCTTGCGTTTGACAACCTGCTATCAATACCATCATCATTAATACTGCAACTACAATTCCCGATTTTTTTTTCATTTTGTCCTCCTAATTAATTTTTTCTCAATCATTCCCAATATTGTATCGGCTATTAATGCCATTAAAGCAACTAACAAACTTCCCGCCACTGTCATTTCATCAAAATTTGTTGTAATCCCACGCCAAATCGCTATCCCGAGTCCTCCTGCACCAATAAACGATGCCATTCCTGCTAATGCAATCGTCATAACAACCATATTTCGAATCCCTGCTATAATAATAGGTAATGCCAAGGGAAATTGAATTTTCCACAATAATTGAGATGGTGTCGATCCCATTCCCAATGCCGCTTCCATTATTTGATCATCTACCTCAATTAAACCCACATATGTATTTCTAATCACAGGTAATAATCCATAAACAACTAAGGCAATAATGGCTGTCGTATTTCCAATTCCAGTAATTGATACCAAGAAACCAAACATTGCAATTGAAGGCACTGTATATAAAACATTTGTTATTCCAATTATCACACTGGCTGCTTTCTTTGATTTTGATATCAAAATTCCTGTGGTTACTCCAACAACTGTAATAATTACAATTGCAATTAAACTTAATATTAGATGTTGAATAATCAGTTCCATGAAGAATTCCCTTCGTGACTGAATTAAATCTCCTACATTTAATAAAAATTTCATTCTTTCTCCTGTCAAATTCCATTTTTGCTTTTTTAACGATTCAAATTCTTAAACATGTTCAATATCCGTATTCACCGAAACTTCAATACTTGTTGTCATTAAATCCTTTACATCCAATTTATGGATATCATTCTTCCCATTCGAACGTGCAAAAATTTTAAGCTCATTGGCTGTCGCATTATAAAAGTTTTGAAATTGAGTCAACGCTTTTTTTTCATCAAATAATGCTCTTAGAGTTTCATCTTGTGTTGCTATCCCTGCCGGACATTTTCCAGTATGGCAAATACGCGATTGTAAACACCCAATCGCAATCATGGATGCTGTTGCAAGTGCAATTGCATCCGCACCTAATGCTAAACCTTTTGCTATATCTGAGCTATCTCGAAATCCCCCTGTTGCACATAAAGTAACATCACTATTCATTTTATCTAAAAACAATCGAGCGCGACGAATTGCAAAAATTCCTGGAATTCCAACATTATCTTTTAAAAATTTTGGAGACGATCCGGTTGCACCACCCCGACAATCAATCGTAATAAAATCTGGATCCACCATCAAAGCCATTCCAATATCATCTTCAATTTGACCTGTCGATATTTTTATTCCAATAGGAACCCCACCAGTAATTTCTCGAATACGTTTTACACGCTTCAAAAGATCTTCAATATGATCAACTCCAGCCAATCGGCCAGGAGCAACAGAGGGTTCCCCCTCTTTCAACTTTCTTATTTTAGCAATCTCGGGTGTTACTTTTTCAACTGGCAAATGTCCTCCAAGTCCGGGCTTCACCCCTTGTCCAATTTTTATTTCAATCGCATCGGCTTGTTTCATAATTTCTTCATCATATGAAAAAGCAGCCGTTCCTTGTTCATAAATATAATTCTTAGCTGCTTTTCGAGACTCAGGAAGCATCCCACCTTCACCTGAACACATTGCCGTATTCACTAAGGATGATCCCTTCGCTAAAGCAATTTTCGCTTCTTTTGATAAAGCACCATAAGACATATGTGATACATAAAATGGAAGATCCAACACAAGAGGTTTTTTTGCAGTTTTTCCAATTATTGTTTTTAACCTTACTTCTTCTTCCTTATTTAAAGGCATCCTATAGAGTTGTCCTCCTTTAAATAATAATGTTTTAAAATCTGGAAAAGTTTCTAAAGTACGCATCGCTGAATTCTCGCTTTTTCCTGTTTCAGCTAATTTTTTAATTAATTCATATTTATTATCAAATTTTTCTTGATTAAATTCCTCTTCTCTCTCTTCCTTGACTTTTCCATCATCTTCAAAATTTTCATACCAATGTTGTCCATTACAAAAAGGTTTATTTTTTGAATGACCACATCGACATAAAACACAATGATCTAATGATTCAGGTTCCTCTCCAACGTCTAACTCAATTTCTCCCTTTATGTAATACGGACCATCTTTTATAATTTGTATTTCATCATTCTTCGAAAACTTATCATATTTAACCCCATCAACTGAATAGCTTAATGCTCCAGATGGGCATTTTTCAATAGTTTCAATTATTTTCTTTTTTTCTTCAGCATCAGGATCAATCCAAGGTTCTTCCGCCATTCTAAAAACTTTTGGTAATCCATCAGTGCAATAACCAGCATGTGAACAAATCCCACGATCATCATGAATTGTTATTTCTTTTCCCACATAATGCTCTATTTTTCTTGGAACGCGTTCTTCGGATTTTTCATCGGTAAAATCAACCTTTCCATGACTTCCGTCACAAAATGGCATGGTTTTTGATTTTCCACACCGACAAAGAGCAACTGCTTTTTTTTCAATCGTTACTTTATTTGTATTCGCTTCTGTAATCTTTTTTAAGTGTGTCACCACATATGGGCCATTCTTTGCTGTTCTAATTAATGATTTTTTCTTCATTTACTTTGTTTGTCCCTTCTTACTTTCATTACTAAAGATATTACCCCAAATTATCTTAAGTTCACATTGTCATTCTTTTTTTCTCTTTTTCACCGAGTAAAAAACTATTTTAATTCATAACAATCAATAAAAAAAGCATCTACAAAAGTAGATGCCTGACTGTAGACAAAGATATAAAGGAGCCCCGATAATTGTTAAATCATGGTATGTGTCTCAAGGCGAACAGGCGGTAGCTTGTACGAATTGTCAGCATACAACAGAT